>ERZ827088.1583-NODE-1583-length-27439-cov-8.892675_pt1 | contig 27439 bp, 27 predicted proteins | sample MGYA00519922_ERZ827088 | MGnify/ENA primary metagenome ERZ827088 (study PRJEB31778, sample SAMEA3449254) | human gut metagenome | biome: human gut; feature: human-associated habitat; material: faeces | place: United Kingdom | collected 2010/2012 ...
TGACAGATAAGTGTCGGAGCATCAGGAAAATCGCATCGTTAGTGAGAAAAATATGACGGTATCTGAATCCTTTATAACAAAGTATTTAAGCATTGTCTAAAAGATCAGATGTTAATAAAAGAATACATTAAATAACAAAAAAAGAATGCAAAGAGGTGGAACTGTATCTGGCCAGGAAAGGCAGTGCAGTTTCGCCTTTTTTGTGCTGTCCTTTTCCTTTCATTCCATGTTATAGTGATATTGTACAAAAATAAAATAATTTGAAATTTGCTGTGATTTTTTTCATTTTGATACGTTTATTATAAAGAGTAAATTCAGCAGAAAGGGTTTGGAAAGTAGAAAAATGCAATATAATAGAAAAATGATTAATGGTGTAGTATTTTTGGAAGAGCAGGCAGATTATTTGTTGCTTCTTGGAAAAGAGGGATTATATACAGTGCAGGCAGAAAATGATCATTGGAATGTTCATTATACACTTCCGGGAGATACATCAAATTTAGACTAACAGTTTATTTCCAAAGATGAAGCATTGCAGGATGTTTATGAAATGGATATATGGCGCAGAAATAGATGGAAATTTTTGCCAATGAAAGAACTAAGGACAAGATTAAAGAAACTTCTCATGGAAGCTGGATTTACACAAGCAGAACTTGCCGAGATGGTTGGAAATTGTAAGGACAATATAAGTAGACTGGAGAGGAACAAATTTATAAATCCTACATATCAGCTCCATCATGATTTCACAGAATTTTTTGAAAAACCTGTGGAAGAAATTTTGGGATATGAAGAAATATAAAATAGAAGGCTGGTGCATAGCAGAAGTGAAACTGTTAATGCATCAGCCTTTTAAAATTAGCCAACTACTTTTCCAAAAGTTTTTAAGGTGGATCCGGAAGTGACTTGGATAGGGGCATATTTTTTATTTAGAGAAATAAGCTGAATACCGGAATTGGATTGATGATATTTCTTTACATAAGCATCACCATCAAGGAAGAAGACACCGATTTCTCCTTCTTCAAGAGTTTCTTGTTTATGAATCCAGATGATCTGTCCATCCAGATAGAGAGGCTCCATACTGTCACCACATATGATGTTGTTCCGAAAGAAGAAATTGCTGAATTTGAAGAGCTTATGCGCAAAACCATAGCTGACATTGTATCAGAAGCCAGTAGCATTGCCTGTTGGGTGTATGTGCAGAAATATGTGAAACAGAAAACTCTTGACGAAATGCTGCAAGAATTGCCAGGAGCAGGCCAGTTTATCATTGTCATGGATACCTGGTTCGAAAGACTGATGGCGGAATAATGGATGCTATGATAGAATAAAGAAAACGATTTGAAGTGCAAATCGGAATTTGATGAAGAAGCAAAAATGTATGCATGGGCACCGTTGGGATGTGGTAATTATGCCCCTAACTTTTTTGGGACTTCTGTGCCGGAGGTGGTGGAAGTAAGAGAAAATCCAGATGGTACGGTTACATTAACGGTAAATGCAGTATGCGACATGGTTATCTGTGATGATGCTCTTATTACGCATGATTTAACAGTGAAATTCAAAGAAGATGGGAGTTTTCAATATTTAGGGAATGAAATCCGGAAAGAGGATAGAAACAATGTCCCGGAATATCAGTATCGTGTGAAGGGAGAAATCAAGAATGGTAGTTGAAGAATTTCATGATCAGAAAATTATATATCACTTAAATATAGACGAAGAAGTAAACAATATTTTAATGCATCTTAGTTCGTTAAAAACTATAAAGACTAATAGAGTAATCAAAGGTACAACTTTGGTGGGTGCTTTTTATATCTTTTCTTTAGCATTTTATTCATACTTGTTTCATATATTATTTGCATGGATATTTTTATTGTTAAGTATTGGATTTGCTGCAATAGGTTTAAGTGTAGAAAAATTACAAAAAGTATTTATGAGAGCAATCATAAATAAAGAAAAACAGAAAATGAATAATGAGCGAAAATATGTGTTTTCAAAAGAAGGTGTGGATATAGTCACACAGGCTGGAGCTACACATAATTATTGGAGTTCATTTGTTAATAAGGGAGAGATTGAAAATCATATTTATTTGGTTCGTAAAGACAATAAAGTTATATTGATCAATAAAAATGTTCTATCTGAAAATGAATTACTGTTGCTTAGAAGTTTTATTCAAGATATAGAAACAGAACAGTTAGAAACGGAAAATAAAATGTCTTTTAAAATGAAGGCATTGGTGGTTGTTACGATGATTACTATTATTGTTTCATTGATATATACTGGCATTAAAATCGGATATCCTTTATCAAATGGAGAGATTTTTCGTTTATGGTTTATAAGAACAGTTCCTATCATACAATTTTTAATTCTACAATGTTTGAATATTATATGGACGTGTGTTTTGTCTAGGACAATAAAGAAGAACAAAAAGAAATCTTTATTGAAAAGAATTTTTTTATGGGCAGTCGGAATAATTGTAGTGCTAACAATGGCATTGGGGATATTTGTGACCATGTTAAATGAAGATTCAGAACATTATAATAGTAATGGAACCGTGATAGTTAAAACTCCTGTGTGGTTAGATAAACCATCGTATAGACTGTATAAAGAAGAAAATATTCTGGTTCTTCGGTTCTTAAGAAATGCAGATGGAATAGATGATATAAATGCTTCAACTACACAGCAGGAATATATAGATAAATATATAGCTAAAAAGTATGGGTATTTAGAGAAAAAATCAGAACATCAAGATGACGATAAAAATGAATCACGTCAAAACGATATGACAATCGAAAGTCAACAAGATTCAAAAAAAATCAAGAAAATAGACGAAGGCTATCAAAAAATATATCAAACCTATATAAAGGAAACTGATGCAGAATATAGAAAAGACTATAATGCAAAGGGGTATAGCTATATTGTTACCTACGAAGATGAAACGCAGATTAGATATCTAATGTATGATCGTGATAATCAAGAAGGAACAAAGACTCAATATGTGTATTATAAAAATATAAAAAGTACAGATGGATCATGGAGTATGATGGATGCTGAAATTTTAGATATGTACCAGTATGATTACGAATCAAAAGAGGTAAAGGATTTACAAAAGACTTCCTGGTAAATTTAAAAAGAGATCCATTGAATATGAATAGTTACTACATCTCTGGAAAGCCTTGATAAGGTTTTTCAGAGATTTTTCTTTTTATTGGCTACATCTGCCAGTTGGCTACTATCTGGGACTGTTGTTCCGTTGATAAGATTTTCAAGTTGTTGTGCGACTTCGGCTTGTTTGTTTGGATACAGATGACTATAAGTATTTAAGGTTTGAAAGAATTGTAGAGCAGATGAAACAGGCACAGGGGATCACGGAACAGTTAAAGGCAGAAAATCAGATGGAATGGGTAGCGAGAATGAACAATATATAATCGTGTGCAAGGGAGATTGTGGATACAGAGATGGTTTATCAATAATGGAAATAAAATGAAGGAGAAAAGGCGGCAGTTTAGAAAGGCTGTTGCCTTTTAGGAATTGTTGTTTATTTGTTGTTTTTTATAAGCTATACTATAAGGAAAAGATAACATTAGAGCCAGAGGTGAAATTTATGAACTATAAAATTTTAATGGTTGATGATGATAGAGAATTGCTAAAAATGCTGAATCAATACTTTACATTGAAGAATTATACGGTAATGATTGCAGAAAATGGCATAGAAGCAATGGAAAAGATAAGTGCAAATCCCGATATTATTTTATTGGACGTAAATATGCCGGGAATGGACGGAATTGAAGTGTGCAGAAGAATCAGAGATATGGTTTCCTGTCCGATTATTTTTTTGACTGCAAAAGTAGAAGAACAGGATCGAGTAATGGGATTGTTGTCTGGTGGTGATGATTATGTTTTAAAACCATTTAGTTTGAAAGAATTAGATGCTAGAATTATTGCCCATTTGAAACGTGAAGAACGTTTACATAGGAAAAAAGAACAAAGGTTTTATGGAGAATTAGTGATTGACTATGCCAGTAAATGTGTACATATTAAAGGGAATGCTTTAGAGCTTACGAAATTAGAGTATGAGATCATAGAATTTTTGTCTATGAACCCTGAAATGGTATTTGATAAAGAACGAATCTATGAGAAGATTGGCGGATATGATGCAGAAGGGGACAGCCGGGTGGTTACGGAGTTGATTCGCAGAATCCGCAAGAAAATGAAAATGTATTCGGAACACGAATATATTGCAACGGTATGGGGGAGGGGATATAAATGGGCAAAATAAAAAATCTTTCGTTAAGGAAAACCATTGTTTTGTATATGATAATTAGTTTAATAATTAGTTTTTATCTTTCAGCACTAATTATGCGAATAGCAAGCACAGTACAAAACAACATTTGGTGGAATTATGTAGACCAAGAAGAATATTTTGAAATGGCTGAAGGGGATGGTAGAAGGTATTTGCCAGATGTTCCGAGACCACATTCTTATGAAATGAAAGAATTTGATTATCATGTATCGGAAATATGTGATTTTCTTCAGACATTTACAGTGCTTATCGTATCTGTTGCAGGGAGTATTATAGCGGTATTTCTTTTTTATAAGCATAAACTGAAATGCCCTATCGAAGAATTAGAACTGGCTTCCCGACAAGTTGGTCGAAATAATTTAGATTTCCATATCACTTATGAAAATGAAGATGAGATGGGCGGATTGTGCAAAGAGTTTGAACGAATGAGAGGACAGCTGGCAGAGAATAATCAACAGTTATGGAAAATGCTTGAGGAAGAAAAGGCTTTGCGGGCTGCCATTGCACATGATATACGTTCTCCGCTCTCTGTGCTGGAGGGGTATCAGGAAATGCTTTCAGAATATCTTCCGAAGAAAGAGATAAACATGGAGCAAGCCTTAGAAATGGTAAATGAAAGCAAAAAACAGATTGAACGTATGGATATCTTTGTGGAAACTATGCGAAAGATGAGCAGTTTAGATACAAGGGAGTTAGTAGCAGAAGAAATTACCAGTAAACAGGTAGAAATAGACGTACGGGCAGAGATGAACGTGTTTAGGAAAAAATTTGGAAAGCTATATGAATTAGAATGTTCGGAAACAGAAGAAAAATTTTCAGGAGATAAGGAAGTGATTTTAGAGGTTATAGAAAACCTTTTGTCAAATGCCTTTCGTTACGCCAAGACAAAAGTGGAAATGGAAGTGTTTCTTACCTGTTCTGAATTACAGATCAGAATAAAGGATGATGGAGTGGGATTTACAATAGATAAGCAAAAGGCAACAGAGCTTTTTTATCAGCAAAATGTGAAAGACAGTTTGAAACATTCAGGAATGGGCATGTATATCAGCAGATTGTATTGTGAAAAGCATGGTGGTCAGTTACTGATAGAAAATGAAAAACAGAGTGGAGCTGTAATAACAGCAGTATTTCATCGGATTGCATGAGCGGTCCGATTTTTTTATGCTGTTGTCTTTTTGTTGTGATTTATATTTTATGATGTCTATAACGAAGGAAAGGAGGAATACGTATGATTGCTATTTTTAAAAGAGAGATTATGAATTATCTAAAGCGACCGTTATTTTGGGTAGGTGTTCTGCTTGTGATTTATGGTGTGTTTAATGCGACAAGTCCATATTTAACCACACATTATCTTACAACGGGGGAGAAAATCATCAATGATCAGTCCAACACTTCGGTTGAAGGAGAAGTGTATGAGGGCTATATTCCAGCCACGCCTGAAAAGCACAGAGAGGTATGGCATGAAAAGGTAAAAATAAAATTAACGGATGTGTTTGGATTGACGGATTCAGAAGCACAGAATGTCATTGAAAAGCTGGAAAGCATGAATTTAAAAGAGGCCTATGCGTATTTGGAGCAGGAATATGACTGGTACGGGGCAAGGTATTTATACGAGGACAGTACGTATTATAAGGGAACGGCAGAAGAAATCAACGCATATCTAGATAAAAAATTGGAAGATAAGACATTTTCTTTTTATTACGCAAGAAAATTTGCTGATTTTGCGGGTCTGTATATGGTGTTTTTTGCAATTATTATGTTGGCGGTTTTATTTTTACAAGATACAAAAAAGCATACTTATGAATTGTTGCATACAAAGCCTGTGACTGCCGGGAAGTATGTAATGGGAAAAGTGAGTGCAGGATTTACAATTTGTTTGCTTGTGCTAACTATTTTGAATATACTGTTTTGGGTATTGTGCCGCATCTATACAAAGGATAGTGGATTTGAAGTGCGACTATGGGATTTTGTGGCTTCTACGGTACTTTATATATTGCCTAATATGCTGATGATTGTGAGTATATATACATTGATTTCACTCATATTTAAAAATCCACTTCCGGGTGTACCACTTTTGATTCTTTATATGGTGTATTCCAATTTGGGCGGAACTAATGCAGAGGGAGTTTACGGATATTGGGGCAAACCTTTGGCAATCATGGTACGATTTCCGGGGCAGCTTTTTGATACGACACCGCCCCCGATGGCGCTCTTAAATCAAAGTTTTCTTATTATTGTATCGGTAGTAATTATACTGATTTCGATACAGATTTGGAAGCGGAGGCGAATATAAATGAAGAAGGAAATGAAGATTGTTCTGCCATTTTATAAAATTGCTTATGCAGTATCCTTTGTTGTAATTTTAAGTGTGATTCGTGCAGTTGTTTTCACGTATGAAATAGGACTATCCATAGAGCCGCCTTTTGCGATATTGACTGCTGTTTTTTGTGCAGATACTTATGTGCAGGAAATTACAAGCAACCGTTCCGAAGTTCAGAGACTGTATCAGATAAAAAAGAGAATCTATTCTATTATACAGAGACTGATGATACAGGGAACTTTTTTGCTGCTGCTCGCTGTTCTTGGATATGGATTGTTTTTTGCGTTTCAGAAACCAATTACACATCCAGTAACAGAAAGTGAAATACTTCAGTTTATTACCTGTTTTGGGGCGATTGTAGTAACTATTTTCTTTTGGGGAATATTGGCTAATACATTGTCTATGCTTTTTCGCAATATGTGGATGGGAATTGGAAGCAGTCTTTTGATATGGGTAGCAACAAATTCCACAGGTGGAGATAAACTTTTTGGAGCATGGAATCTGTTTTCTTATTCTTTTAGAGATATAGAAAATACTGCCGATATTACATGGCTGTATGGGAAAGGCTTGTGTATTTGTATCGGACTGATTTTGTTACTGGCATTGCCGAAGATCGTAAGAAAGAGAGGGTAAATTTATGAGTATTCATATTGAGGATTTAACGGTAAGATTTAAGAATAGTGTCACAGCAATCGACCATGCAGATTTAGATATACCAAATGGGATATTTGGACTATTGGGAGAAAATGGAGCGGGAAAGACAACTTTGATGAGAGTTTTGACCACTGTGCTTAAACCTACAAACGGAATGGTTACATTAGACGGAATTTTGTATAGCGAAGGAAACTATGAAAAAATCCAAAGAAAGATAGGGTATTTACCACAGGAAATTGAACTGTATCCTAATTTGACGGTTCAGGAGTGTTTGGAGTATATGGGAGATCTGGCAGGTGTTCCGAAAGCAGAATGTAGAAAGCGGATAGATTATTATTTGAAAAAGACCAGTCTTATAGAACATCGTAAGAAGAAAATGAAGCAGTTATCAGGCGGTATGAAGCGACGGGTAGGATTGGTGCAGGCGCTTTTAAATGAACCGGAATTTTTAATTGTGGATGAGCCAACTACCGGTTTAGATCCGGAGGAACGTATTCGCATCCGCAATTTGTTAGTAGATTTTTCTGAAAACAGAACGGTTTTGTTTTCAACTCATGTGGTAGAAGACTTAGCTGCCACCTGCAATCAGCTTGCAATTATGCATAAAGGTCGATTTCTGTATGCGGGTTCTATGAAGAATTTGACAGAAGAAGCACAGGGGAAAATCTGGATTTGCAAAGTACCTGATGAGAGAAAAGCAAGAGAAGTGGAACAGAAGTATCGTATTACATCTAAACAGTATGTTGAGGGGGGATTGCAGTTAAGAGTGATTTCTGAAATACAGCCAGAATTGGAGTGTATGTCAATTCCTGCAACGTTGGAAGATGCTTATATTTATGTGACGAATCAATACGAGTAGATAAAGCACCATCTGATGCTTTACTACCAGTTGCACGTTGTTCGCTTTGAATATTTGTGGAGAAAAAGTATGTATTATTTTGGCTTTCTATAAAACCTATAAACCAGCCATTTATATCCTGCCCGTTCACTCGTCCGGTTCCGGTTTTTCCATAAATTCTCCATTTTCAGAGGCGGTAAGATGGATGGAATTTTTGACGGCATGAATATTAGCAGGAGTAAAGTTGAAGTTGTTTCGATATAAATTTTTCAAAAGTTCAACTTGTTCTACTGGTGAAATCTTTAAGGATGACTGCATCCAGTAGGAAGAGAAATCTCCGGATATATTTTTATTGCCATATCCTATTTGCTGAAGGTATGAATTTATAGTGGAAGATCCGAGCTGCTTGTCGATTGATTCAAAATACCAGTTTGTATATATCTTTTAAAAGGTATATGATTAAGAAAAACGGCAGGAGGTATCTGAATGAAATCACATAAATATTGGTCTATCGGTGCACTGATTACAATGCTTGGAACTTTTTATACAGGTTATAAGGGATCAAAAGAAGGCCATAAGTACTTTGCAGCAAGTTCTTTGCTTTGCATGATTATGGCTATTTATACAGGACACAAGATGATTTCTGGTAAAAGTAGGAAGAAAAAAGAAGTTTCAGTAGAGAGTGTTGAAGATTAAAAAACAAAATATTTTAATAAATAACGCCGGTGCGGGATTTTTGATATCCAGTACTGGCGTTATTTATTCTACAGGGGCTTGGGGGTGTAGCCACCAAATATACTATTCGTTTTCTGCTTCGGCAAGTTTGTTAAGGATCCACTCCCTATTGATAACTATTTCATCATCATCGCGGAGATCCTTGAAATCATTGCAGTGTGAAGAAGCAAATTCATACATATTGTCAATGTCAACTGCACCAGTAATCTCACCCTTATTAATGATTACAAGAATATTTGTTCCGTCGTCGTCGACAGCAAAGCGCAGTTCATCAAATTCTATATCGGGATCATTTTTGAGAATAGAATCTGTCGCAAGTAATTTAACAAGTTCCATTACCCTGTCATCTTTATCTGCATCAAAGATCTGGATCTTTTCAACGAGCTGATTTGCTGATGTCACAATCCGGTATAAGTACTTTTCGGTACGATAATCAGCCAAAGCATTTTTTTCATAAAATATTTCATATGTCTTCTTTACTTCTGATTCAGGAACCAGATAAATCATGACAAGATCTTCCATCTGGTGATAGAGTGTGGAGTAGTTTAAACGAAAGGTCTCTCCACAGCTCGGGCAGGTATAAAGGAAAATAGATTGATTAAGTACCTTCTCTTTCATTTCAGGATCCAGTGCAGTATTAATACTGTCCCAGAGCTCAAAATCTCCCTCATGATGGCAGGAAGGACAAGTTACCTTTTCTATATGATGTCTTGACATAAATGATCCTCCTTTCAGTGAGATAAATCTATAGTTTTTCTATTGTAGAATAATCTTATCCGCTATTATTTCGCCAGAAAATTACTCTGTATCTCCATCGGCATATGATAAGCCTGGCCTCGTTTTGTCAGGCTGTATAGTTTAAAGCTCATGAGTTCCGGAGTTGCATTCAGAGAACTGCAGAGTCCGAAATAATCCAGGTCTTCGTTCTGAACCATATCTTCGATCTCCTCATCATTAATCAGAAGATCGGCAGCAAACAGATTGGCCTGGTATTCTGTATTATCCGTCATATTGTAGAGGGTATCATCTTGCATTGGAGCCATTTTCAGCTGGGAACGATGCAGGATGATATGCCCTAATTCATGGGCGGCAACGATCATCTTTTCTTCTTCTGAAAGGAAACTGCTGATCATGACATAGATCGTCTTACAGCTCATAAAACAGTATCCTTTCAGTGTCTTATATCTGGAAGTTTCCCCGACAACAATGTTCATCTGATCCATGATCTCAAATGGATCTCGGGTTCCATATTTCTTGATTAATTTCTTTGTTTCTGTATATATGTAAGTGTTTCTCAAATAAATCACCTCAAAAGTAAAAAATAAAAAGGGCAGAAATATCCTTGTAACTATAAGGTAACAGATTAGGTGTACAATAATCCCGCCTTCTATTATTTTTCCTCTTGGTTTTTCAGATATTTTTTCGGTGTAAATTTCTTTGCACGTCTTTTGGAATCCAGATAAAGGCTCTGGATCTCATCCATAAAAGCTATTTTATCTTCGTCTGTCAGTGATCCACCGGCAAACATAGCTGCAGCCTGTTCCAGAATCTGCTGAGCCTGTCTGGCACCACGGTTACCAAACTGTTCGGATGCTTCTGTGATAAAAGCTTCATTCTCACTCATGAGATAAGAAACGTCACACTGTAATGCATCTGCCAGTTTCTGATACAGAACATTTTGTTTTGGAAAACGTCCTTCTACTTCCCAGGATCGAATGGTCCTATATGAAACACCAACCATACTGGCCAGTTCCTGCTGACTCATCTTTTTTTCTTTTCTTAATGATCTTACTTTTTCACCGAATGTCATAAACATACCTCTTTCTAAGCCTTGTCTTATAAGTTTCATTAGCCGCCTCAAGGCAAAACGGGAAATGTGTCTCCTAAAAATCAAAAATTAATCTTGACAAAGGGAAATATCTCTCCTATAATGTGAATCACAGATAAGGGAAACATCTTTCCTATAAGATACACAATATTTCCTCTTTTGTCAATGGATATGTGAAATGAATTTCCTGTAATTCAATGAAAACAGGAAGGATAGACAATCATTGATAGTCAAAATGGGATACATGTTACAAAAAGAGGAAAGACGTATGGGAGGTGGCAATGTGAGTCAGGATCAGACTTCTATTATCTGTATTGATCTGAAGTCCTTTTATGCTTCTGTAGAATGCGTAGAACGTGGGCTGAATCCATTTAAAACAAACCTGGTGGTTGCAGATCCTACCAGATCAAAGTCAACAATCTGCCTGGCAATCACTCCGGCCATGAAGGCGCTTGGCATCAAGAACCGGTGCCGGATCCATGAGATACCGGATTGTGTGAAGTACATTACAGCCATGCCGAGGATGCAGCTGTACATGGATTATTCCGCAAAAATCTATGGAATCTATCTGCGGTATGTCTCAAAAGAAGATATCCATGTGTACAGTGTCGATGAATGTTTTATTGATGTGACAAACTATCTGCAGCTTTATCATCTCACTGCAAAAGAAATGGCGGTAAAGCTTATGCAGGCAGTCATGGAGGAAACTGGTATCACTGCAACCGCAGGAGTGGGAACCAATCTGTACCTTGCTAAGATTGCAATGGATATCGTAGCAAAGCATGTGGATGACCATATCGGAATTCTGAATGAATTTTCTTACAGAGAGCAGCTATGGGATCATAAACCATTAAGTGATTTCTGGAGGATTGGGTCTCGGACTGAAAAAAAACTGGCCGGTTACGGGATCCATACGATGGGCGATATTGCAATGGCTTCTTTAAGATCCGAGGATTGGCTGTATAAGATGTTTGGGATTGATGCAGAGCTGTTGATCGATCATGCATGGGGCTATGAAACATGCCGGATGAGTGACATCAAGAACTATCATTCGGAGGAACACAGCCTTTCAAATGGCCAGGTGCTGATGCGAAATTACTCATTTGAAGAGGCCCTTGTGATTGTAAGGGAAATGACAGACAACCTGATTCTGGATCTGTTTGAAAAAGGATTGGTAACAAGCTCCCTCACCTTATGGATCGCATATGACCACAGGTATGAGCATGAGGCATCCAAAGGAACCGTAAAACTCGAAAGAGAAAGTAACAGTTCAAAAAAAATCATGGATGCAGTGGAAGATTTATATCTCAGGATTGCAGACAGATATATCGGAATTCGAAGAATCGAGGTGTGTGCGAACAGGGTTGCTCCTGAAAGTTATGTGCAGTACAGCCTGTTTGATGATCCAAAACAGACCGATAAGGAACGACATTTGCAGGAAGCAGTATTGAATGTAAAGCAACGTTATGGAAAGAATGCAATCATGCGTGGATCTAACCTGCTAGAGTGTTCTACGTATCGAGAACGCAATGAACAAATAGGTGGTCACCGTGCTTAGAGGAGGTGCAAAAAGTGCTGGCAAGTGCATATCAACCGTATTTATATTTACCAAGACCGGTTTCCAGGAGACATCCCATGGATGTAGGACGCAGGGCAAAACAGTTTGCTCCATTTGCGGCACTTCGTGGACTGGATGAAACAATCCGGCAACAGGAAATCATTTATGAACCAAAAAGAGATTTATCTGAGGAAAAGAAAAATGAGTTGGATATGAAATTAAGGATCCTGGCATATGGGATGAAGATACAGGCAACTTATTTTCAAAAATCCTGGAAGGATCCGTCAGTTGGACAGTACCATACATTATCCGGAACCGTAGAATTTTTTGATCCATCAGTCCACTTACGGATTGATGATACCGAGATTCAGATCCAGGACATCTGTGATCTGACTGGTGATGTATTTGAAACTATTGAAATATCATGTTAATTAATCACAGCGGAATTTTTTATACCGGAAAGAGTGAGTGGTAGCTGGTGAAAGGATAAAAAAGGATGCACAGATCGACAAAGCAGATCTGATCAGAATAGAAATCGTGCTGTTCGTGTAGCTTTGGCACTTACGGAATGGATGGCATGATGCTCATAAGGCGGATTTGATTTCCCTTTGGTCCGTTGAGTAATAAATGGAGAAATATCTTATTGCTTAAAGGAGGAAGCCTATATGGGATCAGGTGCTATTAAATGGCATGTACACTGCTCTGTATGTGGAGCATTTATTGAAAAGAGCGCACAAAGCGATTCAGAAGTGGAGTGCAAAAAATGTCGCAGTACATTGGAGATATTTGTAAAGGATGATATGGTGTCGGTTCGTCCGATCCACATCCGAGATGAACAATTAAAGTCCAGGATGCGGACGTATTCCCGAAAGATGATGAATCAGGGATCATAACAGAATAGAATGAGCTGTCTGTAGTAAGTGTTGGATTTGGCAGGAACCATCAAGAACGCACCAGATAGCAAGAGTTTGTCAAGGAGCTGAACCTGACTGGAATCACTAAGAGCCCGGCAAAACATTTACGGATACACTGCAAGATCAGAAGTATTTTCTGGTTTTGGAGATTGTTGAAGTATTTGTTTTGTCGGGCTTTTTTGACGTATTTCGAAAAATTTTTAAATTTTTTGTCGTACCCCACTGTAAAACAGGCTCTCAGCGTTTCGTTATATAGAGGTTGAATTCTCTTCTGCAAAAATAATTGCAGAGAGAGATTTTGATAATATGACACAAAGGAGGAAGCAAAGATGACTGAAATCGAATACCAGGAATTTGTAAGGCATTGTCCTTACGATGCTATGGGCGATTATTCCATGTTTCGCAAAGAGCAAACAGAGAATGAATCAGAAGATGCACATATCAACTGAATAAGCCAGGCAATCTGGCAAACTTAATCTAAACGCAGATACATGCGTTACAAAGGAGTCGCGGACTCCCGTTCAAAAAAAACGGGTGAGTTCGTGACCTCTTGTACTGCAGTTCTTTATGTCTGTGCAGAAATTTCATAAAAGATGGAATGGACCACCCGGAGCCGAAAGGCAGAAAGGTGGTCTTTATGTTGACATTAAAAGAACTGAAAAAAATCGTGAAAGTTGCTGATGTGGAGAAGAGAATCCCAAGCGTGAAATCCTTGAAGGAACACAAAGTTGTAGTAAAGGAAATGATCAATGCAGATACAACAATCTCTGTTTATGATCACGGATATGTACTTTATACAGCAGGAAATCAATCAACCGTATTTCCGCTTCATAGTTGTGATGACTATGAATATGTGAGTGTAACTGGCGATAACAAGGAATTCAATAAAGAGTTCTTTGATAATGAAAACTGGTATATCCGTCTGCTGATGGAGGCTGAAGACCGTATGGCATACAGCCAGAGCAAAATCAGCACCAATCATGGTGTGTTTTCTAACAGCGATGTTACAGATGATGCGGAGATTATGAGAGGATCTTCAAAAGATTTTGTTGACGATGTTATCGACAGAGAAATTCTGCATGCGCTGATCAAGGAATTGACAGAGAGGCAAAAGATGGTACTCAATCTGGTTTATTTCGAAGAAATGCGTCAGCAGGATGTCGCAGATTATCTGGGAATCAAACAGCAGAGTGTAAATGACCTCCTGAACAGGGCATTAAAAACGATGAAAAAAAAGGCGGAAAACGAAGAATTTTAAAAAAATTTCAAAAAAATTGAATTAGACCACTGTAAAACAGGCTCTGAGCGTTTCGTTATATGAAGGGTTTGCATAGAACACCTTCATGTACCTTGAAAAATGAATAGCCTGCCCGGAGTGATATTTGGTTTGAACATGCATAGAGCGAAAAGCTGCGTGTCTGCCAGAAGAAAACGTATCAGAGATGGAAACTGATATAGGAACGGATCCGGGAAAGAAAACAGGAAAACGCTTAAATCTTAAATCAAAATAAAATGTCTGAATCTAAAAAGAGGATGACAGTAGAAATCATGTGGCGGTATTTGTGACAAACAGGTACCGCCATATATTTGTGCTGTTATCTCAGCTTGTGCTGACTGTCCCAAATAGCGCAAATTTCAGGAAAGGAGGCGATCATCTTCGTATAAAAGATAATATGCAGACACGAACAGATAACCATACACAAAAGAATCAGAAAGGAAGGATTTAAGAGAATGAACGTGAAAAAAAAAGCACGCAGGGTGATGTCCGGTTTACTGACTGCAGTAACGGTTCTATCGACGGTACTCTCTCCCGCTGTTGCCTATGCTTCTGATGATGCCGGATCTGTAAAAAAGATTCCGTATTATGAGGAGATCAAGGATCAGTTGGATGAAGATGAAGTGGTAACTGCAAAGGATTATGAGATCAAGGTTGGAGACAATTTCGATGTAAAGAGTGATTATACCGGTCTTACGATCCAGGATGACAGCAAAGTAAAAGTTACATTTCAGGAAGCAAAAGATACGGACGGGAATGATTTTTCTACCGATTATGCCAATTCCTATAAGGCAGTCTATTATGTAGAACCACAGACAACGGATCACCCAACCTACCAGATCAATCGAAAGATCGTGGTAAAAGAAGCGGATCAGCAGAAAGATTCGCAGTCAGAAAGTTCTTCTGATCAGGATGCTGGTTCTTCCGATAAGACAGAAACTGAGGATTCTGAGGCTGACTCGTCTACAGAGGAAACTGGTGCTGCTGAAACGGAGAGCAAAACAGAACTGACAGAAAAAGAATTTGATGCAGAGATCGAAGCAACGGAGAATCAGGAGACCGTTGATCCGGAAACAGGGATCACACTCTCAGAGGTTATGCAGGAAGCTGTTGACCAGGAAGTTGCTCTTGCGGATCTTGAAGCAGGCGAAAGTATTACTTTTGATATGCCAATGATGCTTGCTTCCGGTGAAACAGGAACAAAATCAGTCACAGTCACAGCCGGTTCCTGGTACTATTACGCAGATTATGGATTAGGTTCTTATCTGACTTGTCCGTATTATGTGAAATGGGGAAGCATCAATGCGACAGCATACTGTGTTGAACCATCGAAAAAAGGACCGGGAAATGGAACTTATACGATCCAGAAACTTGCCGATGGAAAGACACTTGCAAAGGTCTGCTATTACGGAACAAAAGCAAGTGATGAGAATGGTTTCTTCGATGAGAAACATCCGGATTTTCCGGCAGGAAAGAGATTCATCATTACCCATCTTGCAGCAGCTTATGCAAATGGATCCAGTGACTGGGCATCCGGAACCAATGCAACAGGAAAGAACCTGGCAATGGAACTTTACAATTATTGTGTAAATATGCCGGACATTCCGTCTGTAGATATGAGCTTTTCCGAATCTAATGTAAAGGCTTATGTGGAAGGAAACAGCCAGCGAACAAGCGTGATCACATTCAAAGCAGATAAACTGCAGACAATCACATTTAAGTTGCCAAGCGGTGTAAAGCTTGTAAATGTGACAACCGGTAAAACAAGTGCTGCAGGAGCAAGTGTAGAAATCAGTGGAGGTACACAGTTTTATCTGACAGCACCACTTGATCAGGCAGAGAGCGTCAGTGCTACATTTTCTTCTCGGATGAAGGGAAGCATTGATAAAGAATACTCTGCTTACAAGATTGTAACAGGATCCGGAACACAGGACCTGGCTCTTGTTTTCGGTGAAGGTGTCGGAAATGAGAAATATGTGGATTTTAAAGTAACCTGGACAAAAGAATGCAAAGTATCCATTGTAAAGAAAGATCAGGATACAGGAAATGCACTGGCTGGTGCAGTGTACGGGATCTATTCCGATGCTGCATATACAAAGCTGATCGCAGAGATGCCTGCAACTGATCAGAATGGTGCTTCACAGCTCACAATGGAGAAAACACAGGAAGTTGTTTATCTGAAAGAAATCTCTGTTCCAACAGGGTATCAGATCGATACAAAGTCTTATAATGTGACTCTTGCTATCGGAAAGACAACGACCAAAAATGTAACAGACAAACGTGTAAATGCAAAGATCAACATTGCAAAACAGGATGCTGAGACAGGGAATGCAGCACAGGGTGATGCAACGCTGGAAGGTGCAGTATATGGCCTTTATGCAAGGGAAGATATTGTTCATCCGGATGGAAGAACCGGAACGATCCATAAGAAAGACAGCCTGATCACATCCCTGACAACGGATAAGAATGGCGAAGCTTCTGTATCGGATCTCTATCTTGGAAAGTATTATCTGAAAGAGCTTAGTGCTCCGGTGGGATACGTACTGGATCCGACAGAACATGAGGTGGACTGTACTTACGAAGGTGCTACTGTTCCGACAGTAGAAAGAACTTCTGTATGTAAAGAAACTGTCATCAAACAGCCATTTCAGATCATCAAGGCAGCAAACAACGGGAAGACCGATGCAGATCTTCTGCAGGGAGTTGGTTTTTCAGCATGGCTTGTCAGTGATCTGAAAGTAAAAGCAGATGGAAGTTATGATTTTGACTCAGCCAGACCAGTTGTACTGACTGCAGATGGCCAGGCAGAAATGTTTACCGATGAAAAAGGATATGCAAGATCGATTCCGCTTCCATATGGAACTTATGTGGTAAGAGAGACCACAAGCAAACACAACTATGCACCGGTTGATGATTTTATAGTGAAGATCACAGAGAATCATCCGGATACACCGCAGACATGGCGAGTGCTTCTGGATAAAGAATTCAAAGCAAAATTAAAGATCATCAAAAAGGATGCAGAAACACAGAAATCTGTACTCCTGGCAAATACAGAATTCAAGGTATATGACCTGGATAACCAGAAATATGTGGAACAGACAACATCCTATCCGAAGCCAGCGGTACACAAATCCTATTTCACAAATGAGGAAGGATACCTGGTACTGCCAAAGAATCTGAAACCTGGTAACTACAGGATTGAGGAAGTGACGGCACCCGATGGGTACACAATATCCAAAAACTATGTGACAGTTGCAGTTGATACAGATACTGCTTATCTGACCGATCCTGTCACAGGAGATGCAGTCATTGATGTGGAATATACCAATGCCCCGGTCAAAGGTCAGTTAAAGATCTATAAACAGGGTGAAGTGTTAAAGGGATTTGATAAGGAATTCCAGTATGAAATGGCTGGACTTGCAGGTGCTGAATTTGAAGTCTATGTGGCAGAGGATATCTATACTGCCGATCATCAGGTAGATGCAGATGGACAGAGAACTCTGTATTTTGCAAAGGATGCACTGGTAGCAACCGTCACAACGGATGCAGATGGTTATGCAACCGTAAAGAATCTTCCACTTGGCAGGTACTATGTTAAAGAGAAGAATGCACCGGACACTTATGTGTTAAATACCGTGCCGGAAAATGTCGAATTTGCTTATGCGGATCAGGATACAGCAGTGATCGAGAAAGAAATCTCTGTCACAGATGAAAGACAAAAAGTGTCGATTACGGTCGAAAAACAGGATGCTGAGACAGGCAATACAGTAGCCGGAGCAGTGTTCGGTATTTACAATGCAAAAGACATTCAGACGAAAGATGGAAAAGTGATCGTCAAAGCAGATACTCTTTTACAGGAAATGACTTCTGATGAAAAAGGTCAGGCAGCATGTACACTGGATCTTCCACTTGGAAGCTATTATGTAAAAGAACTGAAAGCACCAGATGGATTCGTATCTTCGGATGAAGTACTGAGATTTGATGCTTCTTATCGGGGGCAGGATGTACAGACAGTAACATTAAAATCCGTAAAGAAGAACCAGCCGACAACTGTTGAGATCACAAAATCAGATGCAACAACCGGTGTAGAACTGGATGGAGCTTATCTGAAAGTAACGGATAAAGATGGAAATGTAGTAGACAGCTGGACATCTTCCAAAGATGCACCGCATGTGATCAAATATCTGAAAGTGGGTGAGACTTATACCCTCCATGAAGAATTTGCACCGCATGGTTATCTGGTAGCCAATGATGTGACATTCACAGTCAAAGATACCGGAGAAGTTCAGAAAGTGGAAATGAAGGACGAGGTACCGGTTGGTGAACTGATCATCAACAAAAAGGGAGAATTCCTGGATTCTGTTACACTGGCCGATAAGGTCAAAGGTGTGGTGGAACACATTTTCAACTATGTAACCGGAAAGCTGACAGATGTTACGTTTGAAGTCTATGCTGAGGAAGACATTAAGGCTGCCGATGGCGTCAGTGATGATTACTATAAAAAGGATGAACTGATTGCAACGATCAAGACAGATGAAACCGGTATTGCAAAACTGGAAAATCTTCCACTTGGTAAATACTATGTGAAAGAAACAGGAACTGCTTACGGTCATGTACTGGATGGTGAGATCCGTCATGTAGATCTGACTTACGTGGATCAGAATACACCAGTTGTAGTCTATGACAAAGACTGGCAGAACAACCGCCAGAGAGTAGAAGTCAGTGTACTTAAGAAAGAAAAAGATTCTGACCGTACATTGGAAGGCGCTATCTTTGGATTATTTGCCAAAGAAGACATTAAGTCTGAGACAACAGGTAAAGTCCTGATTGAAGCCGATGCGATCATTGAACTGAAATCTACGGATGAAGAAGGAAAGATCACATTTGTTGCAGATCTTCCAATAGGAGCAACTTACTATGTAAAAGAGCTCTATGCACCGGACGGATTTGTAACCAACGATGAAGTAAAGGAATTTACTTTTGAGTATGCAGGCAAGGAGCAGCCGACAGTAACCTATGATTTTACATTTGAGAATCAGCCAACCGTCGTTGAATTTACAAAATCCAGTCTGACAACCGGAAAAGAACTTCCGGGATGTAAGCTGAAAGTGGTAGATGCCGATGGAAATATCGTGGATGAATGGACTTCCGGTAAAGAAGCACATGTGATCCGTGAACTGACTGTCGGAAAAGAATACGCACTGGTTGAAACAAAACCAGCCGATGGTTATGTGACAGCTGAAAGCGTGAAGTTCACCATCAAAGATACTGCCGATGTGCAGAAAGTTGAGATGAAGGATGATGTGACGAAGGTGAAAATCTCCAAACAGGATATCGCCGGAAAAGAACTTCCGGGAGCAAAACTCACAATCCTTGATCAGGATGGAAAAGTTGTGGAAAGCTGGACCAGTACAGAGAAAGCACATTATATCGAAATGCTTCCGATCGGAAAATACACTCTCCGTGAAGAAACAGCACCGGATGGCTATCTGGTTGCAAAAGATGTGGAATTCGAAGTAAAGGATACCGATGAAGTACAGCATGTAACCATGGTGGATGAGGAAAAACCGGCAGAAAAGACACCGGAAGGTGGAAAACCTGTCAGTGATTCACCAAAGACTGGGGATAACACCAATCTGTGGCTGTGGTTTATGCTTCTCGGCATTGGTGCGACTGGTACAGGAGCCCTTGCATTTATGAGAAAAAAGAAACATTAGTCAAATAAGAATGAGCGTTCATGGAAACCGAAAGGAATCTGTGGACGCTTTTTCAGATGGGAGAAACCATGAGAAATATCATTATTTTTGTTGCTCTTCTGGGAGCAGCGGCAATATTTACAGTTTTGTATTGTCTCATTGCTGCCGGAAGTCAGGCAGAGAAAAAACTGACAGAAATCATGAGAAAAGAGGAAGAACAGAATGAAGACTAATAAAGATCTGATCATAGAACCAAATGCAGCTATTGAGGGAAGAAAGTACAGCGAAGAAAAGCCATGGTCCTGCAAGTACTGTTACTGGTGGGGAGGCAAAAAGAAAGGCTGTAGCTTGAAACAGTGCCACTATCTGCTTCCGGAAAAGAAAAAAGCAGTAAAAACAACACCATGTGGTGGCTGTCCGTATGGAAAACATGTTCCATGCATCGGATATTGTATTGCCCGTTTTTATTCTGAGATGAAAGGAAAGAAAGGACGTGGGTAATTGCAGGAAGAAGTAAATCAGAAAGTGATCAGCCTGAGCATCCAGGGAGTCAAGATCACTGCCAGTGTGCTAAAAGCAGCCCTTCGGAAGTTCCTGGAAATGGACAACCGCAGGAAACAGAAAGCAACGCAGGTGAAAATGGCAGAAAAGACCGGACGGGCTCAGGAGAAAGGAAGGGAAAAAGCCCGAAAAAAGATTGAAAAGAAAAAGCCGCATGGAAAGCAGACCATCAAGCAGCTGAATGCACAGGGAGTACAGCTTTCCAACTTAAAGATCACAGATGAAAATATCAAATCCTTTGACCGTGTGGCAAGAAAATATGGCATTGATTACAGCCTGAAGAAAGAAGTCGGTGCTGATCCACCGAAATATCTGGTCTTCTTTAAGGCAAAAGACGTGGATGTGATGACAGCGGCTTTCCGGGAATATGCCGGAGTAGAACTGAAAAAGAAACAGGTGAAGAAACCATCTGTCAGAAAGAAACTGCAGAAATCTGTAGAAAGAAAAGCAAAGCACCGCCAGCGTGTGAAGCAGAGACAAAAATCCAGAGGTCAGGAACGATGATGCGGGAGAAATTACAGAAGATCCAGGTCAAACGGCTGGTGATCTTAAATCTCCCATATTACTTTATCTTCTATGTAGCAGATAAAGGATCCTGGCTGTACCGGCATTGCCTGGGAGGAAGCATGGTCCAGAGACTTGGCGTGATGTTAGTCAATTTCCGACTGGCATTTTTAAGCTGGCTGCCAAGTATTGCTTTGCAGGATCTTACAGTAGGTGTTCTGGTTGCGGGTGCATTAAAACTGGTGGTCTACTATCGTTCTAAAAATGCAAAGAAGTTCCGACAAGGCGTGGAGTATGGATCTGCAAGATGGGGAAACAGAAAAGACATCGAACCCTTCATGGATCCGGTCTTTGAAAACAATGTCATCCTCACAGAAACAGAACGTCTGACCATGAACAGCCGACCAAAAGCCCCAAAGTATGCCAGAAATAAGAATGTGATCGTCATCGGTGGTTCCGGATCCGGAAAGACAAGATTCTATGTGAAACCAAATCTTATGCAGATGACGGACCACGTATCCTATGTGGTCACTGATCCCAAGGGTAGTGCGAGACGTTCCAGTCTGAAAAGGACTGGCACATCTCAACTGAATCATTGTTTATTGTAATGAAATTAGTTCGAGTTGGAGAACTGAATGCGTGAATAGTCGAATGAAGGGGTAACGCCCTGAAAGGCTACTCTAATACTCCGGCTGGCATGGAAATGAGTAAACATTGAAATGTCAGAAGCCCGGTGAAGTCGGCAGAGAGATACCGTAACAATAGTAGTTGACGAAAGCTGTCCAGAGGTGGATGGTGTATCCTATATGCCGGGAGTCTATAAAATACCCATGGTTAGAATGGTGGATGTTACATAATCCACTGACGAACCCTCGAACGTACGGGTCTATATCGGGACTAAGTAGAAATGCTTAGTAACACAACTAGTGTTGCTACTGCGGGTGAGTAAGACTTCTGCCTTTATGAAAATCCGTGCAATGTTACAGGCATTGATGTGGTAGCAGGCTCAGAGATGGGAACCTACGGGTATATATGAACAGATAACGCATTCGGAACGTCGTAAGCTGACAGCGTGGAGATTTTACTGTCTATGAAACGTATCGAACGGGAAAGTCATCGTGAGATTAGCGATGATATAAGGGAGATAATGTCAGTGAAAGCGGTGGCATAGTACCGATGAAACCGTGATAACAAGCGGTGGAGGGATAGCCACTAGTCATACATTAGAGTAAATAAGTTACAAATGGTATGGGTTCGAGTAAGACTAAGAGATGTAATAACTCCCAGATAGGAGGTTACAGACCATACAAAAGAAAGCTAAGCTCCGGTACAACGAATATTACGATATGCAGAAAGCATTCGATGAGTTGTATCAGCAGAGCAAAAATGGTAACAACTTTTATAAGTTATTAGAAATTATCGGTTCAGAGCAGAATATTTGCCTGGCATACCGAAACCTAAAAACCAATAGCGGAAGTAAAACCGCTGGTACAGATGGTAAAACAATCGAGGATATCAAAGGTCTATCGGACAGGGAAGTAATTGAAACTGTCAGAAAACAATTAGCAGATTATCATCCGCAATCAGTCAGGAGGGTCTTTATTCCTAAGCCCGGAAGCGATAAAAAGCGTCCGTTAGGGATTCCATGTATCTGGGATAGACTGATACAACAGTGTATCTTACAGGTGTTAGAGCCGATTTGTGAACCTAAGTTTCATAATCACTCCTATGGATTCCGGCAAAATAGAGATGCCCACCATGCGGTCAGCAGAGTTGTAAGCATGGTAAATATGTATAAACATTATTATTGTGTGGATGTGGACATCAAGGGCTTCTTTGATAATGTAAACCACGGGAAGCTGCTAAAACAGATATGGACATTAGGTATACGAGATAAACGATTGCTATGTATCATTAGCAAAATATTAAAATCAGAAATTGAAGGAGAAGGAATACCGGACAAGGGTACACCGCAAGGTGGGCTGATTAGTCCGCTACTTTCGCTCATTGTGCTGAATGAACTTGATTGGTGGGTAAGTAGCCAGTGGGAGACTTTTACACCAAATGGAGTGAAGAAAGGCAACATGAAAGGAAGTAAGGGCTGGTTGAGTTATGCACGAAAATATACAAATCTAAAAGATGGGTATGTGGTGCGTTACGCTGATGATTTTAAAATTATGTGCAGAAGTTATACGGATGCACAAAGATATTATCATGCGACAATAGACTTTTTAAAGTCAAGATTAAAACTCGACATTAGTCCGGAGAAGTCCAAAGTTGTTAATCTCCGAAAGAACTCTTCTGATTTTCTGGGATTCAAAATTAAAGTCCTGCCAAAAGGCAAGACCAGATATGGATACATTGCTAAAACTAATATGAGCGATAAAGCCATCAAAAAGGTTACTGCTGAATTAAAGGCAAAAGTGATTAATATAAGGAAACACACAACTGTTGGTAGAATCAATGCCTATAACATGGCAGTGATAGGGATACAGAATTATTACTGTATTGCTACCAACATATATAACAATCTAACGGATGTTAATTACGCTCTCTTACCAACCTTTAGAACCAGATTATCATGTATTGGAAGTACAATTCCGTTTGCGGAAACGCCCTATGAATTTCAACAGAAAACTGTAGGAATCAAGAAAGAAACCAAAATTATAACAGTAGGCAAAATGCCACTACTGCCACTTACAGGAGTTCATCACAAACATCCTATAAATTTCTCACAAGATATTACCAGCTATACAGCAAAAGGAAGAGAAAAGATTCATAAATCTGTCCAATGTGTAGAAACACAGGAATTACGAAATGTGATGAAGTATAGGAATCCTAATGAAAGCATTGAATTTAATGATAATAGTATTTCTGCATACCTCGTGCAACAGGGGAACTGCTATGTCATGGGAAATAGGCTGAATGTACATCAAATGAAATGTATAAGGAAAATTCCAGTAGGTGAAGGTGGTACAGATAAGCATACTAATATCGCATTTATTTCAGAGGGAATATGGCAAGCTGTTATGACAGAGGATATTTCAGAAACTATCAAAATAATGAAGAAATTCAATATGGACGACAAGCAAAGACGGAGATTCAACCGATTGCGTGAAAATTATGGATTACTACCAATTAAGAAAAGATAACTTATAAATTTACTTGAGTATGATGGCACGCCGTATGATGCGAAAGCATCATGTACGGTGTAGAGCGGGGGAAAAGGTGGAGATTACTTCAAAGCCTTACCTATCGCTATCGATCATCGTTGAATGCGGGAAGATGCTGGTAAATGGAGGATACCGGATCAAGGTATTAAATACGATTAACTTTAAAAAGTCCATGCATTACAATCCGTTCCATTATATCCGGAGTGAAAAAGACATCTTAAAGCTGGTCAATACCATTATCGCAAATACCAAGGGTGAGGGCGAAAAATCAACTGAAGATTTCTGGGTCAGTGCGACTCGTTCGCAGACGGTAAAAAGTCTGCGCACGAGCAACGGTTTTCCGTTGTTCGGAGAACTGGTAGTTTGATAGGTGGAATGACGGGGTAACGCCCTGAAACGCCTACCCTTGATGGGCGTGCATTAGCTGTAATGGCTGGTGTACGAAGCCCCATGACAAAGGCTGAGAGTAACCGTAACCACTGCCTAAAGTGGTCGAAAGCGGTCTGGAGGCAGACTGTGTTACCTATAAGCCGAGAGTCTATAAGATACCTATGGTTAGAATGTTCGCTTTGGCGGGCGGACTGACGAACCTGCGAATGTACAGGTCTAAAAGAAGACCACGCAGAAATGTGTGGGTGCGTTAATGCGCAGTCGGTGTGGTTTAGTAGAAATTGATCCTACGAACGACCATGCTGTGTTACAGGCACAGGCAAGCCGACAGGTCTATAGCAGGAACCTACGGGTATGTATGAACAGATAGAACTATCGGAACGAGGAAAGGCAGCAGATTCCGCAAGGAATAGTCTGACGAAAAACAATAAGCAGACGAACTGCTGCTGAAAAGTAGTGGTCGAACCTATGATGTGCTTGCGTTATGTGAGCTACGGAGGAATGGCCACAAGTCGGTTGAGATAAGCAGGCATTATTCAATCCAACATAAGGATTCGAGTAAGACCAAAAGGGTCACTTTCGCAAAAAGGAGGTGATGCCTTATGCCAAAGAAAAACAAAACTCTATGTGTAGATGACTTACGTCATGCCGAGTATTACGGTATGCAGCCAGTTTTTGATGAACTCTATCATCGAAGTTTGGAGGGAGAAAATTTTACCGACCTTATGGATTTAATTCTGAGCCGGGACAACATTCTTCTGGCATATCGGAACATCAAAGCAAACGGAGGAAGCTACACAGCAGGAACAGACAACAAAAACATCAGTGACATCGGGTGTTTACCGCCCGAAACAGTTGCAGAGAAAGTGAGGTTTATTGTCACAGGAAGTCAGCACGGATACCGCCCAAAGCCGGTAAGACGCAAAGACATTCCGAAACCAAACGGAAAAACCAGACCGTTAGGTATTCCCTGTATCTGGGACAGGCTGGTACAGCAATGTATCAAACAGGTCATAGAGCCAATCTGCGAAGCGAAATTCAGCGACAACAGTTACGGCTTTCGCCCGAACCGTTCCGTGGAACACGCCGTGCAGAAAACTTACACCATGCTTCAACGCATGAACCTGCATTATGTGATTGAGTTTGATATAAAAGGATTTTTCGACAACGTAAATCACAGCAAGCTAATGCGGCAAATATGGGCAATGGGAATACACGACAAGCAGTTGATTTTTATTATCAAGCGGATTCTGAAAGCACCGATTAGAATGCCAGACGGCACTACACTCATTCCAGACAAAGGCACTCCGCAAGGCGGTATCATTTCACCGTTGCTTGCCAATATCGTGCTGAATGAACTGGACAAATGGGTTGAGAGCCAATGGCAGAACCACCCTCTTGTAAAGGAATACGGGTATGAGAGGAAAATCAGAAACTCGATTACTTTTGACCGGAGCAAGGCATTCCTCAAAATGAGGAAAACAGGGTTGAAAGAAATGTATATCGTGAGATATGCAGATGATTTCAGAATTTTCTGCCGGAATAAAGAGGACGCTTTGAGAACGAAAGAGGCTGTAACGGCATGGATAACCGAGAGGCTGAGGTTGGAGGTATCGCCAGAGAAAACAAGGATAGTCAATGTTAGAAAACGCTATTCAGAGTTTCTTGGGTTTAAGATACGAGTCAGACCGAAAAGCAGGAAGTACATCGTGCAATCTCATATCTGTGACAAAAAGTTGGAACTGGAAAGGCAAAAACTGGTGGAACAGGCGAAACGAATTGCCCGACCTTCAGAGGGAAAAAGACCTTTGGACGAAATACGGCTGTACAATTCAATGGTTCTGGGAATACAGAATTATTTTCAACTTGCCACCTGCATCAGCATTGATTGCAGGAAAATCCACAGACAGGTCATGACAGTTTTAACAAATCGGCTCAATACAGAAACCGGGTGCAGACTTGTTCGAGAGGGCGGCGCAATGACCGAGAGCGAAAAAGAACGGTTTGGAAAGTCGGCAATGATACGGTATGTATCTGGAATCGACCAACCTATCTACCCTATCGCATACATCAAGAACAAGATACCGATGGCAAAGAAAGCGGCGGTTTGCAGTTACACGGTAGAGGGACGGGCATTGATACACACGAACCTAAGTATGAACTCATCTGTTCTATCAGGTTTGAGGAATCAACCGTCTATGGGGCGAAGCACAGAACTTACTGACAGCAGGATTTCACTATTCTCGGCTCAACGTGGAAAATGTGCGCTAAGTGGGGAACTCTTTGAAAATGCGGCTGACATAGTATGCTGGCTGAAAACACCGGCAGAATTGGGCGGCAAGGAACGCTATCGAAATATGATTTTGTTCCATAATAGATTTCTTCCACTCCTGCAAGAGTGTCCTAAGAATGAGCTAAAAGAGATAGCCGACACGATCAAGGCAACAAAGGAACTGATGTTAAAAGTGAACAGTCTGCGCCAGCAGGCTGGTTTGTCCGCAATAGAAAACTAACATTTCATTTGGTGATTGATTAAATGCTTGTGAAAACAACCGATGGAACGCCGGATGCGGTGAAAGTCGCACGTCCGGTGTGGAGTGGGGGAAAATCCGGCGATAACTTCAAAGGATTACCTATCACTATAAGCAGAAACCTTGTTGTACTGCGCGCTTATTGGCTATATCCATTATGAGGCTCC
>ERZ827088.1585-NODE-1585-length-27421-cov-3.897903_pt1 | contig 27421 bp, 29 predicted proteins | sample MGYA00519922_ERZ827088 | MGnify/ENA primary metagenome ERZ827088 (study PRJEB31778, sample SAMEA3449254) | human gut metagenome | biome: human gut; feature: human-associated habitat; material: faeces | place: United Kingdom | collected 2010/2012 ...
CAGCAGTGCTCATCTATATTACCAAATACTTTTTGCTTCGTCAAATGTTTTTTTAATTTTTTTTAAAAATTTGTGAATTTATTTAAATAAATCATTAACACATTGTTTACACACAAGTCATATAATGCTGACTTGAAATACATAAAATACTATAAATAAATGGATAATCGATATTAAATCCTACACGAATCGTCTCAACGTTTACAATTATACGACAACACATTTCATTTACTTTTCTCAAAGAAAGAAAATTTCGGGCTACTTTCATATATAAAAAAATATAATTTAATTTAAAAAGGAGCCTACGCTCCTTAATCGATAACTAGATTCTTTATACCATTTTGTTTTGCACAATCATAGAACTCTTGCATCTTTTCACTAGAATACATTTTTGGATTTTCTTTAAAACAATACTCCATATCTAAATACGCATATTTAGATTGGGCCAGAGGATTATAATTCAAGATTTCATAATGAACATCTTCATAACAAGAAACCAAAAATCTTGATATAGAAGAAATATTCTCAAAAGAAGCAGTCATTGTCGGAATTAAAGGCGTACGTACGATCACGTGTTCTTTTTTATTACTCTGAAGTAAATACGCAATATTCTTTAATACTTTTTCATTTGAAACACCCGTATATTGTTTATGCAAATTTTCATCATATAATTTACAATCACAATAAATCTGATCCAAGTAAGGTAAAGCTCGTTTTACATTCTCTAAATCCGTATATAGACTTGTTTCAATAGCCGTATGAATTCCTTTTTCCTTACAAGCCTTTAATAAATCAATCAAAAAATCACTTTGTAAAAAGGGTTCTCCCCCTGAGAAAGTAACTCCACCTTCTCTTTTAAAGAATATTTCATCCTTTAAAATTTCCTGAACACATTCCTCTACCGTATACTCTTTGGCATCCATACTCAAAGCTAAAGTAGGACATACATCACAAATCGCATCCCAATCTTCTTTTGCGTTTCTTGAAATACAAATTTTATGATCTACATATCTAACTCCACCCTGTTTTGATGCATATACACAACTAAGACAATGCATACACTTGGATTCCATATACAAGACTTGTGGTAAATAAGACAATCCTTCTGGATTTTGACACCACTTACAGCGAAGTGGGCACCCCTTAAAAAACACCGTTGTACGAATTCCTTTTCCATCGTGTGTCGCAAAACGCTTTATATCAAATATATACCCTTTAGATGTTGTCATAACTTGTCCTTGCGATAATTTCATCCTGCAACTCTCCAGCAAGCTCTGTAAAATATGCTGTATAACCAGCAACACGAACCGTCAAAGAGCGATATTGATCCGGATTTGCTTTGGCATTTAATAAATCTTCTTTACGAACTACATTAAACTGAATATGTGGAATCTCTAAGTCAACAAATGTACGCATAAAATTCGCAAACTTATCAATACCCGATTCCGTCTTAAAGAATTCTGGTAAAAACTTCATATTTAATAAGCCACCATTTGTTGTACAAGAATTATCTAAATGCGATACCGATTTTAAGACTGCTGTAGGACCCTTTAAATCTCGACCATACACAGCCGATAATCCACCATCTGCCAAAGGCGTATGGGCAAGCCTTCCATCACAACTAGCCCCTACATTTTCTCCCATAGGAACATGGGCACTCACCGTATACATTCCTGTATGATATTCTCCATTACGATAGTTTGTATATTTTCTTAATTTATTTCTAAAATTCAATGCCCATTTTGCACCCAGCTCATCCACCCATTCCACATCATTTCCATACTTAGGTGCACGATTTAGTAACATCTGGCGCATGACTTCATTGTTTGAAAAATTTTCTTTCAAAGCTTTTTCTAAACCAGCTGCATCAATTTTCTTTTCATCATATACAAGCTTTTTCAAAGCCGCCAAACTATCTGCAAGGTTTGCCACTTGAATCATTTGAATACCCGACAAATTATAATGCGCACCACCACGTGTTACATCTATGCCTTTTTCCATGCAATCATCAATGACACTTGATAAGAAGGCTGTTGGTAAAATATCAATATGTGCTTTTTCCACTTCTTCTAAACATGGAATCATTTTATCGATAAAATAATCCATCATTTTTTCAAAGGCAGATTCTAAATCAGAAAACGAAGTATATGTACTTAAAGCCCCATAATCAGGCCCCATTTGTTTTCCCGTCAACAAACAACGACCATGATTCAAAGTAAGTTCTAACACCTTATTCATATTAAACATGCCCGAATCCGACCAACCTAAATTATTGCCTTGTGTTGTAAGTTCCACACAACCAACAACCGCATAATCCATGGCATCAAAATGTGATATACCTAAATCTTCCATCGCCTTAATAATTGCCTTATCATTGAAAAATTGTGGCATTCCACTTCCTTTTGAAACAACTCGAATCGCATGTTTTAACAGTTCATCATTCGTATGTTCATGAAGTCGAACAGATAAGTTGGGTTGTGGAAGACCAATATCTTCTTGTGCATTTAAAAACAAATGACTCAATTCATTACTAAAATCATTTCCATTTTGATCTTGTCCACCAACACAAATATTGAATCCAATTGGAAAACCTGCAAAATATTTAGCACTATGCGCATTTCTTAGATATACAATCTCATTGAATTTCAACCATAAACATTCAATCAATTCTAAAGCTTCACTTTCTTTTAACATACCTGAATCTATATCTTGTTTATAGTAAGAATATAAAGTTTCATCTAAACGACCCGGAGAAAAACTAGATGCATTACTTTCCATGTGTAGCACTACAAATAAAAACCATAATGACTGCAATGCTTCATGGAATGTTGCAGCTGATTTATAAGCTAGATTTTCACAAATCTTTGCGATATCTTTTTTATTCATTTCCAAAGCTAATTCATGATAGCGAAGCATAAACTTCTGTACACCTTGCATCACTAAAATAACACATTCATAGAATTCTTTTTTTGATTCAGAACATGTTTTTAAATGATTTCTAGCTAAATCAATATAGCCTTGTGGACCAAGTTCTAACCATTCCTTTACATTTGGACAAATATGCCCCTGAGCATGATCGGTTTGATTAACTTTTACTACTTTAGAAATTGCACTAATTTCATTGCCAAAACGATTCTTAATAACATCCTCTAAACTTTTACCTTTCCAATATGGAACAATCACTTTACGAAAAGTCTCAATGTCTTCAGGACGAACATTAAACTTATCTTGAGGACGTGTTGGAATCGTTTCAAATTCACGATCCACCCAAGAAATTCCACTTTCTGGAAATACAACACCATAACGAACACCTTTTGTTCGATTTCCCACAATCAACTCTTCAGGTTCCATACCAATTTCAATTTCATTTAACGCGTTATACAAAGAAAGTGCACGCTTATAAGGAATCGATTTATCTTCATTTTCTTGATATGTTCGTGTAATAATCAAAGCTTGCTCAATACTTACAAAGCGAGGTTGAGACAACATTTTATCTTTCAGAATAGAAATACGATTTAGCATAGTAAGTCCTCCATCTACAATTAGATTATAAAAAGAACTATGATCAAAATCAATAGTTCTTTATTACTTTTTATTATTTTTTATTGTTTGTAGAATTCCATAAAACGCATCCACTTTGGCATACTCATAATTTCCCATTTGATAAAATTTATCCGAATCCGCCAACATATAGGCCTTTTTCGATTGTTTTAAAACAATACGCTTTGTTTGACCATCATTCGGCATATAGGTCATAACACTTTTGGACTCTAAATCTATACCAACCACACCTAAAAAAGCTAAATCAAAATGAAATCGTTGAAGAAATTCATCGCACATATTACCCACAAAACCATTTCTTGCATAATCAAATTCGCCACCAATAAAAATAGAATGAATTTGACTTGTAGAAAGAATCTGAATTACATCCAACATATTCGTAACGACTGTAATACCTGAAATAGGTCTTAACACTAATAATTTAGCTAATTCAATATTCGTAGTCGAAATATCCAAAAAGACTGTCATATTTGGTTCAATCAAATCATAAGCCATTTGCGCTATTTTTTGTTTCTCCTTACTATTCACACTCTTTCTAGAATTGGCATCCTCTAAATGAACATTTAAACGATTCAAAATCGCTCCACCATAAATCTTTTTACATTTACCTTTCGATTCTAAAAAAGCTAAATCTTTACGAATTAAATCGGGTGTTACACCAAAACGTGTACTTAAATCTTTTACCAACACTTTACCATTCTCTTGTAAATCTTCTAAAATTAAATTTTGTCTTTCTTCTACAAACATACTCATCACCTGTTTAAATATTATATCATTTTTGTGATATACTAAGAAACATAGAGGTACTACAAATGAATAAAAACGGAAATTTTAAAAGTACGGTAGGATTTGTGCTTGCCTGTGTAGGTTCTGCCGTAGGAATGGGAAACATATGGATGTTTCCATATCGTTTAGGACAATATGGAGGAGCTGCCTTTCTGATTCCATATTTAATTTTTATCGCCTTATTTGGTCTTGTTGGCTTATCGGCTGAATTTGCGTTAGGAAGAATGGCAAAAACCGGAACGTTAGGCGCTTATACATATTGTTGGAAGAATAAATTTGGTAAATATATTGGATGGCTTCCACTACTTGGATCTCTTGGGATTGCGATTGGATATAGTGTCATTTTAGGATGGGTATTTCGTAGCATTCAAGGCGTACTCACAAACGAACTACTCACAAATGATATTCCAGCTTTCTTTACGAATATGACACAATCCTTTTCGAATGTGCCATGTCACTTTTTGGTCTTGTTTGTGACTTGTTTATTGTTATTCATTAGTGCCACAAATGCCATTGAAAAAGTCAACAAAATATTAATGCCAGCCTTCTTTATTTTATTTATATTCCTTGCCATTCGTGTCAGCTTATTTGACGGTGCTATCGAAGGTTATAAATTTTTGTTTGTTCCTAAATGGGAATATTTACTCAACAAAGAAACATGGATAATGGCCATGGGACAAGCTTTTTTCTCCTTATCCATTACTGGTTCTGGAATGATTGTATATGGAGCATATTTAAAGGATGATGTAGATATTCCAAAGGCAAGTATGCAGACGGCTATATTTGATACAATTGCTGCGATGCTAGCGGCATTAGCCATTATGCCTGCCGTATTTTCTTTTGGCATCGATCCCGTTAGTGGCCCTAGTTTAATGTTTTTAACCCTTCCTGAAGTATTTAAACAAATGCCACTCGGCAATCTCTTTGCTCTATTCTTCTTTATTTCAGTAGCTTTCGCCGGAATCACAAGTTTAATCAACATGCTTGAAGCTGTGTGTGAGTCTTGGCAACACCGCTTTCGCATTTCTAGAAAAAAAGCTGTTTTACTTTGTGGCATTATCACATTCGCCATATCGGTATGTATTGAAAATGGAGATATTGTAGGTAAATGGATGGATGTTGTCACAATCTATATTATTCCTTTTGCAGCACTACTTGGAGCCATAACTATTTACTATGTTTTAGGATGGAATGCTTTAAAACAAGAATTAGACAAAGGAAGAAAAAAGCCAGTTGGACCGACTTTTAAATTCTTAGGTAAATATGTTTATGTATTTCTTGCCATCATTATTTTGATTTTGGGAATTCTTTATAACGGTATTGGCTAAGCGTTTCTAAATCTTTCCAAGTAAATACACAGTCCTCTAGTATCATATAGCTATGAGGGCTGTTTTCTTTTGGAATCGAAACTGAGCCTGGATTCATATAAATAATACCATCTCGATCTTCAATTGCAGGAATATGTGTATGTCCACTTAGTAATATATCCCCCATTTTTAATTTAACAGGTTCTAAATGTCCATGTGTACAATAGATAAAAAGCCCGTTTATATCCAACGCAGAATAATCTGCTAAACATGGAAAATTCAATACCATTTGGTCAACTTCACAATCACAATTTCCACGAACACATAAAATCGAGTCTGATATGGAATTCAACATCTCAATCACTTTTTTAGGTGCATAATCTTTTGGTAAATCATTTCTAGGTCCATGATATAAAATATCCCCCAATAAGATCAATCGATCTGGTTTTTCGTATTTGTAAGCATCCATTAGTTTTTGACAATAATAACTTGAACCATGGATGTCACTTGCGATCATATACTTCATTAAATTTCACTCCCCTTTAAGAAAAAAGAATGCCGAAGCATTCTTTTATTTATTATTCACCTTTTTCTAAAGCTAATGTACGAGTTGTTAAATCACATACTTCAGTTGGTCCATAATATTGGATTGCTCCTGGATAAGTATATGCAGTTTCAACAGCCCATGTATCACGGTTTGCTTCGAAATATTTGAATGGTTTTCCATCTAATTCAACCAATGCTTTTTTGATAACTGGTTTATCTTCGCCATTACGACGTTCGATATTCATCATCTTAGTGATTGGCATACCACCAGCAACCCATTCTTCAGCTGGTTTAGATAAGTTAGATACTTTTGATAAATATCCATTATATCCGTATTGAATCAACATGAATGCGTTGTATCCTAATGAGTAGCAATAGTCAGCATCAAAGTTTGATGGGAATGCACAACGTCCTTCGTATCCGAAGAAGTGGTGTAATGCATTAAATTTACCTGTATATCCTCTTTCAGCTAATTTGTCAGCAACTAAAGCTGAGAACAATTTTTCTGACTCAATTAAAGATACCTGTACGTTTCCGTGTGGATCTCTTTCTAAGAATAATTGTTGTTGAATAGTTTGAGGTAAGATTGCGAATACAGCCATTGATTCAGCAGTTAAACCTTTTTCAATGAATGCATATTTTTCTTCCCAGCTACCTAATGCATTAAATTCTTCTGTTTTGTTTCCAGCTAATAATTCGTTAATTTCAGCAATCAATGCTTTAAATTCTGGAACAAATTCAACTACACCTTCAGGGATAATTGCAACACCGAAGTTGTTCCCATTTGCAGAACGTTTTTCAACTGCATCTGCAATATAGTCAGCGATTTCAGATAAAGATTGTTTTTTAGCAGCAACTTCTTCTGAAATTAAGCAAATGTTTGGTTGAGTTTCTAAAGCACATTCCAAAGCTACGTGACTTGCACTACGTCCCATAACTTTTACAAAGTGCCAATATTTTTTAGCAGAGTTTGCATCACGTTCGATGTTTCCGATTAATTCACTATATGTTTTAGTTGCAGTATCGAATCCAAATGAACATTCGATGTCTTCGTTTTTCAAGTCACCATCGATAGTTTTTGGACAACCGATAACTTGAACACCTGTATTGTGAGCAGCAAAATATTCAGCTAATACAGCAGCGTTTGTATTTGAGTCATCACCACCGATAATTACGATAGCAGTGATTCCGTGTTTTTCACAAACTTTTGCAGCAACTGCGAATTGTTCTTCAGTTTCTAATTTTGTACGTCCAGATCCGATAATATCAAATCCACCCGTATTTCTGTATGCATCGATATAAGCATCGTCGAATTCAACATAGTTGTCTTCTAATAATCCAATAGGACCATTTTTAAATCCGTAAAGAACGTTTTCTTTACTAGTAGCTTTTAATGCATCGTATAGACCACAAATAACATTGTGTCCACCAGGTGCTTGTCCACCAGATAAGATTACACCTACAACTTGTTTTTTAGCTGCAGAAGTATTTTCTCCTTTTTCGAATGTAATTTCTTTTTCTCCGTAAGTGTTAGGGAATAAAGCCGCGATTTTTTCTTGGTCTGCAACACTTTGAGTTGCATTTCCTTCCTTAACACAGATTTCTGAAATACCATTTCTTAACATTCCAGGCAATTTTGGACTGTATTGGTATCTAGCTTTTTGAAGTGGTGATTGATTCATTTTTATATCTCCTTTTCAATTTATACCTACACTAAAAATTTTATAACACTTTGCCCAAAAAGTAAATAGAGCACCCCATCCAAGGCCTTTATTCAAGGTTTGAATTTAAATATTCCTTACTAATTTCTTTTTGTAGATATTCAAAAAACAAGCCAATATGATACCCATCCGCTACGGCATGCGCAATTGTGATATTTACAGGCATTTGATAATTATCATCATATTTTCCAGCAGTGATGATTGGAAAGAAGGCAGCACCCCCATTGACCATACGACTTGAAACCGCAGTAAATGTAGTCCATGGTGTACATGATACACAATAAAAGTTTGCAGGTTGGCCCGATTTTACCTTAATGCCTCTTTTGGTTTTACCTAATTCCATATCAGAAGTAATATTCTTGTAGAAAGAACCAAAATCGTCTGTAAAATCCGTCCAACAATCCGAAAATGTATGGTCTTCTTTATGGAAGATTGTATAGTTTGGAACCAATGAATCCCACACACATAAATCTCCATTTTTATCTTTAAACATTTTAAAGTTCTCAATTCGATTTAACACTTTAGTCACACAATAAATCAACGTTGGATAAAATTTATATCCATTTGTATGACAAAAACTTAATAACTCACTCACATCAATATTGGCCGTCATATTCACTTCAACATTTAAACTGTTTGTATAATACAAATAATGCTCTTTACGACACCAATTTTCTAAATCAATCTTCTTATATCTACACATAAAATCTCCTATATCATCGTCATAGTTACAGTACCCACTGTAATCAAAATTAAACCTAACAATGCCTTCTTAGATAGCTTTTCATGAAATACAACACGAGAAAAAATAATCGTCACTAATATACTCAATTTATCAAAGGGCACAACGATGCTTGCAAGTCCATCCTGTAAAGCACGATAGAAACATAGCCAAGATCCTCCTGTTGCAAAACCAGATAAGATGATAAACAAGAGTTCTTTTCGATCGACGTCTTTTATTTGGGACTGCTTATTTTTCACAAAGACCATTAGCCAGGCCATAACTAAGACAACACTTGTACGAATGGCCGTACCTAAATTAGAATCAATTCCAGAAATACCAATCTTACCTAAAATAGATGTAAGACTCGCAAATACAGCTGACAAAATCGCATACATCAACCAGCTTTTATCTGAAGAATTAGATTCAACATCCTCTTTTCGAGTAATCATCAACATTGTACCTACACCGATCATGCATACACAGCCAATTTTAGCTAAAGACAATCCTTCATGAAAGAAAATACAAGCCAATAGAATCGTTAAGATTGTACTGGATTTATCAATCGGAACCACCTTATTCACATTCCCATTTTGTAAAGCCTTAAAATAACATAGCCAGCTAGCTCCTGTTGCGATTCCAGACAAAACTAGAAACAACAAAGTTTTCCCACTGATATCCGTAATACCGGATATAGTTCCAGTTAAAAGAACAAGAATCCACGAAAAAACTAAAACCACAATGGTACGTATGGCGGTTGCCACATCAGAATCTGTTTTTGAAATCCCACATTTTGCGAGTATGGAAGTAATGCCCGCAAAAAAGGCAGAACCTGTCGCATATAAAATCCACATTGTATCACCCAAATGAAATTTTATACCTCATAATCCTTTAATACAAATACAAAAAGGAAGCAGTGTCTAAACTACTTCCAACATATTTTCAGCATCATTGGCCGCTTTTACTTTATCATTAGCACGAACAATAATTCCAGATTCATCTATTAAGTACGTTGTACGAACCACACCCATAGATACCTTTCCATAATTCTTCTTTTCTTTCCACACATCATAAGCTTCAATCACTTTTCTTTCTGGATCTGCCAACAATGTAAAGGCAAGGCCATACTTTTCTTGAAACTTCTTGTGTGAAGCCACCGTATCTTTACTTACCCCTAAAATGACAGCTCCTTTTTCTAAGAATTGTGGATATCTTTCAGAAAAACCACAAGCCTGCTTTGTGCAACCCGCCGTATTATCCTTTGGATAAAAATATAAGATAACTTTTTTACCTTTATAATCACTCAATTTGTGTATCACACCATCTTGATCAGGCAATTCAAAATCAGGTGCTTGAATTCCAATTTCTAACATATATATTCTCCATTCTGTTAAACAGATTATAGCATTCCAAACAATTTAAACATACCCATATGCACAAAAGGAAGCATACTTGCTTCCTAACGTTTTTTCTTACTCATTTTACTTGATCTAAATTGAGCTTGTCTTTGCGCTTTTTTTGTAGGCTTTAGGTTGAATTGTTTCTTTTCTAATACGCAAACACTTTCAATATGATCTGTATAAGGGAATAAATCCACTAATTCTAATTTATTTGTGACATAACCTTGTTTTCTAAATTGGTTTAAATCACGAATCTGTGTTCTTGGATCACAAGAAATATATAAAATTTTTCTTGGATTTAAAGCGGTTGCACACTCAATAAAATCTTTTGTCGTACCAGCACGAGGCGGATCTAAAATGATCGCATCATAATGATTGTGATATTTTCTTGCCTGGCGCATAAATTCTGTTGAATCCATCGCAACAAATTCAATATTTTTGATTTTATTTTGTTTAGCATTGTATTTTGCGTTTTCAATCGCATCTGGATTCACTTCTACACCCATGACTTTCTTACAAGAATCTGTCATCGTTAAACCAATTGTACCAACACCACAATATGTATCTAGTACTGTATCTGTTTCCTTTAAATCTAACATTTTCTTAGCTAAGCCATACAATACTTCACATTGTTCAGAATGAATCTGATAGAACGAATTGTGTGAAAACGCAATGTCTAAGCCACATAACTCATCATGAATCATACCATTTCCATATAAAACAATAGCTTCATCCTGCAAAACAATACTTGTCTTTCTTGGATTGATATTTTGTACAATTGTTTTAATTTGTGGAAATTCACTCGTTAATACACGCACCATATTTTTTCTTGAAGGAAAAATTTTCTGACTTGTCACAAATACAACCATCACTTCATCTGTCTTATGTCCCCAACGAATCAATACATGACGCAATAAACCAGTCCCTGTTCTTTCGTTATATAATTCTAATTTCATAGAACCAACAAGTTCTGTAATCTTGTTGATAATTTCATTGACAAGTTTTGGCTGCATTATACAATTTTCAGTCTTCACAACACGATGCGAATGAGGCGCATATAAACCTGAATATACTTTTCCTTTATCTTTCGCAAAACCAACAATTACTTTATTACGATAATGTGTATCATTCTTTGCCATATGCACATCGCCAACACGAACCTTTAAATGTGCTTTTTCAACCAATTCTTCCACATCTTTTTTCTTTTTATCTGCCTGCATACTCGGCTTCAGTTTTAAAAGTGAACATCCACCGCATATTTTTTCTACTTTACACTTCACTAATTTTCTCCTTTATTAAGTCAATAACCTTACTTGAATCTTTAACTTCAATTGTTTCAAATCCCAAATTACTTGCTGCAACTACATTATCTTTTCGATCATCTAAAAATAAGCATTCAGATGCCTTAAGATCATATTTTTTTAATAATATATGAAATATTTCTGGATCCGGTTTAATTTTCTTATATTCATAAGAAAAAACACCGCCATCTATATTATCAAACACACCACAACTTCTCAAATACTTTGTGTCATCTTCTGGAATATTTGAAAGAATATATACTTTGTATCCGAATCGTTTTAAATCTTTGATATACGCAACATTATCTTTTAATGGAATCACAAATTCTGTCCAATGATACATCAATTCTTTAATATTTAACTCTAACTCAGGAAATTGTTTTACTCCCTTTTCAATCATTTCTTCCACTGAATAGAGTCCTTGATCATACTCATCCCATAAAGAATCAAAATAGAATGATTTCACTTCCTCTTGTCTTTCATTAAAGAAGCTATAAATCAATTCATTTGAATCAAATTTAACCAATACATTTCCTAAATCAAATACTATATTTTTCAGCATATGCCAATTATACTTGAAAAAAACATCTAAAACAAATATGATTTTTGAAGAAAAGAGGTATGTTATGATTAAACCAATAATGAAAGATGAAGCTTTCTTAGCTATAAAATCCGTTCAAGCTACAAAAATGGATACACAAGTGGCTCAAGATCTAAAAGATACATTACAAGCTTATAGTAATCAATGTGTAGGCATGGCAGCCAATATGATTGGTGTTTCTAAAAATATTATTATCTTTGCGATTGGACCTGCACAAATTGTGATGTATAATCCAAAAATCACAAAGAAATCTAGACCTTACAAAGTCAAAGAAGGGTGTTTATCACTAGAGGGTGAAAGAAATACAACTCGTTATGAAAATATCACCGTTGAATACCAAGATGAATCTTTTAAAAAGTGTAAACAATCCTATTCTGGTTTTGTTGCTCAAATCATTCAACATGAAATTGATCACTGCAATGGTATCATCATTTAATAAAGCCAGGAAAAACCTGGCTTTTTATATAATTTGAATAATTCGATCTTTTAGATCCTCTAAATATAAAGGTTTACTGATATGCCCATTCATACCGGCCTTGTAACATTTCTGTATATCTTGCATATACGCATTGGCACTCATCGCAAGGATTGGAATCTTTTTATCTTTTTTTCGAATTTGTATAGTCGCCTCATACCCATCCATAATAGGCATCCTAAGATCCATTAGAATCAAATCTAAATCCTTGATTTGATCAAACTGTTCTACAGCCTCTTTACCATTTTTAGCCTTATACACAATAGCCCCTTCACTTTGAAGCATAAACTCTATCACTTCCATATTGATCTCATTATCTTCCACGACAAGTATAGATAGATTTTCAATGGACATTGTTTGATTTTTTAAAGATTTATTCTCAACAGGATTCAAATCAATCTCTAAAGGAAGTTGAACAATAAATTGAGTACCATCATCAATTTTACTTTCCACCTTGATTGTGCCATCCATCTTCTTTACAAACTCTTGCACAATACTCATCCCTAAACCCGCACCATCTATACGTTTATTTTTTGAACAAAAGGTTTGAACAATTTGTTTTGAATGAACTCTTCACTCATTCCTATTCCTGTATCTTCTACAACAAATTCAAAACAATCCGCTTTTTCTTTAACAGACAAATACACTTTACCACCTGGTCTATTGTATTTGATTGCATTACTTAAAAGATTCAACAAGACCTTCTCAATATGTGTAGGACTACCCATCAAATGGCCATGTTCTATTTGAGTCTTCATAAACAATTCAATCTTATAATTCGATGCCTGTAGATCAATAATAGTTTGAACCCTACCTACTAATTGACTTAATTCAAACGATTTATTTTCCAACACAGCCGAATCCGTTTGTAATGTTCGAATATCTAAAATATCATTTACCAAAGACAACAAGTGCGTACTTGATATCCACATCTTATCATAGGCATCTTTGATGCGTTGTTTATCATCACCACATCTTTGAATCACTTGAAGCATTCCTATAATCCCATTGATTGGTGTACGAATATCATGGCTCATGCTTGCAAAGAAACGCATCTTAACTTGATTAGCCTTTGTTTCATTTTCTAAGGCGAGTTGAAGCTTTCTATTCATATCAAAATAACGCTCTGTATCATGACAACGACGAACTTGTTCCTCCTCAAAAATCCTCTCATAATATGCATTCTTTTTCTCTAATGCCAAAATTATGACATCCAAATCGCAAATAACTTTGCCATATTTATATCGAGAAGATTCAACCATCAAGCCTAAACGAATCTCATCCGGATGTTTAGCCATATATGAATCCATATATCGTAAGATGGCTTTGACTTGATCAAACGTCTTCTGCTCTAAATAATAATCAAATAAAGCAATACAAGCATCTATATATTCTACCGCATACATAGTCTCAATACGTTTTTCAAGTTCATCAGCACATCTATTAAATTCAAAATCCATATCGGCTTTACTAAATAATTCAATACCGCAATTCAAATAATCTTCTAAAATAATATGTTTGCCATCATGCTCATCTAAACCCATATTAAATGCTTCTAAAGCCTTATCCACTTGATTTAGGCTATTGTAAATCAAAGCTAAATTCAAATAGACATAGGCACCCATATCTTCAACGCAACAAGGCATGAATTCTTTGGCTTTTAAAATACTATCTAAAGCCTCTTCATACTTTCCCTGCTTTACGTACGTAATTGAAATATTATTATACTCATAACAATATTGTCCAACATCCTCATGTTCCATCGCAATCTGTAAAGCTTTTTCGTAATAATAACGACTTGAAACATTTGCCCCATCATAATAGAGCATGACACCCATTAAATTGAATGCAGAAATAAGTTCTCTTACAAATGGTATACTTTGATACTGCAAAATGATCGGTTCAATAATCTCTTTTGCCTTATTAAAATTTCCTTCATAATAATAAGCCATACCCAAATAAAAGGTGGCCGCAACTACAACTTCTAAATCATTTGAACTTTCATTTAATACATCACGATAAAAATTTTCCTGCTCACTTAACTTTAGTTTTCCAACACCTTCTACTTCTTTCATTAATTCTTGATACTTCATAATCTTCACCTAAATTAAATGTATCATGAATGAAAAAAAGCACAAACTCGAAAGTTTGTGCCTAGAATTATTTCACTAACAATTCACAGATCTTCTTTGAATATGCGATTGGATCTTTGATTGCGAAGCCTTCAATTAAACAAGCCTGATCATATAATACTTCAGTCACTTCTTTAACTTTATCTTTATCAGAAGCGTATAAAGTCTTCAATGTTTCAAAGATTGGATGATTTGGATTGATTTCCAAAATACGCGTAGCCTTCATAGGCATTGGACTTTGGTTAGGCATATTTGCGAAAACCTTTTCCATCTCAAAAGAAATACCTTCGCCAGCCGTTAAGCATACTGGATCCTCTGTTAATTTATTTGACAATTTCACTTCAGCAACCTCATCGCCTAAAGCTTCTTTCATGAATGTCAATAAATCTTTATTTTCTTCTTTTGATTTATTTAAAGCTTCCTTTTCTTCCTCAGTATCTAAATCTAAATCTCCTTGAGCCGCATTTCTGAACGTCTTTTCTTTGTAGTTCATCAATGTCTGCATTACAAATTCATCCACTTCATCTGTTAAGTAAAGAACTTCAAATTCTTTATTCTTCAATGTTTGAACAACTGGCATCTTGTCAATCAATTCAACATCTTTACCAGATACAAAGTAAATGTCTTTTTGATCCTCTTTCATACGAGAAACATATTCACTTAAAGTAACATATTTCTTTTCTCTTGAAGAGTAGAACAACAATAAATCTTGGAATTTTTCTTTATCCATACCATAATTGTTGTAGACACCAAACTTCAAGTTTACACCAAATTCTTCAAAGAATTTTTCATATGCTTCACGATCTTTGGCAAGCATATTTCCAAGTTCATTCAATACTTTCTTTTCAATACGACCCGCAATCAATTTTAATTGATGATCATGTTGAAGCATTTCACGAGAAATATTTAAAGATAAATCTTGAGAATCCACTAGACCTTTCACAAAACGCAATGAATCTGGCAATAATTCTTCGGCATGATCCATAATGAATACGCCTCTACAATAGAGTTGAAGACCTTTCTTATAGTCTTGTGAATAGAATCCTTGAGGTAAGTGTGATGGAATATAAAGTAAGGCTGTAAAGCTAGTATTTCCCTCAACACTAAAATGAATCACTTTTTGAGGATCTTGATAATCATAGAAATGATCCTTGTAGAATTGATTGTATTCTTCATCTGTAATCTTCGATTTTTGACGTTTCCATAAAGGAACCATTGAGTTTAAAGTCTGATCTTCAACCACTGTTTCATATTCAGGCTTTTCACTTTCCTCAGTACCCTCTTTCATCTTCTGAGTTTCTACATTCATCTTGATTGGATAACGAATATAGTCTGAATATTTCTTAATCAATTCTTTTAACTCATATGTCTCTAAATATTGAGAATATTTTTCTTCATCTGTATCTTCTTTTAAAGTTAAAATGATTGTTGTACCATTTGTCTCCTTTGTACAAGGTGTGATTTCATAACCATCTTCACCAGCACTTACCCATTCATAAGCTTCATCACTACCTGCTTTTTTCGTAATAACACGAACATCTTTTGCGACCATAAATGCAGAATAGAATCCAACACCAAATTGACCAATGATATCTACATCTTCATCGTTGTTTTCTTCTTTTTTCTTCATTTCCTCTTTAAAAGCCAAAGAACCACTCTTCGCAATTGTACCCAAGTTTTCCTCTAATTCTTCCTTTGACATACCAATACCAGTGTCCGAAATTGTTAAAGTACGAGCTTCCTTATTTGGTTCAATACGAATCTCAAATTGACTTGCATCCGCATGACCTTGACTTTCATAATAATATTTATCAATCGCATCACTCGCATTCGATACAAGTTCACGTAAGAAGATTTCCTTGTGTGTATAAATGGAATTGATCATCAAATCCAATAAACGTTTTGACTCCGCTTTAAACTGTTTTTTCTTAGCCATAATACCACTCCTTCATTAGCACTCTAATATTTTGCCTGCTAATACTATACAACACCTTTTTAGCAGTGTCAACAACTGTGTGCTAAACGCAAAAAAAGAATTCGACTAAACGAATTCTTAGCTTCTTTACCCACTTTTCAAATAATACTGTTAACTATTTTTATTCATATTTGTAGCATACAATGGATTGGCTGCTCTTATTTCACTTCCAAAAACCATCTTCAATTCTTCAAAAGCTATTTTCACATTTTCGGGAATATCCACATGCGCAATATAATTCTTTCCATTCGGACCATAGCCATTCGCATCATCTGAAAGTCTAGGAATTTCTCCCATCAACAAGTTGACATATCTATTAATTGGCCACATACCATGTAAATCTTCTTCATAAACCAATTCATCATTCTGGTTCAATACTTTAGCACAATAAGTAGCATAATTGATGATTGTCACATTATCATTAATATATTTTTTTAAACCTGCCGCCATACGCCTTTGCATAGAAGCATCCTGACTTAGAATGATACTATTAAAAGAAATATTGTTTTCTTTCAATAAATCCAAAAGATACGTTATATTATTCCCACAATTTGTAGACTTTGTTTCAAGATAATCTGCCTTACATCCATATACATGTTTAATATACTTTTGAAATATTTCTGCTTCTGATAAATCTGTTGTCTCAATATCCGGATATTCTAAATGAACAACCTGACGTAGTGTATATGTTGTATGTCCTGCTCCACCAACAATAATATATTTTTTCGCAACGAAGTTTTTAATTCCACTAGCTAAAACATCGCCACCTTCAAGAATACTTCCACCAAATAAAACCATAACATCTACCTGATGAATTCCATATCGTTTAAATAATTCTTCTTGATTTAACGCATCAATATCTCTTGTTCCCAAAAACTTTGCGAGTATATTTATATTTTCTGCAACTTTAGAATCCATATCTAAACTTCCTTTCAAAACTATCTACAATGACAAACTTGAATTTAAATAAGAAATTTATTTTGCTTCTTTAGGTAAGCATAGCTTACCATTATAACTATAAGATAGACCAACAAAAATACAAAACTATGAAATATTCCTATTGGATAAGGTGAAATACCTCCTCCTACTTTAAAAATTAACTCAGATATATAACTCGTAATCATAGATATTGGTATAAAAGCAATTATAATTGTATTTAACCATTTCACATAAAAAGATGAATTTTCTTTTGATATTACTTTTGCAAGAAAATATTCAAAAACACCGACCACTTGAATAATCATTGATCCATAAATAGAAGACATTGTTTGCTTTTCATACCACTCACCGATTGCACATAACAATCCAATTACAATCAATGCTGTAGATGCAATATAGAACACTTTTCCTACAATTTCTTTACTTTTTTCTTCTTTATTTTCGACTATTTCAATACCTTTTAAGATATAATCTGTAGTAACATTAAAATAATCACTCATTATAATTATTTTTTCCACATCGGGCATGCTCTGCTCACTTTCCCATTTGGACACAGCTTGCCTTGAAACCCCAACCTTATCTGCAAGTTCCTCTTGCGATATTCCTTTAGATTTTCTTAAATATAAGATTCTATCTGCGAAGTTCATTTGACAACACTCCTTTCTTTTATGAAGTAATTTTAGCAATATTACCAGTTGCATATCCACCATCTATGTAGGGAAATGTGTCAACCTGCAGTTGCAACGCTGTTTTCCATTAATAACAATAAATTACTCCCGTAAAAAATATATAACCTTTTCGTCTTATAAACCTGAAAGTTTTCGTAGCTTACTTTGTACTGTTAAATACTATAAATTTATCCCACAATTCATCATAATTATCAAACTCATAAAATGTATCTCCAATTTTAAAATATCCCCCCGGAATAATTGTCAGGGTTTCATCGATTGCAAAATAAATTGTATAATTAAGAAACAGCTCCATTTGATGATGCTTTGTTTTCATCTACTTTGCCACCAAGCTCCACTTGATTTTATAAATCTATAAACTCAACAATTTGATTATCTGAAAAGAATACGAATAATCACCGTCTATCCCACCTGTAGTTCCTATATGTTCAATTTTTTGTTTCTGACACAGCAATGTTTTCTAAATTAATATTCAGATCTCATTTTTCCGCATCCGAGTAATGTATTTGTTAGAAAAATAGGTATGAGCAAAACTATTCCAATTTTTTTATTCATATATTCCTCCATTTACATTTTAGTTTGACAACTTCTGATTTATCTATTGCATTACGTTGATTACTTTACAGTGAAAGGTGTCCATTCAATGTGGTTATATTCCATCACATCATTTGCTTTTTTCATTCCTAATTTTTCGTAAAATGCAATGGCATTTTCATTCGCAACCAAATATACAGCAATATCCTTTTTACCGCCTGCTAAAGAATGTGCTGTTTTTATCAATTCCGTACCAATTCCTTGATGTAAATAGTCTCTGTCTACACCTAAATCTGTTATATAAAGCCAATAGGCATAGTCGGTCAATCCAAATAAAACGCCGACAATTTGATTATCCTTGTTTCTTGCAATAAGACTGATTGATACATGATCAACTAGCTTTGCCATTCTTTCTTCGAATCGTTCCTTCGGATACTGTGATCCTAGATCCGTACGCTTTAAAAATTCAATATATTCAATTGAAGATATTCGCTCTTCTTTAATCTGAATGTCTTTGCACATAACAATTTTCTCCATAAACCCCTAATTCTATTTCTGTTGCCATTCCATTACATATTCTTTTTCTTCGGTAGCTTCATCAAAACCGCTATGCTGAATCTCAAATCCTTCTCTTTGATAAAAGGCTATTGCCCGTATATTCTTTTGATATACATTCAAAAATAATTTGCTTCGTTTATTTTTTGCATAATTTAGAAGAGCTTTTCCTATGCCATGCGATTGCATTTCATTTGAAACAAAAATGCCCTCAATATATTCATCATTTAGACCTATAAATCCCTGTATTTCTTGATTATCCTCATAGACATAGACAGTTGCCTGCAAGAGCAACTCCTTCACTAATTCAAAATTATTTTGCCAATATTGCGAAGAAATAAAAGAATGTGCTGTCACATTCGTATCTAACCATATATCTGTAACTTTATTTATATCTGCTTTTTGTAATTCTCTAATCATAATGATTGATCTCCTATAAACTCAAATTATACAACAAGGCCTGATTTCTCAGCCCTTGTTCATCAATGAATATGCATACTTTAATACTTTAGTCCCATCCATACGCCCATAATCTTCCATTGGTATGACACCGACAGGAATGTGTTTTACTGCCATTTTTTCTTTAATTCTTTTTTCCATATAGCGAATTTGAGGACCAATTAAAATAACATCAATAGACTCTTCATTTACTTTTTGATCTACTTTCGATACAGGAATCGCAAAAATCTTATCTTTTTTTGATACTTCCTGCATTTTCGTTACTAAAAGACTTGTACTCATGCCTGCAGCACAAGCTAACAGAATTACTTTTTGTTCCATATTAACGATTAATTGAACGAGCCATCATAGATACGGTATGACGTACTCCTCTTACAGCTTTACTAATAGCCATGATATTTTCTACTGGAGCCACTCCACCATATCCTGCATCTCCAATATGCTGAATATCAACACCACAAATCTTATTCATAATCGCAATATCCTTAATTGTATCTGTATCAGATCCTTCTTGACTCGTTCCAATCGCAGAAAGAACTAAACCACCACAAGAATGCACTTCTTTACATACTGCCTTTAAATCATCCATATCAAATCCTGGAACGGTTCCAACAGCAGGAACTAAGATAACATCTGCCCCTGCCTTCACAAAGCGTTTTGCGATTTCAAGATCTGCCACTGGCTCATCCGATCCAGCACCATGCATTTTTCCTGCAATGATCAATCCGGAGAAATTTTCTTTTGTGAATGAGATTGCCTTTTCAATTTGTTCATTTGTCACGTCCGTACCTGGATTTCCAGTAAGACATACAAAATCAAAACCAACTTCATCTAATCTTTTGACTGTTTCCAAATTTAATTGACGACCCTTCGCAATATCCAAACGATCTTCTAACATTTCAGCTTCTAAATCAACCGGTTCTAAGTTCACCCCAATTGGGCGTCCTACTAAACGATGTAGTTCATCTACAAAGTTATCTTTATTATGTTCTAAGCCAAAAATATATGGATTTAATACATCTAAACAATTCAACAAAATCATATCCGACCCAAAAGCTCTGGCAATCTCTGCATTTGTGATATCCCCAATAAAACTTTCTCTAGGCGCTACATTTTCAGACAAGATGACACGCCCCTCACTTGCCTTAATACTTTGTTTCAATTCTTGTGCATTCATACTTAAAATTTCGGATGCATTTGCGCTAATTAATCTTTTCATTACTTACTCCTCAAAATTTCTGTGACATTTTGCCACGCATTCTTACTCTTTTGTTCTGTACAACCCTTATAAGCCCCTAAATACGGTGTAAAACCAAGTCTTGAATATAACTTGATAGCTCCATAACTTTGCGATTGGGTTGCCAAATACAATGGATACTTACTTGGAATTGTATCGTACATCATACAAAGTTTTGTAAGCATGGCCTGCGCAATCTTTTTATGTTGAGCTGATAAACTTACCGCCACATAATGTACGCGAAGTCTACTTTCTTCAAAATCATTTCCAAACCAAAGTCCTGCACTGCCAACTAGTTCATTATTTTCATTTGCGACAAACAAGAAATGTTTAGAAAAGAAATCCTTATCTCTTGTAAGCATACTATCCCATTTCTTTCTTGCCTCTTCTAGATTTTCAAATAAACAAACCTGGGTTTGTAGCTTGCACCAAGCTTCTTTTAATGATTCATCAAATTCAACATAATGAAATTCTTGATTTAATTCGATTTCTTTACGAATGGTCTTGCGTGCCATGACCATCAATACTTTTTCATAAGGTATACTTGTATCTAATACTGTCATATAATTCTCCATTTCCTAAAATTAGTATAACATAATCTTTCACGCTTTAAATGTTATAACATTTACTTGACTTCTCTTTTTTTACGTTCTAGAATGAAACCGTAAAAGAGAGGTAATCAATTATGAACAAAACACAACTCGCAAATTATTTTGACCACACATTCTTAAAACCATATGCCACTGAAGCTGATCTAACTAAATTATGTAATGAGGCAAAAGAAATCGGTGCCGCTATGGTTGCGATAAATACAACTTGGACTCGTTTTTGTAAAGAACAATTAAAAGGAACAAACGTACATGTAGGAGCTGCCATCAGCTTTCCTTTAGGACAAGCTGGCCTAGCATCTAAAATTGCCGAAACAAAGATTGCGATTGAAGATGGAGCTGACGAAATCGATTATGTCATTGATATTGGGCAAGCTAAAATGCACCACTGGGACTACATTAAAGAAGAAATGGAAAGTATTGTTTCTGTTTGTAGAGAACATAACGTCATTTCAAAAGTTATCTTTGAAAATTGTTATTTAGAAAAAGATGAAATCAAACAAGTTGCTTTAATTGCCAAAGAAGTAAAACCAGACTTCATCAAAACAAGCACAGGCTTTGGGACTGGTGGAGCCACTTTAGAAGATGTTCAATTAATGGTTGAAACTGTCGAAGGACAAGTGAAAGTTAAAGCGGCTGGAGGCATTCGTGATTGGAAAACATGTAAAGCCATGATTGATGCAGGTGCACAAAGAATTGGAACAAGCTCATCCCTAAAAATCTTAGAAGAATTTGAAGCCGAGGCAAAATAACATGAAACCATTTTTATTAGAACCCATTCATGATTACACAATATGGGGAACCAACCACATCTCTAAAGCTAGAGGCATCGATGAAGACTATGGAACTTGGTGGGAAGTCAGTGCCCACCCTTATTGTTCAAACAAAATTATTGGAACTAATAAAACATTAATGGAAATGATTCAAGAAAATCCGGATGAAGTATTAGGTAAAGGCTTTACGCTTCACGAAACATTACGATTGGCTTATCTAGACACAAAGGATGCATTAAGCATTCAAGTTCATCCTGAAGATGATTACGCCCTAGAACACTCCAATGATTACGGAAAATATGAAAGTTGGTATATTCTAGATGCCAAACCAGGCGCGACTCTAGTTGCCGGAACAACAATCAATGATGCAGATGAAATTAAAAATGCCTTAATGAACAATGATGTTGAAAAATATTTAAACAAAGTAAAAGTTCATAAAGGAGACTACATCATCATTCCTAGCGGTATGCTTCATGCCTTGGGAAAAGACATCTTAGCTTTAGAAGTAGGTACAAACTCGAACACAACCTATCGTTTCTATGACTACAACCGTAAAGGAAAAGATGGAAAAACGCGTCCTTTACATGTCAAAGAATCTTTTGATGTCACAAACTTCAATTTAAAACCTACTTTTGTTCCACAAAAACAGGAAACACACCGAATTGGAGACTGTCCTAATTTTACTGTAGATGAAGTTTATGCTGATTCTGATATGGATCTAACTTGTGATGAACATTACATGATTCTATCCAATATTGATTCAGATTGTACAATCGTATGGAACAATGAAGAAATTGTATTACCACAATATGATAGTCTATTTGTACCATTCGCATCCAAAAAAATCACAATCAAACAAGGAGCACACCTATTAGTGTCAAATCCTAGAAAGGACTAATTTATGAAAACCATTTTAGTTACCGGAGCCAATGGCTATATCGCAAGCTTAGTAAGAGCGTATCAAAAAGATAACTTTAACTGGATCTGCATGACAAGAAAGGATGCAGACCTTACAAATCCTGAAGACGTAAAAAAATTTGTAGCTTCTCAAGATTTTGACGTTTGTTTTCACACTGCTGCCAATGCAACTACAGCCTTCTGTAATGAACATCCAGATTTAGTTCATAAAATCAATGTAGAAAGTACACAAACGATCATTGATTGTTGTAAAGAAAAAGGTGCTAAATTGATTTTTTGTTCAACCGAACAAGCCTTCAATGGAAAAGAAAATCGTGGTCCTTTTAAAGAAGACGAACCATTAAGTGCTGTGACTGTATATGGACAAAATAAAATCGAATGCGAAGAGTTGATTCAACAACAATTGGATGATGCGATCATCTTACGCTTTACATGGATGATGGGCCTAAGCTATCCAGGCATCAAGGCAAGTCCAAGCATCATTAAAAATGTCATGAATGCGCTAATCAGCCATACTCCTACATTATTTACTGTGAATGAAAAACGTGGTATGACATATGCCAAGCATTTGGCAACCCAATTTGATAAAATCACAAAACTTGAACCAGGCATTTATCATGTAGCATCCAAGAACACTATGACCACATATGAATCCGCAAAATATGTGGCTAAAGCCTTAGGTGCAAGTGATGAACTGATTGAAGAAATCATTTTACCAAACAACGAACGCTACCAAGATCGATTCAGAGATTATCGTTTAGATAGTGAAAAACTAGAAAGTCTTGGAATACATTTCGCAACATTTGAAGAAGATGTAAATGAAATTCTAATAGATTTTGGATGGAAGAAAAGTTAAAATAGCTTGTAGGAGGCTATTTATGACTATACTTGAGGAAAACGTTAAAAAATATTACCAAAGCGGATATAACTGTTCAGAAACACTACTTCATGCCTGCAATGAAACATATCAATTAGATATTTCAGAAGAAGACATGAAAATGATGGCTGGATTTGGTGGCGGCATGTTTATTGGAAGTACATGCGGTGCATTAATCGGATCGATTGCTGCCCTATCAAAAATGGTATGCAGGACAAAAGCACATGAAATGTTACCTGAATTAAGACCATTGATTCAAAAACATACACGTAACTTTAAAGAACTATTAGGCAGTTTAGATTGCGCACACATCAAACCTGTACATCATAGTACGGATCCAAACATCAAATGTATGAACACTTGTTTATTAGCGGCAAAAGCTCTAGAAAAAACAATGGAGGAAGAACACCTATTATAGGATTCTTCCTCTTTTCTTATATTCGTAACAACCTGTCTACACGATGAATCAAATCTTGTTGAATACTAAAATCAACCTCAATACCATCCTCTTTATATTCCTGTCTATGCACCTTACCATTGGTATGAATATAATCAAGTACACTGACCTTTTCATAAGGAATCACGACATGTAAAGTTTCCATATGAAATAATTCCTTTTCAATTTCCTGCTTTAAAAACTCAATACTCGACTTTTCCTTAGCACAAATATAAATACGATCCTCTACACGTTTTGGATATTCAATATTTGTCTGATCACATTTGTTAAAGACATACAAGTAGGGAACTTTTTCACATCCAATTTCTTTTAATGTTTCTTCACAAACCTGAAGTTTGCTATCCTTATGTTCATTTGAAATATCCACTACTTTTAAGATCAAATCCGAAACCACAGCTTCTTCAAGTGTAGAATGAAAGGCTTGTACTAAACTGTGTGGTAAATCACTAATAAATCCAACTGTATCACTTAAAGTAAATACATTATGGTTCTCTGTTTCAATTTGACGTGTTGAAGTTGTCAAAGTCGCAAACAACATATCCTTCTCAAATACAGACTTATCTTCATTCACAAACCCATTCATAATACTTGATTTACCTGCATTGGTATAACCCGTTAGAGCTACACTTTTAACCATACCTTTTTTACGCTGATTACGCTGTACGCTTCTTTGCGTATGAATCTTATCTAATTCTTTTTCCACAAAATGAATCTTACCTTCAATTCTACGCGCATCCAGTTCGATTTTCTTTTCTCCTGTTCCCTTGTTTCTAGAACCACCACGCTGTCTATCCATATGTTTATAGCTGCCTTGAAGTCTTGGCAATAAATACTTCAATCGTGCACACTCAACTTGAAGCATGCTCTCTTTTGTCTTAGCACGAGATGCAAAGATTTCTAAAATCAAAGCACTTTTATCCATGACTTCACAATCAAAAAAGTCCGATAAATTTCTTTGTACAGAGGGCGAAATAGCCTCTAATACAAGAACCATGCTACATTCTTGATCTTCAAGAATGCGTTTGACCTCTTCAATCTTACCAGGATTCATATAATACTTTTTATGAGGATGCTCCAAATTCTGTGATATACTCATGCAAATTTCAATATCACAGGCAAGAGCTAATTCTTTCATTTCCTCCATTCTTTCTTCAAAAGAATGGCTTGTGTATGTTTGTACACCAATCAATATTGCTTTTTCCATAAATGTATTTTATCATACGATGCTAAAATGTTATAATATTTCATGAGGTGAATTCCATGAAAATTGCTTATTTAATGCATTATATGAAAAATAATTTTGAAGAAATAACAGAAAACCTAGATATATTGATCAACCAAGGCGATGACGTTTACTTGATGGTAAACGATGATGATCTACGTGATGATTTGATTCTATCCTATTGTGATACACCAAATTTACATGTGGCTCATCACCAACAAACTGCCCTTCCAGCCGATATGTCACTACCTAGAGGCTTTATTGTATTGATGAAAGATGCTTTAGAATTTGAAAAAGAAGATGGATCTTTTACATATGATCGTTTCATCATAATGACTGATGGTATGATCCCTACAAAATCAAAAGCACAACTTGTAAAATATTTAGAAACACATGAAGACGAAGATATCTATTATGAAGTGGATAACTCAGATGAAAATGTAGAAGTAAAGAAAAGATTTGAAAACTATGCCTTCTTTACAAACTCTTATGATTTCCAAAAATCAAAAACTATTCGTGCCATGAATAAAATGACATCCAGTCTTGTTCATTCCTTTAAAAAACGTGAAATTGAGGACACAATCTATATCAGCTATCCTTGGTTTATACTAACGCACGAAAGTGCAAAAGCTTTGGCAGACAATCTAGCCTACTGTTCAAATACATTTAAAATGTGTTTATATCCAGAAGAAATGGCCATTGCGACAATGTTACATAAATTCTCAAATGTAGATCATCACAATGAAAACATATGGGCAGTTGGTAAAAATGGTGAATATATTCTGCAACAACCCATGGAAAATGTAGAATTGGACGCAATCAAAGAGTCTACTTATTTTGCAGCTCTAGCTCATAGTGAAGATAATCTTCAAGTTTATGAAGACTATTTTGATGCCTACACATCCGAATCATAATCGTTTCGGATAATCACGGGAATCAAAATATCCTAAAAATTCTTTATCACATCTATTCTTCACTCTATAAAGACAATGTGAAATTTATTCATTTAGGAGATTCACAAACTACAAGCATTAATGGCTTAAATAACTTTATATGTGTTAAAGGAATAATGATACATTAGATTTACCTAAATTCCAAAGATTAACTGTTTTATACAAACGCATCCATTTCTCACATGGAGATGAAGGTTTGAACGAAATAAAAAAAGATATCGATCAACTTCATGCAGATATCTATCTTTATGGACATACGCATTTAGTCAAAGAACAAATCTACAATAATTGTCTAATTCTAAATCCAGGCTCAATCACTTTACCTAGAGATGATTAGCATGGATCTTATATCATTCTAACAATCGATAAGAAAATCACATAGATAAGAAAATCACATATAAAGTAGTTCGAATTAATGTAGAAACTTTCTTAAACCAATATCAATGTTTCATTGAATAAGGCAGCCAAATCATTGGCTGCCTGTTTTCATTTATTTAATAAACTGTTTTGCAAAATTCCATGTATCTCTACACATATCATCCAAGTTCTTTTCAGCCACCCAGCCAAGCTGTTCCTTAGCTCTTGTAGGATCCGCATAACATGTCGCAATATCTCCTGCACGTCTTGGTTTGATGACATAAGGAATCTTAATTCCATTCACTCTTTCAAAGGCA
>ERZ827088.1592-NODE-1592-length-27300-cov-4.464526_pt1 | contig 27300 bp, 25 predicted proteins | sample MGYA00519922_ERZ827088 | MGnify/ENA primary metagenome ERZ827088 (study PRJEB31778, sample SAMEA3449254) | human gut metagenome | biome: human gut; feature: human-associated habitat; material: faeces | place: United Kingdom | collected 2010/2012 ...
GGTTCTCGAGGAATGCGATGAGCATACGCGGAGGAGCCACGCAGGTGTTGTTCAGGGTATGGGCCAGATAGGTCTTGCCGTCCTTGCCCTTGACGCGGATGTGCAGGCGGCGTGCCTGTGCATCGCCCAGATTGGAGCAGGAGCAGACCTCGAAATACTTCTGCTGACGGGGGCTCCAAGCCTCGATGTCGCAGCTCTTGACCTTCAGGTCGGCGAGGTCGCCGGAGCAGCAGTTCAGCTGACGGACGGGGATCTCCATATTGCGGAACAGCTCGACAGAGTTCTTCCAGAGCTTCTCATACCAGTCGGCGCTCTCCTCGGGGCGGCAGACGACGATCATCTCCTGCTTCTCGAACTGGTGGATGCGGTAGATGCCGCGCTCCTCAATGCCGTGGGCGCCCTTCTCCTTCCGGAAGCAGGGGGAGTAGGAGGTCAGCGTCTGGGGCAGGGACTCGGCGGGCACGATCTGGTCGATGAACTTGCCGATCATGGAGTGCTCGCTGGTGCCGATCAGATACAGGTCCTCGCCCTCGATTTTATACATCATGGCGTCCATGTCGGTCTGGCTCATGACGCCCTCCACCACGTTGCCGTGGATCATAAACGGGGGAATGCAATAGGTGAAGCCCTTGTCGATCATGAAATCCCGGCCATAGGCCAGCACGGCCTCGTGGAGCCGGGCAATATCGCCCATCAGATAGTAAAATCCGTTGCCGGACACCCGCCCGGCGGCGTCCATGTCGATGCCGTCGAAGCGCTCCATGATCTCCGTGTGATAGGGAATATCGAACTCCGGCAGCTTGGCCTCACCGAAGCGCTGGACCTCCACATTGTGGGAGTCATCGGGGCCGATGGGCACGGAGGGGTCGATCATCTGGGGGATGACCATCATGATCTTGGTGATCTGCTGGGTCAGATGCCCCTCCATCTCCTCCAGCTGGGCCAGCCGGTCGGCGTTGGCTTTCACCTGGGCCTTGGCCTCCTCGGCCTCCGCCAGCTTACTGGGGTCCTTCTTGGCCTGGCCCATCAGCATACCCACCCGCTTGGACAGCTGGTTCCGCTGGGCCCGCAGGTCGTTGGCCTCGTTCATGGCGGCCCGCTTCTCGGCGTCCAGGGCAATGACCTCGTCCACCAGGGGGAGCTTGGCGTTCTGGAACTTCTTGCGGATGTTTTCCTTAACGGCTTCCGGATTGTCCCGGACAAATTTGATATCAAGCATGGCTTTTATCGCACCTTTCCGTGTTTCACGTGAAACATCATGGTTTTTTGATGGTGTGCAGGGCCTCCAACAGCTCGTTCAGGTCGTCCACACCGTAATATTCCAACTCAATGCGCCCTTTCTTCTTGCCGGAGACAATGCGGCATCCCCGACCCAGGGTGTTCCCCAGATCCCGGGCGGCCTCCTGGGCATAGTCCACGGTCAGACCGGCAGGGGAGGGCTTCTCCTTCTTTCCGGCGGTGAGCTTCTTCACCAGCTGCTCCGTCTGCCGGACGGACAGGTCATTTTTCAGGATGGTGGCCGCCGTGGTCTCCTGCAGGGCAGGGGACAGGGGCAGCAGCGCCCGGGCGTGGCCGTTGGTCAGCCGTCCGTCCTCCACCATGGCCCGCACTGGAGGACACAGGTTCAGCAGACGCAGGGCGTTGGCTACGGCGGACCGGGACTTGCCCACCCGCTGAGCGGTTTCCTCCTGGGTCATGTTGTATTGGCTCATCAGCACCTGATAGCCCTCGGCTTCCTCGATGGGGTTCAGGTTTTCTCTCTGGATGTTCTCGATCAGGGAGATTTCCATGATTTCCAGATCCGTGTATTTCTTAATAATGACCGGAACTTCTTTTAAGCCCGCCATCTTGGCTGCTCGCCAACGGCGTTCGCCTGCGATAATTTCATAGAAACCGTTCTTCTCCTGAACCACCAGGGGCTGGATGACGCCGAACTGTTTGATGGATTCTGCCAGCTCCGCGAGGGAATCTTCATCGAACTGCTTTCTAGGCTGATCCTCTCTCGGTCCTATCTTGGAAAGCTTTACTTTCTGCTCAACTGGTTTTTCTACCACCTTCTCTACTATTTTTTCTACTACTTTCGTCTTTTCCTGAGGCGCTGGTTTGATCGTCTCCGGAATCAGACTGTCCAGACCCTTTCCGAGTCCTCCTCTTCTTGCAGCCATGCCTGCTCCTTTCTATTCTTGCTACTGTTCACTTCATTCACGCTAATCGTTTCGTGTGAAAATGACTGAGAACAGTAATATGCCTTTTCATTTTATACTTATATCCTTTTCATGCTTTGTAATGTAAGTATTCATAAACAGGTTTTATCTGCTCTTATTCCTCCGGACGGTTAATGACCTCCTCGGCCAGGGCACGATAACTTTCTGCGCCAGTAGATTTGGGATCGTAGACTGTGATCGGATATCCATGGCTGGGCGCCTCAGCCAGACGTACGTTTCGTGGGATGATGGTGCTGTATACTTTCTGTTTGACGTTGGCACGGACATTTTCTACTACCTGCAACGACAGGTTGGTGCGGGCGTCAAACATAGTGAATACGATACCCTCGATGTCCAGGTACGGATTCAGACGTTCACGAACCAGATTGATCGTGTGTATTAGCTGGCTTAAGCCTTCCAGAGCATAGTATTCGCACTGGATCGGAACCAGGACAGTGTCAGCAGTGGTCATGGCGTTGATGGTCAGCAAATTCAGAGACGGGGGGCAATCTATGATGATAAAATCATATCGATCACGGATCGTTTCTACCGCCTTCTTAATAATGAATTCTTTTTCATTAATTCCAATCAGTTCAATCTCAGCGGCTGCCAGATCCACATTCGACGGAATCAAATGAAGATTTTCAAATTCCGTATATTCGATACAGTCCTGGATTTCTTTTTCTCCCAGAATCAGGTCATAGATGGTCGTTTCAACCTGATTTTTGTCAACTCCCACTCCGCTGGTGGCATTTCCCTGGGGATCACTGTCTATCAGAAGTACTTTTTTTCCTTTTTCGGCCAGAGCCGCAGCCAGGTTAATCGATGTTGTAGTTTTGCCAACGCCGCCTTTCTGATTGGCAACTGCTATGATTCTTCCCATTTTGTTCTCCTTCGATCAAAGGTAGGGCGCAGATTGCCTTGCCTTCGAGAGATGTTTCACGTGAAACATTTAAGCTATATTTTCGTTTTGTCGCGTTAAAATTTATTATAACACAGGATATTTTAGATTGCTATACAGAAACAAATTTTCCCTTATAATGCCTTCCGGGGACAAGCTTTGACACATTCCATACAAAGAATACATTCTGTGCCGTTCTTTCGTTTTCTGGAATTGTCTGTAATATCCACATCCATCGGACATACTCTTTTGCACTTTCCACAGGAAATACATTTTTCCACATTACATTTGACACGAACCAGAGAAAAATAACTTGCAGGCTTCAGAAATACCGTGATCGGACAGAGATATTTACAAAAGGCCCGGTTATCCTTGAAAAGAAAAGCAAGTATAATTCCAATTACGTAATAAAGAATATTTCCGATCACAAAACTCCAAAACATGATGCGCTCCAGATGTCCCACCTGAAGCAAAAATAGAGAAGCTACAAAAATCAATGATATTCCAAACGTGACATAACGTAACTTTTCCCATTTTATATTACGGGAAGTCTGGGGAATTCTGTAGGGAAGGAAATCCAGAACCATGGCTGTCCAACAAGCATAGCCGCACCAGCCTCTTCCAAAAACAAGCGCCCCAAATATTTTTGCAATGGCATAATGTATCGTTGCCGCTTCAAATACACCGGTAAACAGATAATACCAAAATCCCTCGATCTGCATATTTTCTCCGCAAATCAAGCCCAAATACACGAGCATATAGAGACCAACCAATAGTTGTACCATATGTCTGGCATATCGATAGTTTCTTTGAAAGAGCAGTAATCCAACTGCCAACACGGTACCTATGTAAGAAAAATTAAACAAGTAAAATACCTGTTCCTTTGTCAGCCACAAAATCACCGCTATACTTTCAAATATCAGCCAAAGTCCAACCGGAATATACCATCTTTGACGTTTCACTTTCGCTCCTTCTCTCTATTTATCTGACAAATGTGCCAACCGATGTTCCTCACTATTTTTGTAATCTCCGTGCGTATGCCCATGTTTCTTTTCTGATGTGATATGATGATGTTCATGTGTATGAGTAATGATATGGGTATGAATTCTTCCGTTATGAACATGAACAACGATATGGGAATGCTCATGTAAATGATATCTTACCATAGTGTCATACACAACCATAATGCTGCCAATCATCATAAAGATGAGTCCTACAAAATAAGCGGTTGTAAGTTCTTCTCCATTTATAAGAAAGGCTAAAAATGTACCTACAAAGGGTGCCACCGCATAATATGCGCTTGTTTTTGCCGCTCCCAAATCCTTCTGTGCCCTGATATACATAAAGATACTAAGTCCATACGCTACAAATCCAAGCAGCATGGCAAACATCATATACTTCCATTCCGGAATATGCTCTCTTAAAATAAAGGAAATCATCAGAGAACCACCGCCTGAGAAGATTCCCTTTAAAAACACGATTTCATAAGTACTCTTATCTGAAATCTTTCTGGTACAATTATTTTCCAGTCCCCAACAGCAGGTCGCCAGAATAACAAACAGAGAACCGAGAGAAAACTGAAAACTACCGCTTCCTTCAAAGGAAAGCACAATACTGGATACTGTAATAAAACCAATCGCTGCCCAGAGCCTGGCCGTCACCTTCTCCTTAAATACCAGCAGCGCAATCAGCGTTGTTGTTACAATTTCGAAATTTTCCAATAGCGAAGCGTTTGACACGGATCCGATACGGATTCCAATCATCAGAAATATAGGCGCTGCGATATCCAGCACGATCATTCCTATGGTATATGGAAGATCCTTTTTTGTCAGCCTTTCTAACTTATCCTCCCCTTTTATATGAAACAAATACAGAAATCCAACTCCGATTCCGGCGCCAAGATATAGAAACGCAGCCATCAACGTAGGCGGTATCTGATTTAGAAGAATTTTTGAAAACGGGGTATTGATTGCATAGAAAATAGCTGCAAGTAACGCCAGCACCACTGCTATTGCCTGTCTCTTTTTATTCATACTACCACCTTAGCTTTTTTCTTAAGTCCTGAAACAAACATTGCTGCAATTCCCAGCAGCAAATAAATCAGAGTATATAAAACAAAGACCGTTTCATTTTTATCAAAAATACTCCAGGCTCCGGCTAAAAAGAGCACTGCAGTTATAACCGGAATAATCCACAGCTCTTTTCTGTCTTTTCCTGCATACACGCCGGCAAGGATCGAGTAAATTGGATTTCCCAGATAAAACAGAATAAAACAAACCGCCATTCCATTGTCACCCTTTACAAAAGAAACCGCAAGCCAGGGCAATATCAGCATAACTAAAGCTGATACCAGAATCCAGAACACCACTTTTTTCATCGCTTTCCTCCCTTTTCCACGTCATTCAACCCTTCTCATGCTTTTCAAAATACGCATTTAAAATCACCAGACTTTCCTCGCGCAGTACACCTGCCGTAACCTGTGGCTGCCAGAAAGAATTGTCAAATACCATTTTAGAACAATTACATCCTTCATTTCCAAGGATTTTCTCCAGTTCCATATTACTTGCAGCATAAACCAGACGTCCCAGTTTTACCCACACCATTGAGCCACTGCACATAAAGCAAGGTTCACAGCTGGAATACATGGTATACTCCTGTAAATCCGTGATACCAGTCTGAGCGCAGAATTCACGAATCAGACCAGCTTCCCCATGAAACGTAGGATCGTGTCTGGTGTAAATTTGATTTTCATTGGTAAAAACCATCTCATTGTCCTTGACAAGTACAGCGCCAAAAGGCTCATTGCCATGCTCCACCGCCAACATGGAAAGCTCGATCGCTTTTCTCATAAAAACTTCATCTTGCATATCTCATTTGCTCCCCTTATCATTCATTTCTAATCCTATTCTAACACCGGAATATTCAAAAAGCCACCTGCAACTTTGCAATATGAATTTATTTTGTTATCAAATACGATCATTTTTACTGTCATTTCTTGAAGTCCAGAAATAAAAATCCTCCTCCCGGTGGGGAGGAGGATTTTTATTTCGTCCATTGTTTGTTTGTAAATCATCACATGTTTCACGTGAAACATCTCACACTCTTAATGCAGCGGCTCCTTGGTTGGCATTCCTGCCTTTCTCGGATATTTCTTTGCCGTCGCCTTCACTTTTTCAATATACAGTAGACAGCGATACATATCTGAACCCGGCAGCATGAATTCCTTCCGCTGTCCAATCCATCCACCCAGAATCTCCACAGCCTTCCCGGCAGCTTCAATCTCCTCCTGTATCTTTCCGGATTTATAGGGTACGAATGCTCCGCCCACCTTCACAAAGGGCAGACAATACTCCGAAAGAGACGCCAAATTTGCCACCGCCCGGGAAACGCAGCAATCGTACTGCTCTCGGTACTCTGCTTTCTTTGCGTATTCTTCCGCTCTTCCATGCAGAGCTTCTACCTGCTCCAGTCCAAGCGCGTCTACAACTTCCTGTAAAAATTTCACTCTCTTATTCAGGGAATCCAATAGTGTCACCTGAAGCTGTGGGTACACGATTTTCAAAGGAATTCCCGGAAAGCCTGCGCCAGTTCCCACATCGATCCATTTTTCGTTGTCGCCCAGTTCCCGCACTTCCTTTATCATCACACTGTCAATGAAATGCTTCTGCACCACTTCTTCAAATTCTGTAATGGCAGTCAGGTTCATCACTTCGTTTTTTGCGATCAGCATCTCATAATACTGCTCAAACTGCTCCGCCTGCTTTTCGCTCAGTTCTATTTGAATTTTGGAGAATTCGTCCCGAATATACGCTCTCTTATCCATGTTCTATTTCCTTATATTATGCTTTTCTATTTCAGATGCTTTTTCTTACTTACCTATCCTTTAAAATTCTGAAAAAGTGTCATCCATATTTTTACATTTTTATATCAGTATCCATTCTATTTACTTTTTATGCTCCAGCCACACCAACAGCACCGATATATCCGCTGGCGACACGCCCGAGATTCGCGAAGCCTGTCCGATAGACAGGGGTCTCACTGCCGTCAGCTTCTGTCTCGCCTCTGTCCGCAGGCTTGGAACTTCGTTATAATCCAAACTCTCCGGAATTTTTTTATTTTCCATTTTTTGGAATTGTTCTACCTGTCTCATCTGTCGCTGAATATAGCCATCGTATTTCATATGGATATTTACCTGCTCGACCACGCCGCGCATCAGCTCCGGCCTTTGCGGATCCAATGGCGCCAGGATCTCATAGCTGAGCTCCGGTCGCTTAATCAGCTCCGCCAGAGAAATGCCGGAATTCAGCGGTGTACTGCCATGCTCGACCAGAAGCTCCTGCACTTTCTCAGATGTTCCCACGAAGACCTTCTCTACCCTCGCAATTTCCTCCGCAATCTGCCGCTCCTTTTTTAGCAATTTCTGATACCGCTCCTCGGAAATCAGTCCCATCTCATGGCCAATCTTCGTCAGACGCAGATCCGCGTTATCCTGTCGCAGAAGCAGACGGTATTCGGCACGGGACGTCATCATTCGATAAGGCTCCCTATTTTCCTTCGTTACCAGGTCGTCGATCAGAACGCCTATATAGGCCTGGGAGCGATCCAGGATTAGCGGTTCTTCGCCAAGCACGCTTCGCCCCGCGTTGATTCCTGCGATCAGACCCTGAGCCGCCGCCTCCTCATATCCGGAGCTGCCATTAAACTGACCGCCGCTGAACAGGCCGTGCAGCTTTTTAAATTCCAGGGTCGGATAGAGCTGTCTTGCGTCGATACAGTCATACTCAATGGCATAGGCATTTCGTACGATCCGCACATGCTCCAGACCAGCCACTGAGGAATACATGGCGTGCTGCACATCCTCCGGAAGAGAGCTGGACATGCCGCCCACATACATTTCGTTTGTATACAGACCCTCCGGCTCCAGAAATACCTGATGCCGGTTCTTATCAGCAAAGCGTACTATCTTGTCCTCAATGGACGGACAGTACCGGGGACCGGTTCCCTCGATCATACCGGAATACAGAGGAGAGCGATCAAGATTATCCCGGATAATCTGGTGGGTCTTCTCATTGGTATAGGTCAGCCAACAGCTAATCTGGGGCTTCTGAATCTCATCCGGATCGGTCGTAAAGGAGAACGGCACAATCTCCTCATCCCCAAGCTGCTCCTGCATTTTACTGAAATCAATGGAACGCTTATCTACACGGGCCGGTGTTCCGGTCTTAAAACGATACATCTCAATCCCCAGCTTTTTTAAAGAATCTGTCAGATGGGTCGCTGCCTGCAGACCGTTCGGCCCTGTGTAATTGCTGATATCACCATAGATACAGCGCGCCCGCAGATAGGTTCCGGTACAGAGTACCACTGCCTGAGACTCATAGATGGCTCCCGAGGTAGTTTTCACGCCTTTGACGACGCCATCCTCTGCCAGGATTTCCGCCACCTCTGCCTGCACAATAGACAGATGGTCCGTGTTCTCCAGTACCCGGCGCATACTGCGGCTGTATTCCGCCTTGTCCGCCTGCGCCCGCAGGGAATGAACTGCCGGTCCCTTAGATACATTCAGCATTTTCGACTGAATAAAGGTCCGGTCAATATTTTTACCCATTTCTCCACCCAGCGCGTCAATTTCCCGCACCAGATGTCCTTTGGAGCTTCCGCCTATGTTAGGATTGCAGGGCATCAATGCGATGCTGTCCACACTTACTGTAAAGATAATCGTTTCCAGTCCCATTCTTGCACAGGCAAGAGCAGCCTCACAGCCTGCGTGGCCTGCGCCCACTACTACTACCTGACAGGTTTCCCGATATACATTCTTCATATTCATCACCTGATCTCATATCTAAATTATCGTGATTACGCCATTTTTGCACCAAATGCTTCAGCCTGATCACCTTTTATTTTCCCATACAGAATTTTCCAAATATCTCGTTTGCCAGATCATCGCCAATCTCCTCGCCGATGATAAACCCAAGCGAAGTATACGCATCTTTCAAATCTATCGTAAAGAAATCCTCCGGCATTCCATTTTCGATGCTCTCGATCACCATGGAAAGGCTCTTGGATGCATCCATAAGCGCCTGCTTCTGGCGCAGATTCGTGATCAGCACCTCATCATTAAAATCCACTTCTCCCCGGAAGAACAGACTTCTTATCTTTTCTTCCAGCTCCTGAATGCCCGCTCCTTCCTTTGCGGAAATCACCAGAACCGGATGACCTGTCCTCTCCCGCATGATTTGCGGCGTAATCACCGGAGCCAGATCTGATTTATTCAGCAGCACTAATGCTTTTTTACCCTCCAGCAGCTTCAGAATCTCCTCGTCGCTCTCATCCAGCACCCGGGAGCTGTCCGCCACATAGAGGATCAAATCCGCATCCTCCGCCTGTTTTCTGGCCCTCTCCACACCGATCTGCTCTACCACATCTTCAGTGGAACGGATTCCGGCCGTATCCAGAAGCTGCAAAGATACCTCCCCGAGCTGCAGCTGCTCCTCCAGCACATCCCGGGTGGTTCCGGCAATCTCGGTTACGATGGCGCGTTCCTCCCCCAGAAGTACATTTAAAAGGGATGATTTTCCCGCGTTGGGCTTGCCCAGAATAACGGTCTTGATTCCTTCCTTCAGCATCCGTCCACTCTCTGAACTTTTCAGCAGCCTCTCCACTTCTGCGGCAATTCCCCGCATTTTTTCCAGAAGCTCCTCGCTGTACCCATCCAGGCTGATATGCTCCGGATCATCCAGCGCTGCTTCCACAAAGGCCATCTCATATAGAATCTGTGCCCGCAGCTTCTCTATCTCCTGCCGCACGTTTCCCTTAAGCTGGGCCAGGGATGATTTGAGAGCCATTTCATTTTTCGACTGAATCAAATCCATGACGGCCTCTGCCTGGGACAGATCCATCCGCCCGTTCAAGAATGCCCGTTTGGTAAACTCCCCCGGCTCCGCGGCTCTGGCGCCATTTTTCAACACGGCCTCCAGAATCTTCTGCATCACCAGCCGTCCGCCGTGACAATCGATCTCCGCCGTATCCTCCGCCGTATAGCTGTGGGGACCACGCATCAGCATCACCAGCACCTCGTCCAGTACCTGTTCGCCATCTACGGCCATGCCGTAATGCACCGTATAACCAGGCTGTTCACTCATTACCTTTTTTTCGTTTTTCGGTCGAAATACTTTCTCCAACACCGCAAAGGCATCCGTACCGCTGATTCGGATAATACCGATCCCGGCGCTTCCCATGGCCGTCGCAGCTGCTGCTATCGTATCTGTATGATTCATGTCCTGTCTTAACTCCGTTTAGAGAAAAAGGAACGCCTTAGCGTTCCTTTTTCTTATTATAATTTCGATTATAACGTCCTCTGTTCCGGTTACCGTAGTTGTCCAGCTTTACGCCTTCCTTTAAGGTAATCACCACGCGGCGATAAGGCTCCTCACCTTCGCTATGCGTGCATACAAACTTGTCATTCTGAAGCGCGGAATGAATCACCCGTCTCTCATAGGGATTCATGGGCTCTAAGGATACCGGTTTTCTGGTTCTCTTTACCTTCTGGGCAATGTTCTTTGCCAGATTTTCCAGAGTTGCCTTTCTGCGTTCCCGGTAATTCTCAGTATCCACCTTTACACGGATATAATCCTCGGTATTCTTATTAACCACCAGGCTGGAAAGATACTGGAGAGAATCCAGTGTCTGACCTCTCTTACCGATCAGAACGCCCATATCCGCACCGTCCAGGGTGATATTCATTTCTCTCTCCTGGGGATTCTGGGTGATAGCTACGGTCACTTCCATACCCATGGCGCCAAATACATCCTTCAGAAACTTCTCAACCGGAGCGGTATCTACCGGAATAGCCGGCTTCTCCGGCTTCGGAGCCGGTACGGGAGCGGAAGCTTCCTTCTTCTCCTCTTTCTTTACCTCCGGTTTTGCCTTCGGTGCCTCAGCTTTCGGTGCAGCCGGTTTCTTTACTTCTGCAGGCTTCTCCGGCTTTTTCGGAGCTTCTGCCTTCTTTACCGGTTCAACCGGCTTCGGAGTCTCTTTTTTCTCATTGACACGCTCCAGAAGCTTCTCCATCTCTTTATCAGCCTTCAGCTTGGCCTCAATCTCCTCATCGGATTTCTGATGGGCACGAATAACAGCCTTTCTTCCGCCGATTCCAAGAAAACCGGATGTGGGCTGTGTGATTACTTCGTAAGCGACCTTGTCTCTGGTGGTTCCAAGCTGAATCGCTGCTTCCAGAACCGCATCCTCGACTGTTTTTGCGGAAACCTCAATACTTTCCATATCAGACACCCCCGTCTTTTATTTCTTCTTGTTCTTCTCGTCAAACTTTTCTACCATTCTTGCCTTGGCTGCCAGACTTCCCGGCTTTGCCTCGGTGTTCTTATAGAATTCGGTAGAATCCTGAATCTGCTTTGCGCGCTCTGCGGCACTCAACTCCGGCTTTTTATTCACGGATTTTACGCTGGTTCTTGCCACGTTGTTCAGCTTCTCAGGCGGCAAACCGTCCTTTTCGCGCTTGCGGTTATATTTCTCGATGTTCTTCTTGATTTCTTCATCAATATCCATCTTGGACAGATACTTGTTAATCACGAGCTGCTGGACCATACGAACCACACCGCTCATAACCCAGTACAGACCCACACCTACGGGAAGCACCGCACAGAAGTATACGGACATCAGCGGCATGAAGTTGTTCACGGCCTTCATGGACTGCATCATCTCGTTGTTGGAATCGTCGCCGCCATTGGCTGCTGCCTGGGGCATCAGACGGACGCTCACCCACTGGGTCAGACCTGCCAGTACCGGAATCGCGATAGCCGCGAGCAGGAACAGATAATTATGCTCACCCAGATACTGCTTTGCGCTGTACCACGGGGAATTGGCGATATTCAGTCCAAAGAAATTATTAAAACCGTCCAGAGTCTGACGCGCTGTCTCCATAACGGAGCTTAAGTCCGGAAATGCGGCTGCTACGCTGTCCCACTCTGCAGTGGACGCTTTATTCAGTACGTCAATGATGGTGTTCTCAGTAAAGCCCTGCTTCTTGAACTGCGCCGCACTCTTCAGACCCATAATGACATCCTGGGCACCCTTGCTGTTCATCAGCTCAGTAACCAGCGGATAGTAAGCAGCTTTTACCTTATCTACATAAGCCGGAATTGCGTATACCACCCGGTATACAGCCAGCAGAACCGGAAACTGAATCAGCAGCGGCAGACAGCTTCCCGTCTGGGATGTGCCGTACTTTGCGTACACAGCCTTCATCTCGTCCTGCATCTTTACCATGGATACCTGATCCTGCTTACCCTGATACTTCTTCTGAATGGCCTGAATCTCCGGATTCATGCGGACAGACATTCTGGCAAACTTCTGCTGCTTATAAGTCAGCGGAATCATCAGAGTGTATACCACAATGGTAAATAAAATAATGGCCAGACCTACGCTGGGTGTTCCCATGGAATACAGTAAATCAAAAATACGCTCAATCAACCATCCCAGAATTGCCGCAAACTGGCTTAAAATCGGCGTCGCGTTCCGGGTCAAAAATAAACCTGTCAATGAATGAATCCTCCTTAACTATGGTACGGGATCATATCCACCACTGGAAAACGGGTTGCATCTTAAAATTCTCCAGGCGGCAAGAACGCTTCCTTTGACAGCTCCGTATTTCTGAATAGCTTCCAGACCATACTGAGAGCAGCTGGGATAATAAGGACACTTTGTACGTTTCATCGGCGATAGATATTTCTGATAAAATTGAATCAATCTGATCAATACAATTTTCATTCTTCTTTTAAAACTCCCTGAAGCTTTCCCAAGTGAAGCAGCGCGCTTTCGATCTCTCTCATTCCCCGATCCTTCGCGCTGACCCTTGCGATGACTACCATGTCCAAACCACTATTGAACATGTCTTCATGCAGTCTGTAACTTTCCCGAATCAATCTGGTGATTCTGTGCCGCACAATGCTGTTGCCAACCTTTTTGCTGACAGAAACACCGAGACGATTCTTCTCCAGACCGTTCTCCTTCACATATAGTACCAGATAACGGTTTGCACGGGACTTTCCTTCCTTATATAAAAGCTGAAAATCCCGGTTCTTTTTCAAAGATTCTGAATGCGGATACCTCATACACTCTCCACTTAAAGTCTCTACAAACTTAAAGAGAAAAAAAGGCCACATATATGCGGCCTACGCGGATAATTTCTTTCTTCCCTTTAATCTTCTGGCAGCTAATACCTTTCTTCCGCCAGGAGTGCTCATTCTAACTCTAAATCCGTGAACCTTTGCTCTGGATCTTTTCTTCGGTTGAAATGTCATCTTCATGGTGCCTACACCTCCTATCTACAAAATATCATTTCAATTATATTCATAAAAGCCCATAAAGTCAAGCAATTTGGCGCTAAAATTCATTTTCTTCCCGGATTTTATATATCTTGTGGCTGTTTTTGAGTTATCCACAAGATGTGGATAAAATGTGGATAATAAGTGGATAACCTGATTTTTCTGCTTGATCGCAGTTCTGATTTGGTATATTATTGATTATAGGATAAATTGCTCTTTTTGGGCACTGAGGAGATAAATGATGAATCTGATAAAAGAAAAATGGAGCGAAATTCTCGAACACGTCCGGAAGGAACATGAACTTTCGGATATTTCCTTTGAGACCTGGCTGCTCCCACTGACAGTCTACAGCACTGACAATCATGTAGTGAAGATCATCGTTCCCATGGGCGAACAGATGATTACGTATTTGAATTCCAAATTTAAGACGCCGATTTTTGTGGCCATTGCCGAATTTACCGGCGAGAAATACGAAGTAGAATTCATCACTGAGAAAGAAGCCATGGAGCAGAAAATCACGGAAGTGCCTGCTTCTTCTGCCGCTGCGCCCGCAGAGCGCCCGGTGAACAGTCCGGATTTTGAAAAATCCAATATCAACCCGAAGTTTACCTTCGACACCTTTGTGGTCGGCAGCAACAACAAGTTTGCCCACGCCGCGTCCCTGGCCGTTGCCGAGACACCCGGTAAAGTGTATAACCCTCTTTTCCTGCATGGAGGCGTAGGACTGGGAAAAACCCATCTGATGCACGCCATCGCCCACTTCATATTAAAGAACAACGCAAAATCCAAGATACTGTACGTCACCTCGGAAAAGAAAACCCGAATATGAAGGTACTCTACGTCACCAGTGAGTACTTCACCAACGAGCTGATCGAAACCCTGCGAATGGGCGATCCCTCCGGTATGACCCGCTTCCGTGAGAAATACCGCAACATCGACGTACTGCTCATCGACGACGTGCAGTTCATCATCGGTAAGGAGAGTACGCAGGAGGAATTCTTCCATACCTTCAATGCCCTTCACACGGCCAATAAGCAGATCATCATCTCCAGTGACCGGCCACCCAAGGATATTGAGACGCTGGAGGAACGTCTGCGGACCCGTTTTGAATGCGGTCTGATCGCCGATGTGTCTTCCCCGGATTTCGAGACCAGAATGGCCATCCTGCGGAAAAAAGAAGAACTGGAAGGCTATCATATCGACGACGACATCATTACCTATATCGCTACGAATATCAAGTCAAATATCCGTGAGCTAGAGGGTGCCTTCAACCGTCTGATCGCCCTTTCCACCCTGGAAAAACGGCCTATCGATATGCTGCTGGCTGAGGAAGCCATCAAGGATATTATTTCTCCGGGCGAGAGCCGGAAAGTGACGCCGGAGCTGATCATCGAGATCGTGGCGGAGCATTTCCATATTACGCCCGCCGACATCTACAGCAACAAGCGTACCGCCAATATCGCCTACCCCCGTCAGATTGCCATGTACCTCTGCAAGGAAAACGGCACGACGCTGAAGAAAATCGGCGACATCATGGGGGGCCGCGACCACACCACTGTCATGCACGGGGTTGAGAAAATCGAAAAGGAACTACAGAACAATGATTCCACTATCCGCACCATCGGAACTATCCGAAAAAAAATAAGCCCCAACTGATCCACGGACTTATCAACATTTTGCTGTGGACAAGTATGTTGATCCTGTGGGGAAAACCTTTTGCCGGTTTGGGCCATGTGTATAACCCCTTCCGTTCAGGGTCAGTTATACAGTACTTTTTCACATAGTTATCCTTTGCCTGAAGCCTTGATTTTAAAGGCCTCAGACCACTTATCAACATATTCACAGTCCCTACTACGGATACGACGGATTATTTTATATATTTATCTATATCCCCCTCCGGGGAGCATCTGAAAGGAGTTATACACATTATGAAGTTTGTCTGCAAAAAAACAGACCTTTTAAAGGGTGTTAATATTGTTTTGAAAGCAGTTCCTTCCAAGACAACCATGTCCATTCTGGAATGCATCTTAATTGATGCATCTGCAGGACAGATCAAAATGACAGCCAACGATATGGAGCTGGGTATTGAAACCGTGATCGAAGGAGATATCCGGGAAAAAGGAATCATTGCCATTGACGCCAAGATTTTTTCCGAAATCGTAAGAAAGCTTCCGGACAATGACGTTACCATCGAAACCGACGCTAATTTCCAGATGCTGATCTGTTGTGAAAAGGCGCGCTTCAGCATCGCAGGAAAATCCGGTGAGGATTTCTCTTATCTTCCTTATATTGAAAAGGCGGAGTCGGTGGTAGTTTCTCAGTTCAGTCTCCGGGAAGTAATTAAACAGACTATTTTTTCCATTTCTGATAATGAAAGCAATAAAATGATGACCGGTGAACTCTTTGAGATCAGTGGCAATCACTTAAAGGTGGTTTCTCTGGACGGTCATCGTGTATCCATCCGGAATCTGGAGCTGAAAGGGGAATATCAGCCGAGAAAGGTGATCGTACCCGGCAAGACTCTGATCGAAGTCAGCAAGATTCTCTCCGGCGAGCTGGACGCTCTGGTGAATCTGTTCTTCACCAAGAATCACATCGTATTTGAGTTTGATGAGACCACCGTGGTATCCCGTTTGATCGAAGGCGAGTATTTCCGCATCGAGCAGATGCTTTCCACGGATTATGAGACCAAGGTAAGGGTCAATAAGAAGGAACTTCTGAACTGTATCGATCGTGCGACCCTGCTGATCCGCGAGAGTGACAAGAAGCCCATCATCATCCAGATCGAGGATGGAGAAATGCGCCTGAAGCTGACCTCCGGCGTGGGTTCCATGAACGAGGAGATCGTCATAGAAAAAGAGGGTAAGGACATTCTGATCGGCTTCAATCCGAAGTTTATGATCGACGCCCTGCGCGTCATCGACGACGAAATGGTGACCTTGTATCTGGTAAATCCCAAAGCGCCCTGCTTTATCCGGGATGAGAAGGAATCTTATATTTATCTGATTCTTCCGGTAAACTTCAGCAGCGCTTCTGTATAAAGGAGATATTATGGAATATATCGAAGTAGCGATCCGCGATGAATTTATCCGGCTGGGCCAGGCCATGAAGCTGGCCGGTATCCTTTCCCTGGGATCGGATATTAAGTACGAGATCGTGGACGGCAATGTAAAGGTAAACGGCGAAGTGGAGGAGCGCAGAGGCCGCAAGCTCCACAAGGGCGATATTTTTACCTATCAGGGGCAGGATTATAAAATCGTATGATCATTGAATCCATGGAACTGAAGAATTTCCGAAATTACAGGGAATTACAGCTTCATTTTGATGCAAAAACCAACATTTTCTATGGCGACAATGCTCAGGGAAAGACGAATATACTGGAAGCCGTGTATTTAAGCGGAACCACTAAATCCCACAAGGGCAGCCGGGATCGGGATATGATTCTTTTCGGCGAGGACGAAGGGCATCTTCGAACCTTTGTGAAAAAGGGTGAGATCGAATATCAGATTGATATTCACCTGAAGAAAAACAAGACCAAGGGCATCGCCATCAATGGGGTACCGATTCGGAAGGCCAGCGAGCTTTTCGGCATTGCCAATTTCGTATTTTTTTCTCCGGAGGACTTAAGCATTATCAAACAGGGTCCCGGGGAGCGCCGCCGATTCCTGGATATGGAGTTATGTCAACTTGATAAAGTATATCTTCACCATCTGGCCAACTACAACCGCATCGTGGTGCAGCGCAATAAGCTCTTAAAGGATCTGAGCTTCCGGCCCGAGCTTAAGGATACCTTGGATATCTGGGATATACAGATGGCAGAATATGGTAAAAAGATCATTGAAAGCAGGAATGCGTTTATTGAGTCTCTGGGAGAAATCATTCGCGGAATCCATGAAAAGCTTTCCGGCGGTAAAGAGGAGCTGACGCTTTCCTACGAGAAACATGTGGGAGCGGAGGAGCTTTACGATGCTATTACCCGGAGTCGGGATCGGGATATCCGCATGAAGACCTCGAATGTGGGTCCTCATCGGGACGATCTGATGTTCGCCATCGGCGGTGTCGATATTCGGAAATTCGGTTCCCAGGGACAGCAGCGGACAGCGGCCCTTTCCCTGAAGTTATCGGAGATTGAACTGGTCAAACAGGTGATTCACGATACGCCGGTTTTACTTTTGGACGATGTGTTGTCTGAACTGGATCATAACCGGCAAAACTATTTATTAGACAGTATTCATGATATTCAGACCATGATAACCTGTACGGGTCTGGATGAGTTTGTAAATCACAGGTTTTCGATCAACCGGGTTTTCCGTGTGGTCGAGGGCGCTGTATACAGCGGAAATTAGGAACTTAAAATAAGCAATAGGAGGATTGGAAATGAGCGCAGAATACGGAGCAGATCAAATCCAGATTTTGGAAGGACTGGAAGCAGTCCGGAAGAGACCTGGTATGTACATTGGAAGCACCTCCTCCCGTGGACTTCATCATCTGGTTTATGAGATTGTAGACAATTCCGTGGATGAGGCCCTGGCAGGCTTCTGCAAAAATATTGACGTGACGATTCAGAAGGATAATTCTATTACAGTTACTGACGATGGACGCGGCATTCCGGTGGGAATCAATCACAAGGCCGGCATTCCGGCGGTGGAGGTGGTCTTTACCGTGCTTCATGCAGGCGGAAAGTTCGGCGGTGGAGGATACAAGGTGTCCGGAGGTCTGCACGGCGTAGGAGCTTCCGTAGTCAATGCTCTTTCCGAATGGCTGGAGGTTCGTATCTGCAGCGAGGGCAGGATTTATTTCCAGCGGTATGAGAGAGGCCATGTGGTAGAGCCGCTGAAGGTAATCGGAGAATGTGATCCGGAGAAAACCGGTACCCAGGTAAGTTTTCTGCCGGATAAAGAGATCTTTGAGGAGACTGTTTACGATTATGATGTGCTGAAGGTACGTCTGCGGGAAATGGCTTTTCTGACCAAGGGCCTGAATATCATTCTCCGTGATGATCGCCAGGAGCCCCAGTACAAGAAGGAGTTCTGTTATGAGGGCGGTATCAAGGAGTTTGTAAGCTACCTGAACCGATCAAAGACGGCCCTGTACGATCAGATCATTTACTGCGAGGGTACGGTAAATGATGTGGTTGTAGAGGTGGCGCTGCAGCACAATGATTCTTATACGGAGAACTGCTACAGCTTTGTAAATAACATCAATACTCCGGAGGGTGGCACCCATCTGACCGGCTTTAAAAACGCGCTGACCAAGACCTTCAATGATTACGCGCGGAAAAATAAGCTCCTGAAGGACAGCGAGCCCAGTCTGAACGGCGATGATATCCGCGAGGGACTGACTGCCATCATCAGCATTAAGATCGGCGAGCCCCAGTTCGAGGGTCAGACCAAGCAGAAGCTGGGTAACAGCGAAGCCCGTGGAGCCGTGGATAACGTGGTTTCCGAGCAGCTGATGATTTTCCTGGAGCAGAATCCCATGGTAGCCAAGGTGATTCTGGAAAAATCCATTCTGGCCCAGCGTGCCCGTGAGGCAGCGAGAAAAGCCCGCGACCTGACCAGAAGAAAGACCGCTCTCGATGGTATGGCTCTGCCCGGAAAGCTGGCAGACTGCTCCGATAAGAATCCGGAGAACTGCGAGATCTACATCGTAGAGGGAGATTCCGCAGGCGGCTCCGCCAAGACGGCCCGTTCCCGCGCGACCCAGGCGATCCTGCCCCTGCGCGGTAAGATTCTAAACGTGGAAAAGGCCCGTCTGGATAAGATTTACGCCAATGCGGAGATCAAGGCTATGATTACCGCCTTTGGTACCGGTATTCATGATGATTTTGATATCAGCAAGCTTCGGTATCACAAGATCATTCTGATGACCGATGCCGATGTGGACGGCGCGCATATCAGCACCTTACTTCTTACATTTATTTACAGATTTATGCCGGATCTCATCAAGGAGGGCTATGTATATCTGGCCCAGCCGCCTCTCTATAAGCTGGAGCGGAACAAAAAGGTCTGGTATGCCTACAGTGATCAGCAGCTTGCCGATATTTTGAATGAGGTAGGCCGTGATACCAACAACAAGATCCAGCGTTATAAAGGTCTGGGTGAGATGGACGCCGAGCAGCTCTGGGAGACCACCATGGATCCGGAGCGGCGTATCCTGAAGCGCGTAACCATGGAGGACGCGGATTCCGCGGAGATCGATCTGACCTTCAATACCCTGATGGGCGATAAGGTAGAGCCGAGACGGGAATTCATCGAAACCAACGCAAAATACGTGAAAAACTTAGACATTTAACAGTTCAGCCCTGGCGCGGCTGAACGTCCGTAACCTAGTAAGGGAGAATAGAAAATGGAAGACAATATCTTTGACAAAATCCATGACGTGGATTTGAAAAAGACCATGGAGGATTGTTATATCGATTATGCCATGAGCGTAATCGCTGCCCGTGCCCTTCCGGATGTCCGGGACGGTTTAAAGCCGGTACAGCGGCGTGTGCTTTATTCCATGATCGAGCTGAATAACGGACCGGATAAGCCCCACAGAAAGTGCGCGCGTATCGTCGGCGATACCATGGGTAAATATCACCCCCATGGAGACAGCTCCATCTACGGAGCCCTGGTTAATATGGCCCAGGACTGGTCCACCCGTTATCCGCTGGTAGACGGACACGGAAATTTTGGTTCCGTGGACGGTGACGGCGCTGCGGCAATGCGATATACAGAGGCCCGCCTGAGTAAAATTTCCATGGAAATGCTGGCGGACATCAATAAAAATACTGTAGACTTTGTACCGAACTTCGATGAAACCGAGAAGGAGCCTGCTGTGCTGCCCTCCCGTTTCCCTAATCTGCTGGTCAACGGAACCACAGGTATCGCAGTCGGTATGGCCACCAACATTCCGCCCCACAACCTGCGCGAGGTGGTAAAGGCGGTGGTGAAGCTTATCGATAACCGGATCGAAGAGGATCGGGATACCACCATCGAAGAAATCTTAAAGATTGTCAAGGGACCGGATTTTCCCACAGGCGCGGAGATTCTCGGAACCCGCGGCATTGAGGAGGCATACCGTACCGGCCGGGGCAAGATCCGGGTGCGCGCGGTTACCAATATAGAGACCATGAGCAACGGCAAGAGCCGTATCGTGGTAACAGAGCTTCCCTATATGGTCAATAAGGCGCGGCTGATCGAGAAGATCGCCGAGCTGGTAAAGGAGAAGCGGATCGACGGTATCACCTACATTGGCGATGAATCCAGCCGGGAAGGCATGCGGATCAACATTGAGCTCCGTAAGGACGCCAACGCCAATGTAATTTTAAATCAGCTGTATAAGCACACACAGCTTCAGGATACCTACGGCGTGATTATGCTGGCTCTGGTAAATAACGAGCCGAAGGTGCTGAATCTTCTGGATATGCTGAAGTATTATCTGCTTCACCAGGAAGACGTAGTGACCCGCCGTACCAGATACGATCTGAACAAGGCGGAGGAGCGCGCCCATATCTTAAAGGGTCTGCTGATTGCCCTGGATCATATCGACGAAGTAATCCGGATTATCCGCGGCTCCCGGTCTACGCCGGAGGCGAAGCAGAAGTTGATGGATCGCTTTGAACTGGACGATGTACAGGCACAGGCTATCGTAGATATGCGTCTGCGTACACTGACCGGTCTGGAACGGGAGAAGCTGGAGGCAGAATATAAGGCGCTGATGAAGCAGATTGATTACCTGAAGGGAATTCTGGCAGATGAGAAAAAGCTGCTGGGCGTCATCAAGGAAGAGATTACCGTAATTGCAGATAAATACGGCGACGATCGCCGGACCAGCATCGGCTTTGACGAATTTGATTTGTCCATGGAGGATCTGATTCCGGAGGAGGACGTGGTTATTACCATGACCAATCTGGGTTATATCAAGCGTATGACCACGGATAATTTCAAAAGCCAGAACCGTGGCGGCAAGGGAATCAAGGGTATGCAGACCATCAATGAGGATTACATTGAGGATCTGATGATGACCACTACCCACCATTACATCATGTTCTTTACCAATACCGGTAAGGTTTACCGTCTGAAGGGCTATGAGATTCCGGAGGCCAGCCGGACTTCGAGAGGAACCGCGATTATCAACCTTCTGTCTCTGCAGCCGGGAGAGAAGATCACAGCGGTGATTCCCATCAAGGAGTACGAGGAAGGCAAGTATCTGTTCATGGCCACCAGAAACGGCCTGGTGAAGAAAACGGCTATCCGGGAATACGCCAATGTGAAGAAATCCGGACTGGTTGCGATCAACCTCCGAGATAATGACGAGCTGATCGAGGTAAAATATACCAACAATGAGCAGGACGTATTCCTGATTACCAAGTATGGTATGTGCATCCGTTTCCGCGAGACAGACGTGAGAGCCACCGGTCGCGCGTCCATGGGCGTCATTGGTATGAATCTGACCGATCAGGACGAAATCGTGGCTATGTAGGTGCGCAGCCAGGGCGAGTATCTTCTGGTAGTATCCGAAAAGGGTCTGGGTAAGCGAACCGGCATGGATGAGTTTACGGTACAGAACCGTGGCGGCAAGGGCGTGAAGTGCTATAAGATCACCGATAAGACCGGAAATGTGGTCGGCGCTAAGGCAGTCAACGAGGACAATGAGGTAATGCTGATTACCACAGAGGGAATCATTATCCGGATTCCCTGCGGCGGTATTTCCATCGTAGGCCGTATCGCATCCGGCGTGAAGCTTATGAACGTGGATTCCGAAAATGTATCGGTCGCAAGTATCGCGAAGGTGCGGGAGCAGATGAACAAGGACGATTCTGTGGAAGAGATTGAGAATTCTGAAACGGAAGAATAAAATATCGAAAATCAATAAAAACATATTGAAAAACGATAAATAAAGTGGTAAGATACAGGTATCTGAAAAGGATAGCTGTATCTTACTATTTTTTTTAACGTAATTTCATTACAGGAGGTAATTATGAAAGTGACGAAATTTACAAAGGCTTTGCTGGATTTCATGCTCTGGGCGGGGATTCTGGCGGCTTTCAGTCTTCCGGTTTCCCTGAAAATCCTGGGAGACTATTTTCCGGAGTATCGGCGGTATTACCTGCCGCTTTTGGTGTTCCTGTTTCTCTCCGGCATTTTCGCGGTGCTGATTATCCGGGAGCTCCGCTCTATGTTCCGGACGGTTCTTGCTTCCGACTGCTTCGTGGAGAAGAACGTAACCAGTTTGAAGAGAATGTCGGTTTACAGCTTCTGCATTGCGGGACTGACCGTGATTCGATTATTTCTGGCGATGACCCCGGCGGCTATGGTGGAGGTGCTGGTGTTCCTGATCGCGGGGCTGTTCAGCCGGGTGCTGGCAGATGTCTTCGATCAGGCTGTTACCTACAAGCTGGAAAATGATTTAACCATATAGGGGGATTTGAGATGTCAATTCGTATCAATCTGGACGTGATGATGGCCCGGCGGAAAATTGGCCTCACGGAACTTTCACAGGAGGTAGACGTGACCATGGCCAATCTGTCTATTTTAAAAAATAACAAGGCAAAGGCAGTACGGTTTTCAACGCTGAACGCCATCTGTAAAACGCTGGACTGTCAGCCCGGCGATATTCTGGAATACGTTCCGGAGGGTGACGGCGCGGAGGTCAGTGAGGAGGAATTCTAACATGAAGCTGTCGAAAAAGCTGGAAAAGTTCAGCCATCTGCAATTACTGTTTGGATTTTCACTTTTTTATGTTTTCTGTTTGTATGACAATGTTTCAGGCGTGCTGTATCCGGTATTCCTGACCGGGATGCTTATGATGTATCAGTGCCTGATGGAGCAGGCCGGGCGATCGATCAAAAAAGACTCGAAGCTTTATATGCTGGCCATTCTGCTTCTGGGAATATCTACCTTTCTGACCGGCAATTTCATTATTATCTGGTGCAATAAGCTGGCGGTCTGGGTATTGTTTGGCATTCTGCTTCTGCATGATGGCTATGAGGATCAAAAATGGACGGTATTTCGCTATGTGGGCGGTTTATGGGAGCTGGTAATGATGACACTGGTCCATCTTTTCACGGTGTTCCCGGAGCTGGCCAAAAGCCGGAGAGTGTGGAAGGAGCAGGCCGGAGCCGGTGAAAAGAAGCAGAATGGGAAAATGATTTATGTGATCCTGGGCATTCTGGTGGGTGCAACCCTGCTCTGCCTGATTCTGCCGCTTTTGATTTCCGCCGATGAGGTCTTCGATCAGATGCTGGGCGGCGCGTTCGACTGGGTGGTGCGGGTGCTCAGCCGTATCATCCTTCCGACGAAGCTACTCCTTATGACACTGATGTTTCTTTGGGGTCTGATGTTCTTCTTCGGCATCTACAGTGCTGTAAAGAACCGAAAGCCTCAGACGGAAGAAAAGGATCTGCGCACCCAGGAGCCGGTTTTAGCGATTACGGTGCTGGCTGTGATTGGCGTCGTATATCTGCTGTTCTGTATGGTACAGATTTCCTATCTGTTCACCGGCGGCTTCACCCTGCCGGCGGAATATTCCTACGCAGGATTTGCCAGACAGGGCTTCTTCCAGCTTCTGTTTGTCAGCGGGCTGAATCTTATGCTGGTGCTGGTGACCTTAAGCTTTTTCCGGGAAAATACAGCGCTGAAAATCATGCTGACCTTCCTTTCAGCCTGCACGTACATCCTGATCATTTCCTCGGCCTGCCGGATGTTCCTGTACATTCAGGCCTATCAGTTAACTCGGCTTCGGGTACTGGTGCTGTTTGCGCTGCTGGTGTTGGCGGTGCTGTTTGCGGGCGTGATCCGGAGCATTTATCAGGAGCGTTTTCCAATGATCCACTACAGCGTGGCAGTGGTTGCCGTGTTGTATCTGGTTCTGTCCTTCAGCCACATGGACGCCTGGATTGCCTCCTACAATATCGCCCACGATCAAACCAGCTATCTTTATGAGCTGTCTACCGACGCATCGGGCCCGATGCTGAAGGCAGCAAAGGAAGGAACCGCAGAGGTGGAGATGACGCGGGAATATTTTTCCATGAACAAGTATCAGGCGGAGGCGCACAGCGGAATGCGAAAGTTCAATGTGTCGGAATTTCTGTTCGGGCTGCGATGTAAAGAATACTTCTGTGGGAATACCGGCGCGCCGCTGGAATAAGAGGCGGCGATTCGGCAGAGCCTGCGCCAGTGAAAAATCAGGTAATTCAGCAGAGCCCGCGCCGTCGGAACTTTAGGATGACAAATGAAGTGCTTTATACTATAATTACATTGAATTCGTGTACCTTTCCCGGTAATGCGGATTCAATGTATTTTTTTTGACCTGAAATACTTTCTGAAACGAAAGGCTTACGCTCAAAGAAAGCATTCAGGAACATGTATTTTACGATAAAGAACGGAGATTTTATGCAAAATAGATTGTTACGGGCGGCGGACGGTGTGGTACTCTGGCTGTCCATTCTGCTGTTCGGTTTTCTGACGGTGGCCAGCATGTTAAGCACTGCCTATTTCACACCGAATTCCTCTTACGCGGAGCGACCGGAGTATCGGTGGGATTTGATTCCGCTAAATCTGTTGTTCCTGGCGGCTGTTGTGGGAATCCTATATATATTATATAAAAAACAAATATTTGAGAAAATTTCCACAAAGGCATTGGCGGCGATTGCGGTTCTTTTTGTAATCGGTATGGGCATCCTCTGGATTCAGACAAGCCATACCTACCCGGAGGCCGATCAGAAAGCGGTTTCCTGGGTATCCTACCTGATGACCCAGAATAATTTTCTGTTTTTTGAGCATGGAAAATACATGCAGATCTACCCGAATCAGTTGGGTCTGTCGGCGATTCTGGAGGTTCTGTACCGGCTGACCGGGGGAGAAAACTGGAAAGCGTTTATGTACCTGACCGCTCTGGCAAATGGTGTGGTGGTCTATCTGCTTTACAAAATTACCGACAGGCTTTATCACGATCAAAACACGGATCGGCTGGTGCTACTGGCGTCCATGGGATGTATCCAGCTCATACTGTACAGCACCTTTCTCTACGGTATTATGTTGGGACTGGCCTTTGCGTTGGGGGCTTTTTACGCACTGTTGTTTTTTTTGGAGCATGGAAAATGGCGTTATGCGGTAAGTTCCGGAATTTTGATTGGAATTTCGATTCTGGTGAAGAATAACTACAGTATCTTTCTGGTGGCGTTGGTGCTTCTGCTTTTATATGACGCAGTAAAAAAGAGTGGCGTAAGGATCAAAAAAGCCGGAAAGAGCCTGGCCGCCATCTTGATTTTGATCGGTTTGACTGTGTTTTTGAGTAAAAGTCTAACGGCTTTTTATGAGTCACGCTCCGGCTTTACGATCGAGAGCGGCATGCCCAAATCCCTCTGGGTGGCCATGGGCATGCAAGAGGGTGAGCGGGCCGAGGGCTGGTACAACGCATTTAACTTTGATACTTATGTAAACTCGGACTGCGACCCGGTAGCCAGCGACGCCATTGCCAAAGAGGCAATCGGGGAGTCATTGAGGCAATTTCGGAAGGATCCGGTCTATACCGCCCGCTTTTACCTGAGAAAAACCCTGTCCCAGTGGAACGAGCCCACCTACGAGGCCCTCTGGGTTAATCAGTTTCACAGCGGTGATTTTTCTACCATTGTTCAGAGCATCTATGAGGGCAAGCTGTATCAGGTGCTTAGCGAATACATGAACCTGTTTCAGCTTCTGGTCTTCGCGGCGGTTTTTGCAGGATTTTTGATCGGCATAAAAGTGGAAAACCGGTGGCAGCTTCCGGAGCTTTTTCTGCCCATGGTGATTCTGGGGGGATTTTTCTTCCACACCATCTGGGAGGCCAAGTCCCAGTATATCTTCCCGTATTTTGTGTGTATGCTTCCGGGCGCGGCTGCAGGGCTGTCGGGAACGCTGAGAAAATGGAACAGCCATAAGAAAGAAAAGTAAGAGAAACCAAAGGAAATACCCTACGGGTATCCCTGGACGCCCTGAAAACATGGGCAAATATAGGAATACCCTACGGGTATCCCTGGATGCCCTGGAAACATGGGCAAATATAGGAAAGGTTTTAGACTATGAAAAAATATTTTTCACAAAAAATATGCGTCATTTCAGCCCTGCTGACGATCCCGTCCACCGCCCTCCTGTGCTGGCTGGTTATGCGGGTATTGTATCAGCGGATGCCGGAATATACGGAGTTTGTCACAGGCTATACCACCTGGACCGCCTACTATAAGCAGGGGGATATGACCCTGGCGAATCTGTTTATCGGCGGGCTGCTGGGCTTTTTTCTTCTGTATGCGGTGCTTCTGACTCTGCTTTCGAAGAAATGGAGCCGGCTTTGCGGCAGTTTTGATCGGACAAAAGAATATACGGCGAAGCAGCGTGAAAGCTATGGGTGGTTTGAGGACGCTTGCTTTCTGATACTGATTTCCCAGTTCATTCTGGCCTTATTTGGCTATGGAATGGAAGCGTTTTTGGGTATACAGGCGTGGTTGGAGAAGCTTTTCCCCATAGTTCAGTGCATAACTCTGATCGGTGTGGGTATCTTTCTGTTTTTTAACTACAAATGTGGAAAAGATCCGCAAAAGAGAAAACCAAACCGAGAACTGCTGAACAAATATATGCAGTGGGGACAGTGGATCCTGCCGATTTCTTTTCTGATGCTTGGAAATTATGAATATATTCGCGAAGGACAGGTTATCCGGCTTTATCAGAATGTGAAAATGCAGACTGTAGTTCTTATACTGGTAGTTGTATGTACCCTGTACAACAGGAAATTTTTCAGAAAGTACAGGGAAGATTCCAGACCGGCGCTTTCTCTTCCGACTTTCCTCTCCCTGGCGGTTTTTGCCTCCTGGACGCTGCCAAACGGAACG
>ERZ827088.1595-NODE-1595-length-27290-cov-4.820929_pt1 | contig 27290 bp, 20 predicted proteins | sample MGYA00519922_ERZ827088 | MGnify/ENA primary metagenome ERZ827088 (study PRJEB31778, sample SAMEA3449254) | human gut metagenome | biome: human gut; feature: human-associated habitat; material: faeces | place: United Kingdom | collected 2010/2012 ...
CTCGCGACCTCCGCCTCCCTAAGACGGCGCTCTAACCAAGCTGAGCCACACCCCGGAACGAAAACTATCATAGCATAGAATTTTATAAAAAGCAAGCCATTTTTTAAATTTTTCAAATTTTTTCTACAATTTTCAAAAGCAAAAGACGTCAAAACCTCGTAAAAAGATTTTGACGCCTATACATGAATCGGAGTGGCGGGATTCGAACTCGCGACCTCCGCCTCCCTAAGACGGCGCTCTAACCAAGCTGAGCCACACCCCGAAACGCAAGTAAGATAATACCATGGAATTTTACAAAAAGCAAGAGTTTTTTTATAAAAAGTTAATTTGCCCATTTTGAGTCTATTGTCGTACAATATAATGAGTATAAGGAAGTCTACATGTTTACATGATTGACGAACGACAACCTTAGCGAATGAATATCTTGTGAAGCTAATACATAAAAACAGTGGAGGATGGGCTATGGCCAATATAACAAAACTGGCATTGGAAGCAGCTTTGAAAAAAGAGCTTCTCACGAAGCCTCTGGACAAGATCACCATCAATGATCTCGCCGAGGACTGCGGTATCAGCCGCATGGCTTTTTATTATCATTTCAAAGATATTTACGATCTGGTAGAGTGGGTATGTGTGGAGGACGGCACGAAGGCACTGCAGGGGAAGAAGACCTATGAGAACTGGCAGGAAGGCTTCAGTCAGATTTTCGAGGCAGTGCAGGAGAACAAACCTTTCATTATGAATGTCTACCGCTGCGTGGATCGCCAGAAGATCGAAAGCTACTTAAACAAGTTGACCTACCAGCTCATTGCGGACGTGGTGGAGGAAAAATGCACCGGCATGCAGGTAGCGGAGGAACACAAGGAATTCATTGCCGGATTTTACAAATACGGTTTTGTGGGTGTGATGTTAGACTGGATCGACCGGGGAATGAAGGATGATTATCATAAGATCGTTGAAGAACTGGCAATCACTCTTTACGGAAACATCAGCCGATCCATCGAAAATTTTGAGCACACGGAAAAGAAATTCTGAAATAGTATAAGTACTTTACAAAAAGGGCAGGATGATAAAAACTTTATCATTTATCCTCTTTTGTAAATTGGTTTTCTTATAAAAAAGAAGTAGGATACTACTTGTAAACAGAAAAACATTTGAGAGTCATCAAAGAAAGGTGGTAATCATTATGGCAAAAAAGAATAATATTGGACTGGGACTGGCAGCACTGGCAGTAGGTGCAGGCGCAGTGGCAGCAGTAACCAAGGGACATAAGGCAGAGGTGAAGAAAGAGGAGAGAAAGGCAGCCGTCAAGGCAGCAAAGCAGGACTACCGAAACACTGAACTTGGCAGATATGACAAAAACAGCAAAGGCATCTATTATTCCAACGGTAACTACGAAGCCTTCGCACGACCTAAGAAGCCCGCAGGAGTGGATGAGAAGAACGCTTACATCGTAGGCAGCGGTCTGGCATCTTTAGCAGCAGCGTGCTTCCTGGTACGTGACGGACAGATGCCCGGTTCCCATATTCACATCTTAGAGGCAATGGATATCGCAGGCGGTGCCTGTGACGGTATTTTTGATCCGACCAGAGGCTACGTCATGCGTGGCGGACGTGAGATGGAGAACCATTTTGAATGTCTGTGGGATCTGTTCCGCAGCATTCCCTCTCTGGAAGTACCCGGAGCCAGCGTGCTGGATGAGTATTACTGGCTGAACAAGGAAGATCCCAACTATTCCCTGTGCCGTGCAACGAAAGATTGTGGACAGGATGCCCATACCGATGGCAAATTCAATCTAAGCCAGAAGGGCTGCATGGAGATCATGAAGCTGTTCATGACAAAGGACGAGGATCTGTATGACAAGACCATTGAAGATGTTTTCGATGATGAAGTATTTAACTCCACCTTCTGGTTATATTGGAGAACCATGTTCGCTTTCGAGAACTGGCACAGCGCACTGGAAATGAAGCTTTACTTCCAGAGATTCATCCATCATATTTCCGGGCTGCCTGACTTCAGTGCCCTGAAGTTCACCAAGTACAACCAGTACGAGTCTCTGATCCTTCCCATGAAGAAGTATCTGGAGGCAGCAGGTGTGGACTTCCAGTTCAACACCGAAGTGACAAATGTTATTTTTGATATCAATGACGGCAAAAAGGTGGCAAAGGCTATTGAGTGCAAGGTAAAAGGCGTAGAGAAGGGCATTGTCCTCACCGAGAACGACCTGGTATTCGTTACCAACGGAAGCTGTACCGAGGGTACTATCTACGGTGACCAGAACCATGCACCCAACGGTGACGCGGAGGTTCGCACCAGCGGCGTATGGAGCCTGTGGAAAAATATCGCAAAACAGGATCCTTCTTTTGGACATCCTGAGAAGTTTTGTTCCGATATCTCTAAGACGAACTGGGAATCCGCTACCGTGACCACACTGGATGACAAGATCATTCCTTATATCACCAATATCTGTAAGCGTGACCCCAGAAGCGGTAAGGTCGTAACCGGCGGTATCGTAAGCTGCCAGGATTCCAAGTGGCTCATGAGCTGGACAATCAACCGTCAGGGACAGTTCAAGGAACAGGACAAGAATCAGGTATGTGTATGGGTATACGGTCTGTTTACCGACGTACCCGGCGATTATATTAAGAAGCCCATGAAGGATTGTACCGGTAAAGAGATCACCGAAGAGTGGCTGTATCACTTAGGTGTGCCCGTAGAAGATATCGAGGATCTGGCAGAGCACAGCGCAGTCTGCGTACCTACCATGATGCCTTATATTACCGCATTCTTCATGCCCAGAACCAAGGGTGACCGTCCCGATGTCATTCCCGACGGCTGTGTGAACTTCGCTTTCTTAGGCCAGTTTGCAGAGACCCCGAGAGACACCGTGTTCACCACAGAGTATTCCGTGAGAACCGCTATGGAGGCTGTCTACGGACTGTTAGGTGTAGACAGAGGTGTGCCTGAGGTATGGGGAAGTGTATATGATGTCAGAGAGTTATTGGACAGCAGCGTGAAGCTGATGGATGGCATGTCTCCTCTGGAGATTGAACTGCCCGGACCTTTAAATGCACTGAAGAAGCCGCTGCTTCGCGTAGTGAAGGGCACTGTAGTGGAAAAACTGCTGCGTGACCACAATGTGATCAAAGACGGCATGCTGGATTAGAATTGTATATGGAATAAAAGTGCAAAGACTCCCATCGGAAAAATCCGGTGGGAGTCTTCGCACTGCGGCGGTTATGAAATATGTCGCAAAAGCGACCCGCCGCAGGCGGAGAATCTCGCAAGCGATATTCTTTTTTATGCAAAAAGCTTCTGTAAAAAGCATGTAAAGAAAGTTGAACAAATGTAAGCGGTTACATAATACTAAAGTACTAGACAAAACAAACAAAAACACAATAGCTATTTTCGACATTATGCACGAAAATCGGTAGTCTGTCAAAAAATTATCAATTTCGGCTTGATATTCTATTGGTAGATTGTTACAATATCAAAGTACTAAAAACCGAAGCTGAAATGCTCCGGTAGTGGTTTGGGTTACAAAGTTTTGTCAAAAATATTATAAAAAGGGAGACAAAGAAGTATGAAGAAATGGGTATATTTGTTTACCGAAGGTAATGCAAACATGCGCGAACTGCTTGGTGGTAAGGGTGCGAACCTGGCTGAGATGACCAACATTGGTCTGCCGGTTCCTCAGGGCTTCACCATTACAACAGAGGCATGTACACAGTATTATGAAGATGGACGCGAGATCAATGAAGAGATCCAGGGTCAGATCAACGAGTACATTACTAAGATGGAAGAGATCACCGGCAAAAAGTTCGGCGACCACGAGAATCCTTTGTTAGTATCCGTTCGTTCCGGCGCGAGAGCATCCATGCCCGGTATGATGGATACCATTCTGAACCTTGGTCTGAATGAGACCGTTGTTAACGTAATCGCTGAGAAGTCCGGCAACCCTCGTTGGGCTTGGGACTGCTATAGAAGATTTATCCAGATGTATTCCGACGTTGTTATGGAAGTAGGTAAGAAGTACTTCGAGCAGCTGATCGATGCAATGAAAGAGAAGAAGGGTGTTAAGCAGGACGTTGAGCTTACTGCTGATGATCTGAAGGAACTGGCTGGCCAGTTCAAGGCTGAGTACAAGGCTAAGATCGGTGTAGACTTCCCTGATGATCCCAAGGAACAGCTGATGGGCGCTATCAAAGCTGTATTCCGTTCCTGGGACAACCCGCGTGCAAACGTTTATCGTCGTGACAACGATATCCCTTATTCCTGGGGTACTGCTGTTAACGTTCAGTCTATGGCATTCGGTAACATGGGTGATGACTGTGGTACCGGTGTTGCATTTACCAGAGATCCGGCTACCGGCGCTAAGGGACTGTTCGGTGAGTTCCTGACCAACGCACAGGGCGAGGACGTAGTAGCAGGTGTTCGTACACCTATGAAGATCGCTGAGATGGCTGACAAATTCCCTGAGGCATTTGCTCAGTTCCAGGAAGTATGTAAGACTCTGGAAGATCATTACAGAGATATGCAGGATATGGAGTTCACCGTTGAGCATGGTAAGCTGTACATGTTACAGACCAGAAACGGTAAGAGAACCGCTCAGGCAGCTCTGAAGATCGCTTGTGATCTGGTAGATGAGGGCATGAGAACCGAGGAAGAGGCAGTTGCAATGATCGATCCTCGTAACCTGGATACTCTGTTACATCCTCAGTTCGATACCGCTGCTCTGAAGGCTGCAACTCCTATCGGCAAGGGTCTTGGTGCTTCTCCCGGAGCTGCATGTGGTAAGATCGTATTCACCGCAGAAGATGCAGAAGAGTGGCATGCAAGAGGAGAGAGAGTTGTTCTGGTTCGTCTGGAGACCTCTCCTGAAGATATCACCGGTATGAAGGCTTCTCAGGGCATCCTGACAGTTCGTGGTGGTATGACATCTCACGCAGCAGTAGTTGCTCGTGGTATGGGTACCTGCTGTGTATCCGGTTGTGGCGATATCGCTATGGATGAGGAGAACAAGCAGTTCACTCTGGCTGGCAAGACCTTCCATGAAGGTGACTGGCTGTCCATCGATGGTACTACCGGTAACATCTATGATGGCGAGATCAAGACTGTTGATGCTACCATCGCCGGTGAGTTCGGCCGTGTAATGGCTTGGGCTGACAAATATCGTAAGTTAAAAGTTCGTACCAATGCAGATACTCCTGCAGACGCTAAGAAGGCTCGTGAGCTGGGCGCTGAAGGAATCGGTCTGTGCCGTACTGAGCATATGTTCTTCGAAGAGGACAGAATCGCAGCATTCCGTGAGATGATCTGTTCCGACACTGTAGAGGAGAGAGAAGCAGCACTGGAGAAGATTCTGCCTTATCAGCAGAACGACTTCAAGCAGCTGTATGAGGCTCTGGAGGGCAACCCTGTTACCATCCGTTTCCTGGATCCGCCTCTGCATGAGTTCGTTCCTACCGAGGAAGCTGACATTGAGAAGCTGGCTAAGGCACAGGGCAAGAGCGTAGAGACCATCAAGACCATCATCGCTTCTCTGCATGAGTTCAACCCTATGATGGGTCACAGAGGATGCCGTCTGGCTGTTACTTATCCTGAAATTGCCAAGATGCAGACCAAGGCTGTTATCCGTGCGGCAATCGAGGTTAAGAAGGCACATCCCGATTGGAATGTAGAGCCCGAGATCATGATCCCTCTGGTATGTGAAGTGAAGGAGCTTAAGTTCGTTAAGAAGGTAGTTGTCGAGACAGCTGATGCTGAGATTGCAGCTGCCGGTGTAGATATGAAGTACGAAGTAGGTACCATGATCGAGATCCCCAGAGCAGCTCTGACTGCTGATGAGATCGCTAAGGAAGCTGATTTCTTCTGCTTCGGTACCAACGACCTGACCCAGATGACCTTCGGCTTCTCCCGTGATGATGCAGGTAAGTTCCTGAACGCTTACTATGATACCAAGATCTTCGAGAACGATCCGTTCGCTAAGCTGGATCAGACCGGTGTCGGCAAGCTGATGGAGATGGCTATCAAGCTTGGTAAGCCTGTAAATCCTAAGCTGCACGTTGGTATCTGTGGTGAGCACGGTGGAGATCCTTCTTCCGTAGAGTTCTGCCACAAGATCGGTCTGGATTATGTATCCTGCTCACCTTTCCGTGTACCTATCGCAAGACTGGCTGCAGCACAGGCTGCTATCGCCGATAAGTAATTTGGCGGTAAACACGCAGATCTGAGAGGGTATTGCGCAAGCAATAAATTGGGGTATATGAGAATATGATGAGAACCTCATTGCTGATAGAAATATCAGTAATGAGGCTCTTTTTTGTTACTATTTCGTCTGAATTAAAGCACGATATTTCCGTCCCGGTCGATTGATGTCGTTTTTGGGTCGATTGGTGCAATCTGCCGCTTATTTTCTGGAAATGCTGTTATAATAAACACAACTCAGATTTATAGAAATCGGAAGTACAGAAGAAAGGGGAAAGAGAATGAGAAAAACAAAATTTTTAGGAAAGGTGCTTAGCCTGGCGCTTGTTATTACATTGATAGCAGGTATGGTGCCGGAGATGCGTGCGAAAGCAGCAGAGAGTGTAAACACGGGCTGGACAGAAGTCACAGCTGAGAATCAAGAGGATGTAATTAAAAACTTAGCGGATTTGAGTCAATTAGACAATGCAACTTATATTAACTTTATTAGCGCAGCGAAAGAAGTTCATTTAAAATATTTCACGCTAAGCGACAGTACAAACGGTAATTATTATTACCTGCTAGGGAAAAAAGGTGACAGTTATATCTATCTGTATAAAAAGTATTTAAATTCATATGAGGCTGTAGAAGATTCGTGTACAGAATTGGATCTGAATAACGCCACATATTATTATTATCCCCAGTATGATGCCACATTTAATCTTCACGAAGGGCAAATGAGTATGAACACTAGCGTTAAAATGATAGCCGGAATGCTTACAAGTCTCCCGACACCTACTAGAGATGGCTATATATTTACGGGCTGGTATGACGATCCTCAGAGTGACAAGCCCGAGAGTAATAAAAATGAGGCATCGCCATATAATGTATACAGCTCAGCAACAGAAATTCATGCACATTGGTGCAAAAAATGGGCGGATGGTAGTAAGGACTGGGTGAGAGCAACGACCATAAAAGAGTTGGAGAGTGCGGAACTGCCCTTTTTTACCTTGCAAGAGGCAGAAAAATTTGCGGACGAATATATTGTGCGATATCCGTATCCTACGGATACATATGAGGTTATTATAGGAAGAATCTATAATTATAGTACCGTATGTTATATTGTATATGACTCCAAGTACAAAAGTGTAGGTTATTATCCGGATCCAGCAACTCTGGAAGAAAATATGAGCCAGCATACTTATTATGTTCTGAGAACTCCGGGCACAACATCGGATGATTCTGAAAATCCATCGGTAACCCCGACTCCGGCACCTGCTCCTGTGACCCCGACTCCGGCACCTGCTCCTGTGACCCCGACTCCGGCCCCTGCTCCTGTACCCCCGACAACTGCACCGTCCGCCGGAGACACCAGCAGTGATTCCTCTGACTCCGGCTCATCAGCTCCTGAACCGGTACTGACCACCACAAATATCGCAGGAGAGCAGATCACCGGATGGGATGCCATTACAAAAGTGATCTCTACCCAGACAAAAGACAAGCAGCAGAATGTATCCGGTGCCAACCAGGATCTGCTTCATGTAGATGCCAGCGGCTTTGACAAGACAATTCCTGCAGCAACAGTGAAAGCAGTGTCCACCTCAGCTCTGCGTGGCCTGCATGTATTCATCAGCAACTCAGATGCAGTAACCTTCCTTGCAAAGAGCAAGTTGTCCGGTTACAAGGAAACCAACTTTGAACATAAGGATACTGTTACAGAGCATTCCAGAACCATCGACTTTACCAACAAACAGGCATTGGGTACAAACGTTGTATTCCATACCACAGTACCTGTGAAAAACGGAGAAGTGACGGTTTACAAGGTAGATGCCAACGGCAGAACCCGCATTGTCAAGACAGTTTCGAATGCAGGCGGACAGGTATGCTTCCCGATTACTGAGACAGCAACCTATGTATTGGAATACTGATCTGCGATAGTTGAATCCCATATTTTACAGCACCCCCCGCTACAGGAATAAAAACCTGTGGCGGGGGGTGCTTTTACTGCAAACGCGATTCCTTGTAAAGAAATGTAAAAATGTAAAAAAATGTAAAAACGTAAAAAATGTAAAAAATGTAAAAACTCAATTGAAAAAGTAACTTCCAGTTACTAAGGTTTTTATATTTTATAAAACAGAAATAAGTCATACAAACATGAAGATGGAAGATAGTCTTGTAAATAGATGATCTTCCTTTTCTTTTTTGTGTAATAATGGTAATCACTTCAGTAGTGTCAGGAGATGGCAGCAAGACTAAGGAGGATAAATACATGTCATCCTATAAATATAAGCATCTGACACTGGATGATCGCATTACCATACAGAAAGCTTTAAAAGAGGGGCAGACGTTCGTTGAAATAGGCGCTCTGATAGGCAAGGATCCATCAACTGTTTCTAAAGAAGTGAAAGCCCATCTTGATTATCGAAATACTGGTACGCGTTCCAGAGGCTATAATCCATGCAGACACAGAAAGAGATGCACTAAGCAGTATATCTGTGGCGAAGATAGCTGTGGGTTTATTAATCGGTTATGGCACGGAAAAACATACTGTTCTGAGTGTGCTTTGTGCATGGTCAATTGTCCTGATTTTGAAGAGGAAAAATGTTCAAGTCTAAAGAAAGCACCCTATGTTTGCAATTCATGTAAACAGGTACGTTCCTGTACTCTTGCCAAACAGTTCTATGATGCAAAGGAAGCTCATAAAACATACGAAAAGACACGTTCTGATTCCCGTAAGGGTATCGATATAACACCAGAAGAACTGGATCGGCTTGATGCCATCCTTTCGCCTCTTATCAAACAAGGCCAGTCGATTCATCAAATTTGTATGAACAATGCAGCAGAAATCATGGTAGATGAAAGGACCATTTATAACTACATAGATGCCGGCATACTTTCTGCTGGAAATATAGATCTTCCCAGAAAAGTGCGTTATAAAAAACGCAAATCCAAAAAGGTTGTACGTGTCGATAAGAAATGCCATATCGGGCGTACCTACGAAGATTTTGAAGCTTTTATGAAAGGACATCCTGATTTCAACGTGGTGGAAATGGATTCGGTAGAAGGCACCAGGGATTCCACAAAGGTGCTGCTTACAGTATTCTTTAGAAACTGTTCCCTTATGCTGGCATATCTTAGGGAAGCGAATACAGCCAAGTCGGTAACAGAAGCGGTGAACCATCTTTATGAGATACTTGGGCGGGAACAATTCTGTGAGATGTTCCAGGTCATCTTAGCAGATCGCGGAAGCGAATTTACGGATCCGTTGGCAATAGAGTTTGATGAGGATGGAAGACGCAGAACCTATGTGTTTTACTGTGATCCGCAACGTCCTGATCAAAAAGGAAGTATTGAAGTAACTCATGAATTCATCAGAAGGATTGTTCCTAAGAAAACATCATTTGCTTTTCTTACACAGGATAAAGTCAACCTGATGATGAGTCACATTAACTCCTATACAAGAAAGAAGCTGAATAATCGATCCGCACATCAACTATTCAGCTTCTTTTATGGCGCGGATACAGCCTCTAAGCTTAACCTGGAAGCTGTTCCTGCTAATGAAATCATACTAAAACCTGAACTGCTGAAGTAAAACTGCCAATGTCATCTCCTGATCATGTCACCCATATCCCAGAGGTGGAAGTTTCCCTTGCAAACATGCAAACGAAGCGACGACTTCTTATTTGCATACAGTAAAATATGACTTCAAGAGTATAGTAACATGCTAAAAAGCCCTATTTCAAGCGGTTTGTAATACTAAAGTCCACTCCTGCAATACTAATTTCCAGTTGGCACTGTCTTCGCAATACTTATTTCTGTTTTCAAGGTGCTGATCCCGAAGTTAATCTTGCAAAAATAATTCAAGAAGAAGTTACCTTTGCAAAACGGAAGTTAAATTTGCTATTTACCAATTAGTGCTCACTGTTTTCTAAAGAAATGGAAAACGTACAAAATATAGACGAAAACTGTTGGAAAAGTGTACAAAAACAGCTTAAAATATTGTGGAAAAGTGGAAAATGTGGCATACTGATATCAGAGAAACTTTCAAAAGGTGAAGGGTAAAGAGGTGAAAGAGGATGTTGGAAAGACGGATAGGACAGGAAATTCGGAATTTTCTGAACAGTGATCGGAAAGAAGCGCTGATGGTAACCGGGGCAAGACAGGTAGGAAAGACCTATATTATCAGGGAATGTGCCAAAGAGATTTATAAAAATATTGTAGAGATTAATTTTGTGGAGAATCAGCAGGCAGTAAAGCTGTTTGCAAATACCACGGGCAGTAAGGATATTCTGCTGCGGCTTTCTGCATTGACGGATGTACCGATGATTCCGGGAGAGACTCTGATCTTTTTCGATGAAGTGCAGGAATGCCCGGAGATCGTAACGGCAATAAAGTTCCTGGTGGAAGACGGACAATATCGTTATATACTGAGCGGGTCGCTGCTTGGTGTGGAATTAAAAGATATCCGTTCTGTACCGGTGGGTTATTTATCTATTCTGGAAATGTATCCCTTAGATTTTCGGGAATTTTGCGGGGCAAACAGGGTGTCACAGACAGTCATGGATAAGCTGAAGGAATGCTTTGAAAAAAAGCAGCCGGTGGATGAACTGATCCATGAGAAAATGATGGAGCTGTTCCGGTTATATCTGATCGTGGGCGGAATGCCGGCTGTGGTCGATGCTTATATACGCACGAATAACTTAAAAGAAGTGCTTCGGATCCAACAGGGTATTGTACAGCTGTATTACAAGGATATTGCAAAATATGACAAGGACAATAAGCTGTACCTGGATGAAATATTTACTTTGATCCCCAGTGAACTGAATAATAAAAATAAGAGGTTCATCATGAAGGATCTCAATGAAAATTTCCGATTCTCCCGATATGAGAACAGTTTTATCTGGCTAAAGGAAGCAGGGGTTGCGCTCCCCGTATATTGTGTGCAGGAGCCGGAGTTACCGTTACTTCTGTCGAAATCAACGAACCTGTTTAAATTGTTCCTATCAGATGTCGGATTACTGGCATCCATGTATGTGGATGGATTGCAGCTTAAGATATTGAGCAGAGAAAAAGATATCAATTTTGGTGCCATCTATGAAAATGTTGCGGCACAGGAATTAAAGGCGCATGGATTTGAGCTGTATTATTTTAACAGCAAAAAGCAGGGAGAATTAGACTTCGTCATAGAATACAAGGGAAATGTGCTTCCACTGGAGATAAAGTCTGGAAAAGCATATACAAGGCATAATGCATTGGATAATGTATTGAAAGAGGAAAGATATGCAATTCCGCAGGCGTTTGTATTCTGCAATAAGAATATCAGTACTCAAGAGAAAATCGTATATCTGCCGATTTACATGATTGGTTTTCTGGAAAAAGAGAAAATAGAAGAATATATCTATTCGATTGATCTGAGTGCACTTCAATAGTGAAACAGCAGTGATGCATCACGCACCGCTGCTTGTTTTATATCCAAAATTCGGTATCTTATCCCATCTTTCTCGGAAGTAATGGGCGATCATCTTAGGGCGGCGTTCTCGGGTGAAGATGCCCTTGCGGTTGCCGTCGGCGCGCATACAGCCTTGTAATGTCGCGTAATCGGCGAAATTCCATGCGTGTTCACCGATGAAGAAATCTCTTCCGTCGAAGGCTTTGCTGTACATTTTGTAGAATTCCACCTGGAATTCCTCGCTCCACATCTCCGGCGAGCAGTTATGGAGACCAGCGAGGGTATCCGCACCGTATTCGGTCATCATTACGGGTTTGCCGATTTTTTCCCAGAAATCCAGTTCCATATTCCAGGCGTAGGAGGCTGCTTCCAGATCGCCGGAGAGGTTGTACCAGCCGTAATAGCGGTTGAGGCAGACGACGTCCATCGTTCGGGTTACAAGATCCCGCTCATAATTATTTTGGCAGCAGACGAAGGTTACCGGGCGGTTCTGGGGATCCAGCTTATGGGTAAGCTCATAGAGGGAATGCCAGTAATCATAAGCGGATTCCGGAAAATGTTCGGTATCCGGTTCGTTTCCCATGGACCACATGACAACACAGGGGTGATTTTTGTCCCGTGCGACGAGATCCCGCAATACCTGTTCATGGTGCTCACGGATCGGGAATGTTTTATAGGGATCACAGCTTTCCCCGGCACCGATGCCGACCGCCGGTGTTTCATCGATGATAACGATGCCTTCCCGGTCGCAGAGCCGGTAAATTTCCTCTGCATAGGGATAATGGCTGGTGCGGAAGGAATTGGCGTTCATCCAGTGCAGCAGATTGATATCTTTTACATCAAGGCACAGATCCAGCCCTCTTCCGTGAAACGGCGAATCCTCATGCTTGCTGAAGCCCTTGAAATAAAAGGGCTTTCCATTGATCAGAAACTTTGTCCCTTTGACTTCTACCGTGCGGAAACCGAATTCTTCCGTATAGCAGTCCTCTCCGTAATGTACTTCCGCCTGATACAGATAAGGAGTACCCGGATAAGGCCACCAGAGGTTGGCCTGTGGAATGTGAAGCTGTCCGGCGCTTCCCGCAGCTTCCGCCACGCAGTTGCCGTTAGCATCCATGATTTTCAACCGGACAGGAGCATCGGTATCGACTCCTGCTGTATCGATACGATAATCTAAAATTCCGTTATCGCCGTCTAAAGACGGTACGAGAGTAATATCTTCGATGTAGGAAGCCGGCGTGCTGTAGAGGCGCACCGGACGGTTGATGCCTGCAAAATTAAAGAAATCAAAGTTCGGAAGATTCTGCTTTTTACGCCATATTTTTGTAGCCTCTACGCTGGGAATCCCGGGGTTATCGGAACCGAAAAAGGCGATATTGCCCTCGTTGCCTACCGGCAGAGTGCTGTGGCTGATCCGGTTGTCGACGGCAACGCCGATCGTAATCTGGCCATTCTCCGGCAACAGATCAGTGATCTCCACCTCAAACGGGAGAAATCCGCCCTTATGTGTCAAAATCAGTTTGCCGTTCAGATATACTTTGGCGGTGTGGGTTACTGCGTCGAAGCGCAGTACCTGGCGCTGCCCACTCTGTTTATAGAGAAACGCAGAAAGCTCTACGGTACGTTCGTAATACGCCCAGCCGTAATGATTCCGGTAAGAGGGATCGTCCTTTTGGTCATTATAGGAAGCCGGAACGGAGATCAGCTCCATTTCCTGCGGGGAGTTCCAGATCTCTCCCGGTTCGGTTTCATCCCCGAGTTTAAATCGCCAGATGCCGCCGAGATCAGTCAGCGAGCGTGCATGATTCATTTTTGGATATAACAATGGCATTTCCTCCTTTTGCCCTATGTTCCGCAGTTTTATGCTTATTATAGGGTCGGAAAGGCGGGAATGCCATGTGATTATTTATAGAAATATGTTATTTTTTTTTAAAATTGTATTATTTCACGGTCAACCGGAAATCTTCCCCCGACATCTTTAACCGGATCCGGTAGAGGTCGTGATCCCATGCGGTTTTCAGGCGGGCATCGGTAATGGGGAGAGTCTCGATTGCAAGCAGCTCTGCCCCCGTCCAGAGAAGCGTGGCTTCACCGACCGTGAGAGCACCAGTCAATGCAGCGGACGTAGCGTCATCAGCTGTACCCATAGCCGGATCCTGTAAGGTGGGCTTGGCATACGTAATAAAATTCATTATGACGTCCCCTGTATTCGTATGATCTTCCAGAATGACCGTATTTTCCGGTTTCTTCAGCGCCACAGTGCGCCGGTAGGTCAGCACACCGGAAATCGTACCTTTAGCCTGCATCTCGCCAACAGGATAAGCGGTGGCAAGCTCCATGGAGATCGAAGGATTTGTTCCAGTGAGATCCGCAGTTACATCTTGCGCACGGTATTCCGCGCCATCATGCTCGTCAAAGCCACAGATTGTCGGCAGATTGTGATAGCCCGACTGCATCGTCCAGATCTCGTAGCGTCTGGGAGAAAAGGTCTTCTGCGTATAGGTCTCTACACCGATATCTGCGAGAACCGGCAGACCATTTTTGTACAGCGTAACGCTTCCTGTGTCGTTGTGATTATGGCTGTCAGCGTTGTCACCGGCTTTTACCGCCAGATCCATTGTATTGGAATGAACGAGGAACAGTCCGACACTGGGGTAATAGACATCCCGGTGAGGAAGTGTAGCGGAAGTATCCCGGTGTATCAGCTCTTCATAATAGAATACGGTCTGCATCCGATAGAACAGATTCCCACCATTTACTTCATCAGTAATAAGTTGCCCCTGACCTGCTTGGAAATCTTTCGCGGCAAACAGGCACAGATCCTCCTGCCCGGTGGCTTTGCCGAAGAGATATTCCCGTACTCCGGCACGACCGGCTATAGGAGAGCAGTCGGCAAAATTAAAATAGTATTTATCATCTACATGCACATTTAAAATATATGCTGCAATATTTTTCACTTTATCCCACTGAAACAGTGAGGAAAAATGTCCGCCCGTAACGGTGTTAAGCACTGTCATGGCACCGTACAGGCACAGTCCCGCGTGACGGTAGTACTGGGCACCCTCCTCACAGCAGCCGTCGTTGCCGTAATCCTTGAGAAAATAATCACAGCTTTCAGCTGCTTTATACAGAATCGCCTGCAATGTGACAACTGTGTCAGACGTATTCTCCGGCAGGAACAACGGAGCATTTCCGCAGAATGTGCGCACCGGAGAGGACAACCGAGAGGACATTTCCACACTCCAGGGCATCAGGAACGTGGTCAGCAGTACATTCTGTGTACACCATACGGTCCAGTTGCACATAGGCTCATCGTCATGTCCCATCCACCAGAAATGTGCGGTCAGATACGGCTGCAGAATTCTGCGTTTCAGGTTATCCTCAATGCAGGTCAGCACAAAAGGACTGACAGCATTGAATTCCTCCTCCAGTAGATAAGCCGCACAGGCAAGCAAAGCCCCGGTCTCGCAGGCGAACAGATCCATGACAGGTCTGGTCACATCCGGCAGAATGAGCTGCGGAGTATCCCGGATATAGGAATTGTGCGCCGGAAGCTGCCAGGCACTCTCTTCGCAGATAGAGTAGATACCGTTGATAATATCGTCCAGAAAACGTCCTTTATGTTCCACACATTCTGCCTGAATCAGATCATTTAAGGCATTGCGTTTGCCAAAATAGAGCGCTTCAAAGGCAGCGCGGTCACCATCTCTTTTAAAACGCATATAATCTGTGGCGCGGATCACCGGGAATGCATAGTTTAGCCGGGATTCCCCCATCTTAACCAGCCGGTTTTTCAGTGCAGCAGGCAGTGTTTCATATGCTTCCCGGGCAGAAGCCTTTGGGAATGGTTGAAAAGGGTGGATGTCCCCGCGAAAAGCAATTGCTGTTTTCAAAAAAGGTTTTTCAATAGTTCCGGCCTGCAAATTCATTTCCATAATGGTACCTTTCTGTCAATTCCGTAATTCATACACATTTAACGTGTCTTCTATAATGGGAGCTAACTAAATTTATTGTTGATGTATTCCGTGGGGGAGACGCCCTCCACCCGTTTGAATACTTTGCTGAAATAAAAGGCACTCTCGAATCCCAGTGCTTCCGCGGCTTCGTAGACCTTCATATTTTCTTCCTCCAGCAGCCGTTTGGATTCTGTGACTTTGCAGATGTTGATATATTCACTGAAGCCGGTATCGTTGTATTTGCTGAACAGCTGGCTTAAGTAATTCGGACTGATGCCGAAGACAGCGGCTACTTCATTCAGTGACAGCCGTTCGTTCACATGCTCGTTGATGTATTTGCGCACATTAGTCACGATGTGGTTCTTGTAGTCTTTTCTGCGGTTTTGGAACAGTTCGCACAGCTTATCACAGAAGGACTGCAGCCACTGGATCACATGATCCACGTTGGACTGCTTATACAGGGAGCGGTATCCGTCCGGATCATCGGCGAAGAAGCCGGAGACGATGGATTCGCCGTCCTGCAACAGTGAAATGGACAGATATAGGATATTGCTGGCGGCATCCAGAGCCTGCACGTAATGTCCCGGATGATCCCGGAACAGGTCACAGAGAGACCCAATCGTGGTTCGCAGAATATCGGGATCGTATTCCTCAAAAGCCCTGGTGAGATCGTTTTTGAACAGGCTGATATTAAAGGGTTTCCGGACGTTCTCTCTGGAATGATCCATATCAAAAGCGGCAATGGAAGTATCTGCATCGGTATTTTGGAAAGTCTGTCTCGCATACTGGTAGGAATCACAGATCGTACCGGGTGTCTGGACCGGGGTACCGATGCCACAGCAAAGAGTAACGTTATAATAGTTTTGCAGAGTGTCGCTGATGCTTTGCAGAATGTCTGTGAGACTTTCTACATAGTCCCCTGTATCCGCCGTATCCGAAAAACAGAAGATCAGGGCAAAATGCCGCAGATCCAGTGACAGCGCATAGAGAGGCAGATATTTTGCACCCAGTTCCCGGATCATCTGCAGGGAACTGGTGAACAGAGGCATCTGTTTTTCCGTGGTCAGCTGATCTGCCTGGGGACTTATGATTTCACCATAACAGCAGACATAAGAGCCATATTCAAAATTCAGGTTCAGATCCCTGCTTTGTAGCAGGAATTGTTCTTCCGATTCAAACAGGTCATGCAGAAGACTGATCAGAAATTTGTCGTAAAAAGGGTGAATATTTACGGCAGACATCTGCTTTTTGCGGGACTGCGAGATCTGAGTAATGACCCGGTCGATTGCGTTTTTCAGCACTTCCGGAGTCAGCTCCAGCTTCACCAGATAATCTGAGACCTGATAAGACAGGGCATCCCTTGCCATCTGGAAATCTTCGTAGCTGGTGAGGATGATAAAGTAGGGACTGTTTTCCCCGTAGCGCTCTCTGCAAACTTTTGCCAGCTCCAGCCCACTCATGACGGGCATTTTGATATCCGTGATGACAATATCCGGTGATGTCTCCTCAATGATCTTTAGCGCCGCCTGACCATTCATGGCGGTACCGCAGATATCGATATTCATTTCGTTCCAGTTCAGCATGGAACGGATTCCTGCTTGAACCAGAGGTTCATCATCTACAATTAACAGTTGATACATAATAACTCCTTTTATGCCTGCCTTTGTTCCAGAGGACAGTTGGGAATATGAATGGACATGGTGGTATATTCGCCCTCTTTACTCTCTATGGTAATACCGTACTCTGTGCCGAACTGATATTGCAGGCGCTTGTGTACATTGCTTACACCGATCTCCCGGAAGAAATCTGCCGAGCTGTCGTCGTTGGAGCTTAAGATCTGAGCGGATTTCTCTGCGGTCATGCCGACGCCGTCATCCGTCACATCGATCCGGATCCTGTCAGTGGCATCAGCGACTTCATAGCCTACATGGATCTGAATATGTCCGGCAGAGCCTTTGGGCTCGATCCCGTGAAAAATGGCGTTTTCCACCAAAGGCTGTAAGGTAAATTTAATAATCTCACTATTGTACAGACTTTCCTCATCTACCTGTATATCCATGGAAATCGTGCCGCCATAGCGATAACTTTGGATGGTAAAATAATTTTCAAGCAGCGACAGCTCTTCCCGAATATCGATCAACAGGCTGGTGCCTTTGGAAATGCTTTTCAACAGGCGGGACAGAGAAGTGGTCATCTCCGAGATGCCGTTGGCACCCTGGATCGTTGCCATCCATTTGATGGAGTTCAGTGTATTGTACAGGAAATGGGGATTAATCTGGCTTTGTAGCATTTTGTATTCAAGGTCCTGCTTTTGTTTTTCGTCTTCCAGACGCCGCTCCATCAGCTGACATACATTTTCCGACAGATCATTGATTCCGCGACCAATGTCTCCAAGCTCATGATTCCATTCAATAGAAGGATCTCTGGAGAAATCTCCCTCGGAGATCTGCTTCATGCGCGATTGCAGGTGGGACACAGGAACCGTGATCATGCGGTTCATCAAAAGCATCAGAATCACGCCAATGGATAGAATGCCGATCAGAATGCAGGTGAGGATTCCGAGAAATAAAATAGCCTGATTCGTACGTTCTGCGTGGGATATGCTCTGGCTTAAGTAGCAGCCCGGCATATTCAAAGGGGTTGTTAACAGAATCTGTTCGCCTTTTGTCTGACTGTGGATCCGGGAGATCTGTGTGTCTCCGGTGAGGGAATGATTGCTCATATCCTGCAACAGACTGTATTCCGGTGTGAATTCCCGCAATCCATTGTCTTCATATATGTAAGTGTGACCAGCAATCGTAAGATAGAGATAACTGTCATCAGGACGGCTGTAATCATTTAACGGAACAGTAAACAGATCGGTAGATACTTCTATAAATAAGTACCCCGCCTGTTTGTTATTATACTGATAGGTAATGGGACGGATGATGGGGAGCACTTTTCGTCCGGCCCAGTGAAAAGGATCTGAAATAATACCGGTAGAAAAATCATAATCATCCGCTGCCAGTAATTCTTCATAAAAAGGAAGAAGCGGTATCTGCACTGCCAGATCTGCAGTGGAGGAATAAGTGGTAGCAACTACCTGCAGATAATGCGCCTGTGAGACAACGGCGATTCGCGGCATGTAATTATAAGCACCGTTTCGGCTGCACTCTTCGGCAAAAGAATCATAAGTAGATACAGACAGAACGGAGCCGGGATTCGGATTGTGCTCAATATAATTGGCAATCGAGGAATCCGTCTGACAATAACGAACCAGACGATAGACATCGTTGATACTGGAGTCCATGGATTCCGACAACAGCCGCAGGCTGGTCTCGGTGGACTGGATCAGAGTGTTCTGCAAATAGTGTCGGAAAATATAGTAGCTGAACACGCTGATCAACAGGCACATGCCTAAAATGGCACTCAGAGTGAAAATAAGTATGCGATTCCGTATGCTTTTTGAGTGATATACAGTCTTTTTCATGCATTCAGTATAACATAACAGGAGAAAAAAGGTAGTTGGAAAACCAAGATGCTAAAAAAAGTGCATATTAAAATAAAAAAGTACATTTTTAGAAAGCACTTTCAGAAAAAAGATAAAGAAATTATAAAAAAATGTGAATTATATAATAAATTTTTCCATGTAATGTCCGAACCATTTTCGTTATACTTTAGTTACAGTCAAGGAACCGATACGAAACGGATCCGGGATCAGAGCTATAACAGTATGTATTAACAGGAGGGTTTACATGAAAAAGAAAGTATTAAGTTTAGTACTGACAGCAGCAATGATGACCACCATGCTTGCAGGCTGCGGCAGCTCCGATAACGGCAGCACAGCAGCTTCCACCGGTGAGGCACCCGCAGCAGCAACCACTGAGGCTGCAGCAGCTTCCACGGAAGCAGCACCTGCAGAAGAAGTTACTTTAAAGTGGGCTATCTGGGATCAGGAGACCACACAGTATTGGGGAGATATCAAGGACGCATATGAAGCATCTCATCCCGGTGTAACCATTGAGATGGTAGACCTTGGTTCTACCGATTACATGACCGTTCTGGCAACTGAGCTTTCCGGCAGCGGATCCGATTTCGATGTAGTAACCGTCAAGGATGTACCCGGATATGCAACGCTGGTACAGAAGGGATCTATTCTTTCCCTGGATGATTACATCTCCAAAGATGGCGTGGATTTAAGCAAATACGCAGGTGTTACCGATCAGGTAACTGTAGACGGAAGCCTGTATGAGCTGCCTTTCAGAAATGACTTCTGGGTACTGTTCTATAACAAGGATCTGTTTGATGCCAAGGGTGTTGCTTATCCTACCAACGATATGACCTTTGATGAGTACGATGCTCTGGCAAGAGAGATGACCGATACCACCTTCGGCTCTCAGGTATACGGTGCTCATTATCACACATGGAGAAGTGCAGTTCAGCTGTTCGGTGTTCTGGATGGTAAGCATACTATTTTGGATGGAAACTATGATTTCTTCAAACCTTACTATGAGATGGTTCTGAATCAGGAAGCTGACGGTGTATGCAGAAAGTACACGGATCTGAAGACCGAAGGTTTACATTATTCCGCAGCATTCTCCGGTGGAGACGTAGCAATGATGAACATGGGCTCCTGGTTCATCGCAACCATGATGTCCAACCTGAAGTCCGGCGAATATGATTCAAGCCTGTGCGGTAACTGGGGTATCGTTAAGTATCCCCATGCAGAAGGCGTAGAGCCCGGTTCTACTCTGGGTACCATCACCGGTCTGGCTGTAACCACTGCAAGTGATACTCCCGATGCGTCCTGGGATTTCGTTAAATGGGTAAGCGGTGAAGAAGGCGCAGCAGTTATGGCTTCCAGTGGTAACTTCCCTGCAATGATGACTGATGAAGTAGTAGACATGATCTCCGGTCTGGAAGGATTCCCCACCGATGAAGCCAGCAAGGAGGCTCTGACTGTATCCAACCTGTATCTGGAAGTTCCTTACGCTCCCAATGTATCTGAGATCAACTCCGCTCTGGATTCCTATCATGGAAGTATCATGACTGGTGAGATGAGCATTGATGATGGTATTGCAGCAATGAATAAAGCGGTAGCTGACCTTCAGGCTCAGTAATGAAGATCTTCTCTATAAAAGTATTGAATGTTTGTTGAATGTTGAATAAGACTTAAGGGGTCGTACCTACGGCCCCTTTCTTATCAGAAAAAGACGCAAAAGATGACACAAAAAGCGTTTGAAAGGAGAATTGTTATGCGGAAATTAAGCCGTCAAACCAAAAGAGATCTGGTGGCCTACTCCTTTATTGCACCTAACTTTATCGGTTTCTGCGTATTTACTTTGATCCCCATTATTTTTGCCTTTGCCCTTGCTTTCATGAAGTGGGACGGGAGTAACCCGATCCAGTGGGCCGGCATCAGTAATTTTACAAGACTGTGGAAAGATACCTTCTTTATCGCAGCATTTAAAAACACCATTATCTATTGTATCGGTACCGTGCCTCTGACCATGATCGCATCTCTGGCACTGGCTATCGTGTTAAATCAGAAAGTAATAGGAAGAGGTATTTTCAGAACCCTTTCCTTTTTCCCATATGTAGCTTCTCTGGTAGCAATCACCGCAGTATGGAAAATGCTGTTCCACCCCTCCAAAGGACCTGTGAACAACATTCTGCTGAATGTTTTCAATGTACCGCAGGATCAGCTTCCCCAGTGGTTCACCGGCGGACTGGTACTGTTCTCCATGATTCTGTTCAGTGTATGGAAATATATGGGTTATTATATGGTAATCTACCTGGCAGGCTTACAGGGAATCTCCTCTGAACTGTATGAGGCAGCCAGTCTGGACGGTGCAAATACCTGGCAGAAATTCCGTTATGTGACCTGGCCGCAGTTGTCTTCCACGACCTTCTTCGTAGTCGTCATGCTGACCATCAACTGCTTCAAGGTGTACGATATCGCCATCATGCTGGCAGGCGGTGGAAGCGGAGAGTTAACCACTTCAGCAACCGTTCTTGTATACTACATCTATCAGAAAGCATTTATTGACTGGGATCTGGGCTACTCCAGCTCTGTAGCAATGGTACTGTTCCTGATGGTACTGTTCGTAACGATCATTCAGTTCCGCGGTCAGGCAAAGAGGGAGAAAGCATAATGGCAATCTTGGCTTTGAAGGTTCTCGATAAGGACAGCAACACTATCTGCGTCAGCAGCGGTGAGAATTTTGTGGATCTGGTCTGCACCCACACCTATGAAGAGGGTGACCGGATCGTGCTGGAGACCGATGAGAAAAATATACATGTACATTTACAGGTGGATGATGCTCTTGGGGATGCTTTCGTATACATAACCGACAATGTATCCTATTATGTTCCCTTCGGGGAGAAAAGGATCAGCATGTCCCCCAAGGTATTTTCCGGAAATAAACATTATCTCTATGCAGAAGTCGCAAGAGAAGATGAGATCACAGTCTATAGAAACCTGGCACTAAATCCTGCAGACCAACATATGGATGTTCCCTGTTATCCGCATGCGACAGCCAATGTGGAGACCAGAGGAGAGAGCGTATTTGCAGCGAAAAACGCCATTGACGGTGTCCGGGCGAACCGCTCCCACGGAGAATGGCCCTACGAATCCTGGGGAATCAACATGCAGGATGATGCAGCTATGAAGCTGGACTTCGGCAGACCGGTACTGGCAGACAGGATCGTGTTGTACACCAGATCCGATTTCCCGCATGACAACTGGTGGCAGCAGGTAATGATAAGATTCTCCGATGGCAGTGAGCAGGAGTTCTGTTTAGAGAAGAGCAGCAGAGCGCATGTACTGCCGATCCCCGAAAAAGAGATCATCTGGCTGGAGCTTTGTAATCTGATCAAAGCAGAAGATCCATCCCCCTTCCCGGCACTGAGTCAGATTGAAGTGTACGGCAGGGTAAAACGTTAGGAGGCGCACAGATTATGAAATCAGCACATAAAAAAGCCGTTTTTGGCAAAGTGATCGTATATGCGATTCTCATTCTGATCGCAGTGGTCATGATCATTCCTTTCCTGTGGATGCTTTCCGCATCCATCAAGAGTGACAGAGAAGTATTCCAGATGAATCCTTTTGTATGGATCCCTGCGAACCCCAAGTGGGACAATTACGTGAAGATCTGGACGAAGATTCCCTTTGGCAGATTCGTGGGAAATACGGTATACTTGACATTGATCGTTACTTTCTTACAGTTACTGACTAGCAGCTTTGCAGCATACTCTTTTGCAAAACTGGACTTCCGTCATAAGAACGGACTGTTCCTGGCATACATCGCAACCATCGCAATGCCCTGGCAGGTATATATGGTACCTCAGTTTATCATGATGAGAAGAATGGGACTGAACGATAAGCTGCTGGCTATGATCTGCCTGCAGGCATTCTCCGCATTCGGTGTATTCATGATGAAGCAGTTCTATGAAGGCATTCCCGACGATCTGTGTGAAGCCGCCAGAATCGACGGTATGAGTGAGTACCGGATCTATGCCAGCATCATGCTGCCGTTGTCGAAACCGGCACTGTCCACACTGACGATCTTCACCTTCGTGGCGACCTGGAACGACTATCTGGGACCCCTGATCTACTTGAAGAGTCAGGAGAAGAAGACTATCCAGCTGGGATTAAAAATGTTCATCAGCCAGTACTCTTCCGATTACGGTCTGATCATGGCAGGATCGGTATTGTCACTGATCCCGGTACTGATCGTATTCCTGGTATTGCAGAAATACTTTGTAGAGGGTGTTGCCCAATGTCATTTAGTTTAGGCGGAAAGAAAGTACCATATTTTACTAGTTACAATTTTAAAGAGCAAGCGTTAAGAAATTTTTGAGAAAAAGGAGTGAAAAAAAGAAAAAGAGTTTAAGCAAAAAAAATTTTGAATATGACGAATAGACGGGTGGTAATCCGTCTCATAATGAGTTATACTATCAGTGGGTTTTGTTAGAATTCTTTATGCATAACGATAAAGGAAACTAACTGGGACTCGGAATCTATGCTGGCGGGCATACTTCCGATTTGGCCTGATAGGAAGGAAATTCTTTTCTATCAGGCTTTCTATTTTAGGGGATTCTTCACCGCCATGGAGCCGTAACAAATAATGACAGGCATCATAGGCAACAGAATAATTGACCTGAAGCATATGTTTTTGCCTTTTCTGTTCACAGCTACGTGATCTGTAATAATAGAGCAAAAATTGTATAAAAGGATTCTTGCCCATATCTCCATCTCAATAAATTCTCTCTTTTTAGAGTGGAAATTAGCAGTTCCAAATATATATTTGAGTTCACGAAATGAAGTTTCTATACCCCATCTGAGATGGTACAGCTCTTTAATCTCTTCAAGAGAAAATTCATCCGGTGGTAGATTTGTGATGAGATACTCATAATTGTCCTCAGAAATCTGAAACCTTAGAACCCGAAGAGAAATAGGATATTCCGGAGAAAGTTTTGGATCTATATAGTCAAAAGAACCCTTTTTGCAGATGGTTCTATATTGATCTGATAGTTCAGGATGGAGCGCATTCTTCCTGGAGCTGGAACGGGAAAGAATACGGTCCAGGCAAATATCAAAGGTATCCTGGTTGACAGGAAGATCGGATGCCAGGAGACGCTTCGCTTTTACATCAGTAGCTCTGATGACAAAATAAGCCTGGTGTTCTATTGCGTGAGCGAAAACATTGAAAGAATGAAAACCACGGTCAGCAATAAAAATAGATTTAGAGCCAGAGTGAGGAATGTGTCTGTCAATGAGATTGGTAAGAGCGTCGAACTCATTTTTCTTGCGGATAGGCTGTACAATACAGTCAGTGTACCTTTTAGAAAGCAGGTCAAAAGAGGAAACAACATGAACTTGATTGTAACCTTTAGAAGATTTAGCATTGGGAGGGAAAAAAGAATCCTGATCACGCTCATTCCTAGTATAAGTAAAAGTAGAGCCATCAACTGCAAGCAATTGATACTCCCTTTTATATAGAGAATAAGTATAATGGGAATTAAAAGATCTGAAAAGATGAGGAAAAGCATTATCAGAAAGCTTGCTGCGTTGTTGGATAAAGGCAGAAGCGGATGCAGAAGAAGGATTATAAGAGAAGTATTTGTGGAGTTCTTTTTTTAGAGAACCAGCTTCCATGGAAAGGATGAAATGCATCATGGTAGAAAAATCTAATTTACGTTTACGTGAAAAATGCTTTCCGGGTTCTTTGGAAAAATTTCCCTGAGCAGACATCTCTTGAATAAGATTAAGTAAATCATTTTTAACTTGATCGGCAAATAACATTGATGAAACCTCCTTGTAATTGAAAGACATATTTTTCTAATTACAAGGGCCGCATTCACTACTGAAAGAATCATTCAGTAGTGAATGCGGCCGCACATTTCGAGGCATTTGTCAATACTTTTTGAAAAAAATAGAGTACTTTTGAATATTTTTTGAGTTAGACCTTGTTTAGGATACTGGCTCAATACTTAAACTAAATGACATTGATTCACAGGGCAAGGAGTCACTCCTGTAGAAGAAATGCTTATTGATTTTGGTCGTACTATAAAAAGTGAAAATAATGAGTATTTCTATAATAGTGTAACTATTGAAGATAAAAAAATATCAATAAGTTTGAAAGACAATCTGGTAATCCCTGTTGCGTGGGAAAGGAACAGGTTCATAGATAATCTTACAGGAATAGGTGCTGATTGCGGAAATCCGTTTAAATTTCAAGAATTGAATTATAGATTAATTTTATTCTTACCTATTGGCGTTACAATCGTTTATAATGGCAATCATTCGATTTTAAGCGGCATTATTAAGCGAGAAGGCATAATTTATCCAACGGAGATGGTTAACTTAGCTCCATTGTATGAGAAAATTATATTTGATGGAACATACTACAGGAATATAGAAAATAACCAAGCTATCCAGAAAGTCAAGGACTTTGAATTGGGCGCCATTTATGAGATAGGCAGATTGTTAATAAAAAACGGTATAACATACCCGCATTAACTATGTCGGACTGAATGGGGTATATAATAATCAGGTCTTAACGGAGCAATATTCTCTGTTAAGACCTTTTTCCTATATGTTTAAGAAGAGACTGCATAGCGCTGGCATCAATAGACAGTTTACCTACCTACAGTTGTTGCGATATTCTGTAGGAGTACAATTCATATGCCGCTTGAAAAAAGTGGTCAGATGGCTCGCATCATAAAATCCCACGATTTCACACAACTCCTTGGAGGACATGTCCGTACATTCCAAGTAATGACAAAGCAAAGAGATCTTCAGCTTGTTACAGTAAGTCTTTACGGAACAGGCAAATTCTTTATGCGTCAGTCGCTCTAAATGTGTTCTACTGATATTCAACTGTTTGCTAATTTCCGCAACAGAAAGATTGTAGGCATTGGTCTGGTTCATGACATCAAGAAAAGCATCCTTAAACTGTCCGGAGGTCTGTTCTTTAATCACCGCAATCGCAGTAAGAAGAATGGATTCTATATAGTGGATCGCTTTCAGCCGGTTAAAATCGGATAAATCTTTAAAAAAGTATTCTGAAAGCGCAAAGCGTTTGTGGTTTTGAATAGCCACCACTGAAAATTTTTTAGAAAAACAGGCTTCAAATTGTTCAAATAATCCAGCATGATCCTGAAAAGGAATCAGATCAATACCTATCTGCGTATACCCCTCTTCTGTGTAAAGGCTATGTTCCAATCCCGGTGGACATATAACCAGATCTCCTGCGTTAACACTATGTTCTTTTCCATTCGCGTGAAAAGTCATCGAACCTTCAAGATACAAATTTACGTGGTAAAAGGGATGCTGGTGGGAAGCGATATAATAGCCGGGTCTTAATGAAAAATAATGCAGCTGCCGGTACATAGGCGATAATTCAGTTAAGGAATAGTTTTTTCGGATTTTTCCCAGAGGTTCTCTCATTGCTATAAACCGCCTTTCCGCGAAAGGCACTGATGGGGGTATGAAACACGTTCTTGTAACCTCACAGTCTTTCGCTTGTTTTTTCCTGTTCTATTTATTCTGTCGGCCGCTGGCATGCCGCAGAACCCGGGGAGGTAAGTGTCAAACTTTTCCTCCCATTTCAAAATCTGATTACGATATGGTTCAATTATACAAAAATATGTTTCATGTGTAAATGGCAATATGTCCAAAGATTTGCTAAAATACAAAGTGAAAACGAACAAAACAACTAAATAAACGGGCGAAAAATAACGGTTTTTATTCCCTGCTCTTTTAACTTTCTGGCCTGAAAATTTTTAGTAGATGTGTTCGTTTTGTATAAATTTAAGCAAACAGAGGGACAGAAAATGATACAACAAATGAATCTATTAAAAGATTGGACAGACCGGCTGATTTACCTGCAGATGCCGGAATCCTCCGGCCGTCAGTTTCGTGGCGGAATCCTCTGCCCTGCCTGTATCAAAATTCACGGCAGAAGCATGGACGCCCTCTTCTCTTTCCTCTACATGGCAAAGGTAACAGGAGAGGAAAAGTACAAAAAGGCAGCGGACGAACTATTCTGGTGGTCAGAATATAACGTGACCCGTTCTGACGGAAGCATGGTGAACGATCCCAATAACGATTGGCGGGGCATCACCGTGTTCATGGTTACCCAGCTTGCGGAGAGCTTATTGTTTTTTGAAGATCTGCTGGGCGGAAAGACCCGGGCAGCGGCAAGAAAACGGCTTGA
>ERZ827088.1597-NODE-1597-length-27285-cov-4.081858_pt1 | contig 27285 bp, 31 predicted proteins | sample MGYA00519922_ERZ827088 | MGnify/ENA primary metagenome ERZ827088 (study PRJEB31778, sample SAMEA3449254) | human gut metagenome | biome: human gut; feature: human-associated habitat; material: faeces | place: United Kingdom | collected 2010/2012 ...
GGCTGACTTCACTCAGCCGGAGCCTGCAAACAATTTTGCGCATAAATCTTGACGGCACCTCCAGAGGTGCTTTGGAACAATTTAACTCTGAAATTTGACAACAAGCAAGAGGAAACCGGCGGAAGCGGGTTTCCTCTTGAGACATATATGGCTTTTGGGATGTGCATTATACGAGAACAGCGCGAGAGTGAATCAGTATTGGTATCTCTCGGGAGTTGGCATAAGTGAAGTCCAAAAAGCCTTGAAAACACAGACCTATCTGGGCTTCGGGGAGGGAGAGGGTAGCGTTGCCATTATTACAGGTAGTGTAGAGAAGCAGAAAGATAAACGATTATAACACCATTACAAACGAGTAATAATTGGATTGGGGGGAATATCGTATTCGATTTTTAGAATTTTTCCTCGAAAGCGATAGAGCTTTTCACTAAGTGACATATCGACTTTCAAAGTGTCTTTTTTGTTGACCTTATCCCTAAACCTCAAATATTCAGAATGATTTGCAAAATTTCCTGCTTCGCCATATGCATCCGATACTAAATACATTTTTTTTCCTTATATTTAAAGCGGTCGTTCAAAAAAATGTAAGAAAAAGTGTTACTTAAGAAAAGATTTATTGTATTACTAAATTTCTCCTGAATATCTACAATATTCAGCTTGCCTGGGCCGTTGACATTTTTTAGTTCTAAAATGTACATGGAAAATGAGTCGCATTGACAATCTACAATAACGACAAAATCTACTGCTTTTGGTGGAGTTGATATCTTTAACCCGGCATAATAATTATCAACCTTAATTGCGGCGAAGTCGTCTGGGCAAAGTCTCTGATCAAGGCCGACTTCGATTCCGGTATCCTCGATTGTTGTTGTTAAATATGGCACAAGATGTGCGTCTTTCTTTATCATATTTACCATGTTTTTATACCTAATTATTATTCCAAGAGGAAATCAAGTCCTCGCGCTCGTTATACAAGGCTTGTGCGACATCTAGAAAATTGGTGTCATCCACACCAAGGTCATCGATTGTCATAATGGAAGATACACTCCCATTTCCTTCGGAATGTAGCAATATAGCACTATATATTTCGGGTGAAATATCTCCTTTCAGGAGTAAGTTGTTTAATTTATTAAAAATATAGTTACTATGGGACGAAATGATAATTTTTATATCAAGTTTATGCAAATATGCAAATAGACTAATTAGTTTAATTTGATTTTTCGGATGAAGGTGAGCTTCTGGTTCTTCAATAAAGACAATAGGTTTTGCTTTTTGAATTTTAGTGCGCCTAGGGCTAGAAGCAACAATATATTTCAAGAATGCAACAATTGGAGAAATTTCTGAAACCATTGACGAGACTTCGGTCATCTCAAATTCATGAGCTAAACCTTCGGGGGTATAAACCAAGGTGTTTCTCGAACGATTAAAACTTACGGTTCCGTGAAGAATATCTTCTTCCATGCTGCTATAAACTTCAGAAAAAACCGTGTTTTCTTTTCCTCGTATGTTACTAAGCATTAAAAAATAATCTGAAATAGGCTCGGAAATTCCAGGTAATTCAATTTTCCTAGTAAGCATTGCTTTGTTTTTAGAGAGTTCGGCAACGATAGAACTAAATGCACTCATTCCGCTATAGATTCCAGAGCGTGATGCCGGCAGGAAATAAACATTTCCAACAGTTGAAGCTACTGTATAAGAGAATGAATGTATTGTGTCACTCACTCTGTCTGCGACAATACCTGTAGGAGTATCGACATCATTATAGTAATAGATATCCAATCGCCCGTTTGCATTTCTCGATTTATGAAAATCAGATGCAGTTTTTTTCAAGTAAGTAGGGGATGTGTATATTGAGGCCTGCAAGGGGTGCTTATCGGCAAACGCTATTTTTAGGGAGAATTTTTCAATTTCTAAAATGATTATAGGGTTTTGTTGAATAATTCCCCTGAAATTTCCAAATGTGTTTTCACAGGAATTTACAAAATTGCTAATAAACTTTTCAGACAAGTCAAACAGTACAGCAGAATTGACTAAGTTGGTAATATCTAATGTAGTTTCTTTGGATTTTGAAAATTTCTCAATAGTCGCTCGTATTTCATCAAAACATCCAGAATTATACCGCAAGTGAGTAGAATAGGAATAGCGGAAATAGCCGCTGTTAAAACCAGCATATTCGGTAAGATTTTTCAAAAGTAAGTAAACAACTTGCATGGCATATGACTTGCCAATGTTATTGTCTCCAAATGTGACAATGACATCTTTTGTTAGGTCATAGTGAAATTTCTTTATGGGGCCAAAGTTTGCAATTGAAATCTTCATATTGTGTATATTCCTTTCGGTATCCTTTAACAATTTGACTTTGCATTTACATCTGCGTTGATTGATAGAGGTGGACGGTATTTATAATACATGACTTGGAGCATATATACAGTCGATATTTGCTACGTATGGCAAAATCGCTATTGCTAAATTATGATGACAGTGAATAATTCTATTAGTTGAAACTAATATCTCTGCTGCGATATTGCTATTATTATATCAAACCTCGCTCATTTCATCAACCGGAATTTCTTTTGATTTGAGTGATGTTATTCTTTTTAACTTGTAAAATATATTTTTAAGGGAGGAGGAACGCCCATGGCTGTATTCAGGGTGGAGAAAACGCGGAACTACACCGTCATGTCAAATCACCATCTGCGGGATAAGTCGCTTTCGCTAAAAGCCAAGGGGCTGCTGTCCCTGATGCTGTCGCTGCCGGAGGATTGGGACTATACCACCAAAGGACTGGCTTACATCTGCAAGGACGGTGTGGACAGCATCTGTGCCACGGTGCGGGAGCTGGAGGGCGCGGGGTACATCGTGCGGGAGCGGGAACGCCACGCGGACGGTACGCTGGGTGGCATCGAATATACCATTTTGGAGCAGCCCAGAGAGCCGGAAGTACCTAAACGGGAAAATCCCGTTCAGGTGGAAAATGCCGGTGACGCACCTAAACGGGCTTTTCCTGAACAGGTAAAACCTGTCTTGGGAAAACCTGAACAGGAAAATCCCGCGCAATTAAATATACAAGAACAAAGTAAAGAAATATTAAGTACGGATTCTACTAAGTCCTTCCCGTCCTTTCCTCATAAGGGCAAGCCTATACAGGAGAGCGGAATGGAGCGACGGGAGACATACCGAGAGCAGATTATGACCAATGTGGACTACGATTATCTCGTCGGTTACACCGAAGTTGACCGCGGTCGGCTGGATGAACTGGTGGGGCTGATGCTGGATACCGTGTGTTCCACAAAGCCTACACTCCGCGTGGCGGGAGAGGAGCTGCCAGCGGAGGTAGTGCGTTCAAGGCTGCTGAAGCTGACCGGTGCGCATCTGCTGTATGTGTTGGATCGGATCAACGAGAACACCACCGAGGTGCGCCATGTGAAGCCATATCTGCTGACCGCGCTGTATAACGCGCCGTTGACCATGGATAACCACTACGCACTGATGGTGGGCCATGACCTCAGCGGCGGAAGCGGGTAGAACAGAATACTGTCAGAGCAAGAGCCGGAAGGCTCTTTTTTTGCTGCACGAAATGGAGGTGTGCTTTTGAAAACCATCGCATTGGCAAATCAGAAGGGCGGCGTGGGGAAAACCACCACAGCCGCCAGTTTGGGTGTCGGCCTTGCCCAGCAGGGCAAGAAAGTCCTGTTGGTGGACGCCGACGCCCAGGGCAATCTCACCCAAATGCTGGGCTGGCGGCAGCCGGACGAGCTTTCCCCCACACTGGCCGACCTGATGACCAAGACCGTCAACGAGGAACCCATCGCGCCCGGCGAGGGGATCCTGCACCATGCGTCCGGCGTCGATCTTGTCCCCGCCAACATTGAGCTGTCGGGACTGGAGGTAACGCTGGTGAACATCATGAGCCGGGAAACGGTGCTGCGGCAGTATTTGTCCACGATGGCACCGACCTACGACTATGCCATTATCGACTGTATGCCCTCGCTGGGAATGTTGACCATCAACGCACTGACCGCGGCGGACAGCGTTATCATTCCGGTGCAGGGGCAGTATCTGGCCGCCAAGGGGCTGGAGCAGCTCATGCGAACCATCGCCCGCGTCAAGCGGCAGATCAATCCCCACCTGATGGTGGACGGTATCCTGCTGACCATGATGGACAGCCGTACCACGCTGGCCAAGGAAGTCAGTGAGCAGCTACGCAGGAACTACGGCAGCCGTGTGTTCAGCAGCGAGATACCCCGTTCTATCCGCGTGGCGGAGATCAGCGTCACAGGAACCAGCATTTATGAGCATGACCCAGAGGGGAAAGCGGCACAGGCGTATGCCGCGCTGACGAAGGAGGTGTTGCAGCTTGGCCCGCAAATTAAACGGCATAGAGCTGACCCGGTACGATGACTTGTTCAAAACAGACGCAGAGCGGGAGGCAGACCAGCAGGAGCGGGTGCAGATCGTGCCTGCGGAGCAGGTGTTTCCCTATGCGCGGCAGCCCTACTCCGTAGACCGGCCCAGCGCAGATCTGGTGCGTTTGATGGACAGCATCGAGCGCACCGGCATTGCCGAGCCGCTGATCGTCCGTCCCCGCAGCGAGGGCGGGTATGAGATCATATCCGGTCATCGGCGCGACTACTGCGCCAAGGTGGTGGGGCTGGATACCCGCCCGGTCATCGTGCGCAATTACAGCGACGAGGACGCGGACATTCTGGTGGTGGACTACAACATCAACCGGGAAAACCTGCTGCCCAGCGAGAAAGCAAAGGCGTATAAGCTGAAGCTGGACGCCATGAGGAGAACCGCAGGGCGTCCAGCAAAAAATTCTGGCCAACTTGGCCAGAATTTTCAAGGTCGCGCATCTGTTGACATTTTGGCAGAGCAGGCAGAGGAAAGCAGAAAGCAAGTCCAGAGGTATATCCGCCTGACAAACCTGATTCCGCCGCTGATGGAGGCGGTGGACGCGGGGAAGCTGAAATTTGTTCCGGCAGCCGACTACATCTCCCACCTGACCGAGAAAGAACAGACCTACCTCCAGTTCCTCATGGAGCGGGACGAGGTATCGCCCTCCGTGGATCAGGCCCAGCGGCTCAAGCAGATCAGCGCGGAGGGGAAGCTGGAGAACAACATCATCGACCTCATCATGCGGGAGGAAAAGCCACTGGAGCGGAAGGTGACGCTGCGGAACGACCGCCTACAAAAATACTTTCCGCCCAGCTATACCCCTAAGCAGATGGAGGAGGTCATCATCAAGCTGCTGGATGGCTGGCATCGCCGCAGACAACAGGAGCAGGCACGGTGAGGAGGTTGGTTATGCGAAGGAATGAATTGCCCGATTTCTGCTTATCCACGCTGCCCTCTTCGGGGCAGCTCATCATTCTCAGGAAGGGTGAGCGCGGTTACTACGCCTCCGAGTGGGACACCGGAAAGCGGGAGGAAAATCAGAACATCGCTCGAGAGCATAATCGGCGGCGGGACATTTCTGACATACAGGAGGCCGCCATGCGTGCCGGGTCTATGTTCGGTTGGCATACGCCGGGAGCAGACCCGCAGTGGTATTTGGACAACGCAAGATATGTGAACGCGACGACGGCGAAGGGGCATATCAAAGACCCTGTTATGAGCATCTACTATCCGGTGGACGGTTTCCTGCTGCGGTATGAGGTCTTGGGAGAAGCGAAAATGTACCTTCCGGTATCGGCGATTCCGAAGGAGCTGTTGGGCGTGAGGTCACAGCTTGTCATGCAGCCGGATCTGGTCTGCGGTGTACCCGCCATGCCGGTGAAGGCGCAGCAGGCACAGAACGGCAGCTACACTATGGAGCTGGAAAGCGGCAGCTATGTCATTGGTGAGATCATCAACGCGGACTATAAAATCACGGCGCGGGTGCGTGTGGAAAAATCTGAGTTTGCCTTGGGCGAACACCCGAAAGCACCGGCCCCGTTCGTTACATGGCAGCGCAACTGCAAGAATGATGGAGATGGGCCGCCAAACTTCTTCTGGGGACATTACGGGGCAGACCGTGCGGCGATGATTGAGGATTTCTGCGAACGGGCAGGCAGCGAATATCAGGAACAAAAAGAGTACCGGCAGGTACAACGGGAGCAGCACCGTACTGCACAAAAAAAGGAACGAGGTGAAGAAAGATGACAGACCGTGAGCCGGTAAATATCATGGGCGTTATCGCCTTTCCAGAGCCGGATAAGAGCAAACGCCGGATTCGCTTTATTGATGCGGAGTACAATACGCTGTTCTATATTCCAGATGGCGCCAGCATCGTCATAACGAGGATGGATGGCAGCAGCGTGATACGGTCCTGCACCTATATCGACGACTACCATACGCTGATCGGCAGCGAGGTCTATCATATTTGTCAGTTTGCAGAGATGGCGCAGCGGACAGGCACTGTGTATGAGCCGCTTGATCCAAAGCAGCTGCCTGCGGAGGCTGGCTATTATGAGATATATCAGATCGACAACGTGGGCAAGGTGGACTACGCCTTTATGCGTTATGAGCGTGCCAAAGGCAAGCTGCGCGCCGCCCATTACCGCAAAGCCTTTGCCGGGGTGCTGGCTCCCAACATGACGCTGGAGGAGTTACATCGGAAGCACAATGCGGATACGCGGCCTTTCTACCGACAAATGCGCTCTCTATCTGAGAGCGATGTGATCGTAGTCAAGCGCGGTGGTGAGAGAAATGCTTACTATGTGGATGCTGTGGGCTTTCAGGAAGTGCCGAGCTTCTTGAAGGGACTGCAAAGACTGAAAGAACGGGGCGAAGCACGGTAGTTGAAAAACAATACGTCCAACCGCATGGAGAATAAGTCCAAAACGAGGTGTGTTTTGGACTTATTAAGAGTATAGGATCATTTCAGGAAGGAGGCGAAACCTTGGCAAGTAAATTTCAATTCATTACGGAGCTATATAGCCGCACGCTGACAAAGCTGACCGGCGACTATGAAAGCTGGACGGGCTTTTTGCGCTCGGCCTGCTATAACTATAAATGTCCGTTCGACGAGCAAGTCCTGATCTATGCCCAGCGGCCTGACGCCACGGCGGTGCTGGAGTTGGAAAAGTGGAACCGGCAGTTTGGCCGGTGGGTCAATGCCGGTGCTACCGGCATTGCTGTCATGGATGAAGCCCACGGCAAAGGGTGGCTGAAGCACTACTTTGACATCACGGACACCCATGCCACACGCATCTCGCGGCCAGTCCCCATTTGGTCGATGGAACCGGCCTATACGGAGCAGGTCATCGAGACGCTGGAGGCCACCTTCGGCACGCTGGCCGAAAAGGACACCTTGCCGGACGCCATACTGTCCGCCAGCCGCAACGCGGTGGCGGATAACGTGCGGGACTACCTGCGGGATCTGCTGGATTGTCGCGGCGGCAGTATGCTGGAGGAACTGGATGCGCTGAATGTAGAGGTCACATACCGGCGGGCGCTGGAGAGCAGCGTTGCCTATATGCTGATGACTCGCCTGTCCCTGCCTGCCATTGCCTATATACTGCCAGAGGATTTTGAGGGCATTTACTCCTTTGACACGCCCAGCACCATCAACGCACTGGGTATCGCCACCAGCGATATTGCCGAGATGGGTCTGCGGGAGATCAGCCGCACGGTGATGCAGGCGCGGCGGGAGCAATTTTTTGCAAAGGATGCACAAATCGGCTATGATGTGGGCAAAGGACAGAATAGCGGCGAAACGGAAAGGAGTGTTGAGCATGGAAGTGACATACAGGATGCAGGAGGGCTTTCGCCTGCCGAACCTGCTGCTGCCCCAAGGGGCGGAGGTGCACCTGGGCAAGTACGCGGAGTTGAGGAGGCAGTACATCAAGAAGCACCGCAGGGTGCTGTATACGAATCTCAAGACCAGCGGTCAGTTGGCGGCACATCTGGCGGAGATCGAGACGGCGGCGGAGAAGATGGTGACGCGGCTGGTGGCGCAGATGGCGCAGAACGAGGGCGTGACGGAAGAACTGAAAGCCGCCGATCCCCAGCGTTGGACGGGGCTGATGAACAACCTGAAGCACAGCGCGGAGGAAACGGTGCTGAACGACCTGATCTACAGCTGAATACGGAGGTTTGTCATGACAAAAGAAATGATGGAGGAAAAGCTGTATCTGAGGATGCAGGGGGAAAACCAACAATTCCTTGCGGAGCTGCGGGAGCAAACGGCGGACGATATTATTGCCCACGCCTATGAGATCGCTTGCCGCGACAATTTCCTGATGATTTTTGAGGATGAAACCGGCCTGACACCGCAGCAGCTCAACGCCCTGCTGCGGTTTGAGCATCCGCTGGCGGAGTTATACGACGACTGGGTGAAACGCGAGACGAGCGAGATGGACAATTTCCGCAGCAGCATAGAGTGCTGCGCCAACGATGCGATCCGCAGGGAGAAGGAGAGAAAAGCTCGGAAGAAAGATGTGCCGGGGAGGTAGGGCGTGTGCTGTATATATGTCAAAGCAGTTGAACCGTGCATGGAATAGGGATTGAAAAATAGGGAACTTTATAATATAATTAAAGCAATAAAAGTTCCCTATAAGGAGTGCCGTATGAAAGACAACTATCCGCAGATCCAAGAACTGCTTCACCAGAGAGCAGATTATCAGGCGAGGTTAAATCTATTGCCGTATGACGGAAGCCCTGAGATCAAAGAAAGCGGCGGCAAGCAGTATTTGTATATCCGCAAGAGGATCGGCTCAAGGCTGAATTCTACTTATGTGGATGTATATTCTGATGAACTGTATCAGCTTTTGCTCCGCAATGCCCGCGATGCAAGAGAGTATAGAAAGAATATCCGCCGTTTGGATAAGGAACTGGCTCAGTTGGGATATTCAGATCAAGAGGTATCGCCAAGAGTGCAGATGAATCTGGACTTTGCACGAGCCAATATGAAGTCCAACATCTATGACCAGGCTATTTTGGAAGGCGTTGCCACCAGCTTTCCGCAGACGGAGGATATTATCGACAACGGCATTGTCAGCGGTATGACAGCCACCGATGTGCAGAAGATTTTGAATTTGAAGCACGCATGGGAGTTTATTCTTGATCGGGATGTGATCACATACCCCACAGACTATTCCATTCTGTGTCACATCGCCAAGCTGGTCAACGAAGGCTTTTTTCAGGATGGAGGGCGCATCCGTGGTGTTCCGGTAACCATTGGAGGATCAAGCTATATTCCTCCTCTGCCCATCGAAACGGTCATCAAGGAAAACCTTGAAGAAATACTGAAGCGTGATATGCCCGCAGATGAAAAAGCGATTGCGTTGTGCCTCTATTGCATGAAAGCGCAGATATTTACCGATGGCAATAAGCGGGCCTCGGTCATTTTTGCAAACCACTTTCTTATCTCACAGGGCGGCGGAATGCTGATCATTCCGGAAAAAGAGGTGTCGGAGTTCAAAAAAATGCTGGTCGCATATTACGAAGATCGAGACCGCGGTATCACGGAATTCATGAAAGACAGGTGCATCAAGAAATTCTGATATAGGGAACAAACGAGACGCCTGTCACTTCAAAAAGTTCCCTAATTGAAATAGCAGAGTTGCTGTGGCTTTTAACATAAAGATGCGCGGTAAACAAAAAGCGTAGGCATAGTGCCTGCGCTTTTTGCTTGCTCGGAAGGAGGTGATGTCCTATGCCGTTTATCCTGCCAGAGCAGTTAGCCCGCGCCCGTGAGATGGATCTGCTGACCTATCTGCGGGGCTGTGAACCGGATGAACTGGTCAGCGTGGGCGGCAATGCTTATGCAACCAAAAGCCATGACAGCCTGAAGATCTCCAACGGGGAATGGTACTGGTGGTCACGGGGTGTTGGCGGCAGCAGTGCGCTGGACTACCTGACCACTGTGCGGAGGCTGTCTCTGCCGGATGCTGTGCAGCGCATCCTGAGCGCTGGCGGCGTACCTTTGGCAGAACCGCCGCGCCGGAAAGCCCGCCCGACAAAATCATTTTCCCTGCCGCCCAGACACGCCGACAACCGGCGTGTTTTTTCATACTTGCGTGGGCGCGGTATCGACCCGGAGATCATCAACCACTGCATCAAACACGGCCTGCTCTATGAATCGGCACAGCATCACAACTGCGTGTTCGTAGGCTTTGCCGGTGACAGACCGGCCTACGCCATGCAGCGGGGGACGCTGCAAGACAAGCGTTTTGTGGGCGAGGTGGCCGGCAGCGACAAGCGGTATTCTTTCGCAGTGCCGATGACACCGGGGGACAGCCCTACCCTGTGCGTTTTTGAAAGCGCCATTGATGCCCTTTCCTACCTGACGCTGCTGAAGCAGCGGGGGAGGGACTGGCGCAAGGCAAACACACTGTCGCTGGGAGGTGTCGGGAAGGAAGATCGGCAGCTGCCACCGGCGCTTTCGCGGTATTTGAAGGCCGCACCCCATATTACCCGCATTGTGCTGTGTCTGGACAATGATGAGCCGGGACGGAAAGCAGCGGCGGTGTTGAAGGAACTGCTGAGAGGATACGAGGTCATTGACAGACCTCCGGTGCGGGGAAAAGACTACAATGATCTGCTGCGGTATCGGCGTGCCGCGCAGCGCGGCGAAGCCCGCTGATTTCTTTCTTCGGCAGGTATTGCAGGACGCGGCGCAGAGCGCCGCTGTCCTGGCAAGCATAGCATTTTGACAGCAAAACGCGCTTGTTAAGGGACAAAGCCCCCTAAAACCCCCATTAAAAACGGAAGGAGTAGAACACATGAGAGAAATTGCAAAGCGCGTCTCTCTGCGGCTGGACAGCACAGAGTACGCACATTTGAAGCAGCTTTCCATGGATACCGGCCTGAAAATGGAGCCGGTGATCCGCAGGCTTATTGTGGGCGCGGAACTACGTCCCCGTCCGCCCGGTGAGCTGACGGAGCTGCTGCGCCAGATGTCCGGTGTGGCCGTAAACATCAACCAGATCGCCAAGGTGGCCAATGCCAGTGGTTTTGTCCGCATGGAGGATATAGCGCATATCAAGATGATGCAGGGAATGCTTTGGCGGGCGGTGAAAGAACTCTGATATGGCCATCACGAAGATCATCGCCATCCGCGACCGACTGGATAAGCGGGTAAACTATGCTGTCAACGGAGAAAAGACTATGCTGGATACGGGTATTACTTATGCCGCAAATCCAGAGAAAACGGAACAGCATTTCTTTACGTCGGTCCTTAACTGTGAGAGCTGTGAAACAGCCTATGCCGAGATGCAGGCCACGAAGCGGCGATTCGGCAAGCTGGGCGGCGTAGTGGGGTATCACTTCATCCAATCCTTTGCGCCCGGCGAGGTGACGCCGGAGCAGGCACACCGTATCGGCGTGGAATTTGCCGAGAGGCTGTTTGGCAAGCGGTATGAGGTGGTCGTCGGTACCCACTTGGATAGGGCCCATCTGCACAATCATGTGGTGGTGAACTCTGTGTCCTTCGTGGACGGCAAAAAATATCACAGCAGCCCCGGCAGCTATTATTTTGAGGTGCGAAGCACATCCGACACCCTGTGCCGGGAAAATGACCTATCTACTATCACGCCGCAGGGCAAGGGGAAACACTACTCTGCCAAAAATGCGGCACACGCAATCAGCAAACTCCACATTTCAACATTTCTCAAAATTTGATGTTCGTATCCTTGGCGAAGTTCTGCGTACCGTACAGCACCAGCGTATCGGTAATGCTGTTTTCCTTGGCGTACTCTACCACATCACCATTGAAGAAGCGAAGGTCGATCACATGGACTTCCGCATAGTCCTCCACGGGGAATTGGGAAAAGGTGTTGCCGTAGGAGTCTTTAATAAGCAGGAGCTTGCCGCTCTTGCCGCTGCCCTCAATGACAGTCTGTGCCTGGTTGGAGTTCAGAAACACGGCGTATTGGTCGCTGCCGGACAGGTATTTCCGCTCATAGATGCTGTCCGTCTCATACTGACCGTTGTTGTAGGACACACTCCTATTTATGTGCTTATACCATGCGGTGATCTCCTCGGCGGGGACAGTGGGCAGCGGGACTTTATTCCAAGTTGTACCGTAGAAATCATCGCAGAGAACTTCCTGCGTCCATTCGTCCACATTCGGTTCAATGCCCCGCCATGCACAATAGGCATAGTAGGCCCCAAGGCTCGTCCAATGGTGATCGGTACGGTAGTAGATGTTCTCGCTGCTATGAGCGACGAGAGCAGAAAGCACGTCTGTTGTGTCAACGCCCGCATCGGTCAGCACTTGCAGAATAGCGGTGTAGTCTGCCACTGGCGCATAGGCAGGGAGTTTCTCCGTCAGCACTTGTGCCGCCATAGGGACAAGGATCGTATTCATGGAGATACCCTCTGCCGCAAGTTTTTCCTGTAATTCAGCAAGGGCGGCTGCGTTGGCGGCAAGCTGCTTTTTACTATAAGATGTAAACTTGTCCATCAGGTACTGATCTTTGCAGAGATAGACGCCGCTGCTTTCCCGTTTGCCGACGGCTAACTCCATGTAGGTTTTCATCGTGACCCAGCCATCCCGCAGGGGAACTTGATCGGTAAGATACTTTTCCAGTTCGCCACTAAACTTGCCGGAGATAAAGTCGGCAACAGTAAATTTGGGCTTTTGCGTCAAAGTGCGCTTTTCACGTTCCGAGTAATACCGATCCGGCATCAGCAGCCCGATGAGCGCAGAAACCGCCAGCAGCAGGCAGAAAAAAGAGGTAATGATTTTATTTCGCATTTTTCTCACCTCAGAATCGGAAGTACAGGAACGGATTATAGCTGCCGCTGACAAGATAGGCCGCAGCCATCACCAGCACACAGGCAAGGCCGCCGCAGTCAACCACGGTCAGCGCCCGCTGTCCCAGCCGTGTGCCGATCTTTTCATAAAAGCGTTTTCCCAGCGGTGTGGCTGCTAACGCACAGATTGCCAGCATCGGCCCATACGTCAGCAGGAGATACAAACTGCCGCCGTCAAACGGTACCCCAGAGAACATGGCCTTGCACCACGCGGCTCCTTTGCTGATCTCTGTGAACGCAAAGAGTGTCCAGCTGATCGTTACCAGCACCAGCGCGTAGATATGCCGCAATACGGCGGGCAGCCTTTTGAGCCAGCGCAATAGGAACAGCTTTTCCAGCACCAGTAGCACACCGAAATACACGCCCCATAGGACAAAGTTCCAGCTTGCCCCGTGCCAGAAGCCCGTCAGCAGCCAGACGATAGCAATATTGCTGAGCTGCTTTGCAAGGCCGCCCTTGTTGCCTCCCAGCGGGATATAGACATAATCCCGGAACCATGTCCCCATGGAGATATGCCAGCGCCGCCAGAAATCGGTAATACTGTCGGCAAGAAACGGATAGTTGAAGTTTTCCAAAAATCGGAACCCCAGCATCCGTCCAAGGCCAATAGCCATGTCGGAGTAGCCGGAAAAGTCAAAATAGATCTGGAAACCGTAGGCGATGACACCCAGCCATGCCGTCAGTACCGTGGGAGCAGCCTGCGCGGATGCTGCCTCCCACAAAAGACCGATGTTATTTGCCAGCAGCACCTTTTTCCCGATGCCGCAGGCGAAGCGCTTCACTCCCTCGGCAAAGAGGTCAGCGGTGCAATCCCGGTGCTCCAGCTCGTCCGCTACCGTCTGGTAGCGGACGATGGGGCCCGCAATCAACTGAGGGAATAATGTTACATACGCGCCGAAATTGATGATATTCTTCTGCGCTTTTGCCTCGCCCCAGTAGACATCAATGGTGTAACTCATGGTCTGGAACGTATAGAAACTGATGCCGATCGGCAGAGGCAGATTCGGCTGGGGGAGCGCCGCGCCAAAAATCGAATTGACCGTGCCGATAAGGAAGTCGCTGTACTTGAACACGCCCAGCAGTCCCAAATTGGCACAGAGTGATACCAACAGCGCGATCTTTGCGCCCCGCTGTCCCCGGTGCCGATCTACCATTTGCCCGCAGGTGTAGTCCAACGCGGTGGAAAACAGCATCAGTACCACATAGACCGGCTCACCCCATGCGTAAAACGACAGGCTGAACAGAAACAGTGTACCGTTGCGCCATTTCTGTGGGACAAGGAAATACGCCAGCAGACACAGCGGCAGAAAGCATTGTAAAAATGTCAGGCTGGAGAAAACCATAGTTAGCCGCCAAGCACCGGATCGTTGTTACCTTCATCGTCGGTCATATCAAAAAAGCCACCGTTGTTGTTGCTGTCGTCCTCCTCCGGGATCGTAATACCGTTGTCAGCAGAACCAAAAATACCTCTCCATACTTCGTCCACCTTGGCAGCCTCCTCAGCAGCAAATTTAGCCTGCACCTCATCACTGGCCTCCCAGTCACCCTGCGCACCGAGGATCAGCAGCGCCACATAGTTGCCGTTCACGAACAAACGAGCCTGCAAGACCTTCTGCAAATCCATGTTGTACATCCGGGAGTAGCTGAGAATTTGCTCATAGCCAGTCTGCAAAAGTGCGGCAGCATCCTGTGCGTAGCCGTCCTTAACTTTAACAATAACAGCGTAACTGGAATTGACTGCGGAATTGGAATTGCTCATAGACGCCCAGCTTTCCACTTGCGTCATATCCAGTCCCCAATAACCGCTTATGTTATCTTCGGCTTCAGCGACGTCGCATCCAAAACTGTCACCCAGCTTTTCTTTCAACGTGTCCATAATCTCTTGTGCAGTCATGGTCACCTCTGCCTTGCCCTTATTGTCATCGGCCTTTCCGCCGCAGGCGGCCAGAGACAGTACCATCGTGAGTGCCAAGAAAAAAGTCAGAATGCGTTTCATCTCTATTTGCTCCTTTGTAGTTCAAAATTCATTTTATAGGAGGGGCAGAGCGGCGTCTCCGGAAACGCCGCCCCTCTTGCCCATCCATATGTTCATACGATTCAGCATGTAGAAATGTTGGAGCGGAAAATAAAAAATTTCGGAGAGCACACCGCCCTCCGAAATTCCGCAGTTTTTGCTTCAATTTTGCCCCATCAGCAGTTCCGCCGCAGCGGTAATTGCTTCTTCACTCGCACCGTCAAAATTAGAAAGATAATAATTGACACCTTCTTTGCTCCAATGCGCCCGCCATGTGTCAGGCGATAGACAGTCGAGCGTTGCGCCATACTCCGCATTGAGTACGGTACTGCCCACAGCCTCCCCCTCTGCCCGGGAAAAGTTTCCGTCCAATTTGGCGGCTTCATAGGTGTATGCGTGACCATTCAGCGTAAAATCAACGCGGGCAATCTTACCATCATAAATGCAGTAATACAAGTTTTCTGCATTCTCCGGCGCGTCAATCGTAAACCCCAGTTTTTCAAATCCTTCAGGACCATCTACATCTTCAAAGGGGGACCCGACAAATACAGGTGGGTCATCCGGCTCTGATTGGTCGAGGAAATGAGGAAGTACAAATCCGGCGGCAATCACAATAGCAAGGCAGGCGGCTAAGCTGCCCCAGCGCCGCCACATCGGGATGGTCTTGCGTTTTTGAACGGTAGGCTGCTTTTCTTCGATATTCTTTTCGGCATTCTGATCTTCTTTTTGCGCCGCTGCTTTTTTCAGAATATTTGCATACATACGCTCCTGCGCACCGCGTTCTGGCTCTATATGATCAAATGCGTTTTTCACTTCATTGTCATTCATATACGCTCACCTCCTAATGTGAGTTTCAATTTTGCGCGGGCGTCTCGCAGTTGTCCGCGTACTGTTGACGGTGGGCGGTGCAGCATTTCCGCAATCTCATCTGTTTGATAGCCCTCATAATAGTGTAGCCAAACAACCTCTTTGTATTTCACCGACAGCGCCATGACCGCTTCCACGACCTCGCTCTTTTCATCCGGTTCGGCGGCGATTTGCTCGGCCGCTTCATCGAGGTCCGTTACCTTCTGCCGCCACCAGTGCTTGAGCTTGTCCTTGCAGATATTCATAGCGATGGTCGTCAGCCATGAGCGTTCGTGGCGCTCATTTTCAAAGGAAATGTCACAGGACATTGCTTTCACAAAAGCATCCTCTGTGCAGTCCTCAGCATCTGCGGCGTTTTTCATAAAGGCATAACAAACACGGTAGATTGCCTTAAAGTGTCGCAGATAGAACGCTTCAAAATCCCCCGGCATGGCTTCGCCTCCCTCTCTATAATTTGATACGATTTAAGGGTACAGATTGTTGGATGGAAAGTCAAGCAAATCAGGTTGAGCACGGAAAACCAAGGCGGAAAAAAGAACAGGCAGGCAGCGGCTCACGCCACTGCCTGCCCATGCAAAAGGCCAGAGCATTTTGCACACCTATGAAGTCAGCTATCCATCATCACGAAAATACGGGGAGAATGAAATGATATTGATGTTTGCCGATATGAGATAAGTCGATCTAAGCTCACTGGTGGGTGATGCCTAATTCATTCAAGTCTTTATAGATCGTGTATTTGGACACATCCAGCTTCTCCGATAAGAATGGAATACACTTGGCGAGGCCGAAGAAATTCTTTTCATTAAGTAGACGGATCAGTGTCTGACGGTCAGCCTTGCGGAAAACACGAACAGGCTTATTGATGACAGATAAAGCGTCTTCGTACAGTGCTTGCATAGAATTTTCTTTTTTGACCTGCAGTGAACCAAGAAAATCGCTTTCTGTCAGACTGATGTCCTCAGCATAATTGCGGATCTGCTCCATCAGGGTAATATCGTAGTTGATGCCCAGAATGTAGGTAAAATCTGTACCCCGAAGGTAATAGGAGGAGGACTTTATGACCCTTCCATTAGAGAGAGTTACCAGCTGATTGGAGCTGTCCTGAGACAGCATGGAAAAATCAAAGTCATCTGCCGACACATCATCACCATAGATGCTGCGTGTTGAGCCGACCTTTCGGCCTGAGACATGGCCATTATAAATGGCAACGACCTCAATCTCCTGTCCGACAACTTCCTGCACGACGGTCTCACAATATTTCCCGAACATTTTAGCGATGCCCTCCGCAGAACGGCACAAAAAATCATATGCATTTGTTTTATTCATACAATGACCTCCTTTATAAGGAGAAAAGATGCCTATTACAAAATTGGTTGAAAAAATATAAACTTAGTATTGACAAATTTTCACCTTTTTGATACAACTATACATAAGTTAGGCATAGTTGTCAATAGGCGCAGGAAAGAGGTGACTTGCTTTTGTGCGAAAAGCATAGCGCACAGGCAAAAGAAGAGCACATCCCCACAGGGATCAACTGAGCGGGCGGCCCATGTGGGAATGTGTCATAAGGGAGCCTTGCTCAAGACTACCTCGTTGTCATTCTATCACATACGCGGCAGAATTGCAATCTCGGCTGCGATTAGAATAGTCACAGGAGCAGGAGCAAGAGAAAATGGCACAGGAAAGGATATTGAGTTTGAAAGTCGGAGGAATTATTGGCGGTGTCAGCTGGCACTCCACAAAGCAGCTTTACGAGTACATAAATGCCAAGGTTGCGGAAGAAAAAGGCGGACACAACTGTGCGAAGCTGGTGCTTATCAATGTAAATCTGCAGGATATTCTGGATGCGTCTGATGCAGATGCAAAAGGTGCTGTCATTGTAGACGCTGCCATCCGTGCGGAGAAAGCTGGGGCTGATTTTGTTGCGCTGGGCAGCAACGGCCTTCATCAGTATGCTGAGCGTGTCGAGAAGGCGATCCGTATCCCGTTCATTCACATTGCGGATGTGACAGCGGATGCGATCATGTCGGCGGGCTATCAGACTGTGGGGCTGCTGGGCGTAAAAGAGACCATGGAACAGGGCTTTTACAAAGACAGGCTGGCAAAGCGCGGCCTACGCGTACTGATACCGGAACAGCCGGAGCGCGATTTTATCAACACAGTCCTCTTTGAGGAAACGGGTGTCGGTATCGTAAAAGAGTCTTCCAAGCAGGCGTTCTATCGTATCGCCGGGCAACTGGCTCAGAATGGCGCAGAGTGCATTATTTTGGGCTGCACAGAGATCGAGATGCTGATGAAGCAAGAAGAAACCAATATACCGTTGTTTGACACGACGGCACTTTACGCGGAGAAGATCGCGCAGTTGTGCTGCAGCGATCAGTAAGGAGAATTTCAAATGTCCAAAATCGAAAAACGTATTGCGGAGCTTGGATTGGAACTGCCGGAAGCTCCTTCCCCCATGGCAAATTATGTGACGGCACGGCGCAGCGGTAATCAGCTGTACTTTTCCGGTGCGGGTCCGTTTCAGAACAAAAAACCGGCGGTGTTCGGCAAGGTGGGCAGTGATCTGACGCTGGAGGAGGGCTATCAGGCAGCGCGTCTGACCGGCCTGAATCTGCTGAGCCAGTTAAAAAATGAGGTGGATGATCTGGACAAGGTGCGTATCGTCAAAGTGTTGGCGTTTGTGGCCTCTGCGCCGGACTTCCTGCAGCAGCCTGCCGTGATGAACGGCGTCTCTGATCTGTTCGCGGAAGTGTTTGGCGAGAAGGGGCTTCACGCCAGAAGCGCCGTAGCTGTCACGCAGCTTCCCTTTAACATCCCTATTGAGGTCGAAATGATCGCAGAGATAGAAGCATAACGGAGTGAAATAATTATGGAAAAGAAAGTGTTGACCCAAGTAAGCCCCGTCGTATTGCCGTGGCGGGTGAAGATCCTGTATGCTGCCGGAAGTTTTTCCAAAGCGCTGCTGGCCGTGGCGATGGCAGCCTTCATGCTGTATTTTTACACCGATGTCTGCGGTATTGATTCTACCGTGGCGGCGACCATTATCCTGATCGCCAAGATTTGGGATATCATCAACGACCCCCTGATGGGCGCTATCATTGACCGTACCCGTTCAAAAGAGGGTAAGTGCCGATTCTGGTTGAAGTATATGTCTGTCCCTGGCATGGTCATCGTAGCGCTGTGTTTCTTTGTGCCGGAGTTGACCACCACCGGCAAGATTATCTGGGTGGCGGTGACCTATGTGCTGCAGGGTATGATCAGCACCTCCCTGCTGATACCTTTTAACACCATGATCAGCCGTTTGACCAGCGATGAGCGGCAGCGCGTGCAGCTGACGCAGGCTGATGGTATCGGCCAGATGCTGTCCCAGTGGATGGTCGTTTCGCTGACCTTTACCTTCGTTGGCTGGCTGGGCGGCGGAGATACCCGGAAGGGCTTTCTGTATGTGGGCATCATTTATGGCATCATCTATGGTATCGGCCACTTGATCGTTTATTTTGCAACTAAAGGATATGAGCCGGTGGAGCACAGCGCAGAGCCTGCGGAATCCGTAAAGGAGAGCACAGGAAGCGCCTTGAAGGGCATCATCAGCAGTATGGGTGCATTTTACCGCAATAAGGTGCTGATGTTCTGTGGCGCGGTGGCATTTCTCTATACGCTGGGTGTGGCCGTAGAGGAAGGCACCATGGCGTGGTACTTCCAGTATGTTAAGACGGATGCGGAAGCATTGTATGGTATTTATGGCACGATGTCTATGCCGGTAGCCATTGTGATTTACCTGTTTCTGGATAAGATCGTCAAGAAGCTGGGCAACGCCCGTACTGTTATCGCAGGCTCCTGCTTCACGCTGGCGGGTTATGCGCTGGGCTTTGTTACCCACGATGCGACCAAGGCTATTATGATGACTCGTTGGTTCCTGGAGGGTATCGGCACCGGCTTGATCGGCGCGGTGATCCTGTTGTGCGTTTTCGACTCCAAAACCTATGGCGTATGGAAAAACAACGACAACGATTCCGATGCCATCTTGACAGCCTCCTACTCGTTGTCTTATAAAATTGGTATGGCCATTGGCGGCCCGATCCTGGGTTATGTGCTGGCATTTGTACCCTATGAGGCGGGTGCCGCCGTGCAGCCGGAGAGCGTCTGCAATCTGTTCTTCTACGAGAGCACGCTGATCCCCGGCCTGATCTATGTGGCCACCTTGATTTTCGCCCTGCTGATGCGGAAGTATGAGAAGCGTATCCCGCAGATGCAGAAGGAGATCGAGGAGCGCAAGCAGAAGCAAAACGCCTGAACGAAGAATGTACCGTGCCTGCGGATGCCTCAACAGTATGGTGTCCGCAGGCACGGAGAAGCAGAAGGAGCAACAGCATGGATAAAGTAGAACGCCATGGCAAAGCAATCATCAACGGGCAGGAAGTCGCATTCCGTAGTGAGTGCGGTGACTATCCTGTAAAAAATGAGAACGGTGACGAGGCTGGCAGCGTATTCGTTTACACCTATTTCCGCGAAAACAGCGAAAAAGACAGACCTGTCCTGTTTGCATTCAACGGAGGGCCGGGATCGTCCAGCCTGTGGCTGCACATGGGGGTGTTGGGGCCGAAGCACGCCTGCTGCGACGATGTGGAGACATTGAGCGGTTCCGGCAATTACAGCGTGGAAGACAATCCCTATTCTCCGCTGGATGTTTGTGACATTGTGATCCTCGACCCGGTAGGGACAGGATACGGCAAGGAAAACAGCGCGGAGCTGGCACAATGTGCTTACGGTTTTGTCAACGATGCCCGTGTCATCGCCGATGTCATTGAGCGTTGGATCATCGAACACGACAGGTTCCGGTCTAAGAAGTACCTGCTGGCGGAGAGCTACGGCTCTGTCCGCAGCGTGGCTGTGGCCAACTATTTAATGGGTGGCTGCCTGTACGAAGGCTGCGTGTCCAAGGGCATTGCCATCGACGGCATCTTAAATCTGGGCAATGTGATCCTGCGCGACCCCGATCCGGCGGATTACACCGAGAAGGAGCGCGGGTTGGAGGAAAGCGTAAGCCTGCTGCCATCCTATGCAGCTACTGCGTGGTATTACGGCGGGCAAAAGGGGGAGCTTGCCGATGCTGTGGCGCGGGCGTATCAATTCTGCGCGGATAAGTATGTGCGAGCGCTGTATCTGGGCGGGCGGCTGCCTGCGGAGGATCGGGCGCAGCTCGCGAAGGAGCTGTCATCCCTGATCGGCATCAGCAGCCATGTGCTGCTGCACAACGACCTACGTGTTACAATGGCGGACTTTTTGCGGTGGTTCCACGAGGAACACGGTATGACCATCAGCCCTTACGATACGCGGTTTGCCGGCCGCCACACGCCGGGGCTGCAAATACACGATCCGGTAGGCGACGACGAGATGATGTCCCGCTGTATGCAAGGGTTTTTGGGCGCATTTCAGGAAATTCGCCGGGATGTGCTGGGTATTGAAACAGACCGCAAATTCAACGTGATCAATTTCAATGTGAATAAAAACTGGCCGTATGCCAGCCGCTGCACGCCCTTTGAAATGCTGCAATTTCTGCTGAACCGCAGCAAGAAGTTCCGTATCTTCATCGGCAACGGCGTGTTTGATTTAGTGACCAGTGTAGGACAGGTGGCCTATACCGTGTCACAGCTGAAGTATGAGGAGGGACAGGTGACTGTCCGCGAGTATCCCGCCGGGCATATGCCCTATCTGGGACACCATGGCGGAGATGCACTGGCCAGCGATATCCGAACCTTTATTCGGGAGGGTGAGAAACAGTGAATGATGATCTGATCTATGCTCGCGTTGTCAATACAGTGCATATCAACGGGCAGGACGTGGAATACGAAGCGGTATCCGAGGAGATACCGCTTCCCGACGAAAACGGCGGGACGGATGCCACCTTGTTCATGACATCCTATCTGCGGCTGAATGCGGAGAAGACGGGACGCCCGATTTTGTTTGCCTTTAACGGAGGGCCCGGCTCTGCCAGTGTGTTTCTGCACCTGGGCGGCCTCGGTCCGCAGATTATTGACCTTGGGGACGGCATTCCTGCACCGTTTGATCCCCCCTTTCGCATGAGAGAGAACGCGGCCTGCATACTGGATATCTGTGACATGGTGTTTATGGATCCTGTGGGGTGCGGGTACAGCCGTGCATTGACGGGAGATGCCGTAAAAAAATACGCATCCTCACAGGAGGATGCCAAGGCGATGCTGTTGGGCATCGACCGCTTTCTCAGCCGTCATAAACGGTGGAATTGCCCTGTTTTTATCCTGGGTGAAAGCTACGGGACAGTGCGCGCTGCACTGATGGCTCAGCAGCTCTATGAAAATATGCTGGGCAACACCTGCAATGCGCTGAATATCCATGCGGCGGGAGTGATCCTTGTCGGATCGCTGCTGGATCGGGACAAATCCCTGTTTCCCGTGGAGCGGACAGTGACAAATTTCCCGGCTATTGCGGCGGCGCACTGGTATCACACACAGGGCGAAAAGCCTACGCTGAAAGATGTCATGGTTGAGGCGGAGGATTTTGCTCTGCGGTACTATCTGCCGGTGCTGGGATTGGGGAAAAAGGCAACGGAGGAAGAACGGGAAGGCGTCATAGAGTCACTTGTCCATTTTTCCGGCCTGCCGCGTGCGTATTTTGAACGTCATGGTCTGCGCCTGTCGGTGGAAGACTATGTCCGAGAGGTTGTCAACGAAGAAGGTTTACTGATTAGTCAGTATGACAGCCGGTTTGTGTCACATCCGCTGCAGGCGGGTGGACAATATCATTATGAGAGTGATGACGCTTGCTTTGAACGGCTGATGCCGGCATTCACCCATTGTTATTATGGCGTGATGAAGGACGCACTGGGCATCACAACGGATAGAGACTATCAGTTCACCGGCTTGCAGATGTGTCGTGCGTGGGAGTTTGACGCGCCCCGCAATCCCATTCACTTTGTAGAGGATGCCATGCGGAAAAATCAGGACATGAAAGTTCTGTTTGCCAATGGCTACTATGATATGCTCACCACATACAGTTACAGCGAGTATATGATCAACAACTTTGATCTTCCGACAGAGCGTGTGCGGCACACAGGCTATGAGGGCGGCCACATGGCCTACATTGGTGAAGCGCAGTGTGCGGAGTTCGGAGACGATTTGCGGAGGTTTGTAAAATGGGCAACAAAGAAGCAGTGAACGAACGGCTGGCTATTAGGAATGCGCGGTTAGTCTCCGCGTTGACAGAAGGATATGATGGAGATCAGGCCGATCTGTTGATAGAAGACGGGCGGATCACGGGCTTGTTCCCAGTCGGGCATGATTTCGGCAGCTGTGATGAAATAGATGCAGCCGGACGGACGGTCTTGCCAGGGATGCTTGACCTGCACACGCATCTGCATTTTACCAAAATGGATGACTTGGTTTTGATGTCCCGCAAGCAGAATGATGTGCTGTTGGATTGCGTGGACTACGCAGCGGAATTGCTGCGCCAAGGCTTCACCACGGTCCGCGACTGCGGCAATCCGCATTATACGGCTATGGCGGTACGGGATGGCGCGGAACGTGGGCTTTTCCGCGCACCACACATTCTTTCCTGTGGCTATGCGTTAGCGCCTACCGCTCCAGGCAACGATGATTCGGCGATCACCGTTCATGCGGACACGCCGGAGGAAGTTCTCAAAGCAGGACGCCAGCAAATCGCCTGCGGCGCGGATTTCCTGAAATACTTCGGTACAGGAACAGTGGGCAGCGAGCATGGTGTTCCAGGCGCCCTTCTGACAACGAAACCGGAACTGCAGGCGCTGAACGATACGGCCGAGGCCTACGGCAAATACGCGGCAGTTCATTGTCACAGCAAGGCAGGGATACTGCTTTGCGCAGAGGTGGGGATACACACCATCGAGCACGCCTCTGATATCGATGATGAGTGCATTGAACGTATCCTGAGCCACGGCAGCCACAGCGCCATCATTCCGACACTGGGACCCATTGGCTTGATGCGCAGCGGTATGCTGGGGGAAAGCATTGCGAAAAAGGTGCGCGAGACATCCTGTGAGCAGCAGAAGATGCTGGAAGCCAGCCGCGTAGGTGTCCTTACGGGGTGGGGGACGGATGTGAGCCTTGACTATTACAGCAGTAATCCCGGCAGCGAATTCCTGCTGCGGAAAGAACGCGGCTGGACGGCCGTGGAAATGCTGGAGCAGGCGACGATCAACAGCGCGAGGATCATCGGGATGGATGACGATCTGGGAACGATCAAGGCAGGGAAAATCGCCGATCTTGTGATCGTTGACGGAAAACCCGATGAAGACATCGCAGTTATGACGAAGTACCCTTGGCGTATTTTACAGGCAGGCAAGGTGACCTGTGCTGAGGGTGTGATCGGCTAACAGACTACACGCGCACAGTGAGGTCGGTGGTTGTTCAGCATGGAGGCTTGGGCTATCTGAGAAGCATATCCTCTAACAATCTAAATTATATGGAAGCACCACCAGCAAAGCGGCAATCACACTGCTTTGCTGGCGGTGCTTTTTGCTGCAAAAAACTGGGATTATCGACAATTCCATACAAAAAACATCGCATTTGCGTAGACCATTGTAGAACAAAACTATGACACAAACGGCCATAAATCGTGTAAAATTAGCATATCAAGAACAAAACAGCGTATGTCCGCCGGCAAGAGGCCCGCTGAGGATCACCGAGTGCTGGCTTTCAAAATACACAAGACAGGAGGGAACATCAGTGCCTTTAGTTTGCTACGTTTCGGAACTGGAAAAGAACGTTTCTTTGGACGCTGAACGTTTGCTGCGTCTTCTGGGTGTATCCGGAAAGCTGTCTGGGTTTTACTTTGCCGTGTATATGTTGGAACAGGTGCAGGAGAAGCCGGAGTATGTCCTGCTGATCACGAAAAGGCTCTATAACCAAACGGCACAGTATTTTCATACTACCACCAACTGCGTGGAAAGAAACCTCCGAACCCTTGTGCAGGCGTGCTGGAGACAACCTGACCACAGCTTACTTGAGCGTATTGCGGGCCACCCGTTGTCGCAGCCACCAACGAACGCGCAGTTCATTGATATGGTAGCCGCTTTTCTCCGCAAGTAAGCTCTACACGGTTTAGCCCCCTCCGTCCACAGCGGCGGCGTATCCCCCTTGCGCTGCCGCTGTGGGTTTTATATAGACTGGCAGCTGCCGTCAATCGTGTATTGACCTCGGCTGCGGGCCTATATGCCCCATGCTCCTTGAAAAGCGCACTTTGCGTGTCATAAAGCAGACAGGTACGTTCGTGCCGGTGTGAGCCAGAGGACAGCGCCCGCCATGATCTTCCGCACGGGAGGGAGCGAAACAGGCGTTGTTCCGAAACAGAGCGGCACTCTGTTGGCCATGACCATCGGCACCCTTAAAGATACTCCCGCATTGGACGCCCTCAAAGCATCGTGCGGCGCACCCATCAGCATGGGCCGGGGTGAGATTCCCGTGAGGCTGGCAGCCACCAGCCGCCTGTTTTGCTTGAGATTTTTCCTTAGCTGAATTTGAAATAGATGCATCTGAAGGTGTATTGGTAGAGGAAGCTCCCATCCGTTGCCAAGAATAGGAGTTTCCTCCACTGATATAATTCCATATCAATTTTTTGCGCGTATCACAGCACCATGCTACAATTCCTTTGAAGCATGGTGCTGTGGTCACAGAAGGGAGGCTGCTATGAGTATTGACCACGGAGACACCAACAAAAGCCTTGGCGGAAAGCGGACATACACCGTTGAGGAAATCGCAAAAATTCTTGGTATCGGGAGAACTGCTGCATACAACCTTGTCCACTCCGGCGTGTTCAAGATGGTGCGGATCGGTTCTTCCATCAGGGTTTCCAAAGTGTCCTTTGATGATTGGCTGGATAAACAGACGCTGTAGGAGGTTTATTATGGCATCTATCAAAAGACGTAGAGGCAAATATCATGTCGTTTATTACTATTTCAATGAATGCGGAGAAAAGAAACAGAAATGGGAGTCCTTTAATACGGAAGCGGAAGCAAAACACCGCAAGGCAGAGATTGAATATAAACAAGGCAACCGCACCTTTATATCACCCAATAAGACGACCGTTTCCGCCTTTCTCGATGACTTTGTGAGCTTGTATGGGGTGAAAAAATGGAGCCCCAGCACCTATGAAGCCAATACGGGGTTGATCCGCAACTATATTGCCCCGCTGCTTGGCGACACACTGATGCAGGACGTAACTACCATCGCAGCGGATCGGTTTATTACAATACTGCAAAGGACGAAATGCCCTGTTTTTAAGAACCGATACAGCAAAACGGAGTACATGACACCTGCCAATATTGAGCGTATCAATAAACTCCTTCGATGCGCTTTCAAACAGGCTGTACGCTGGGACATCGTCGCAAAGAACCCGTTCGATAACACAACTCTGCCAAAGGTCAAGCGCAAACCCCGTGAGATATGGGATGCGGCGACGATTCGAAAGGCGTTGGATGAATGTAAAGATGGGCGTCTTTATGTTGCTATCAACCTGTCGTTTGCCTGCTCATTGCGAATCGGAGAAATCGTTGGCCTGACCTGGGACAACATTCACATTTCCGATGCGGATATTGCCAACGACAACGCCTATCTGTGTGTGGAGAAAGAGCTGGCTCGTGTGAAGGAATCCTACCTTGCTATTTTGGGCGAAGAAGAAATCATCAAAAAATTCCCTCGAACCATGTACTTGGAAAATGCCAGCACGGTGATCGTGCTGAAAACGCCGAAGACAGAAAGCAGCGTTCGCAAGGTGTGGATGCCAAAAACAGTGGCTTACATTTTGCGGGAGTGGAAGGACTCTCAGGATAAGCAAAAAGAGTTTCTGGGCGATGAATACCTCGACTACAATCTCGTTGTAGCACTGCCAAATGGCCGTCCCTGTGAGGAAACGGTCATTTCCAATGCTTTCCGGAGATTGAAGCGGGATGCCAAGCTCCCTAATGTCGTGTTTCATTCTCTCCGCCATTCCAGCACGACTTATAAGCTGAAACTTAATCACGGCGACATCAAAGCCACACAGGGCGACACAGGGCATTCGCAGGCCGATATGGTCACAAAGGTCTATGCGCACATTCTTGATGAAGACCGCAAGGTCAATGCCCAGAAGTTTGAAAGTGCGTTTTACGCAAACCCAGATCTGCGCAGTGTGAAAGCGCCTGATGAACCACAGACTGCATTGGACGTGCAGAGTATCATCGTACAGCTCCAGCAGTCCCCCGAACTCTTAAGTGCGCTCACATCGCTCATATCGAACCAGGGTTGCAAATGACTGATTTGTGCCATGGTGCCAAGGTGGTGCCAAACGGCGAAAAATACAAAAACCGGTTCGATATGAAAAAGGGGTGCCAAAAAGATGCAGCGGCTGAATTTCGGGTGCTGCCGCTGTCATTGAAACAACGCACTCAAAAGCGAAAAAACGCCGCGATCCGTTGAGATCACAGCGTTTTTGGTACGCCTGCCCGGGCTCGAACCGGGGGCCTCGGGCTTAGGAGGCTCGCGCTCTATCCAACTGAGCTACAGACGCATATTGTGAAATTGTAGGGGAATTGGTGCCATTGGTAATTGATGTCCCTGTTCTTAGGAGAACAAATCATAGCTCTCTGCATGGTCCGTCTGGTGCGTTGGGATGTG
>ERZ827088.1598-NODE-1598-length-27278-cov-3.326011_pt1 | contig 27278 bp, 21 predicted proteins | sample MGYA00519922_ERZ827088 | MGnify/ENA primary metagenome ERZ827088 (study PRJEB31778, sample SAMEA3449254) | human gut metagenome | biome: human gut; feature: human-associated habitat; material: faeces | place: United Kingdom | collected 2010/2012 ...
CGGTGGTTTTTCAGGAAATACAACAATGGTGTTATACAATTTATATTTGTATTGGCGCTGGTGTTTTTGGGTGCGGCTTTGATGGAGTTGGCTGGAATGGAAGGCCTTCTCGGTGCGTTTGTCGTAGGACTGGTATTGAATCGCCTGATACCCCACGTATCGCCCTTGATGAATCATCTGGAATTTGTTGGGAATGCTCTTTTTATACCCTATTTCCTTATCGGGGTGGGTATGATGATCGACGTGCGGGTGATTTTGGGGCATGGAAATGCGTTGCTTGTGGCAGCGGTCATGATTGGTGTGGCTTTGCTTGGTAAATGGATTGCTTGCTGGCTAACACAGAAAATTTATCGAATGTCGTCGGTCGAACGTATATTGATGTATGGATTGAGCAATGCGCAGGCGGCAGCTACTTTGGCGACTGTATTGGTCGGGTATAATATTGTCCTGCCTACGGGAGAAAGATTGTTGAATGACGATGTGTTGAACGGTACGATTTTGTTGATACTTGTTACCTGCGTTGTGAGTTCGTTTATTACCGAGAGAGCCGCCCGTCGCATGGCGATAGATAAAAGTTTGGAGAGCCGCACACCTTGCAGACAGGAGCGTATATTGATACCTATTGCAAATCCTTCTACGGTCGGCAATTTGATAAACCTTTCATTGGCGATACGGGATTCCGGTCAGGAAGAAAATCTGTTGGCACTGAGTGTTATCGATGACGTTGATAATTCGACGTATGCTGAGATGCAGGGAAAACACAATTTGAGAAAAGCCGCGAAGATTACGGCAGCCGTCGATGTTCCGTTGAGGGAGATTGTTCGTTATGATCGGAATATCGTCAGCGGAATTGTCCATGCGACCAAGGAGTACGGTATAACCGATGTCATTATCGGTATGCATTGTAAAAATTGTGCAGGAGATACGCTTTTCGGTAATTTGACGGGGGCGTTGTTGGAGGACTTGTATCAGGAGGTAATGATTGCGCGTTTTTTGATGCCGGTCAATACATTGAGGCGTATTATTGTTACGGTTCCTGCCAAGGCCGAGTATGAACCGGGTTTCTTGAAGTGGGTAGAACAGATATGTCGGTTGGCGACGGCTTTGGGAGGAGGTGTTTATTTTTATGCAGGGAAAGATACAAATACCGCTTTGCAAAAATGGATACGAGAAAACTATAAACAAGTTACGCCCTTTTTCGAAGATATGGATGGATATGAAGATTTGCCGGAGATTTCTCCAAAAGTAAATTCCGACCATCTCCTCATTATTGTTGCGGCTCGGCAAGGAACTGTTTCTTATGATGGTTCACTGGAACAGTTGCCCGATTATATCGACCGATATTTTCCCGACCGTAACATAATCGTTTTGTATCCCGATTTGTCGGACGGTTAGGTTAGGATTCCTTTGGTAAAAGGATAGTTCATGATTTATTTAGAGGATAGACCCAGAAGAGCACTTGCTTCCCCTAATATGTGTTCGGGGTGGCCCCGTAAAATGATTTTCCCTCTTGGATCGATAAGCAATGATGTGGGATAGCCGTCGATTGCATATTGGCGGCTCACGGATAATTTCCCTTGATTGTTTTCTTCTAGAACTTGAATCCAGTTGGGATTATCTTCTTCAACGGCCTTTTTCCAATTCTTTTTATTCGCTTCGTTACAGGCTATGCCTATCATGATGATAGAACTGTCGGACGGTAGGGTATGGTTGAATGCTATGAGCTTAGGAGACATCATGCGGCAAGGTCCGCACCAAGACCCCCAAAATTCCAAAAATACGTGTTTCCCTTTGTAGTCCGATAGTCGTATTGAATCTCCGGTTAGTGATAAAAGTGTAAAATCGGGAGCAAGTCCACCCGGTTGAGTCGATCGAAATATTTGCAAATGATTGCTGACCGCTATGCCCGGCACACTTTTCTGTACTCGTGGCGTTAATTGTCGGAAACGTTTTTCTAGTTCTTTTTCATTGACATAGCGTATAATAGCTGCCGAGTATGCAAAATCGGGATGTGTATCGGCAAATTGTTGTTCCATGGAGTCTACGGTCATCAACATACGGTTCGATTTTTTGATCAATGTTCGTCGTAATGGGTCGGACGGGGACCGGCCGATACCGTCTTGCTGTATGAGTAGAGCGCTGTCCATCAAATTGAATGCCGGTCTCAAATCTGGCGTTTCATATAGACCGCCGGTAATTTTTAGGTAGTGGAAATTGTCGGTAGATCCGGAAAGGTGGAGAGATGCGTATCCTTCAAGAAAGAAACGGAATCTGTTTCCTCGGTGATGTTCGATTTTTATTTTCTCGTTTTTAGGACAGTGAGCTAAATATGCCCATTGGTCTGTCGCTTTGGTATATAAGTCGAAATGATTTTTCTTTTCTACGATGGTCGAATCGGATATGTAAATTTCATCGGTAATCGGGTCGATCAACCCCAAAATAATGCAATCACCCGGTTCCAAACCTTCAATCTGGCCTGAGAGATAATTTTGTTTTTCTCCACAAGAAACGAAGAGAAGAAATACAAGTCCCCACAAAAGGAAAGAATGTTTGATTTTCATGACGGATGCTTTTTATATTACGTTTGTTAGACGTAAAAATGAGAAAAAGGTTACACCTTTTGTGGGAAAAATATTGCAGTGTAATTTCTTATTTTGTTATCTGTTCGAGATGCTTTTACCGGTTTGGACCGTTCCGTCGGAATAGATGTTTTTGATGATAGTTATCCCTTCTCCGGGAGTTGATAAGGGTCTTCCGTCGATGGAATAATATCGGGTTGAGATAAGTTGGGTATCGTTTGTTGCCGAATAGATGGAACTGGTAGGATTGAGGTCTACATCACCCAGTTGGTAGACTTCGGCAGCGGCCAATAGGAAACATCCTATGCCGAAATCTTCGAAGTCGGGGATATGTGTTCGCGTTACCGGTTGCCCGTCTTCGGGTTTTGAACCGGTTTCTTGTACGTAACCCAGAAATCCATTATTGGCTACCGCTTTGTGGCAGAGGGCATTCCAGCCTTTTACCACATAAGGTATATATGTCGTGCTGTCGAGTAATCCTATGCGTATTCCGTAAGCCATACCTGCGATGAAAAGTGCTGTGCCTGAGGTTTCTGGACCTTCTGCTTCGGTAGACCCGTAGTTCGACGGGGCTGCAAGGCTGACCGGCCAAAAGCCGTCTTCGCGTTGGCATTTAGTGAGAGCTTCGGACATAGCGGTGAAGTCTTCCATGTATCGATCTTTATGGCAAACCGTGTCGGGGGCGTATTGGAGTACCCGCATCAGGGCGCTGTAAACCCAGCCGTTTCCGCGCGACCAATAACAAGGTTTATCGGTTTCAACTTTGTCGGTGTAAGGAGGATCGAATTGATAGTCCCGATACCATAATCCGTCTGTTTCATTGAAAAGCGGGGCACCTTTTCCTTTCCCTTTGCTCGATTTGCCGGCGTCGCCCTGTTTATCTCGGGTAAACATATACATATCGTACATGTATTCAAAATAACGGTCATCATTTTCGATCGAGCCAAGTTGGGCGTAGATAGGCATAGCCATGTGTACGGCATCTACCCAATACCAGTCGTCGATACTTTTTCGCTCGTACATCAGGGCATCGATATGATTTTTAATATGTGTTTTACGGATTGTTTGCAAGGTGTCGAGCATATACATGTCGAGATATGCCATTCCGCAGCAATGGAAATCGGCATTGGTCGGAGCCTTGGTGTCATTTGATATCCATTTGTGGAAGTCTCCCCATTCTTGAGTATAGTCATACCATTTTTCGACGGGAGTCTGTCGGTACATCGACATAAGGCCTTCGTAATATACTCCTCGCGTCCAGATACGACTGTTTCTTTTCTTTCCTCCGACGAAGGAATTGGCTGTCGGGTCGGGATAATTCCGCATAAAATAGTCGTTTACCAACGAGGCGTAGTAGAATGTGGAGTCGCGCGATATGACTTTTTCTATATCGCATTTTTGTAACTCGGTATATGGATAAGCGATCGCCCCGTAAAATAAGAATAATGAGAGCAAAAATAATTTGTGTTTAATCATGGTTAAAAATATTTTATTGCGAATATATTATTTATTATTGTATGTTGTGCTTTATTGTATGAGAAATACATATAGGAAAAAGATTCCTATAAACACAAAACTCGTAAAAGAATAAAAAAAAGTGGTTATGGAGGAAAAATAATGATAGAGACCGTATGAATTATCGTTTTTTTTCATACTTTTGTAGGTAAAAACGTTGAAATAATGTTGGATTCTCGCATAGAACATATAAATGCGACGCTTGCGGAGTTGACCGAGTTGATGCAACTTGTATCCGAAAGTTATCCCGAAGTGCCGGCCATTTTATGTAAAATTTCTCTTGAAAAAGGTGAATCTTTGTGTGAGGAATTACGAGCATTAAACACTGTTAAAGAGACTATTCCGATGGTTGAACAGACGGCGGAAAAAGTCGAAAGCGGCGAAGCGTCGTTGCTTGTTTACGAAAATGCGGAAAGAAATGATATCCCGATGTGCGATACTGTTTCAAAGGAGAATAAGGAGTACGGAGAATCTTTCTCCCATTCGGAAGAAAAAGATATTCCTGATGTGGAAACGAGTTCACTTGTTTTTTCTTGGGACGCTACGGATGAGGAGTTTTGTCTTTTTGATCGGATTCCCGAAATGCAGGATTCTGAAAGAACCGATGATATTTTACCGCAATCGTATTGTGAGGTTTCTCGGGAATCTTCGGGTTCGGAAGAGAGTAGGGAAAAAAAAGATATTCCATTGCTCGATAAAATCGTTGCCGGAAATCAGGAAGATGCCGTATCTCCCGAAGAAAAGGAAGGCGATTCTTTGTCGGAATATCATAGCGAGAAGATGATAACCGTTTCGGGCGAAGAGAATTCTTTGGAGGAAAAGCCGGAATCTGATGTGCCGGAAGAAGGTATGGAGACGATTGTTCACTCCGAAGAAAGCAAAGCGGATTATCGGGAATTACAAAAAATGATGAGTATCAATGATCGCTTTTTGTTTCGTCGGGAGTTATTCGATAACGACGGCGATTTGATGGCTCAAACCATTGAAGAACTCAATCATATAACGTCGTACGAAGAGTCGTTGACGTATCTGCAAAATCGTTTTGCATGGGATTTCGAGTCTGAGGCTTTTGAATTGTTGCGTTCTTTGTTACAGCAACGTTTTGAATAGAAGCGATTATGTCGAAGCTTTATATCGTACCCACACCGATAGGCAATCTCGAAGATATGACGATGAGAGCTATCAAGGTTTTGCAGGAGGTAGATTGCATCTTGGCCGAAGATACCCGTACCAGCGGTATCCTGATGAAACATTTCGATATTAAGACCCGTATGCAGTCGCATCATAAGTTTAATGAGCATAAGACCGTAGAGGCGGTTGTCGAGCGTTTGAGAGCAGGCGAGACCATAGCGCTGGTTTCCGATGCAGGAACGCCGGCTATATCCGATCCCGGTTTTCTGTTGGTGCGTGAGAGTCGTAAGGCAGGAATACCTGTTGAGTGTTTGCCCGGGGCGACAGCTTTTGTACCGGCTCTTGTCGATTCAGGATTGCCGTGCGACCGGTTTACGTTCGAAGGTTTTCTTCCTCAGAAAAAAGGTCGGGCAACTCGTTTGGGGGAATTGTCGACTGAGCCTCGGACAATGATTTTTTACGAATCTCCGTTCCGGTTGGTGAAAACCCTCGTACAGATGTCCGAAATATTCGGGGTACAGCGTCGGGTCTCGGTAAGCCGCGAAATCTCCAAAATACATGAGGAGACTTTTGACGGGACATTCGAAGAGGTGATTGCTCATTATACGCAGCAAGAGCCGCGAGGAGAGTGCGTAATCGTGGTGGCCGGTGTCGCCGATGAGAAAAAAGATAAAACCAAAATAAAAGAAAAAGAAGAATTAGACAATAATTAAAAAACAACTCTTAAAACAAGTAGATTATGAAAAAAGTAGTATTAAGTATGGCAGCCCTTTCGATGCTTTTCTTCGTAGCATGCCAGGGCCCGAAAAAAGAAATCGCTCGTTTGCAATTTCAGAACGATTCTATCGCGCAAGTCAATACACGGTTGGCTTCCGATATAGAGGAATTGTTGCAAATGATAGACGAGATCGAAGCAAATTTTTCTCAGATTACGAAAACCGAGGCTGCTTTGAATCAGGCTCAAGGTGAACGTCTGAAAGCTTCTATCGCTCAGATTATCGAGCAATTGAAAGACAATCAAGAAAAAATCGCTACGCTCGAAAAACAAGTAAGGAACCGCAATTACAACATTGCCAGCTTGAAGAAAACCGTTGAGCGTCTCAAAGCCGAAAACGAGGAAAAAGCAGCTATGATTACGGCTCTCCAAGCCGAGCTCGCACAACGTGATGCTCAAATCAAAGAACTTGACGCTTCAATCGCTTCTTTGAACAGCAAACTCGATGCCCTCTCGAATGAGAATAAAGATCAACAAGATCAACTCAATGCTCAAGACCAAGCTCTCAACACGGTATTCTATACGATCGGTACCAAAAAAGAACTTAAAGCCAAAGGCATTCTCGAAGGTGGTATCCTCAAAGTTAGAACTCTTCAAGGTGTAGTAAACGATGCCGACTTTACCAAAGCCGATCTGCGCAATGTATCTTCTATTCCTTTGAATGTGAAGAAAGCTACTCTTATGACTTCTCACCCCGAAGGTTCTTATACGTTTGTGAAAGAAGGTAAAGTTATCACCGAACTTTCTATCACCAACCCCGAAGAATTCTGGAGCGTATCGAAATATCTCGTAATCCGTAAATAATTGCGGATAGGGAGTGGCTGCGATTTCTTTACGGCATGTCTTCATCGATCTCGATGACACTTTATGGGATTTTAAGCGAAATTCCTATGGCGCATTAAAAATTGCGTATGACAAGTTTTCACTGGCCAGTTATTATCCATCATTCGATGATTTTTATCGGATATACAGTGAAAAGAATGCCGAACTTTGGAATCTTTATCATCACAGTCGCATCTCACGCGAAGAATTGATTGTCGAGCGTTTTCGTTATCCTTTACAGCGGATAGGCGTTTACGACGAGAAAATCATTCCTGAACTCAATCAGACCTATCTCTCGGCATTGTCCGAGCAGATAGGTCTGCATTTTTATGCCCGGGAGCTTCTGCAATATTTGTCTCTGCGTTATACGCTTACTTTGTTGAGTAACGGATTCCGGGAAGTACAATATCGAAAACTCGATAATGCGGGCCTGCGGTCGTTTTTCGACCATATTGTCCTCTCTGACGATGTTGGTTTTTTGAAACCCCACTCCGGAATATTCCGCCATGCGCTTGCATTGCTTTCGGCGACGCCTGATTCTGTCGTGATGATAGGAGATAATTACGAGGCCGATATTTGCGGTGCCGCCCGGGTAGGAATAAAACAAATCTATTTCAATCCCGGGAATAAACCGCTTCTGCAAACATGTACGAGCGAAGTTCCCGTCAATCGGGCATACGTGGGTCGTACATCGCTAAATTATCCGGTTGCTTGCCCTACTTATCAGGTATCTTCTTTGAAAGAGATTGTCGATATTCTCTGACTTTAAGAAAGAAGAGTATCCTTTTGAAAACTCTCCTTTTTAGAAAGCATGTAGAATAACATATTATATATGGTTATAAATATTCGTTGTAGTATAAAACCATCACGAATTTTTTTTGTAAAATGGTGAGAATAACTATTTCGTGTAACTTTTTATGTGGTCTAAATTAATAAAACAGACAAGACTGTTTAATATTTTTGTATCGAATAAAATTACTATTTTTGTGCAATATATATAACTATGCATACAGTTACACAACAATCGGAATGGGGAACATTTAAGGATAGTCTTAAAGCTCCAATACATAGATGGTTTACATATCCTGCTGGTTTTTCATATAAAGCAGTGGAGAATAGTATATTGAAGGCAGGGCTGCATAAGGGAGATACTATATATGACCCATTTATGGGTTCTGGTACTACAAATATTGTAGCTAAAGAGTTGGGTATAAATTCATATGGAATAGAAGCGCACCCTTTTGTATTTCCTATAACAAAATGTAAAATGAATTGGGAGATTGATTATCAAACAATTCAAAGATCACTAAAAGATATTAGAGATTTTATTAATTGTCACGTCATCTCATTTGATGAGATAATTAAACAAAATGCATTAGAATTTCCTGAGTTAGTATTAAAATGTTTTTTGCCGGAAACTTTGTATGAATTATATCTAATTCGAGAATGTATAAAAGTTTTGAAAATTCAAGACAAAGAGAAACTATTATTAAATGTCGCTCTTATTTGTGTTTTAAGAAAAGTCTCAATAGCAGCAACTGGATGGCCATATATTGCACCAAATAAAATCAAGGTTACCGCATTTTCAAAAAAGGGCTTTGAGACATATGTGGATTTTGTCCTGATGATGTGTGCAGATCTTCAAACAAAACAATTTTTTATAAATGATAGTTCTCATCATATATACTTAGGAGATAGCCGATGTACAGAAAAGTTAATAGAGAGTGAAAGTATTAATCATATTTTCACATCACCTCCATATTTAAATAATTTTGATTACGCAGATCGAACACGTTTAGAAATGTATTTTATGGGTGATGCAAAGAATTGGAGTGATATCTGTCAGATTGTTCGAACAAAACTGATTACTAGTGCAACTACACAAATTAATAGAGCGGATGAAAAATATAAATTCACTAGCGATTTTATAAAAGATAATCCGAATGAGTGTAAGTTCTTAATGTTAGCTGTGCAAAAACTTTCCGAATTAAGATTAACTAAAGGAGGTAGAAAAAGTTACGATCTGCTAACTATAGGATACTTTAATGATCTATATCAAATACTAAAAGATAATTTCAGGGTATTACAGCCAAATTCCACTGCTAAATACATTTTGGGAGATTCAGCACCATATGGCGTTCATATTCCGACAGATGAATTAATCGGTAGGATAGGGTGTAATATAGGTTTTAATAGATATGAAATAGAAGAACTGCGTACTCGTGGGGGAAAATGGAAAGACAACCCCCAGAGACATAATATCGCATTAAGGGAAACAATTGTTACTTTATATAAAAATTAATATATGGCAGAGGGTGTTGCAAATGCTGGTAGTGCTATTGGGGAAGCAATAGGACATCATATGGAGATAACTTTACACAATTACATTGATGTATTTTTAGAGGATTATTCTTGTCATTTTCTCAAGGAAGTAGGCTATAATCCAAAAACTAATAAATGCTCGAAAAAACTTCTTTTATATGACGATTATGGTAATGGTTACAATATTGATGGTGTGATTACTGACGAAAGTATGAGACCATTAGTATTGTTTGAAAGTAAATATATTAGATATAAAAAACATAATAGAGATAAAGGTAGTTGGATTTGCAATGCTCATTCAGCAATAAGAAAACGATATGCTTCTATAAGAGCGTCTATTGCTGTGCTTGCAGGAAATTGGAGCAGAACGTCATTGGCTATGATTCGTAGTTATGATATCAATGTTTTCCTTGTTCCATTTGATTATATAGCAAAAATTTTAGCAACCAAAGGCATTGATTTTAATTGGGAGGAGAAAGAAAAAGAAAAGGCGATGTTGGCTTGGAAAAAGTATGACCAACTTTCGCATAAAGAAAAGATTGACATTGCCATACAAATGGTAGATCTTATTAAAGATCAGTTATTTGATTGTCTTAGACAATTGTTAGACAATACCTTGTTAAGAGAACTGCAAGCCGTTATTATTGAAATTTTAACTAATAAAGGTGAGATCAAAAAATATAGATTTGAAAATCGAGATCAAGCAATTGAATTTCTTGAAAAATTTTCGTTAGAAGATGAATTTAAGAACGATTCGCTATTAACGATTTATGATATTCCAATAGTAGAGTCATAAGATACCAAACCTATTTTTCAAATAGATTCATGCGTAAATGGCGCATGTAGGGAATGATGTATTCCGCTCATGTGTTGTAAAGTCTGTACATATTACATTTTAGAAGATGTTAGATTTTAGTATCTTACTATCAAAAGGTTTATAATACCTTTGTACTCGCAATTAATTGACTTAATAGCGGCCCATATATGAGATTTATTGATTTTTTTTGTAAAAATATCAAAGGCTTATCGATTAAAAATAAAGGTGTACAATTGAAACGGGCTGCTCACTTTTTTATGCCTGAGCAAAGATTGGCTCACAGTTTTCCGATGATGGAACGACGGTTGAGCTGCTCTATCAGTTGTTCTTTATAAGAGTCGGAGATGGGAATATATGTTTTCCCGAAAACGATACGGTTCCGTTCTATGACTTTGATTTTGTCCATGTGTACAATAAATGAGCGATGTACACGTACAAATTTCTGTCCCGGCAGTTGTTCTTCGAGCGATTTGAGGCTCATGAGGGAGAGTACGGGGTGCGGCTCGTTCTCGATATATATTTTTACATAGTCTTTCAGGCCTTCTATATAGAGTATTTTATCGAGGTCGATTTGTATTAGTTTATATTCGCTTTTGACAAATATCGATTGCGGTATTATCGGTGCGGAATTCCGATTTTGGTTCAATTCGAACCATTGACGTGCTTTTTCGCAGGCTTGCAGAAAATCGGAATAAGAGAAAGGTTTGAGCAGGTAGTCGAGTGCGTTTACGCGATAGCTGTCTACGGCATATTGTTCGAATGCCGTAGTGAAAATGGTGCGGCAACGATCACCGATGATACGGGAAAATTCCAGTCCGTTGACTTCGGGCATCTGTATGTCGAGGAAGAGCAGGTCGGGTTGTAATCCGTTTGTAATTTCTTCCATTGCTTTTATGGCACTGGTGTACGAACCGGCAAGTTCGAGAAAAGGGGTTTTCTCTACATAGTTTTTCAGCAGGCTTACGGCCAGTGGCTCGTCGTCGATGATGGCGCATTTCAGTTTCATGGCTGTACGGGGTGTGTCGATAGTGTCAGTTCGGAGCAATAAGAATATTCATTCTCCTTAGTAGTAAACGTATAATGTCCCGGATATAGTATGTCGAGACGTTTTTTCAGGTTATCGAGGCCGATGCCCGATCCGCTTTTATCATCGCTCCCTTTGGGGAAGCAGCTGTTTTCGATGCGGCAGATGATGCGGTGGCTGTCGTCGTCGACCGAGATGTCGATGTGTACAAACGACGGTTGGGTGTTGCTGACACCGTGTTTGAATGCGTTCTCGATAAGGGCGATAAAGAGGAGAGGTGCCACTTCTATGTGCGAGTATTTTTCTGTCGGCAGGCTTACCGAAAGATCGGTGTTGGAGGCAAGACGCAGGCGCATGAGTTCGACATAATTGTAGATGAAGTCTATTTCTTTCGATAACGGGACGTATCGAGGTGTGTTGTCATAAAGTACATAGCGCATCAGTTTACTGAGTTCGATGACTGCCTGCTGGGCTTTTTCCGGAGATAGGTCGATGAGTGAATATATATTGTTGAGGGTATTGAAAAGGAAATGAGGATTGATTTGACTTTTCAGTGTTTTCAGTTCGGCTTCGACTTTTTCTCTTTCTACCGTTTCGAGTTCTTTCTCGATGAAAATATATCGGCTTGTCATTTTTACGGCAATGCTCATACCTACGGCCAGTATAAGAGGAACCATGTCCCGAAGAAAAAATCCGAAGAAGGCCTGTATGGCAGTTTCTGGCGGCGGTGGAAGCCGGTTGACGTCGATATAATAATGTCGGACGGCAAAAAGGATAAGAGAGACACCTGTGATTAAGAACGTATTGAAGATAAGGAAATATGCCATCGATTTTCTTTTGAAGAGAAATTTATCGATGAGGAGCGTATAATTGACGTAAAAGACAGTAAGCAAGGCCAATGGTATGAGAGAAAACCATAAGTAGTGCCGGAAATAATCCGGAGAGCTATGGTCGGAAAACAACAGAGGGAGACCGAAAATGAGGCCCCACCCTGTTATGTGAATGAAAAGACTGACTCTTTTGTGATTTTTATTTCCGGATTTCATACCTTTTGCATTATTCATATCGTATAGCTTCGATCGGATCGAGGTCGGCTGCTTTCTTAGCCGGATACCAACCGAAAAATACTCCTGTAACGGTACATACTGCAAATGACAGGATCACGCTCCACGGCTGTATGAGGATAGGCCAGTGTGCGACGTTTTTCACGATCCAGCTGGCTCCGCAGCCTATGATGACTCCGATAAGACCTCCCGTAATACTGATCATGATAGCCTCGATGAGGAACTGGCTCAGAATATCAACGCCACGTGCGCCGACGGACATACGCAGACCGATTTCACGGGTACGTTCGGTGACGGATACATGATGTTCATAATGCCGATACCACCGACGATGAGCGATATTCCCGCTATACAGGCCAGTAAGGTGGTCATGAGGTCGGTTGTCGTGTTGAGCATGGAACTTAATTCCTGCTGACTGCGTATTCTGAAATCGTCTTCGTCCGAGGCTTTCAATTTATGTTCGCGACGTAATATGGTCGTTATTTCATCGATTGCATACTCGGTCATGTCTTCCGATAAAGCCGATGCGAAAATGCCTTGAAGATAGGTAACGGCAAGCAATCGCTTCATGACGGTGGAGTAGGGGGCGAGGACGATGTCGTCTTGGTCTTGTCCGAACGAGTTATATCCTTTCGATTTCAAGACACCGATTACCTTGAAGGGGACTTGATTGAAGCGTATGATTTTCCCGAGCGGGTCTTCCCCGTTGGGAAAAAGATTTTCAACAATGGTTTTTCCTATGACACATACCTTTGCCGAGCTTTGTATATCGGCTTCGGTAAACATACTGCCGTCATCGATTTTAAGCTGGCGTATATCGAGGTAGTCTATGCTTACGCCGGTAACAGACGACGGGTAGTTGTTGTTCCCGCAGATGAGTTGTCCCGAAGAAGATACGTTGGGGCTGATGGCTGAGAGGAATTTTGTTTCGTTGCGTAACGTCGTGTAGTTTTCGAGTTTCAGGGTCTGCATTTCCGATGGGTCGCGACGTACACCGCCTCTCATTTCACCACCGGGGTGAATCATGATCATGTTCGAACCCATTTCCGAGATTTGCGCCTGAATACTTTTCTTGGAACCTTGTCCGATAGCCAACATGGTGATGACCGACGCGACACCGATGATGATGCCCAGCATGGTGAGAAAGGCGCGCAATTTGTTGTTGGCTAAGGCGCGTAAAGCTATTTTGAAGAGATTTGTTACATTCATAGGCTAATTAATCTTCATCGTTTTTGGGCAAGGCGGCCAAAGCTTTTTCTGCCGAAAGAATATCGGGATTCAAGATGTCTTCTATGACATGGCCGTCGCGTAGACGTATGGTACGGCTGCTGTACTGAGAAAGTTCCGGATTGTGGGTAACGAAAATGATGGTGCGGCCTTCCCGGTGGAGTTTCTGGAAAAGAACGAGAATTTCGAATGACGTGCGCGTATCGAGGTTTCCCGTTGCTTCGTCGGCCAAGATAACAGCAGGGTTGTTTACCAATGCACGGGCTATGGCAACCCGTTGCATTTGACCGCCCGACATTTGGTTCGACTTGTGTTCGAGCCGGTCTCCCAGCCCTACGGCTTGAAGTGCCTCTATCGAGCGGCGACGGCGTTCGGAGGCGCTTACCGAGGAGTTGTACATCAAGGGGAGTTCCACGTTTTCTACGGCTGTGGTTTTGGGAAGCAGGTTGTAATTTTGGAATACGAATCCGATTTTCCGGTTTCGTAAAATAGCCCGCGCCGGTTTGCTCATTGTCCGCACCGAGATTCCGTCGAGGAGATATTCTCCGCTGGTCGGAGTGTCGAGGCAGCCCAACGTGTTGAGCAGAGTCGACTTTCCCGATCCCGATGTTCCCATAATCGTAACGAATTCTCCTTCGCAGATGGTGAATGAAACACCGCGTAGTGCGTGGACGATCTCATCTCCGACTTTGAAGTCTCGCTTTATATTTTGCAGTTCGATGACTTTTTTGCTCATAATCGGTTGCACTTGTGATTATTTGCTTTTCTTTTTGTTGCTTCCCGGAGGGCCCGGCATGAAAGGACTTCTTTCCACATCACCTGTTTCATTCTCCGCCATTTCTGCCGATACTCCGATGACGGCTTCTTCTATGATGACGGTTCCTTCATCGATGCCTCCGAGGATTTCGGTCATGATGCCATTGCTGATGCCGGTCTGCACAGGGTGGGCAGTGAATGTATTTCCTTCTTGCGACCAGACTTTGGCTTCTCCTTCGCAATCTACGACAATGGCATTTTTATCTACCAGCGGATATTCGGGGGCAAATCTCAAAGCGCGTGCTGGCACACTCAATACATTTTGCTTGTCGAGGGTATATATCGTTACGTTGGCCGTCAGGCGAGGTTTTAGTTTCAGGTCGGGATTATGGGCCGAAATGACGACTTCGTAAGTGATGACACTTTCGTCGGTTGTCGTACTCGATGAGCTGTTGGTACTGCCCAGTCGTATTTGCGTTACACGTCCTTCAAAAACATCATTGGGGTAGGCATCGACGGTAAAGGTTACCCGTTGGCCTTCTTCAACGCCTCCTATGTCAGCTTCGTCGACATCGGCCACAACCTGCATCTGTGTGAGGTCGGCGGCGATATTGAACAGTGTAGGAGTCTCGAAACCCGAAGCCACAGTCTGGCCTTCTTCTACGTCGCGGCTTATGACGATACCGTCTATGGGCGAGGTAATGATGGCGTATGAGAGATTGCGTTGGGCTTTGGCCAGTGCAGCTTTACTGCTTTCGAGAGCGCTTTTCGATTTTTTGTAGCTGTATTCCGAGTCGTCGTATTCCTGCTCGCTGATGAGCGATTGTTCGTAAAGGCCCTTGTTCCGTTCGAAGTTTTTCTTTTGGTACTCGTATTCGGCAAGATTTCCGTCGTAGGTCGCTTGTGCCGATGCCAATTCGCTTTCGAGGGTAACTTTATCCATTTCGGCGATAAGTTGCCCCTCTTTTACGACCGAGTTGTAATCGACATATATCTTGTCGATGATACCCGATACCTGAGTACCGACTTCTACTTCGGTTACAGGTTCTATGGTGCCTGTTGCCGTAACCGAGTTGGATATATCGCTACGTCCCACGGCGACGGTAACGTAGGAGATTTGATTTTTCTTTCCTGTGTTGCCGAAAAGGTAGTAGCCCCCTATGGCAGCGACAACAACCACGATAATGGTGATAATGATTCCTTTTTTCATATTTGAGTGTGTTATATGCGTTAGAGAGAGACGGGTTTGTTTTGATATACATTCAATAACAACCGGTTGAGTATAGCCATGTACTTGGCCTGCAATACTTTTTGTTCGGCTATGAGCAGATTATTTTTTTCTGTGAGCAGTTCGAGAGTGTTGGCCATTCCCCGGTTGAACTTTTCCTGTATCAAGTTGTAACTGGCACGGGTTGCTTTTACTTCTTCTTGTGCCGATACATATTGTTCTTGAGCCGCTTTTACTTCGAGATAAAGATTCTCGATGTCGCTCAGTAAGTTTTTCTTGACATTTTGTAGATCCAGTTCGGCCGTAGTTGCGGCGATACGGGCTTTCGATACGGCCGAACGGGTATCGCGGTTGCTGTATATAGGTATGGAAAGCGACAGGCCTATCGACTCGCTGAGTTTGTTTTTCATCTGGGAACCCGTGTTTCCGTTGCTGGTAGAAAGGTGTCCCGTACTGACTCCGGCCGACAGAGAGAGGCTGGGGTAATATCCGGCTTTTGCACTTTTTATGTCGAGTTTGGAAGCCGCTATATTTAATTCGCTGTACTTGATACCCGGCATACAGGCAAGGGCGGTTTGATATATTTCGTTCTGTGTAGCCAACGGTGTGAGTACGTCGGTATCATCGAGTTCGGGAGTTGCGATATTTATGGATTCCTCTATGCCGAGTTCCAATAGTTGTTTGAGAGTGAGTTGGTTTTGAGCCAACGTGTTCTGGGAAACGACGAGTTGGTATTTATCGCTGCTGTATTGCGATACCAGTTGGGCGTAGTCGCTTTCCGAGAGTGTGCCGGCATTTTTCAGTTTTTCACCCCGTTCGCATTGGGCTTTCGACACTTCTACGGTCTTCTGGTTGATGAGGACAGCTTCCTGCGCATAAAGTATTTGCAGATAGCCCGATATGATGGCCGACTCGATGTTGTCGAATGTTTCTTCAAGCGAAGCCGACTGCATCTGTTCATTGATTTTTTGCGTTTTGATTTGATTCAGTTGCTTTCCTCCGTTAAAGAGCGTCAGCGAACCGCGCAGGTTATAGCTGCCCGAAAATTGGTTTTTGTCGCTGCCGCTGTTTCCCGTGATGATGTAATTGTCGAGGTCGCTGTTGTTTGTCTCTTGGAATGGGGTATTATTGTATTGATAGCTGATGCCCGCCGTCAGGGAAGGGAATAACTTGGCCTTCGCATTCTTGGTGTCGATCCGGCTGCTTTCGAGGGAAAGTCGGCTCTGTTTCAGTTCGATATTCTGCTGGTATGCATATTGCAAACAGTCTTCGAGGCTCCATGTTTGCGGTTTTTCCTGTGCCGAAATGGTCAGGGCGGTCAGGAAAAAGCAACCGGCGAGAGTGAATAGACGTTGATATTTCATAGAGTTTCGATAATAAATTATATTACAAAGGTAATGAAACTGTTTTTCTCTTTACAATTACAATGTAGGGAAGGGTTTATTTTATCGACGAATCTCTCCATTTTCTCGGTAAAGGCCGAAAACGACAAAAACCGTCTTTCAAAGACGGTTTTTGTCGGAATAGAATCTTTTACTTTATATAAAAATAAGTATGAGTAACTGAGCAGTAAGTACCCGAAGGAACATGGTCAAAGGATATACCGTGGAATAAGCCACGGCCGGAGCGTCGTTGCCCGATACTTTGTTGGCGTATGCCAAAGCGGGAGGATCGGTCATACTACCCGAAAGCAATCCCATGATTGTGAAGTAATTGAGTTTATAGTACCAGCGGCTGATGATTCCTATAACGAGCATCGGTATGATGGTGATAAGGAATCCCCACAATACCCATAGCAAACCATCGTCGGAGAATACGGTATCGACAAAATTTCCACCTGCCTCGATGCCGACACTGGCGAGGAAGAGGCATATTCCTATTTCCCGTAACATGAGGCTGGCACTGGTCGAGGTGTAAGTTACCAGTTTCATCTTATGCCCGAATCGACCGATAAGTATAGCCACCACGAGCGGACCTCCGGCCAGTCCGAGTTTCATCGACGATGACATGCCCGGTATCGATAAGGGAATGCTTCCCAGCAATATACCGAGGAAAATCCCTATGAATATGGTGATCATATTGGGTTCGTTGAGACGTTTCATCGAGTTACCCAGCCGAGAAGCCAGCCGTGCTATATCTTCTTGCCGGCCTACGACCGTGAGGCGGTCGCCCATTTGCAGTTCGAGGTTGGGGGTAACGAGCAGGTCTACACCGGCACGGTTCAGTCTGGTCGCATTCAACCGGTATCCCATGCGCAGGCGTAACGAACCCACTGTATGACCGTTGTACTCGGGTTTGGTAACGACGATACGTCTCGAAACGATAGGTGAGGGAATAGCTTCCCAGTCCATTTCTACAATCGGACCGATAAATGCTTTCATGGCATCTTCGTCTTCTTCCGAGAGAACGATAAGTAACAAGTCGTCTTTTCCGATGACGGTATTATCATCGGGTATCATGACCTCTCCTTCTTTCTGTATGCGCGATACGACGAAGTTACGATCTATCAGGAGGGCGAGTTTTTCGAGTGTCCGTCCGACGATGAGGGGATTCTCCACTTTATAAGTAACGATGTGGGGAACCAGAGTGCTGGCCTCTTTTTCGGCTTCCAGACGTTTGGTCTCTTCATCGTTATTGATACGGAAGAGGTAACGGACGATGATCATGGCAAGAATGATACCGATGACGCCCAGCGGATACGCGGCCGCATATCCCGATGCGATTTCGGGAATTTCGGTCAGCTTACCATCGAATTGCAACTGCGAAAGCGTTTGTTGGGCGGCACCGAGACCCGGTGTATTGGTTACGGCACCCGATAGGATACCTACCAGTTCGGGCATCGATACCCGGTCGTGCGATATAGCATAAATGACACACACGACGATAAGGTTCAGCAAGACGACTCCCACTGCAAGCAGATTGAGTTGCATGCCGCCTCTTTTGAAAGAGGAAAAGAATCCCGGGCCTACTTGTAAACCGATGGAGTATACAAAAAGTATCAATCCGAATTCTTTGGTAAAATGCAGTATGTTCTGTTCGGCGGTAAATCCGAAATGGCTGACAAACAGCCCTACGAACAATACGAATGTTACGCCCAACGAAATCCCGAAGATTTTCAGTTTGCCCAAGTATACCCCCAATGCAATAACAAAGGCATACAATATGACCGTATGGGCCACCGAGTTGGTCGCAAACAATAGATTTTGAATCCAGTCCATTGTAATAGTTTGTATGTAAATATTTTATGAAATAAAAAATAAGATTGCCCCGCCTTTGTCCTTGTGTGGAAAAAAGAGAGGGAAACCCTATTTTGAATTGTCGGTGCAAAGGTACGAGTTTTATCGGTATTCCAAAAAGTTTATGTGTCGTATTTTTATACAAAATGTTTTTGTTCCCGGCTTTCTTCCTTATTCTGTAAAGAAAATACTACTTTTGTAAATACGTTTTGAAAATAAGAGATCGAGTCATGGATAAAATGGGACGGGAGGCGATCATCAGCATCGGGTCAAATGTCCCCGATAAAAGAGAGCGTGTAGAGAAAGCCTGCGAAGAGTTGAAAAATCGCTTTTACTCTTTTCAAGTATCTTCGATATATACAACTCCGGCGGTGGGGCGTTGTGCGGGGCAGCCCGACTATTGCAATGCCGTAGCCCGATTTTCGACGACCGATGATTATGAAACTTTGAGATTGTTTTTTAAAACAATGGAAAGTGATTACGGACGTGTCCGACATTCTGATGCTGTAGCACTCATACCTCTCGATATAGATATTGTCATGTGGGACGGGGCGGTGTTGCGGCAACGGGATATGGGGCAGGAGTATATGCGTATCGGGCTGGAACAGTTGGGGCTGCTCTGAGATAGTACAATTTGTCGGCCCAATATGGTATTTGTAAGAAAAGGCATCGAAAATTTTCGATGCCTTTTTTGTCGGAGTTTTAATACTGCCATGCAAAATGAGCTGGACTTACGCCGGTATCGGCTTTCCATTTGAGTGTTCCGTCGGGGTTGAAGCAGTAAATGGTTCCGCTGTTGCTATAATCACCGGCATCGGTCAGATATACTTCTTTGGTGTCGGGATCCACGGCGATGCCATAGAGCGATGTCAGAGTTGTTTCGTCGGTAATGAATCGGGCTTCGGCGATTTCGCGTGTATTCAGGTCGATGGTATGGTAGCTATATGCATAAGAGTTGGTTTCATAGCTATACTCCGATGCATAAGTATAAGCGGTATCTCCGACAATACACAGATCGGTAACGGCGATATTCAGCGTGTCGGAAACAACGTCGTTTTCCGTATCTATGACGTAAAGATTGGCGGGTATATCAACGTAGTTTCCGCGAGAACTTACATAGAGGTGGCCTTTGTTGTCACTTCTCAGGCGGAACAGGTTTATGTCTACGGTAATGTTACCGGTTACTGTAAAATCGTTTAAGTCGATGACCGATACGGTATTGTCGTACCCGGCATGCAATCCGCCCGAATTGGCAACATAGAGTTTCCTGTTGACAATAGCCATTTCTTCGGGTTGATAGCCTACATATACCGAATCTACGATTGTCGTCGTTTTCGTGTCGAATTTATATACGGCACCCAAAACTTCTCCATTACCCCAGCTTGCTCCTACATACGAGCTGACATAGGCATAATCGCCGTCGAAGCAGATGAAACGGCCGTTGGGTATATCTACGTCGGCGATATGTTTGGCACTGTCGGCTGTCATGATTTCTACTTTGTGCGAACCGTTCATGACGGCATATAACCTATCTTTGTAGATTTTCAGGTCGTTGCCCGTGTCGCCGAGTTCTTTTATGACGGTCGGGTTTCGTTCGGGATAGATGTTGCTGCTATAAATGCCAGAGGTGGCGTCGAAGTAATCGAGTGTGGAGTTGTTTGCCCCCATTTGTCCTTCATTGAGAAGGTAAAAACCTTTTATCCCATCGGAGGTACCGTCGGTTACATTGGAGTTGTTCGACCCGTTGATTTGATTGTCGTCGTCGCGACAGCTGCTCAGGATTGCGAGCAGACAGAGTGTGGATAGAAAGAAAATTTTTTTCATATTTGTATAGTTAAAGTGATTTTAAAGTTCGTTCCGGGCATCGGGTAATTGACGATGACGTCGTAATGTTGGTTGAATAGGTTACTGACTTCGCAGGCGGCTTTGAAGCCTACTTTTTTTATAGAAAAAGTGTGGCTTAGCGCAATGTCGCTCGTGTACCAGGGTTGCAGATAATTTACCGGTATGTTCTCGGAATTGCTGTATCTTTCGCCCGTGTAGATAAAACTGTAATTGAGATTCCATCGTTTCCACGTGCCCCATAATAGTATCGAGCCGCTGTGTTGCGGTGTGTAGGGTATCTGGTCGCCGTAAAATTTGTTTTTGGGGTTGGTAAAATCCTGTGCTTTTTGGTAAGTATAGTTGCCGTGCAGCCCCATTTCTACTTTCCCGAGTTGCCAGACCGTCTGCACGGATATATCACAACCTCGTATTTCCACACGGCCCAAATTGAGCATGGACCAGCGGAATTGACGTCCGGTCGGGTAAGCGATGATTTTATTGGTAACGATATTATAGTATCCGTCGGCTTGTATTTCCAACGATCGGAAAAATTTTTGTTTCCAGTTTTTCCGATAAACAATCCCTCCGTCGTACTGGACGGTATATTCCGGTTTGAGATATTTATTCCCGACATCGGTATAATAAAGGTCATTGAATGTCGGCATGCGGAAAGACTTTTTACAGAATGCCTGTACCCGGAAATCGTGTCGGGCGAATGGTTTATAGTTGGCAAAAAGTGCGGGAGAGAATTCGTTTTTCCGGGGAGATGCGGTTATGCGTTTATCCCCGAGCTTGTCTTGTATGAATGTCCCTAACAAGCTGCCTTGTATATGTACCCCTTTCCATTGGAAGGAGGTGGCAATGGCAGCCATTTCGGTGTATCGTGTAGGATAAACGAAGTCGCGCAAGTTGGCATCGAGGTAGTTCCATTGGAAATCGGTCGAGAGAGAAATATCCCACCATGAAAAAAGATGGAACAAATGGGCTGCCGAGAGGTATCCTTCTTGTTGCCGGTAGTGGTTGTGTATATAGATTTCTTTGGGATCATCGCGCAGGTATTCGGTGTAGTCGTAAGCGTATTTGGCATTGACGAGCAATTTATATCGGCCGAAGTCGTTCTGCCAGCTGCCTTGTGTAAAGAAATTTCGATCCCACTGACGTTCACCATGTCGCCATACGTTGTTGAGTATAGGACCGGGAATACCTCTCTCCGAGTCATAATAATAGGCTTTGGCATTCCATTTGCCGTTTGGCGTCGTTCCGAAAAATCCACCTTCGATGCGCAATGATTCGATGTCTCCGTTCTGGCGTACCGCAGTAGTGTCGTATGCCGTAGAGCCGTCGGGCAGGGTTCGGCGATATCTGAATTTATAGCGTCCTGTCGCATATGTGTATTCGGCGTTGAACAGGCTGCTTACCCGGTCATTGATTTTTTGTTCCCATAAAACAGAAGGATTGGCAAGTCCGAATGAACCGCATTTCATCGTTAACCGCAAATGGTATTTTTCATTTGCAGAAAATTGCGGCCGGCGGCTGCGCAGATACACGGCGCCCGAATTCCCGAAATCTTTGGCCGACTGGAAGATTTCGCTTTTTTGCCCGTTGTACAAGGAGATTTCCTCCATGTTGTCGAGGGAGAATTTTCCCAAATCTATTTGTCCGTTTTGAGCGTTTCCCAGCTGTATCCCGTCATAAAAGACTCCTACATGGTTGGCTCCCAAGCTACGGATATTTACGGTTTTCAGTCCGCCTACCCCTCCGTAGTCTTTCAGTTGTACCCCCGAGAAATAACGTATGGCATCGGCTACGGAGAAACTGTTGAGACGTCTCAGTTTTTCTCCGGAGAGTTTTTGTGGCGGGATTACTTCGTTTTGTCGGCGGGCGGTAACGGTCAGTTCTTGCAGATGTTGGAGCGAGTCGAGGCGGTTTTGCGCATGTAGAGAGATCGTTTTACCGCCGAACAGGGGTAAAAGAAAAACGACAAACCATCGGAGTTTCTTTATCTGTTTCATGTCAAGAACCGTGTTGTGCGCATTCTCGGCTCTGAAACGGGCAGCCGTAAAAAAGATTCCTTAAAGCTGAAGTCGCGAAAAAATTTTGACATTGTGGCTCAATCAGGCTCTTTCCTCGAAAGCTGTTGAATGCGGAGTGTATGGCAGGTCTTCTGACTTGTTCCTGCAACAAGCAGCCTTCCCGGTAGAAACCAGTGGCTTAGAGATGGCTTGTGCATACGTAATGGAACTCACAGCAGCGGGACTGTCCGGGATTTTCACCCGATTCCCTTTTAATCTCCGTATCCCGATAGGATACATCGAACCAATACGGCTGCAAAGATAAATATATTTTTCGGAGAAATTGAGATATATCGATACAAATTTGATGTCTTGGGATTACATGTTTTTTTCATCGGAAGAATGCTCCTCGTCGCTTTCGACTATTTGTTGCAGGTCGATGGGTTCTTCGGCGACAAAATCGTTTCGGCGGTATTTGCAATCGCTTATCAGACAATGTCGGCAGTGGCTTTCGTTGCAAGAGTCGGCATGTACCGAGAAAGTTATTTTTTCGCCCGATTCCCGTTTTACGATTTCTTCAAGGGATTCGCAGGCTCGATGACCTTGTGCTACTGTATAATACCAGGGAAGAGTGAGGTCGCACTCGATAAAATAGTAAGAGCCGTATTCTAAGATTTTCAGGTTATGTATATCTATCCAGTCGTCTCGTCGATATTTATTCAGTATAGAAGCCGTTCTCATAAGTTTTTCCGGGTCGGCTTTATCGGTAAGTGTGGCGATTGTTTTGCGTAAAATGGAGATTCCCGTGAAAATGATGAGCCCACCGAAAATCAAGGCCATGAGGCTATCAATGAGAGTTATACCGGTAATTTTTACAAGAATGAGACCGGCGACGAGCCCTATGGTCGAATAGGTGTCCGATTGCAAATGTTTGCCTCCGGCGACAAGTGCTTCGGACCGGTGTTTACGTCCCGTTTTGATACTGAGCATGCCCAGAAAGTAATTGGCTATACCGGCTGCTGCCGTGATATAGATACCTATATCGAGGTGGCTGAGGGGGGAAGGGGTGAACAGTCGTTCGAAGCCGTGGTAGATAATAATCGCACCGGCCATAATGATGAGTATTCCTTCCATTGAGGCCGAAATCATTTCTATCTTTCCGTGTCCGAAAGGGTGGCTGTCGTCGCGGGGACGGGAGGCGAGTCTTATGCAATAAAGGCTTATACCGCCGGCGGAGACGTTGACGATACTTTCCATGGCATCGGTAAATATGGCTGCCGATCCGGTAAGCAGGTAAGCAATGAATTTCCCTACCAATAGGATAATCGAGCAGCCGAAGATGAGACTTTGGATTTTTTGTTTGATTTTGGGCTCCGATTCCATAATTATTTGGTGGGTATAAATATAAAAATCCTATCGGCTGCATTGCAGCCGATAGGAAAGCTTTAAAAAAAGTCCGTAAGTCTTACAGATTTGCTTCGATTTTTGCTTTCAAGTCGGCTTTTGATGAAGCGCCTACTTGCTTGTCGACGAGTTTGCCACCTTTGAAGAAAAGTAAGGTAGGGATATTGCGTATGCCCATTTCGCTGCTCAATGCGTTGTCGTCATCGACATTGTATTTGCCGATAATGGCTTTCCCTTCGAATTCGGCTGCAAGTTCATCGACAGCGGGTGCGATGCTGCGGCACGGTCCGCACCATTCTGCCCAAAAGTCTACGACTACGAGTTTGTCTTGAGCCAAAAGCTCTTTGTAATTAGCATCGGTAATTTTCTGTGCCATAATAATAATTTTTTATGTTGTTGAATCTTTATTCATGCAGGCTCAAAGATAATAAAAAAACAGTAGATACCCGAAAATGGTTTGTAAAAATCTTCCGGTTATCGGTCAGGCGATTTCGCTTTCCAATTCGAGTATGGTTTCTTCATTTTCTTCGTCAACTTCTGTCGGATTATCCGACAAGTATTTGATGCCGTTTATTTTAAATTCTATATTGCTGTTTATCAGAAATTTTGTGATTTCACTGATGTCGGATATCTTGAAGGGCCGTGCAAATAAGTTGATAGTATGTTCGGGATCTCTTTCGTCGATAAGTTCGAAATAGAGTTTGGTTTTTCCTTCATTATCGTTAGGCAGGTTCTCATGGAGAACGTCGACCATGGCTCGGTCCACCGATTCGCTGGGTAGAACGATGGTCAGGTTTTCGATGATCCGGTCATTTACATCCGGCAGTAATTCTATCGTGTTTATTTTTACGGTGAGCATCGTGCTGTCGCGGAATCGGGGTTCGACGCGACCTCGTATATAGACGTAGAGATTGGAAACCCCGAATTTGTGGAAATTCACATAATCGTTGCCCATCAAGAAAAATTCGCCGATGCCGGAATAGTCTTCGACTTTAATTATGCCGAAAGACTTGTTGTTTTTGGTGATTCCTTCCCGGTAGCCCACGACGATACCGCCCATCGAGAGGTCGCGACCTTTGAGTGCTTCGAGATCGTCCAGTTCTTTCATGCGGGTGTTGCAGCCATATTGTAAGGCTATGCGGTATTTATCGAGCGGATGGGCTGATAGATAGATACCGATCAACTCTTTTTCTTTGTTCAGTTTTTCCAAATCCGACCACGCTTCCGTCTCGGGAATTACGGGACGGGCTACCTCTACGGCGTTGGTGGCGCCGAATAGGGAGTTGCTTTGCATGTTTTGGTCTATTTGGTATTTATTGCCGTATCGGACGAGAATTTCGGAGAAACTCTCGCTCTTACTGTTTACCGACATGTAACATTCCCGTTTTAATCCAAAGCAATCGAATCCACCCGACATGGCGATGCATTCGATGTTTTTACGGTTGCAGGCCGACAGGTTGACCCTTTGCACGAAATCGAAAATATCGGTGAAAGGACCATTTTTTTCCCGTTCTTCGATGATGCACCGGACGGCGTTTTCACCGACGCCTTTCACTGCACCGAGTCCAAAACGGATATTACCTTCTTTGTTTACGGTGAATTTCAGGTAACTTTCATTTACATCGGGGCTGAGTACTTTGATACCCATACTTTTGCATTCGTCCATGAACTTCGTGATTTCGCCGATGTCCGAAATGTTCCGGCTCAGTACCGCCGCCATGTACTCCGATGGATAATTGGCTTTGAGATAAGCCGTCTGGTAAGCAACCCATGAATAGCAGGTCGCGTGAGACTTGTTGAATGCATATGATGCGAAGTCTTCCCAGTCGGCCCAAATTTTTTCGAGGATTTTACGGTCGTGCCCGTTTTTCTCTCCGCCGCTGATAAAAAGCGGTTTTAACTCATCGAGTTTTTCCTTAATTTTTTTACCCATCGCTTTACGCAATCCGTCGGATTGGCCTCGGGTGAAGTTGGCCAGCATACGGGAAAGCAACATCACCTGCTCTTGATACACGGTAATACCGTAAGTATCTTTCAGATATTTTTCCATGATGGGGATATCGTAGGTGATTTTTTCTTTTCCGTGTTTACGGGCAATGAACGACGGTATATATTTCATGGGCCCCGGACGGTAGAGGGCGTTCATGGCGATGAGATCTTCGAAGGTCGAAGGTTGCAGTTCCCGCAAGTATTTTTGCATTCCCGGCGACTCGAATTGGAATGTGCCTATCGTGCGGCCTTCTCCATAAAGTTTATAAGTGGCCGGGTCGTTGATATCGATGTTGTCGATGTCTATATCGATACCTCGTGATAACTTGATGTTGGTCAATGCCTCTTTGATGATAGAGAGGGTCTTCAATCCGAGGAAGTCCATCTTGATAAGTCCGGTATCTTCGATGACCGATCCTTCGTATTGGGTTACCAGCAGTTTTTCTCCGGTTTCCTTATCGTCGGCCGTGCTTACGGGAACCCAATCGGTAATATCGTCCCGGCAAATAATTGTCCCGCAGGCGTGTACGCCTGTGCCTCTTACGTTGCCTTCGAGCATTTGAGCGTATTTCATTGTGTTGCGTGTACGTTCGTCTTCGCAAGCGGCCCGTAAGTCGGGAACGGCGGCAATGCAATTTTTTATATTTATTTTGGGTGATTTGCCGTTGACTTCGGGCAGACGGTCGGGAATGAGTTTGGTGAGGCGTATCGACTCGGAGAGAGGCAATTCCTCCACACGGGCTACGTCTTTGATGGCCATTTTGGTTGCCATCGTGCCGTAGGTGATGATATGTGCTACTTTTTCATGGCCGTATTTCTCGGTAACCCACCGCAAAACTTCCCCACGGCCGTCATCGTCGAAATCGATATCGATATCGGGAAGGGATATACGGTCGGGGTTGAGGAAACGCTCGAACAGCAAATCGTATTTAATTGGGTCTATCTGTGTGATACCCAGGCAATAAGCGACCGCCGATCCGGCCGCTGAACCACGGCCGGGACCCACCGATACGCCCATGTTGCGAGCGGCGGCGATAAAGTCCTGCACGATGAGGAAGTATCCCGGGAAACCCATCGTTTTCATGATGTGCAGCTCGAAGATGATACGTTCTTCTATCTCTTTGTCGAGCGGATTTCCGTATCGCTTGTAAGCTCCGTCGTATGCCAGCTTTTTGAGATAGTCGGCTTCGAGTTTAATTCGATACAGTTTGTCATACCCGCCCAGAACCTTGATTTTTTTCTCGGCTGCGTCTTGGGAAAGTACGACATTTCCGTTTTCGTCTTGTGTAAATTCGTCGAAAAGGTCTTTTTCGGTATATTTTTTACGGTATTCTTCTTCTGTACCGAAGTCGGTCGGAATTTCAAATGTCGGCATGATAGGTGCGTGGTCGATGCTGTATATCTCGACTTTGTCGCATATCTCGATCGTATTGGCGAGAGCCTCGGGCACATCGCCGAATACTCCGTTCATTTCTTCGGTTGTCTTCAACCATTCCTGTTTCGAGTAACCCATGTTCGGGTTACTCTCGTGTTTGGTACGTCCCGTATTGAGG
>ERZ827088.1600-NODE-1600-length-27242-cov-5.101740_pt1 | contig 27242 bp, 22 predicted proteins | sample MGYA00519922_ERZ827088 | MGnify/ENA primary metagenome ERZ827088 (study PRJEB31778, sample SAMEA3449254) | human gut metagenome | biome: human gut; feature: human-associated habitat; material: faeces | place: United Kingdom | collected 2010/2012 ...
CCCGAATCTTTTTCGAGTCGACCTCGCCCTTGGAAAGCAAGACAACCGTCTCGACATGATCCGCCCTTGGGAACATGTCCACTGCGCAGGCGCGCCTCGCGGTGTAGCCGAGGTCTGCTAAGCGCTTCACGTCGCGCGCCATGGTCGCGCTGTCGCACGAGACGTACACGACACGCTGCGGCTGCATCTCGGCGATGCTCTCCACCACGTCGGCGGCCAAGCCCTTGCGCGGCGGGTCGACGGTGATGACGTCTGGTCGCAGGTTTTCGCGCGCGAGCTTTTTTGCCACATCGGACGCATCGCCGCAGAAAAACTCCGCGTTTTTAACGCCGTTGCGCGCGGCGTTTTCGCGCGCGTCGTCGATGGCCTCGGGGACGATCTCCGCACCGAGGACTTTCTTCGCGTGATCCGACAGTGCGAGCGTGATCGTGCCCGCGCCGCAGTAGAGGTCGAGCACCGTCTCCTGCCCCGTGAGGTCCGCAAATTCGATGGTCTTCGCGTAGAGCCGCTCGGCCTGCGCGCGGTTGACCTGATAGAATGACGGCACGCTGAGCTTGAACGTCTTGCCACAGAGCGTGTCCTCAAGCCGGTCACTCCCCCAGAGCGTGCGGTAGCGGTCGCCGAGGATGACGTTGCCCTTTTTCGTGTTCGTGCCCAGCACGATGCCGGTGCACTTCGGGCACGCATCGCGCAGGAGCGCGACGAGCCGGTCTTCTTTCGGCAGCTTATCGCCGTTCACAAGCACGCAGATCAGGCTCTCCCCCGCCGCGTTCGAGCGGACGTAAAGGTGACGAATGAGGCCGCGGCCCGTCTTTTCGTCGTAGCCCGCCACGTGGCAGGACTGCATATATTCGCGCAGCGCCTCCGCCGCGGCGTCGGCCTCAGGTCTGACTAATAAGCAGTGCTCGCACTCGATGACCTCGTGCGTGCGGGCGCGGTAAAAGCCGACCGCGCCGTCCTTTGATACAGGGTACTGCGCCTTGTTGCGGTAGCGCAGCGTGTCCTGCGCGCCTAAGATCTCCTCAACCGTCACATCACTGCCGCCGATGCGGGACAAATTGTCCTGCACGCGCTGCTTTTTCAGCCGCAGCTCTTCTTCATAGCGGATGTGGCGGTACGTGCAGCCGCCGCAGCGCGGAAAATACGGGCAGTCCGATTCCATGCGCTCGCTCGACGGCTCGAGCACCTCGAGCACTTTGGCAAAGGCGACGCTCTTGAGCGTCTTCAGGATGAGCACGCGGCACTTTTCGCCGCGCAGCGCGCCGTGGACGAACACAACGCGTCCGTCGATGCGCGCAACGCCCATGCCGCCCTCGCCATAGCCCTCGATGGTGACGGTATGCTCCTGATTTTTGGCAAGCTCCATCGTTTTCTCCTCTCAGAAAAGGTACTTCGCACTTTTATCGCGCGAAGTACCTTTTGTTGTGTATCTCAAATCACTCGCGGAAGCGCTCGATCAGGCTGATGATCTGGCCGGTGAGCGCGGAAATGTCCTTGTTGGGTCTGCCCTTGCAGCGCTTGGCAAACTCAAGCAGCGACTCCGCTGCCGCCACGAGCTTGGCGTAGAGGTTGTCGGCGCGGGACTTCTGCGCCGTGCGCTTGCGCTCGGAAATGTAGCCCTCGCTGACCATTTCGTTCACAGCGAGGTCGTAGCACTCGGTAAACTTGGCCGCGTGCGCATGGAAGCCGAGGGAATTGAGCTCTTCGGCAAACACGGGCGCAACGTCCTCGTCGCCGTGGACGACGAACACATGCGCAGGCTTCGGGTCGAAGGCCTTGATCCACTCGACAAGGTGGTCATGGTCGGCGTGGGACGAAAGGCCCTGGAAATTGACGATCTTCGCCTTGACGGCGATCTCCTCGCCGAAGAGCTTGACCTTTTCAACGCCGTCGAGCAATCTACGGCCCAGCGTGCCGGGCGACTGGAAGCCGACGAACACGACCGCGCTGTTCGCGCGCCAGAGGTTGTGCTTCAAATGGTGGCGGATGCGGCCGGCGTCGCACATACCGGAGGCGGAAATGATGACCTTGGGCGTCGAGTCCATGTTGAGCATCTTGGATTCCTCGCTCGACTCAACAAGGTTGAGGTTGGGGAAGGTGAACATGTGCGTGCCGTCCTTGACAAGATCGAGCGCCTGCTCGTCGAGATAGCCGTGCAGGTCGCCGCAGAACACAGTCGTCGCCGCCTTGGCAAGGGGCGAGTCGATGTACACAGGGAAGTTCGGCGTCGATTTGACGAGCTTTTGATCCTTGATCTCGCGGATAAAGTACAAAAGCTCCTGCGTGCGGCCCACAGCGAACGACGGAATCACAACGTTGCCGCCCTTGCCGAGCGTTTCGTCGATGATCTCGGCAAGCTCGTCGGTATAGCTCCAGACCTCGGTGTGGTTGCGGTCGCCGTAGGTCGACTCCATCACAACGTAGTCGGCCTTCTTTAAAAGCTGCGGGTCGCGGATGATGGGCTGGTCGACGTTGCCGATATCGCCGGAGAAAACGAGCGTCTTGTGCACGCCGCCCTCGTCAAGCTCGAGCGTGATGCTCGCGCTGCCGAGCAGGTGGCCCGCGTCGGTGAACACCGCCGTCACGCCCTCGCACAGCTCGACGCTCTGGCCGTATTCGCAGACGGTGAGGAACTTAAAGACATTCATCGCGTCCTCGGTGGTATAGAGCGGCTCAACATAATCGCGCCCCGCGCGCTGACCCTTGCGGTTGCGGTACTCGGCGTCGCTCTCTTGAATATGAGCGGAGTCGAGCAGCATGATGCGCATGAGGTCGGCGGTCACACGGGTGGTCAGGATGCGTCCGGTAAAGCCGCGCTTGACCAGCAGGGGGATACGCCCCGTATGGTCGATGTGCGCGTGGGTGACGAGCAGGATGTCGATGTCGCCGGGGTTGAAGGCGAACATGGCGTTGTCCAGCTCGTCGCGCCCCTGCTGTAAGCCGCAGTCCACCAGGATGCGCTTGCCGTTGATCTCCAGACAGTGGCACGAGCCGGTCACGCAGCGGTCCGCGCCGTAAAAATGCAGTTTCATCGTAAGATCCTCCGTTGTCCTTCGCTGTGGGTTTCTTGCTTCGTGGTTTCTCTATCTTAACACACGCCGCACCCGCTTGCAAGGCGCACAGGCGTCATATTGTGTGGAAATTTACCGTCCGTTCACATTCCCGCGCATTTTTCCTTTGCATATCCGGGCAGGGCGTGCTATACTATAGAAGTATTTTTATGCTTTCTTGCAAAAGTATTTCGATTTTCCGTGAAAGGAAGTTTTTGATATGGGACTGATCACCAAGCTCTTCGGCACCTACTCCGAGCGGGAGCTCAAGAGCATTTATCCGATCGTCGATAAGATCGAGGCAATGGCGGACGAATACCGCGCGCTGACAGACGAGGAGCTGCGCGCCAAGACGCCGGAATTCAAGGCGCGGCTCGCCAACGGCGAAACGCTCGACGACATTCTGCCCGAAGCCTTCGCCGCCGTGCGCGAGGCCGCGGGCCGCGTGCTCGGGCTTTATCCCTACCGCGTGCAGCTCATCGGCGGCATCGTGCTCCATCAGGGGCGCATCGCCGAGATGAAGACCGGCGAGGGCAAAACGCTCGTCGCCACTCTCCCCGCTTACCTCAACGCGCTCACCGGAAACGGCGTGCACATCGTCACCGTGAACGACTACCTTGCCAAGCGCGACAGCGAGTGGATGGGCAAGGTGCACCGCTTCCTCGGCCTGAGCGTGGGCCTGATCGTCCATGACCTCACGAGCGACGAGCGCCGCGCGGCCTACGCCGCCGACATCACCTACGGCACCAACAATGAGATGGGCTTCGACTACCTGCGCGACAACATGGCGCTCTTCTCCTCCGAGCTGGTGCAGCGCGGCCACGCCTTCGCCATCGTGGACGAGGTGGACTCCATCCTCATCGACGAGGCGCGCACGCCGCTCATCATCTCCGGCATCGGACAGAAGTCCACGGAGATGTACAGCCGCACCGAGGCTCTCGTCGCCCGCTTCCGCAAGAAGGTCATCGCGGAGACGGACGAAAAGGAGGAAGAGGACGTCAACGTTGACGCCGACTACATCGTGGACGAAAAGGCCAAGACCGCGACGCTCACCGCCCGCGGCATCGCCAAGGCCGAGCAGTATTTCGAGATCGAGAACCTCTCCGATCCCGAGAACTCCACCATCGCCCACCACATCAACCAGGCCATCAAGGCGCACGGCACGATGAAGCGCGACATCGACTACGTCGTCAAGGACGGCGAGGTCGTCATCGTCGACGAGTTCACGGGCCGACTGATGTTCGGCCGCCGCTACAGCGAGGGTCTGCATCAGGCCATCGAGGCCAAGGAGCACGTCACCGTCGCCCGCGAGAGCAAGACGCTCGCGACCATCACCTTCCAGAATTACTTCCGCCTTTACAAGAAGCTCTCCGGTATGACCGGTACAGCGCTGACCGAGGAGGAGGAATTCGGCACCATCTACAACCTCGACATCATCGAGATCCCCACCAACCGCCCCATCGCGCGTATTGACGATCCCGACGTGGTGTACAAGACCGAGGCGGCAAAGTACCGCGCGGTCATCGCGCAGGTCAAGGAATGCCACGCCAAGGGCCAGCCCGTGCTGGTCGGCACGGTGTCCATCGAGAAGAACGAGCACCTGTCCTATCTGCTCTCCCGCGAGGGCATCAAGCATAACCTGCTCAACGCGAAGAACCACGAGAAGGAAGCCGAGATCGTCGCGCAGGCCGGTAAGCTCGGCGCGGTGACGGTCGCCACCAACATGGCGGGCCGCGGCACCGACATCATGCTCGGCGGCAACGCCGAATACATGGCGAAGAACGACCTGCGCAAGGCCGGGCTCTCCGATGAGCTGATCGCCGAGGCGACCGGCTACGCTGAGACCGACGATCAGGAGATCCTCGACGCCCGCGCGCTGTTCGCCGAAGCGCTCGCCAAACACAAGGCCGAGATCGCGGGCGAGGCCGACCGCGTGCGCGAGGCCGGCGGTCTGTTCATCATCGGCACCGAGCGCCACGACTCCCGCCGCATCGACAATCAGCTCCGCGGCCGTGCCGGCCGTCAGGGCGACCCGGGCGAGACGCGCTTCTACCTCTCGCTCGAGGACGATCTGCTGCGCCTGTTCGGCGGCGAGCGCATCACGAACCTCATGGACCGCATGAACCTCGACGAGGACACGCCCATCGAGAACAAGATGCTCTCGAAGTCCATCGAGAACGCACAGACCAGCGTCGAGTCCCGCAACTTCCAGTCCCGTAAGGCGACGCTTGAATACGACGACGTGATGAACAAGCAGCGCGAGATCATCTACGGGCAGCGCAAGCAGGTGCTCGACGGCCGCAACCTCAAGGATACCATCTTCGGCATGATCCGCAGCGGCATTTCCAATCAGGTCACGCTCCACTCCGGCGAGCACGGTAAGCTCGACGAGGACGGCGTGCGCGAGATCCTCGGCAGCCTCGAGGGTATGTACTTCCCGCGCGGCATGGTCACCGAAACGCCCGCCGAGCTCGCCGCCATGGGCGAGGACGAGCTGACGGAGCTGTTCTTCAACGCCGCCGTCACCACCTACGAGCGCAAGGAGGAGGCCGTCACCTCCCCCATCATGCGCGAGCTTGAGCGCGTGGTGCTGCTGCGCGTGGTCGACGAATACTGGATGGACCATATCGACGCCATGCAGGAGCTGCGTCAGGGCATCCGCCTGCGCGCCTACGCGCAGGTCAACCCCATCGACGCCTACAAGAAGGAATCCCTCGAAATGTTCGAGGAGATGATCTCCGCCATTCAGGACGAGACTGTGCGCCGCATCTTCTCCGCCCGCATCAAGAGCGAGGCCGAGGTCAAGCGCGAGCGCGTGGCCGAGGGCATCGTCGCCACCACCGCGGGCGACGGCAGCGTGAAAAAGCAGCCGCGCAAGGTGCAGAAGATCGGCCGCAACGACCCCTGCCCCTGCGGCAGCGGAAAAAAGTATAAGCAGTGCTGCGGACGGTAACGGACGCAGTCTGCTGATACATGGCATACGAGCGGTTGCCGCGTCAGCGGCGAGCGAGCTGCCATCCGGCATTTTTTGCGCTGCACGGCAGCGCGGAAAATAAGCAGTGCTGCGGACGGTAAAAACAAAAGGGGGTATTCTCTTTCCGAAAGAGAATACCCCTTTTCGGCACGAAGGCGCGCCGGTCCGGAGGCTCTCGCCTCCGGCAGGACGGTCTGCCGGAGGACGTCACGCAAATAAATCCGCATCGGTCAGGCACACAGGGGGCGCTGAATATGGTCGAGTCAAAAATCTACATTGGGCTGAACGATCTGTCGACGAACACTCAGCTCTTTGAAAACGAAAAGTATATCAGGGTGCTTCGTAATGTATGCTATTCCTACAAAGTGCCTTTTTCCTTTCAGGTGCAGGAGGGCGGGTATATTTACGAAAGCGGAGAATACGCCCGGGAGACCAGTCTGGTCCTCACCCTGATCGACGTTGACAAGACCGTTGTGAAGGATATCGCCAAGGACCTGTGCGCTTTCTTCCATCAGGAGTCTGTTCTGGTCACCGAAAGTCATCTGCAGGCACATTTCGTTCGCGAAACATTGGAATGCGGCGGTGAGGAAACTCTGTGAGGTGATCAGGCAAGTCAGGATCATTGGAGGGTATGAATGAATCAGCACGGGATTTTCAAAAAGTGGCTTTGGGCCGGAGTGATGGGAATTTTAACCATTCTGCTTTGCCTGATCGTTTCCGATGATTTATTGGGACTAAATTCCCCTCCCGCACGGAGTCAGATGGGGCATTATGTTTTCTGGGTAAGCCTGATCGGTTTGCCGTTGTTATTTTACAAGTTCGTTTCTTGGCGGTATACATTGCTGAATATCCCCCTTTATTTTTTACTCTACTTTCCTGTCTATGAGCTGTGCGGCCTTAAACATACCCATTTATTTCTCCAAACAGGCGAGTTTATCAGTTTTCCGGTATGGTTCGGAGCAATATTGGTCACTGCCTGTTTTTGGGGGATACAAAGCCTTGTATATCTGATCTGCCATGTCGTTTTTCATTTATTGAAAAAGCAGCAATAGCTTTCCATTCACCGCAGCCCCGCCGCGCCGTGCGCGGCAAATTTTCCCGCGCCGCAGGCGCGAAAGGAGGTCCCTTATGTCCTTTACCGAGCACAACGTCAACGGCGTGATCTTCGACACCGCCGGCACGCTCTCCGTCGGCGGCGTGCGCCACGCCTTCACCACCCGTCACGGCGGCGTGAGTCCCGCGCCGTTCGACTCGCTCAACCTTGCGAGCAACCGCGGCGACCGTGAGGAGAACATCCTCGAAAATTACCGCCGCCTCGGCGCCGCCGTCGGCTTCGACGCCTCGCGCGCCGTCGGCTGCCGCCAGATCCACTCCGACCTCGTGCGCGTCGCGCGGGAGGAGGATGCCGGCAAGCTCCGCTGGGACGAGCGGCCCTACGACGCCGACGCGCTCATCACGAACGTGCCGAACCTGCCGCTCTTTGCCTACGGCACGGACTGCTGCATGATCACGGTCTACGACCCGACCTCGCGCTCCATCGCCGCCATCCACGCCGGCTGGCGCGGCACGGCGAGCGGCATCGTGCTCAAGGCGCTCGTCACGATGATGAGCCTTTACGGCGCGGACCCCTACACGATGCGCGCGGCCATCGGCCCCGCCATCGGCAAGTGCTGCTTTGAGACCGACGGCGACGTGGCGGATGCCTTCCATGAGCTCATGGACCCCGCCGTGGACGAGCGCATCGAGCGCCGCGGCGACAAGTACCACATCGACCTCAAATCCATCAACCGTCTGTGGCTGCTGCGCAGCGGACTGGACCCCTCGCGCATCGACGTACACCCCGACTGCACCAAATGCCGCCCCGATCGCTACTGGTCGCACCGCGGCATGGGCGGCGAGCGCGGCGGCATGGCGGCGGTCATCGTCCTGACGGAGGACGCCCTGTGACGCGGCGGCTGACGGCGCTCGCGCTCGCGCTGGTCCTCGCGCTCTCGCTGACCGGCTGCTGGGAGGCCGAGCCGGAGCCGGACAACTTCTGGAACGATGACCTGTCCTCCCCGTCGGAGGAGGAACCGCAGCGCGAGCCGGCGCAGATCTCCGACTTCACCCTGCCCTATCTCTCGGGCCAGACCTTTGACCCCGTGACCTGCATCGACGGCGTGCAGCAGACCGTCGGCGCGCTGCTCTACGAGCCGCTCTTCACGCTCGACGCTTCGTTCACGCCGCAGCCTGTGCTGTGCGAACGCAGCAGCTGCGACGCCCAGGCGCTGACGTGGACCTTCGCGCTGCGCAGCGCAGTCTTTTCCGACGGCACGGCCCTCACCGCGAACGACGTGCTCGCGGCCTACCGCCGCGCGGCGGAGTCCGCGCGCTACGGCGCGCGCTTTGCGAACGTCGCCTCGATGAAGGCGCAGGACGCGCATACGCTGATCGTCACGCTGACGCGCTCAAACGGCAGCTTCCCCGCTCTGCTGGACATTCCCATCGTCAAGGCCGGCACGGAGAACGACCTCGTTCCGCTCGGCACCGGCCCCTACGTCTACACAACGGCAGCCGACGGCGCGGCGCTGACCGCAAATCCCCATTGGCAAGGCAGCTCTCTGCCGCTCGAGCGCATCGCGCTTGCCGCGGTCAAGGACAACGACACCGCGCTGAGCCGGTTCGCCTCCCGCAGCGTCCACTTCCTCTGCCTCGATCCGACCGGCACCGGCGCACGGACGGTCGGCGGCGCGGTGGAGTCCACCGACGTCCCGACCGCGGCAATGCAGTACCTCGGCTTCAACCTGAGCCGTACTCCGCTCAACGACGCCGCGGTGCGCCGCGCGATGAGCGGCGTGATCGACCGCGGCACGCTTGTCTCCTCCCTGCTCTCCGGGCACGGCACAGCGGCGCAGCTTCCCATCGCGCCGCAGGACGCGGACTATCCGAAGACATATGAGTACCGCACCACGGCGGAGGAGTACGCCGCCGCGCTGGAGACTGCCGGCGTGACCGCCGCGCGCCCGCGCAGCCTGACGCTGCTGGTGAACAAGGAGAATGCCTTCCGATGCGCGGTCGCCGAAAGCCTCTGCGCCCAGCTCACGACCGCCGCGCTGACGGTCACGGTGCGCGAATTGCCGTGGGGGGAATACGCCGCCGCGCTGGAGGGCGGCGACTTCGACCTCTACCTCGGCGAGGTGCGTCTGACTGCCGACTGGGACGCGGGCGCACTGCTCGACGCCGGCGGCGCGCTGAACTACGGCGGCTTTGCGAGCGAGCAGCTCTCCGGCCTGAACGACGCCTTCCTGCTCGGCGGGAACGCCTCCGCCGAGCGGTATGTCAAGGGCTTTGCCGAGGAAACGCCCTTTGCGCCGCTGCTCTTCAAGTCCAAAACGGTGCTCACGCCATCCGGTCTCGTGGACGGCATGACCCCAACGGCTTCCGATCCGTTTTACGGCTTCGCGGATTGGAGCTTCCACCTCTCCGGCTCGGAGAGCTGAGCGTTTCTCCCAACAATAAAAAAGCGTTCCGCGACCTGCTTTCGGTCGTGGAACGCTTTTTCAATATACAGGGTCGGTTTCCGGCTCAATACTGGCGCACGACGGCAACGACCTTGCCGAGCACCTCGCACTCCCGCCCGTCGATGGGCTGGTAGTCGGGGTTCGCGGGCAGGAGCCAGATCTCGCCGTTCTGCTTTTTGAAGGTCTTGACCGTGGCCTCGTCCCCGATGAGGGCGACGACGATCTCCCCGTTGTTGGCGGTCTGCTGGCGGCGGACGACGACCAGATCGTCCGGCAGGATGCCGACGCCCAGCATAGATTCGCCGCGCACGCGCAGGGCAAAGAACTCGCCGCTGCGGCTGCCGGTATCAAAGGTCAGGTAATCCTCCACGCACTCCTGCGCAAGGATGGGGCTGCCGGCGGCGACGTTGCCGACGATGGGGATGCGGTTCTCCCGCGCGTCCCGCTCCTCCATGAAGTCAACGGCGTTCGACGGCGCCGCAGGGGCGGCGGGCACGGCAGGCGCGGTCTGCGCCTCGCCCTTGAGCCGGATGGCGCGGCCCTTGCCGGCGTCATGCTCCAGATAGCCCTTTTTCTCCAGATTCAGGATATGGAAATGCGCGGTGGACGGGGACTTGAAATTCAGCTCTGCACAGATCTCGCGCACAGAGGGCGGATAGCCCCACTTGGTCATGAATTGGGCGATGTAATCGTAGACCTTCTGCTGCATTTTGGTCAGTTTTTTCATGGTCCGCTGCCTCCTTATCGGATTCTTTTTTGTATTATAGCACAGCAGCTTCAGGAATGCAACGACCGTTTGAGTGTTTTTTTGGTATTTTTTCTCCCCCGCTCCGCATTGACACCGGCGGCGCGGCTATGTAAAATAGGATCAAACTTTTATGTAACGAGGTATTTCTATGTCTGTTTCCTTCCGCGGGACCGAAAACTACGTCGCCTCGCCCGAGCTGATGGGCGCGGTGGACATCGCCGTGGCGCTGCAAAAGCCGCTGCTCATCAAGGGCGAGCCCGGCACAGGCAAGACCATGCTGGCGCAGGCCGTCGCCGACGCGCTGGGCAAGAAGCTCATCATCTGGAACGTGAAATCCACCACCAAGGCGCAGGACGGTCTGTACGTCTACGACGTCGTCCAGCGTCTCTACGACAGCCAGTTCGGCTCCGCCGGCGTGGACGACATCGCAAAATACATCAAGCTCGGCAAGCTCGGCGAGGCATTCTCCTCCGACGAGCAGGTGGTGCTGCTCATCGACGAGGTGGACAAGGCCGATCTTGAGTTCCCCAACGACCTCCTCTGGGAGCTGGACAAGATGGAGTTCTACATTCCCGAAACAAAGGAAACGGTCAAGGCAAAGCAGCGCCCCATCGTCATCATCACGTCCAACGCGGAAAAGGAGCTGCCCGACGCCTTCCTGCGCCGCTGCATCTTCCACTACATCGCCTTCCCCACGCAGGAGCAGATGGAGAAGATCATCCGCGTCCACTTTGACAAGCTCGACGAAGCGCTGCTCGCACAGGCGATGCAGGCCTTCTATTGGCTGCGCTCGATCGACAGCATCGAGAAAAAGCCCTCCACGAGCGAGCTGGTGGACTGGCTCCGCGCGCTCCAGCTCGGCGGCGTCGATCCCGCGCGCATCACGCGCGAGATCCCCTTTGCCGGCGTGCTGCTCAAAAAGGACAAGGACATCACGGCGATGCAGCGCCGGATGCGGTAAGCCCATGTTCGTCGGATTTTTCTACCTTCTGCGTCAGCGCGGCTTCGGCGTTTCACTCAACGAGTGGATGACGCTCATGGAGGGCCTGCTGCTCGGGCTGCACCGCTCAACGCTGACGGGCTTTTACGACCTCTGCCGCGCTGTGCTCGTCAAGAGCGAGGCGGACTATGACAAGTTTGACGCCGCGTTTTTGGAGTATTTCAAGGACGTGCCCTTCCCCGAGGAGCTGCTGCCGGACGAGTTGATGGACTGGCTCAACCACCCGAAAAACGCGCTTGAGGAGTTCCGCGCCTTTCTGCGCGAGCAGGGCTATGCGGAAAAGAGCATCGACGAGATTCTCAAGATGTTTGAAGAACGCCTCCGCGAGCAGACCGAGGAGCACAACGGCGGCTCGTACTGGATCGGCACGGGCGGCTACTCCAACTTCGGCAACGCCGGCCACAGCCCGCAGGGCATCCGCGTCGGCGGCGAGAGCATCTACCGCCGCGCCTTTCAGGTCGCGGGAGAGCGAAAGTACCGCGATTTCCGGCGCGACAACACGCTCGATATCCGCCAGTTCCAGATGGCGTTTCGCCTGCTGCGGCAGTATTCCGACCAGTCGCTCGGCGACAAGACAGAATTCGACGTGGACGGCACCATCCGCGACACCTGCGACAACGCGGGCACGCTCAAGGTGCGCTACAAGCGCCCGCGGCGCAACACCGTCAAGGTGCTGATGCTGATGGACTCGGGCGGCTCGATGAGCTACTACTCTCAGCTCTGCTCGATGCTCTTCCAGGCGGCGCGGCAGTCCAACCACTTCAAGGAGCTGCACGTCTACTACTTCCACAACTGCGTCTACTCGCGCGTCTACACCGACCCGCGGATGTACCGCGAGCACGGCGTTTCGACCGAGTGGCTGCTGAAGAATTTCGGCAGCGAGTACAAAGTCATTTTCGTCGGCGACGCGCTGATGGATATGTACGAGCTGACGGAAAAGCGTTACGACTATTTCGCCGGCAGCGGCTCACTCTCCGGCATGGACTGGCTCAAGCGCTTCAAAGAACAGTACGACCATCTCATCTGGCTCAATCCCGAGGAGCCGCCGCGCTACGGCGGCTATTGGGGTCAGAGCTACGGCCACATCGCGCGGCTCATTGATATGTACCCGCTGAGCGTGGATGGGCTCGAGCGCGGCATGAAAAAGCTGCTGGTGAGCAAATAGCACCGCAAAAGGGACCGTTCTCCTCCACAGAGAACGGTCCCTTCAGTCTATTTGGGGCAGCGGGGCCTGACCGCGGGGCTTTCCCGTCCCATCTGCCCTCCGCCGGAAACGGGCCGGGCAATCACCCGTGATAGTCGCCGGTCGCGGAATCGACCGTGACAAAGGGAACGATCTCGCCGTTGATCTCCACATAGACCTGATAAACACCGTCGCCCAGATCCTCATAGTGATGCGGTGTGACGCCATAATTTTCCAGCAGACTCTTTTCAAACCCGGCTACGTCCCACGCGGCGTCATCGCCGCTGTCGGCATCCCGCAGCCCCGCCGAGCGCATGATGGCTTCCACGGGCTCGACCGGCTCGCTGCCCCAGGTGATCTCCACGTCCGCGCACCCGGCGTCGTCCAGCAGCTCCCGCGCTTCATCGGTCAGCAGCTTTTGGTAGGCCTCGTCCACCAGCTCCAGCTTTTGCAGGCACTCGGTCCGATCATCGTTCTTTGCGCTCAGCCATACGGAGGCGGCAGTGCCGATCTCATCCGTGTCAAGGCCCGTATTCACGCCCCAGTCCAGCAGCTTGACCGCGGCCTGCACGGCCAGCAGCGAGGAACCTGCCGTTCCGACCGCAACGTCCGCGTCGATCTCGTCCAGAATGGGGAGCGTCAGCGCCTGCGGCGCATCGGCCGGCGCGCCGGAGCTGTCGGACTCCGCCGGGGCGTCCGTTTTGGAAGGGACGCCGCTGTTTGGCTCTGCCGGTGCGGCGCAGCCCGCCATACATACGGCGAGCAGCAGTATGGCCGCGAGCAGCCGTGCTGTCGCGATTTTCTTAAGGTTTTTCATTGCATAGATCCCCCTGCCACAGGATCGTGAGGGCGGCTTCGAGAGCAGTCATATTCTCTTCCTCCTTACTTCAAGAGCTGCGGCACGAGGTTGAGGATCATGCCGCCCGCGAGGACGCTTGCGATCTGCCCTGCCACGTTCGCACCCACCGCGTGCATCAGCAGATGGTTCTGGCTGTCCGCCTCAATGCCCATCTTCTGGATGACGCGCGCGGACATCGGGAACGCCGAAATGCCTGCCGCGCCGACCATCGGGTTGACCTTCTTCTTGCTGAACAGGTTGAGGAGCTTCGCGAACATCACGCCCGCGATGGAGTCGAACACGAACGCCACGAGGCCAAGGCCCATGATGATGAGCGTATTCCGGTTCACGAACTGGTCGGCGCGCATGGAGAACGAGATCGTGATGCCGAGCAGCAGCGTGATGAGGTTCGCCAGCGTGTTCTGCGCGGTCTCGGAGAGACGGTCAAGGCAGCCGCACTCGCGCAGGAGGTTACCGAACATCAGGAAGCCGACGAGCGAGACGGACATCGGCGCGATGAAGCCCGCGATGATGGTCACGAGGATTGGGAAGCAGATGCGCAGCGTGCGCGAGACGTTCTTGGGGTTGTAGGGCATCCGGATGCGGCGCTCCTTTTTCGTCGTCACGAGCTTGATGGCGAAGGGCTGGATGATCGGCACGAGCGCCATGTAAGAGTACGCCGCGACGGCGATGGGGCCGACGTAGCTCGAGTGCAGCACCTGCGAGACGAGGATGGAGGTCGGGCCGTCCGCCGCGCCGATGATGCCGATGGAAGCGGCGTCCGCGAGGTCGAAGCCGAGCAGGACGGCGGCGACCATGGTGAAGAAGATGCCGAACTGCGCCGCCGCGCCGAAGAGCAGCATCTTGGGATTTGAGAGCAGCGGGCCGAAGTCGATCATCGCGCCGATGCCGATGAACAGCAGCAGCGGCAGTGCTTCGCTGGCCTCGATGGTGGTCTCGAAGAGCCACTGGATGATGCCCTGGCTCTCGCCGATGCCCTCGACCATCTGGTTGAGGACGCCGGAGCTCGGCAGGTTGACGAGGATGGCGCCGAAGCCCATCGGCAGCAGCAGCGCGGGCTCATAGTCCTTTTGGATGGCGAGGTAGATGAGCGCGAAGCCCACGAGGTACATCACGCCTTGCTGCCACGTCACGGCTCGAAAGCCGTCAAGCAGAAATTCCATCGTCTCACCTCGCTATGCCCACCAGCTGATGTTGGCGGAAATGAGCACGGCGTTGAAAAAGTCGATGAACATACCGCCGACCATCGGGATGGCGAAATAGGCCACCGGCGAGGGGCCGTACTTCTTGGTCACGACCTGCATATTGGCCATCGCGTTCGAGGTCGCCCCCATGGCAAAGCCGATGAAGCCCGCGGTCATGACCGCCGCATCGTAGCCGTGCCCCATGACGTTGAAAACCACGAAGTAGGAGAAGAGGAACATGACGATGCACTGGAGCACAAGACAGACGATCATCGGCAGGGCGAGGTCAATGAGCTCCCAGAGCTTCAACCCCGCGAGCGCCATAGCGAGGAAGATGGATAGAAACATATTGCCCATTGTGTCGATTTCCTCGGCGGGATATTCAGTATGTACGCCGTCCATCGCGTTGCGGACGACCACGGCGACGAGCATCGCACCTATGTACGCGGGGAAGGTCAGGCCCGTCAGCGCCGTGAGCCACACGCTGACCTGATTGCCGATGCCGACGGCCAGCAAGAGCAGCATAAAGCCCTTGACAAAGCGGGGGCTGTCGGTGATGAAGCGCTCATCCTCACTCGCCACATCAGTGGCAAGGCCGACGCCCTGTGTGCCGCCGACCGCGACCGTTTCGGGGTACAGGTCGTGCTTTTCGATCAGGCGCTTGGCTGTCGGGCCGCCCATCAGCGAGCCGGCCACCAGACCGAACGTCGCCGCCGCGATGGAAACGACGCTGCCGCCCACCGCGCCCGCGGCCTCAAGATCCGGACCGAAAGCCGCGGCTGTGCCGGGACCGCCGATGAGGGCGATGGAGCCGCAGCCGATGCCCAGCAGCGGATCGCAGCCGAACACCTCCATCACCCCGCCGCCGAGGAAGTTTTGCAGCGGGATCATCACGATGGAGACGATCAGGCACAGCATCACGGCCTTGCCGCCCTTGAGCAGTGCGGGGATGCTGACCGTGAAGCCGACGGTGGTGAAGAACATGATCATAAAAACGGTTTGCAGCGTCGCGTCGAAGGTGATGGACGCGATGCCCGTGGAATAGAGAATGCAGTTGAGGATAGAAAAGCACAGTCCACCGACCAGCGGAGCGGGGATGCAGTAGCGGCTGAGCAGCGAGACCTTGTCGGTGATGACGCCGCCCAGCCAGAACAGGAAAGCGCCCAGAGCAACAGCGTGGTACATGTTGAGTTCGATCGTCAGCATAATGATTCCTCCTTTTATGTGTCCGGTTCGGCGCGCGGCAGCCACATACCACTCTGCCGCGTACCCTTTCAATCAGCAGTCTAATCCGGAATCGCGAAAAGGAGTTGTTAAATTCAGTCAAATGAGATAATTTCCACATTTCAACCGATAGAAATGTTTTGAAAATTGACGGTTTGACGGTTAAAAATACATAAATATCAATAAAAAATTCAGAAAACGTTTAAAATGGGTGAAGCAAGGAAAAGAAAAAGAACGGAAAAATTGACACAGTGGACAGGCAACAAAAGAGAAAGGGACATCAGGAATACACGGAGAAAATGCTTGTTGAGAAGTACGGATATTCCCGAAAACGGGACGACCGCGGCAGAAGCGGTGCCTTTGGCTCGACAGCAGCGTTCCTCTGTGATATACTGGGACGGGGGTTATGGAAAGGCGGTAAGCAGATATTGAAGGAAACGACCGGAATTCCGGCGGGGATACAGTGTATGAGAGGCCCCTCCATCCTCCGGATGACGGATAGAAAGGAACTTTTATGAAAAGACCGTTTGATTTCAGCGCGGCGGCGCTGCACATTTTAGCGATGGCACTCATGCTGTGTGACCACCTGTGGGCGACACTTCTGCCCGCACAGGAATGGATGACGGCAGTGGGGCGCCTCGCCTTCCCAATCTTCGCCTTCATGGCGGTGGAGGGCTACTTCCACACCCACAGCTTCAAGCGCTACGCGCAGCGTATGCTGGTCTTTGCGATCCTCTCTGAGATCCCCTTCGACCTGATGTACGGCGGAACGTGGTTCTATCCCGTGCACCAGAATGTCATCTGGACACTGCTGATCGGCCTGCTCGGCATCCGCGCGATGGAAGCGGTGCGCGAGAAGGGGAAGACGTGGCTCTATGTGCTCACCTGCGTGGGCGTGACGGCGCTCGGTGCAGCGCTCGGGACGCTCGGCATGGTGGACTACTACGGCTCGGGCGTTCTGACCGTGTTCGTCTTCTATTTCTTCCACGGAAGAGAGTGGTGGAAGCTGCTCGGGCAGATCTTGACGCTCTACTGGATCAATGTGCGCATGCTCGGCGGTCAGGTCTATCCCATGACGATCTTCGGCATGGATGTGGAACTCAGCCAGCAGGGGCTTGCGCTGCTCGCACTCGTGCCCATCTGGCTCTATCGCGGCCGTCAGGGCCACCACAGCAAGGCCTTCCAGTATGCCTGCTATGCCTTCTATCCCGTGCATATGCTCATCCTCGCGCTCATCCTGCGCGCGCTGTAAAGATGAAAAAAGAGATGGCCTCGGCCATCTCTTTTTTTTGCCCTTATTCTTCCTGTCTGAGGCCGGGGATGCTGACGCCGATGCCGTTGACCTCCACGCCGTCGTCGGCGGGGATGAGGAGGTATTTGCGGCCATTGATGACGCGCGCTTCGATCATATAGCTGTTCTCCGGTGCAATGGAAATTTTGACCTCGGGGGTCGTGATCTCAAACTTCTTGCTCTCGATGATGTTGTTCGGGTTCAGCGCGGCGTTTTCGCCGTACTGTGCGTCACATTCGCGGCGGAAGGCCTCAATCTGCTCTCCCCCAACGCCGCTGTTTGCAAGGATGCCGCCCACGTCGCTTGCCGTCAGCTCCAGCGGCTCGGGGTCGCGGCTCTCCTTGTGATCCTCGATACGGGCGCGAATTTGCTCATGCACGGACTGGACAACATCGTAGCTGCAATCCTTGTCGAGCGCGTCCGCGAGCGCCGAGCCGAAGGCGTTCTTCTGCTCCTCGGCGGACATCGGCGGCTCGACGCGGAAGAGCGCGTCGATGACCTCTTCATGAAGCTCGGCGGCGTTTTTCGAGTAAAAGAGCACATTGTAGATGTTCGCCGTGCGGCCGTCGAAGGCGGGATAGAGGAAGCCGAGCTCGGGCGAGGAAGCGATGTAGCCTGTGGAGCTTGAGTGGAACTCGCTCTGGTCGAGGTCGTAGCGCAGCTCGAGCGTCGGCGCCTTGACGGGACAGATGGAGCAGACGAAGTACTTGAAGACCTCGCTTGAGGCATCGTGCTGCAATTCGTCGTCCTTGCCGCGGTGAGGCACGTCGTAAGCGTCGGCGGCGAGCAGGATGAGATAGTTCGTCTCGCCCATGTCGATGCACTCGATGATCTTGCGGCAGAGCGTCTCGCGCGAGGGCGGGTCTTTCAGCTCTGTCTGGCGCAGGGTCTGCAAAAGGCGGTGTTCGTCGCTGTCGGCCACCTGCTGCGTGGAAAAGACCACGTCGACGAGGTTTTTGCCCAGCGCGCCGGAGAGAGATTTTTTGAGGAGCGCCAGGTACATCTCCTGCTCCTCCTGGCGCATGAGGCCCATCGAGGTGTCGATCCAGGAGATGATCTCACGGTTTGAGTTTACATAACAGCCATAAATGCGGCTGAAGTTGTTTTTATCGGGCCGAAAACGGCGGCGCAGTTCATTGAGTTCTTTCTGGTTCATGGCTCGTCCTTTCTCATTCAAAATATCACGAAGCCGATTTTACCACGCGCACACGGGCGCGGCAAGAGAAAAAGCAGCGGGCGAGGGAGGAGCGAATGAAAGATATTTGTAAAAACGATGTAAAATCCGCTGACATTTGAAAATCGAATTGACAGACTTAGTGCTTTGGACTATGCTGTGTCAAGTCGAAGATCGGAAGAATCGATGAAAAAATAGTTATTCGGAGGCAAAAGCCATGAAAAAATTCCTTGCGATCCTGCTGGCGCTCGTGATGACGCTGGCACTGGTCGCCTGCGGTCAGCAGAACGACGCTGACAACAGCGACAGCACGGACAACGAGCAGTCCACGGAGACGGAGTTCCAGTCCAACATCCTCTTCTGTGGTTCCACGTCCCTGTACCCCATCATCTCTTCCCTCGCCTCTTCCTTCACGGAGAAATATGTGAAGTGGAATGCGGTGGACCCCTCTTTTCCTGAGACGAACATCTCCATCTATGTTGCTCCCGGCGGCTCCGGCGTCGGTGTCAGCGCCGCCATCGACGGCACGGCTGACTTCGGCATGATCGCCCGCGACATCAAGGATTCCGAGGTCGAGGCCCTTGGCGAGAACTACAGCCAGTACATCGTCGCCCGCGACGCGCTGACCGTTTCCGTCAACGCTTCCAACCCCATCTGCTCCGTGATGGATGATATGTCCACCGATACGATCCGCCAGATCTTCGCCGGTGAGATCACCACCTGGGATCAGGTCGACTCCTCCCTGCCTGCCGAGACCATCAATGTCTACATCCGTGACCTGTCCGGCGGCGCTTACGAGGTCTTCCAGAAGGCCATCATGGGCGAGAGCGAAGTCACCGCTTCCGCTACCCAGTCCGCTTCCATGACCGAGCTCGCCACCAACATCGCAAACGATCCCTGGGGCATCGGCTACGCCGGCTTCGGCGCTTACAACAAGGCCAATGCTGACGGTCAGGTCCTGTTCGCCATGAAGGTCGACGGTATTGAGGCCAACGAGGAGAACATCATCAGCGGCGATTACACCGTGCAGCGTCCCGTCATGTTCGTCACCGGCGCGCCTGTCACCGAGTCCGAGCAGGCGTTCATCGACTACGTCTTCTCCCAGACCGGCTATGATGTTGTCGTCGCCAACGGCTACATCCCCGCCTTTACTCCCGCAACCTGATTCCTGGACTATCCGCAAACGCTGCCACCGGAAACGGTGGCAGCGTTTATCTGCTCAAAAGACACCTTTGCGAAGGGAGGTCCTGCCTATGCGCCGGGCCAAAAACGCGGCGTTTTCCGCGCTGCTGTATACGCTCACGGTCCTGACAGTGCTCGTGCTGGCGTTTGTCATCTATTTTATCGTGCAGGAGGCGCTGCCGACGTTTGAAGAAGTACCGGTGAAGGACTTCCTCTTCGGCCAGCGCTGGATGCCCATTGACTATACGGGAACGGGCACCTCGTCCGGCATTTTCAACTTCATTATGGGCACGCTCTACGTTTCGCTCATCGCGATGCTGCTCGCGTCCCTTGTCGGGCTCGGAGCGGCGGTGTTCCTCTCCTGTGCGGCGGGCGCAAAGACGCGCGCGCTCCTCTATCCGCTCATCGATCTGCTCGCGGGCATCCCGTCGGTCGTTTACGGCTTTGTGGGCCTTCTGGTGCTCGTCAAGCTCTTTTTGAAGGCGGGTGTGCACACGGGCTCATGCGTGCTGGCGGCGGGGATATTACTTGCGGTGATGCTGCTGCCCTACCTTGTCTCCTCATGCAGCGAGACGATCCTGAAGGCGAAGGAGCGGTATCTGCCCGCGGCGGACGCGCTCGGCATCTCGCCGTGGTACACAGTGGCGGCGGTCATTCTGCCGGCCTCGTGGAAAAATATCCTGCTTTCGATGGTGCTGGCCATCGGCCGCGCGATGGGCGAGACGATGGCCGTGATGATGGTGATGGGCAACGCGAACCTCTTCCCGACGCTGCTCGGCAAGGGCGAGAGCATCGCTGCCGTCATCGCGCTCGAGATGGGTACTGCCGTGGTCGGCAGCACGCATTACCATGCGCTGTACGCGGCGGGACTTGTGCTGATGGTGCTGCTCTTCATCATCAATGTCGGCATTTCTCTGCTGCGTGACCGCCTGCTGCGGCGTGAGGAGGGCGGCAAATGAGAAAGAGAAGCTTTCGCGCGCTGCTTGCCAAGCTCTGGGCCTATGCGGGGATCCTTCTCGTGCTGGGGACCATCCTGTTTCTGTTTGGCTACATTTTCTGGAAGGGCGGCGCTTCCATCAGTTGGGACTTTATCACGCAGTCGCCGCGCGGCGCGGTGCTGGGCTCTGAGGGCGGTATCTGGCCTGCCATCGTCGGCAGCCTGTATTTCACGCTCGTCGCCATTGTGATCGGGGCCATCCCTGCTATCGCAACGGCGCTGTATCTCGTCTTTTACTGCAAGGGACGCAAAACGGCGCGCGCCATCCGCCTTGTCATCCAGTGCATCTCGGGCATCCCGTCGATCGTGCTGGGCCTTTTTGCCTACAGCTTCCTTGTGCGCGACCTCGGGCTCGGGCGGTGCGTGCTCTCCGCCGGTACGGCGCTTGGCATCATGATCCTGCCCTTTATAGAGGTGCGGGCCGAAAAGGCCTTTGGCGAGGTATCGCCGCAGATGCTGTGCTCGGCCTATGCGCTGGGCTGCTCAAGGCGCTACGCCATCGCGAAGCTCGTGCTGCCGCAGTGCCGGGGCGATCTCGTCTCGGGCGTGATCCTCGGCGGCTGCTACGCCATGGGCGCGACCGCACCGCTCATCTTTACGGGGGCGGTCGCCTACGCCGCGGTGCCGGATTCGGTGCTCAAGCCCGCCATGGCGCTGCCGATGCACCTTTATCTGCTGGTGGCGCAGGGCGAGACCTCCATGGGTGCGGCCTACGGCACGGCCTTTGTAATGATGGCACTCATCCTGATCTGCGATCTGCTGGCGAGCATTTACGCCGGAAGGAGCTATAAACGATGAATCCTGTCATGACGCTGCGGGACGTTTCCGCGTTTTATGACGGAAAGCCCGCCATTGAGCATATTTCCGCCGATATCCCGAAAAATGAGATCACCGCCATCATCGGCCCCTCGGGCTGCGGCAAGTCGACGCTGCTGCGGTGCATGAACGGCCTTCTGACGCAGGAGCCGGGGACGGAGGTGCACGGCGAGATCGCGCTTGACGGCACAGACATTTCCCGCCTGCCGAGCGAAGAGCTGCGCCGCCGTGTGGGGCTCGTTTTTCAGACGCCGACGCCGTTCCCGTTCTCTATCTTCAAGAACCTGACCTTCGCCCCGCAGTATTACGGGCAGAGAGACAAGAAAGCGCTTGAAGCGCTGGCGATCGAGAAATTACAGCTCTGCGGTCTTTACGACGAGGTGAAGGACGATCTGCGCAAAAACGCGCAAAAGCTCTCGGGCGGCCAGCAGCAGCGCCTCTGCATTGCGCGGGCGCTGACGGTGGAGCCCGATATCCTGCTGCTCGACGAGCCGTGTTCGGCGCTCGACGTGCGCGCGACGCAGACGGTCGAAGGGCTGCTGCTGCGCTTAAAGGAGCGCTACACGGTCGTCGTCGTGACGCACAACCTTGCGCAGGCGCGGCGCATCGCCGATACGGCGATGTTCCTCTACAACGGACAGCTCATCGAGCAGGGGGAGCATTTGCTCACAGACCCGCAGGAAAAGGAAACGCGCGCGTTCCTCGAAGGCGCGTTCGGCTAAAAGGAGGAGACCTATGCTGCATATCGAGATCCCCGGCCGTGCGCCGATGGACATTGCAAATGTCGTATTCGATTACAACGGCACGATCGCTGTCGACGGCGCGGTGCTGCCTGAGCTCAGAGAACGGCTCGAAGCGCTTTTGAAGCTCGTGCCGGTGTATGTCCTCACGGCGGACACTTACGGCACGGTGCGCGCGCAGTGCGAGCCGCTGGGCCTGACCGTCCACACCTTTCCGTGCGAGGGCGCGGCACAGTGCAAGGAAGAGATCATGAAAGCCCTCCCCGGCGCGAGCGCGTGCTTTGGCAACGGCTTCAACGATATCCAGATGTTCGACGCGGCGGCGCTGTCCGTCGCGATCTTGGAGGGGGAGGGCCTGTGCGCCGCTCTTCTGCCGCACGCGGACGTGCTGGTGCGCAGCGCGGCGGAGGGACTGGACCTTCTTTTGAAGGAAGGACGCCTGAAGGCGACGCTGCGGAGCTGAAAACCATATTGCTAGAGAAAAAGCGGACTGAAACGGATGTTTCGGCCCGCTTTTTTTGCCGCACAGGGCGCGCTGCACAGAATGGAGTGAAAAAAGAAGAAAAAGGCTCTTGACAAACACAGCACTGCTCGCTAATATAACACTGTCATATAACGGTGTTATGGAGGGGCGCGATGAGTGAAACGGAAATGACGACGCTGGCGCGCATCCACGCCGCCGCGAAGGAAGAATTCCTGCAGAAGGGCTTTCAAAAGGCATCGCTGCGCAATATCGTAAAGCAGGCCGGCGTGACGACCGGCGCGTTTTACGGCTATTACGAGAGCAAGGAGGCGCTCTTTGACGCGCTGGTGTGTGAGTACTATGAGCACGTGATGGGCGAGTATCAGGCGACGCTTGAAGCGTTCGCAGAGCTGCCTCCGCAGGAACAGTCCGAGCAGATGGACAAGCTCAGCGGAGACTGCATGAAAGAGATGCTGCTCTATATGACCGAGCACCGGGACGCGTTTCATCTGCTGCTGCAATGCGCCGAGGGCACGCGCTATGGCGCGATGGTCGACGATGCGGTGGCGCTCGAGGAGGATGCCACGCACCGCTATTATGAAGTCTTGGGCAAGCTGGGTCATCCCGTGCCGCATATCGATGCACGGCTGGAGCACATTCTGGTCACGGGAATGATGAACGCTTATTTCGAGATCGTCCGCCACGATATGCCGCTTCCCGACGCGATGCGCTACCTTGAAGAGCTGCACGCGTTCTACATCGCGGGCTGGATGAAGATCATGGGGCAGTAACGCCCTTTGATTTTTGTATGTGAGTTAGCCATCTCTAACCGAGAAGACGCCTGACTATGAGTTAGTGTAATCTAACTGAATCGGTGATCCGGGGGAAATGTCCCTGCATCATACAATTATCCTGCACAAGGAGGGTCCTGCATGAAAGAGAAGAAACCATCCAACCTAAAGCGCCTGCTGGGCTATGCCGGCGGCCACGCCGTGCTCACGTATCTATCGTGGATACTGGCGGCGGGGAGCGCGCTCATCGCGCTGCTGCCGTTCTGGTACATCTGGCGCATCCTGGACGAGGTCCTTGCCGTCGCGCCCAACTTTGAAGGCGCGGTGCACATCACCCACTACGGGTGGATGGCGGTGCTGTTCGCCGTTTTGGGCGTGCTCGTCTATATCGCGGCGCTGATGTGCTCGCACCTTGCGGCGTTCCGCATCGCGACGAACCTGCGCATCGAGATGGTAGAGCATATCACCGCTTTGCCGCTCGGTACGATAGAGCGCTTCGGCAGCGGCAAGCTGCGCCGCACCATTTCCGAGACCGCCGGCTCGGCGGAGGGGTATCTTGCCCACCAACTGCCCGATGAGGCGCGCGCAATGGCGAGCATTGCGGGGCTTCTCGCGCTGCTGCTGACGTTCGACTGGCGGCTGGGCCTTTTGAGCCTCATCCCGGTGGTGCTGGGCTTTGTCTCCATGATGGGCATGACCGGCAAGGAGATGCAGCGCAATATGAGCGAGTATCAGAACGCGCTGGCCGATATGTCGAACGAGGCGGTCGAATATGTGCGCGGCATCCCGGTGGTAAAGACCTTCGGCCAGACGGTGTATTCGTTCAAGAAGTTCAAGGCGAGCATCGACCGCTACGAAAAGTGGACGACAGCCTATACCATCCAAATGCGTGGGCCGATGATGGCTTACACGCTCGCCATCAACTGCGTGTTCATCTTCCTGACGCTGGGCGCGTTTCTCTTTACGCGCGGCGGTGTGACGAATGAACTGCTGCTGCATCTGCTGTTTTACATCATCATCACGCCCGTCATCACGCTGACGATGACGAAGCTCATGTACATGAGCGAAAACAACATGCTCGTCTCCGATGCTCTTACGCGGATGGACGAGGTGCTGAACGCTCCCGCGCTTTCCGAGAGTGCGCAGCCGCAGCAGCCGCAGGGCGCTTCCGTGCAGCTCTCGCACGTGACCTTCAGCTACGACGGAAAGAAGAATGCCGTCGAGGATGTGTCGCTCGATATCGCGGCGGGGCAGACCGTTGCGCTCGTCGGTCCTTCGGGCGGCGGCAAGTCGACGCTCGCGAGCCTGATGGCGCGCTTCTTTGATCCCCAGAGCGGCAGCGTCCGCATCGGCGGCGTGGACGTGAAGGACATGAAAAAGAGCGAGCTGATGGATACCGTGTCCTTCGTTTTCCAGAACAGCCGCCTCTTGAAAATGAGTATTCTCGATAATGTGCGCATGGGCCGCCCCGACGCGGCGGAGGATGAGGTCCTCGCGGCGCTGAAGGCTGCGCAGTGCATGGACATCATCGAAAAGCTCCCGCAGGGCGTGCACACGGTCATCGGCACGCAGGGCGTTTACCTCTCCGGCGGCGAAGCGCAGCGCATTGCCATCGCCCGTGCGATGCTCAAAAACGCGCCGGTCCTCATCCTCGATGAGGCAACGGCCTTTGCTGACCCCGACAATGAGACCAGGGTGCAGGCCGCGATGGCGGAGCTCGCCAGGGGTAAGACCGTCATCATGATCGCGCACCGCCTTTCCACCGTCGTGAACGCTGACCGTATCTATGTCCTCAAGGACGGCAGGATCACCGAGAGCGGTACGTTCGGCGAGCTGTCGGCCGTTCCCGAGAGCCTGTTCGGCACGATGTGGCACGACTATCAGCAGTCGGTGCAGTGGAAAGTGGCAAAGGAGGCGTAAGAGATGATCGAAAAACTGCAAAGAAGATTCGCCCTTTCCCGCAAGGGTGCGGTCGATACCATCAAGGGCAGCGTTTACTGCGCCCTGCAGAACGTCGCGTTCATGCTGCCAGTCGGTATTCTGTATACGCTCGTCAAGGACATGATGGAGGGGACGCTCGGCGCGGACCGTGTCACATTTTACGTGGTGGGCAGCATCGCCTGCTGCGCGCTCATCCTGCTCACGACCTATTTTCAGTATAACGGGACCTTCCTCGTCACCTATGTCGAGACCGGCGTGCGCCGCGTGAGCCTTGCCGAAAAGCTGCGCCGCATCCCGCTGTCGTTTTTCGGCAAGAAGGACCTCGCCGATCTGACGAGCTCCATCATGAACGACTGCGCCGTGCTCGAGCAGAGCCAGTCGCACTTCGTCTCGCCGCTCATCGGCGCGATGATCTCTACGACGGTCATCGCCCTTTCGGTGCTGATGTATAACTGGCGCATGGGACTTGCGGCCATCTGGCCGCTGCCGGTGGCGTTTGCCATCGTGGCGCTGGCCTCAAAGGTGCAGAAGGGGCTTGCGCGCAAGTCCACGGCCGCGAAGATCGCCTGCGAGGAGGGCATTCAGGAATGCGTGGAGACCATGGCGGACCTGCGCGCGAACAAGGCTGAGGCGTGTTACCTCACGGGCCTTGAAAAGAAGATCCGCGCCGTGGAGGACCGCGCCATCGCCTCTGAGCTCGGCACGGCGGTGTTTGTCGTGACGGCGGGGCTCATCCTGCGCCTCGGCATCGCGACGACGGCACTGACGGGCGCGTATCTCCTGACACGCGGCGAGCTCGACGTGCTGACATACTTCATGTTCCTGCTCGTGGCGTCGCGCCTGTACGACCCGCTGGAGGGAAGCTTGCAGAATCTTGCTGCCATCATCGCGACGAACAGCAACATCGAGCGCATGAATGAGATATTCGACTGTCCCGTGCAGAGCGGCAGCGAGGAGCTGACGAACAAGGGCTGCGACATCGTCTTCGACCATGTGGGCTTTGCCTATGACACGAGCGAGACGGTGCTGCGCGATGTGTCCTTCACGGCAAAGCAGGGCGAGGTCACGGCGCTCGTCGGCCCGTCCGGCGGCGGCAAGACGACGGTGTCGCGTTTGGCCGCGCGCTTCTGGGATATCAGCCAGGGCAAGATCACCGTCGGCGGGATGGACATTTCCAAGGTCGACCCTGAGACGCTGATGAGCCTTTACTCCATCGTTTTCCAGGATGTGACGCTGTTTGACAACTCCATTCTGGAGAACATTCGCATCGGCCGCAAGGATGCGACGGATGAAGAGGTCATCGCCGCGGCAAAGCTCGCGAACGTGGACGAATTTGCCGAAAAGCTGCCTGAGAAGTGGCACGCCAACATCGGCGAGAATGGCTGCGAGCTCTCCGGCGGCGAGCGTCAGCGCATCTCCATTGCCCGCGCGTTCCTGAAGGGTGCGCCCATCATCCTGCTGGATGAGGCGACGGCGAGCCTCGACGTAGAAAACGAGACCGCCATTCAGGAGGCGCTCTCGCGGCTCATCAAGGATAAGACCGTGCTCATCATCGCCCACAGGATGCGTACCGTGTCCGGGGCGGACAAGATCGTTGTGCTCAAAGGCGGCAAGGTGGCTGAGGAAGGCAGACCTGCCGAGCTTTTGGAGAAGGACGGCATCTTTGCGCACATGGCGGCGCTGCAGACGCAGAGCCAGAATTGGACGATCGCCTGAGCGAAGTCCATGGAATAGAGCATCAGATATACAAAAAGCGCTGTCCGGCTATTTGGCCGGACAGCGCTTTTTTTCTGCCCAAAGGGGATGGTAAAATATTGTTTACAATTTGCACATTGACTTTACCTGCTGAATGCGTATAATGATGACGTTCTAAAATTAGAAGATTGCCATTGGATGACGATGGACGATCGCATCGCCGTCCGAGGGCAGCGGAAAGGAACCGACATGATACCCAAAGGCCCCGTACCGGGAAGAACGATCTTCAGCCATGCGAACAAGATGACCCAGGCCTACCACATCATGCTCGCCCCGCTTTGCAAAGAGACAGGCCTGCCGCCGCTGGCGCTGGACATTCTGCTCTTTCTCGCCAACAATCCCGAGCACAACACGGCGAAGGACATCTGCC
>ERZ827088.1605-NODE-1605-length-27195-cov-3.241746_pt1 | contig 27195 bp, 17 predicted proteins | sample MGYA00519922_ERZ827088 | MGnify/ENA primary metagenome ERZ827088 (study PRJEB31778, sample SAMEA3449254) | human gut metagenome | biome: human gut; feature: human-associated habitat; material: faeces | place: United Kingdom | collected 2010/2012 ...
GTCGCCTTCGCCGCCACCGCCGCCGCCATCGCCCCGCCGGCCGCTATGGCCGGCGCTGCCCCTGCCAGCGCCAGCACCGCGGCAGCCGCCGCATCGTATCCGGTCAGGTCCAGCCGGGCCGCCTGCTCCTCCGTCAGGGCCTGCTTCGCCTCGTCGATGGCGTCCAGCTGGCCGGAGACCTCGTCCGCGTTGGCGTCCGAGATGTCCTCCGCCGCCGGCAGCGCGTCGATCAGCGCCTGCACAGCCGAAACCGCCTCGTCAGGCTCCTCGTCAGGCGCTTTGTCAGGTGCTTTGTCAGGTGCTTCGTCGGACGTTTTATCGTCCTCACCCGCACCATCCTGACCGGGTGCCTGCGTCTGCCCGTCGTTTCCCTGCGTCAGGACCGTCTGCTCCTGACCGGCCTGCCCCTGCGCCTCCGCCGCCAGCGCCGATGCAGGCAGCAGCGTCAGGCACAGAGCCAGAGCCATCAGCAGGGATACTCCTTTTTTGATCATGTGCATAACCTCCGTTCTGTTTTTTCACGGCTGCCGTATGTCACAGCAGGCCGATGCCTCTTCCGCGGTTCACCGCCTGCTGCCGGTTTGACACCCGAAGCTTTCTGAAAATGCTGTTGCTGTGGAACTTGATGGTCCCCGCCTTCCGGCCCATCCGCTCCGCGATCTCGTCATTGCTCATGCCCAGCGCCATCAGGCGCAGCACCTTTTTCTCCGTCTCGGTCAACGTCTCGTAGTACTCCGCCGGAGACTTCAGATAATTGGGAAAGTACCGGCTCACGCCGCCCGCCAGCTCCATGATCCGGTCGGTAAAGTCGTCCGCGCCCCGCTCCCGCTGGTAGATGAACAGCATCTGCACCATGCAGGCGCCCTCGTCCGCCAGCAGCCGTATGTACCGGTATTTTTTCGCCAGCGCCAGCGCTGTCTCCAGCTCCCGGCACATGCGGTCCTTCTCCCCCGATTTGTAGTACACGGCGGCCAGCAGCATGTGACACTCGCACAGGTCCATGTGCCGCTTCCCCGGCTCCAGCAGGGTGATAAGCTGCCTGACCAGCACGTAGGCGGCCATGTTTTTCCCCACCTGCAAATAGCAGCGCACCTTGGTGAGCCAGGCAAACATGTCCATCATATAGATGTCCCGATTCTCATCGGGGGCAGTGTTTTCCAGCCACTGGGTCACCGCCTCCTGCTGCCCATCGTAGCAGGCCGCCAGACATTCCAGCGCGTTCAGGCTGGCCGTCAGCTCCTCCCGCCCCGTCTCCTGGATGCGGTCTCTGATCTTCTCCCCCAGAGGCTTGGCCGTCCGCGCCTGCCCGTTCATCAGCAGGATGCGCATCTGCAGCGCCAGCGCCACGAACAGGCAGCGCATATCGCTCTCCCTCTCGATAAGCGGGATGGTCCCCGTCGCCAGGATCAGCGCGTTGAAGCAGTCGTTGTTCTGATAGTACCACTCCGCCAGCATGATCTCATAGACGTTCTTCCCCACGCTGCCGTACAGCTGGTGGATCAGCTGGGTAATGGCGTCCTTATGCCGCTCCAGATGCGGGCCGAACCGCGTAAAATCCCGAAACCCGTTGATGATGCTGGGACGGCAGGCGGACAGCGTCAGCGACCTCACCGGCACCATGCCCGTTTTCACCAGGAAAAGCACGATGCGCAGGAACATGCCGTCGCTGATGTACGGCATGACCAGCTCCGTGCAGATGCGGTAATAATCCTTCTCCCGAAGATCCTGCATCCGCCAGTGCCTGGGCGTCGTGCCCAGCAGGCTCACATACTCCCTGGCCAGATCCAGATCTCCCGCCATGGCCGCCAACAGGGCAAAGACGGCCGGCAGCGCCGGATGGCTCCTGCGCGCCGCCGCGTCCAGCCGGTAAAAGTGGTCCCGGCAGGCCCACAGCGCGGGCATGGAAAACGGGTGCTCCGTGAATTCCGCCACGATGGTCTCCAGCAGATGCCCCGCCTGCTCCGCCTCGTCCAGAACGCATACCAGCTCCATTTGGGGCCGCGGATATGTGACATTTCCTTTTTGTTCCATTTCCCTCATCCTATCTGCTCCATTGTACCGGTTTATTATAATCCATTTTCTTCCGTTTGCCCAGCAAACTTTACTTTATGAATAACCAAACTTTCAACCAAACTCTCCTGAATTTGACGTCTGCCCGGCGACGGCGCCGCAGCGCCTTTCCCCGCCGGTGCATCGGCTTTTTTCCTGTTTCTTCCAATTATTTCAGGCAGAAGCCTGCGCGCAGGCGAATATTCGCTTAATATTTCATGGATAAACGGTAGCCATTCGTTTCGCCGTGCGGTATAATACAGGGTGATTTTTTATATGCCTCGGGAGCCGCGCCGCGGGTGCGGCCGCAAAAAAAGGCGCCGGATGCGCCATGGAGGGTACGGCATCCGGTGAAAGGGAGGGCGTTATCGCATGAATCGCAGGAAACTGCTGATCGCAGATGATTCTGAGATGAACCGTGCCATGCTGGCCAATATGCTGGATCATGATTTCCAGATCATCGAGGCTGTGGACGGCCATGAGACCATCTCCGCGCTGGAGATGTACGAGGGCGAGATCGCGGCCCTGCTGCTGGACATCGTCATGCCGGAGATGGACGGCTTTCAGGTGCTGGAGGAGATGCAGCGCCGCGGCTGGACCGAGTCGGTCCCCACCATCATGATCTCGGCGGAGACGGGCAGCGCGTATATCGACCGCGCCTTTGAGCTGGGCGCGTCGGACTACATCAACCGCCCCTTCACCACAGGCATCATCCGCCGCCGCATCATCAATGCCATCCTGCTGCACACCAAGAAGCAGCAGCTCATAGACATCGTGTCCAATTACTCTTACCGCCACGAGAAGAACACGGAGGAGATGGTGTCCATCCTCAGCTCCGCCGTGGAGCACCGCTGCTGCGGCGGCGGACGCCACATGGCCGGCGTCGGCTGCCTGACGGGTCTGCTGCTGCGCTGCCTGCTGGCGCGGGAGGATGTACACCCGCTGGACCCCGCCGATGTGGAAGCGGTCTGCATGGCCGCCAGCCTCCACGACATCGGCAAGCTCATGATCCCCCGTGAGCTGCTGGAAAAGCCGGACCGTCTGACGCCGGAGGAATACGAGATCGTCAAGCGCCACACCGTCATCGGTGCCCAGCTCATTGCGGAGCTCCCCGTCTATCAGGGGGAGAAGCTGACCAAATACGCCATGGAGATCTGCCGCTGGCACCACGAGCGCTGGAACGGTGAGGGCTACCCCGACGGCCTGAAGGGCGACAGGATCCCTCTGGCCGCCCAGATCGTCTCCCTGGCCGATGCCTACGATGTGCTGGTACACCAGCGCAGCTGCAAGACGCCCTACACCCACGAGCAGGCAATGGCCATGCTCCATAACGGGGACTGCGGCTCCTTCAACCCCCTGCTGCTGTCCTGTCTGGATGAGGTCGGCGAGGCCGCCAGACGCGGCGTGGACCGCAAGGCCGCCGGCCGCCGCTCCCCCCGCCGCACGGTGGAGAAGCTGTACCGCGGGCAGGATCTGGCCGCCGCCCGCATGACCCGGCAGCTGGAGGACGCCTACGCCAAGCAGGATTTTCTCTTCGCTCTCAGCGGGGAGATCTGGTTTGAATACACGCCCCACCCCTCCTCCCTGCGCCTGTCCCGCGGCGCCACAGAGCAGACGGGCCTGCCGTCCATGATCGTGGAGCCCCTGGACGATCCGGATTTTCTGGCGCGGGTAGGGGCGGAGACGGTGGATGCCGTCCGCCGCCGCCTGGCGGACCTCTCCATGGAGGAGGCGTATCTGGAGATGGCGGCCCAGCTGGTGCTGAACGGACAGCCCCGGCGCTGCCAGCTGGCCATTTTGGTGCTGCGGTCCGCCGCAGAGCACGGCCGCTGTTCCGCCCTGTTCGGCAGAGTCATCGACATGGATGACAACTGTGAGCGGCTGGAGCGCTATGACCGCGCCGTCGGCCATTTGGCGGACCGCCAGCTCCTGCTGCCCGTCACCATGGGGCGGGACGACGTGCTTCGCGTCACGGCGGAGCAGCTGGGCCCTGTGATGCAGAGCTACCGCGCCATGTTCCAGACCGTGCGGCTGATAGACCCTGGCATCTGTATGCAGGTGACTTCCGACGCCCACGGCCACTCTGTGGATAAGACCGATCACTGCTATGCCATCTGGGGCAAGAACCGGCGCTGTGAGCACTGTATCTCACAGGACGCGGTGCGTACCCGCACCACCCAGAGCAAGGTGGAGACCATCGGCAACGACGTTTTCTATGTCATCGCCATCTGCGTAGAGGTGGACGGCATCCCCTACTCACTGGAATGCGTCAACCCCATCCACTCTGACGATATGGTCGGCAGCGGCGAGGAGAATATTTTGAACCAGCTGCTGGTCCGCAACCGTCAGGTGTATACCGACTCCGCCACCCAGGTCTTCAACCGCCGCTATTACGACGAGCGCCTGCGCAGCCTCACCGGCGAGTACGCCTTGGCCATGATCGATCTGGACAACTTCAAGGAGATCAACGACCGCTTCGGCCACCCCGCCGGCGACGCCGCGCTGTTCCACGCGGCTCAGACCATGCGCTCCATGCTGCGCAGCGGGGACGAACTGGTGCGCTACGGCGGCGACGAGTTCTTCCTGCTGTTCCACGGCCTGCCCGCCCATGTGCTGGCGCGGAAGCTGGAGGACATCTGCCGTGCCGTGGCCGCCCTGACGATACCGGAGTATCCGGATCTGCACCTGTCCCTGAGCATCGGCGGCGCATACGGCTCCGCCCGCGTCTCCGAGCTGGTGGGCAAGGCCGATCTGGCTCTGTACCGCGCCAAGCGCACCAAAAACTGCGCCGTCGTGTATGAGGAATAAACCATATTGTACGGAATAAGGAGAGAATATCCATGACACTGACTGAATTCTACGCCGCCGTAGGCGGAAGCTACGAGGATGCCTCCGCCCGCCTGCAGAACGACGCCTTTATCGGCCGGTTCCTGCGGATGCTGCCCCGCGACGACAGCATGGCCCGCCTGACGGCGGCCGTGGACAGCGGCAGCGCCGAGGAAGCCTTCCGCGCCGTCCATACCCTGAAGGGCATCGCCCTGAACCTGAGCCTTGTCCGCCTGGCCGAAGCCTGCACCGCCATGACCGAGGCCCTGCGGGGCAGTGCGGTGATGCCGGCCAACGTCCGTGCGCTGCACGATGCCGTGGCGCGGGAGTACGCGCTTGTCACAGAGACCCTGGCACAGCTGGAGACGTGACGCGCCGGTATAAGGGAGGCCGTTCCATGAAGGAAAATCACCTCCGCCTTGTCAAGCACATGGCGGTTAATATCGTCCTGCTGCTCGCTGCCGTGATGGTGCTGCTGCTCGCTGCGGCACACCGGACCTACACGCGCCAGATGGAACGGCTGGATATCTACATCGGCGTGCTCAGCGGCCGGACGGCCCAGCACGCGGGCGATGTGTTTCAGGACAAGCTGTCCGCCATCACCTCCGCCGCCTGCCTGTACGGTGAGGCGCTGGGCGAAGACGGCGCGGACATGACCCATCTGGCCCAGCTGGAACAGGTCTCCGGCTTTGACCGCATCCGCTTTATCGATGCCGATGGCGTCAGCTATACCAGCGACGGAGAAACGGCGCTGGTGGCGGACCGCGTCTATTATATGGACGGCATCCGCGGCGGCAGCGGCATCATCTCCGTCTCCGCGTCCCGCTTCAACAGCGCCAGGTTCATCGGCTTTTACGCGCCGGTGCAGCTGGGCGATGAGGTCATCGGCGTGCTGCTCGGCCTCCTGGATGAGGAGACTGTCTCCGCCGTGCTGGAGACGGAGCTTTACGGCTGCCCCGCCTTCACCATGCTGGTGGACGCCAATGGCCGCTCTCTGGGCCAGTACCGCACCGCGGGCTCTGCCTACGTGGAGGATCTGGACGCCGCTCTCTCCCATTTCCAGGTGTCCCAGGCCCGCGACGTGCTGGAGGCTGCCGCCGATCAGACGGCCATGACCTTCTCCTTCGTGGGCAGCGGCGGCGCGTCCGAGGGCGGCATCCAGCCCGTGTCCGGCACCGGCTGGTCCCTCCTGCAGCTGTTCCCCTCCCAGGTGGCGGCCCAGATGCTGGCGGAGATCAACAGGGACCAGCACCTCACCATGCTGGTGCTGGTCGTGATCCTGATGCTGATCGGAGCCCAGCTGCTCTATTTCACCCGCCGGCAGGTATCCGCCGCTCAGGCCCAGCGCTCCCGCGACCGCATGACCTCCCTGCTGCAAAGCGTGGCCGACGACTACCTCTGCCTGATCAGCGTGGATCTGAACACCCAGCAGGAGGAACTGTTCCGCCTGCTGGAGAGCTGCGGTCTGGAGGACTGGACCGGCGGCGACGCCGACTATACCCACGGCATGCAGAAGTTCGCCCGGCAGTTCGTCTGCCCTCAGGACCGTGACCGGTTCCTCCGCACCGCCCGGCTGGACACGCTGCTGCCCCTGCTGGAGCGCCAGCGGGAGCTTTATATCGAATATGACGCCATCATCGGCGGCGAGCTCCAGCATCTGCAAAGCAAGTTCATCCTGGACCGCAGCGATCCCGGGAAGCCCCGCCTGCTGTCCGGCGTCCGCAACATCACGGAGCTGACTCACGAGCGCATCCGCACCCGTACCAGCATGGACCTGATCGTCTCCGCCGCCAGCACCGTGTACCCCTTCATTCTGGAGGAGAACCTGACGAAAAACGAGGCTTTCACCGTCTATAACCACAGCGTCGTCAACGAGGGCCTGTTCCAGAGCTTCACCATGGAGGAGATGATGGACTCCCTGAAGCCCACCATGCCCTATTCGGAGGACTTCGACAGGCTGCATGCCCTCATGAACCGCGATGCCCAGCTGGACGCCTACCGGCGGGGCCAGCGCCTGCTCCATGTGCAGGTGCGCCAGACCGGCGATGACGGGCAGGTTCATTGGATGGAGACCCGGAATATCCTGATGGAAAACGTCACCGGCGACGTGTACTCCATCTCCATGACCCGCTGCATCGATGATGATATGCGCCGCACCGCGGAGCTCCGGCAGGCCAAGGAGGCCGCCGAAAGCGCCAACCGCGCCAAGAGCACCTTTCTCTTTAATATGTCCCACGATATCCGCACCCCCATGAACGCCATCATGGGCTTCTCCTCTCTGGCGGAAAAATACGTCAACGACCCCGCCCGCGTGGCGGACTGCCTGCAGAAGATCAACCTCTCCGGCCAGTATCTGCTGCGCCTTATCAACAGCGTGCTGGACCTGGCCTACATCGAAAGCGGCAAGATGACGCTGGACATCAGGGCCCACGACATCCCCGCCATGCTGAAAAATGTGAAGTACGTGTTTCAGGCGGACCTGCAAAAAAAGCAGCTGACGCTGGACGTCGCCTGCGACGTACAGGACCCCGTGGCGTACTTTGACGCCCTGAAGATGAACCAGATCGAGCTGAACCTCATCGGCAACGCCATCAAGTACACTCCCGCCGGCGGCCACATCACCTACACTGTCAGCCAGACCGGCCGCGGCAGCGGCACCGCGGACTACCGCTTTACCGTAAAGGACAACGGCATCGGCATGAGCGAGGAGTTCCGCCGCCGCGTCTTCGACGCCTTTGAGCGGGAGAACAACAGCGTCGTCTCCGGCATCGAGGGGTCCGGTCTGGGTCTCGCCATCACCAAGCGTCTGGTGGAGGAGCTGGGCGGTGCCATCACCTGCCGCAGCGAGCCGGGCAAAGGCTCCGAGTTCGTCTGCACCTACACCCTCCGCACCGGCACTGCCGCCGATGCGGCGCCGGAGCTGCCGGAGAGCGGGGAGCGGCTCCACGCTGCAGGCCGCCGCGTCCTGCTGGTGGAGGACAACGCCCTGAACCGTGAGATCTCCCGCGAGATCCTCAGCGGCGCCGGTTTCCTGGTGGAGGAAGCGGACGATGGCGACGCAGCCGTGGAAAAGGTCCGCCGGTCCGCCCCGGGTCACTATGACCTGATCCTCATGGACGTGCAGATGCCCAGAATGGACGGCTACGAGGCCACGCGGCGCATCCGCGCCCTGCCGGACCCCCAGCTGTCCCATATCCCCATTCTGGCCGTGACGGCCAACGCCTTTGCGGAGGACCGCCAGGCGGCGCTGGAGGCCGGCATGGACGGCCACATCGCCAAACCCGTCAGCGTACAGGCACTGGAGCTGGCCATCGCCCGCCTGCTGTCCCGCCGCAGCGGCGATGCCGACACAGATCCCGACAGCAAGGAGGCGCCGGAGCAGTGAACATCAGGAAATATCTCATCGCGCTGACCGTGCTGATGCTGGCCCTGCTGCCCGCCGCCTGCAGCGCTCAGGAGGAGCCGTCCGGGGATCTCCCCGAGCTGGTGATCGGCAGCGACGATTACCGCCCCTATAACTATCTGGACGAAAACGGTCAGGCCGCCGGCGTGGATGTGGCTCTGGCCACGGAGGCCTGCCGCCGCATGGGCTACGAGCCGGTGTTCCGGCAGATCAGCTGGGATGAGAAGGATCTCCTTCTGGAAAGCGGCCAGGTGGATTGCCTGTGGGGCTGCTTCTCCATGAACGGACGGGAGAACGCCTATCTCTGGGCCGGCCCCTACCTGTACAGCGATCAGTTGGTGGCCGTCCGCGCCGACAGCGATATCTACACTCTGGCCGATCTGGCGGACCGCCGCGTGGCGGTGCAGGTCAGCTCCAAGGCCGAGAGCATCCTCTCCGACCCCGCCGATGCCCGCATTCCCCAGCTCCGCGCCCTGTACTGTCTGGTGGACATGGATCAGGTGGCAACCGCCCTGCGCAAATACTATGTGGATGCCTGCGCCAGCCACGCCGAGGCGCTGGCCGGTGCGCTGGAAAAGGCCGGCGTATCCTACCGCTTTCTGGATGAGCCGCTGCTGCACGCCCAGCTGGGCGTGGCCTTCGCCGCCGATGGCGACACCGCCCTGCGGGACCTGCTGGCCCAGACGCTGGCGGACATGGAAGCCGACGGCACCACGGAGCGCATCGCTGCGTCCTTCGGGTTGGGCGCCGACACCGCATTAGGGAGGACGACGCCGTGAACAACATCAAGCGAACCGTCTCCCGCCTCCAGTGGCGGGTCGTCCCTATCATCTTCGCCGGCATCCTGCTGTTCCTCCTGACCCTGGACCTGTCCGGCCGGAACGGCCTCAGCCGCACTCAGGCCCTGACGGACAACACGCTGGACACTCTGCGCCTGCAGTGCATCAGCTTCCATAAGCTGGAATCGGCGGACGGCACCAAGAGCCTGTTCCGTCTGGCCGACAGCGTACAGGCGCTCAGCCGCCATCTGGAGCTGGACCCCACCCTCGCCTCCAACGCCTATCTGGAGGACTTCGTGGACGAGATACGGCTCAGCGGCATCGCCCTCCTCAACGCGGACCTGCAGCTGGAGGCCTCCGGCTACACCCGTCAGTACGCGGGCATGGCCTGGCCGGACGGCGCGTCCTCCGCCCGGCTGGAGAGTCTCATCGGCTCCGCCAAGATCTACACCCAGCGTCTGGAGAAGGACGGCGTCTCCTATGATGTCTGCGCCGTGGCGCGGCGGGACGCCCCCGGCGTGGTCATCGGCTTCTACCAGCAGCCCAACGGCCTTCTCGCCGACACGGAGGTCGACATGGCCACCCTGCTCACCGGCCTGCATCTGGACCGCAAGGGCGCCTACCTCATCACCCGCGACGGCGCGGTGCTGGCCTCCAGCACCGCCGGCATCGGCGATGACAGCGCCGTGCTGGACTGCCTGAACCGGCTGGAGTGCGGCGGCGCCCTGCAATCGTTCCGCTGCGGCGGACATCTGTATTACGGCGCCCGCTCTGCCTGCGAGGATTACGGCCTGTACATCTATTTCCCCGCCCTGTCCGTCTTTTCCTCCACCCTCACCGCCGCCGCAGTGTTCATCGCGCTGTACGGCGTCTTTTGGGTGCTGCTGTTCGGTCTCAAGACCCGGGAGCTGTCCGACAGCCAGTGGGAGCTGCGCCGCAGCAACAGCCAGCTGCAAAAGACGGTGAACATGCTCCATTCTCTGGAGAACATCTACTTCACCATTTTCTATGTGGATCTGGAGCTGAACCGCTTCGACACCGTGTTCCTGGCCCCATGGCTGGACGGCTTCCTGCCGGAGGATCTCAGCTACTCCAAGCTGAAGGACCGCTTCACCCATCTGCTGGTGCTGGAGCAGTACCGTGATGAGCTCGACCGCCAGATGAGCAGTGCCGCCATCCGCGAAACCCTCCGCAGGGACAACCTCTCCGATGTGCGCCACAGCTTCTACGTCGACTATCAGGCCTACCGCGGCGATGCCGTCAACTGGTGCCGCGTCACCGTGACGGCGGTGGACTTCGATGAGGAGGGTACCCCCCTCCACGTTCTGGTGGTGCTCCAGGACATCAACCGTGAAAAGACAAAGGAGGCGGAGTACCAGGCCCAGATCATGGAGGAGGCCCAGTCCGCCCGTCTGGCCAACATGGCCAAGAGCGAGTTCCTCCGCCGCATCAGCCACGACATCCGCACCCCCGTCAACGGCATTCAGGGCTACCTGGCCATGGCCGCTCAGGCCCCCAATGACATGGAGCTTCAGACCAGATGCCGCCAGCGGGCCGGCACCGCCCTGAACACCCTGCTGGATCTGGTGAATAACGTTCTGGATATGAGCAAGCTGGAAAGCGGCCAGCTCCAGCTGGAGCATAAGTCCTTCGCTCTGGCGGACATTCTGGACGAGGTCCGTGTCACCAACGAGCCCTACGCCGCCGAGCACGGCATCGCCTACACCGTGGAGTGCCTGTGGGACACCGATAACGCGCCCCGTCTCATCGGCAGCCCCTCCCACCTCCGCCAGATCCTGATGAATCTGGTGAGCAACGCCATCAAGTACGGCCGCAGCGGCGGCTGCATCCGGCTCACCGGCCGTGCGCTCCCTGCCGACGGCGACAGCGCCGTCTACCAGTTCACCTGCGCCGATAACGGCATCGGCATGAGCGAGGAGTTCCAGCAGCACATCTTCGAGCCCTTCATGCAGGAGTCCGACGATGCCCGCACCCGCTATCAGGGCACGGGGCTGGGCCTGTCCATCGTGAAGCGTCTGGTGGAGGCCATGGGCGGCCAGATCACCTTCACCAGCCGGAAGGGCGTGGGCACCACCTTCTGCGTCACCCTGCCCTTTGAGATCGACCGCCACTACGCCCCCGACCCCGATGAGGAGGAGACGGAGGGTTCCTCCTGGCTGGAGGGCATCCACGTCCTGCTGGCGGAGGACAACGAGCTGAACATGGAGATCGCCGAGTTCCTGCTGCTGGACCGCGGCGCCTCCGTCACCCGCGCCTGGAACGGCAAGGAGGCGCTGGACGCCTTCGCCGACGCGCCGGATGGTGCCTTTGACGTGATACTCATGGACATCATGATGCCGGTGATGAACGGTCTGGACACCGTGCGGGCCATCCGCGCGCTGGACCGTCCCGACGCTGCGGAGATCCCCATCATCGCCATGTCCGCCAACGCCTTCTCCGATGATATCCAGCAGAGTCTGGACGCCGGCTTCAACGCCCATGTCGCCAAGCCGATAGACGCGTCCCTGCTGGCGCAGACGTTACGAAAATTTGTCCCCCCCCCGTGTCCGTAAGAAGAAAGCATCCGTCCCCCACGCGCAGACTTCCTGAGACGGAGCCGCCATCGGAAGCGTAAAAAGCACGGCATGACGCGAATGCCTCGCGCCATGCCGTGCTTTTCGTTTTCCACATGATGTGCTCATTCCCGGGAATAAAAATTTTTTTGTCGATGAAACATTTCACCGTCCCCACGTGTATGTAGTATGAAGGGCCTTTCAGACAGCAAGGAGATCGATCTATGACAGAGCAACAGTTTTCCCCTCTGGCAGAGCGATATATGGATACGGTGTTCCGGGTGGCGTACAGCTATCTGCGCTCCCCCGCCGACGCCGACGATGTGACCCAGGACGTGCTGCTGCAGCTGTACAAAACGGACAAGGCGTTCGATGACGACGCCCATGTGAAGAACTGGCTGATCCGCGTTACGGTCAATCGGTGCAAAAATATACTCCGCGCCCCGTGGCACAGGACGGAGGACATCGCCGACTATGAAAACAGCCTGACCTTTGAGGAGCCTCAGTGTCAGGAGCTGTTTGAGGCGGTGATGGCTCTGGACCGGCGCTACCGCGTGCCGGTGCTGCTGTACTATTACGAGGGCTACCGCCAGAAGGAGATCGCCGGCCTCATGGACATACCGGAGGAAACGGTGCGCACACGGCTGGCCCGTGCCAGAGAGAAGCTGAAACACATTTTATCGGAGGTGCCGCAGACATGACAGAGCACGAGCTTTTCCAAAAGACCTTCTCCACACTGCACGCCTCCCCCGACACACTGATGGAGGTTCAGAAAACCATGGAGAACAGCAAAAAGACCCACCGCACCCTGCGCAAGGGTGTGGTCATCGCCATCGCCGCCGCCCTGATGCTGACGGTGGCCGCAGCAGCCGGCGTAGTGCATCTCATCAAGGCGGACGTGACCCCCGCCGACGGCGTCAGCGACACCACGCTCCACGCCTTCACCGATGATATGGACGCCTCCGCCCCCACGGTGGAGGGCAACTCCGGTGAGCTCATCACCGTACCGGACATGGAGCGTATCCCCGGCGATGTGGAGACGGTGCAGCGCCTGGTGGGCGACTACCTGTCCAAGCTGGATGCCGGCCTCACCGTTGGCAGCACCACCATCACACTGGGGACATTCCTCATCGACGAGAGCGGCTGCGGCATCCTGACCTATACCGTGGACGATCCCGAAGGCGTATCCTACGAGGACGCAGGCTACGGCGAGGTGTACAGTCTGCCTCTGCAGCCCTGTATGTACCTGCGCTCCCCGGATTTCCAGCAGGGCGGCATGGTCAATGTGAAGCTCCATGTAGATAAGACCACCAGCACCGCCACCCATCTGGACGTGGTGGCCTACTTTGCCGCCGGTGAGACGTATCAGAAGGGCGACAACCTCTACTTCACCGTTTACGACGGCGGCAGCGAGAGCCGGGAACCCTACGCCGTGGCCATTCAGCCCCGCACCTACGCCCCTGTCCGGACGCTGACCGCCGCCGATGGCGAGGTGGCCCGCATCTCCGCCGTGGGCATCACCATGGACAATGCCTCCCCCGCGCAGGAGCTGACCGTTCAGGAGCTGACCCTGCACTATGCCGACGGCTCCTCCTACGCGGTGAGCAGCGACAGCCAGAACCTGATGAACTGGGTGCTGGGCTACATCTACGGCGACGGCGAGACCGCCCCCTTCGCCCACGCGGTATACATCTTCAACCGTATGGTGGACGTGGACACCGTTACCTCCGTGTCCCTCGACGGCCGCTGGTTCGACTTCACCGCCGAGCAGCACATCCCCGTGCAGCTGACCTACCTGCCCTGACCCCCTGCGTACCCCCCTGCGGAGCGGCTTTTGCCGCTCCGCTTTTCTTTTTCCATTTCCCTATTGACAAGATAGGCTATTCGTCCTATAATCCCCAGTAGATTAGTAGGTAAATTGCACACAGGAGGCAACGAACATGCAAAAACCGCTTCTTACCATAGAAAACCTGCACGCCGGCGTCGAGGGCAAGGAGATCCTCCGCGGCGTGGACCTCACCATCGGCGCAGGGGAGACCCACGTGCTGATGGGCCCCAACGGCACCGGCAAGTCCACCCTTGGCTGCGCCATCACCGGCAGCCCCGCCTATACCGTCACCGCCGGCCGCATCCTGTTCGACGGCGAGGACATCACCCAGCTTCCCGTCAACGAGCGTGCCAGGCGCGGCATTTTTCTGTCCTTCCAGAACCCGCTGGAGGTCCCCGGCGTCACCCTCAGTGCCTTCATCCGCACGGCGCTGGAGCAGAAGACCGGCAGCCGCCTGCGCCTGTGGGACTTCAAGAAAAAGCTGAAGGACGCCATGGCCCTGCTGGATATGGACGAGAGCTACGCCGACCGCGACCTGAACGTGGGCTTCTCCGGCGGTGAGAAGAAGAAGGCCGAGATATTGCAGATGCTGATGCTGGAGCCCCGCCTGGCCATTCTGGACGAGACGGACTCCGGCCTGGATGTGGACGCGGTGCGCACCGTGTCCCACGGCGTCCGCCTCTACCGCGAGCAGCAGCATGGCGCGCTGCTCATCATCACCCACAGCACCCGCATTCTGGAATCCCTGCCGGTGGACGCCGCCCACGTCATGGAAAACGGCATCATCGTAAAGAACGGCGGGCCGGAGCTGGTAGACACCATCAACGAAAAGGGCTTCACCGGCCTTCAGCGGCAGTGAACGGAGGTGCCGTCATGCGCGAAAAGACCTATGTAGACGACATCGACCGCAGCGTATACGACATCCGGGACGCGGAGCACGATGCCTACCGCATGGAGGCGGGCCTGACCCCCGCCATCGTGGAAAAGCTGTCCCGGGAGAAGAACGATCCCGTCTGGATGCAGCAGTTCCGTCTCCACTCCCTGCAAATTTACAACGAAGCGCCGCTGCCGGACTGGGGCCCGTCGCTGGCGGGGCTGGACATGGACCATATCGCCACCTACGTCCGGCCCAACACAAAAATGCAGAACGACTGGAAAAACGTGCCTCAGGACATCAAGGATACCTTTGAGCGTCTGGGCATTCCCGAGGCGGAGCGCAAGTCTCTGGCCGGCGTGGGCGCCCAGTACGATTCCGAGCTGGTGTACCACAACGTCCGCGCCGAGGTGGCAGCTCAGGGCGTGGTCTATACCGACATGGAGAGCGCGCTCCACGGCGAGTACGCCGACATGGTGCGCAAGTACTTTATGAAGCTGGTGCCCCCCACCGACCACAAGTTCGCCGCGCTCCACGGCGCGGTGTGGTCCGGCGGCTCCTTCGTGTACGTCCCCAGGGGCGTGCAGGTGTCCATCCCCCTCCAGTCCTACTTCCGGCTGAACGCCAAGGGCGCTGGCCAGTTCGAGCACACCCTCATCATCGTGGACGAGGGGGCCAGCCTCCACTTCATCGAGGGCTGCTCCGCCCCCAAGTACAACGTGGCCAACCTCCACGCCGGCTGCGTGGAGCTGTACGTCAAGAAGAACGCCAAGCTGCGCTATTCCACCATCGAAAACTGGTCCAAGAACATGTATAACCTCAACACCAAGCGGGCGCTGGTAGAGGAGGGCGGCGTCATCGAGTGGGTGTCCGGCTCCTTCGGCTCCCACACCGGCTGTCTCTACCCCATGAGCGTCCTGAAGGGCGACGGCTCCCGCATGACGTTCACCGGCGTCACCTTCGCCGGCGCGGGGCAGGATCTGGACACCGGCGCCAAGGTGGTCCACATCGGCAAAAATACCAGTTCGTATATGAACACCCGCTCCATCAGCAAGAGCGGCGGCGTCAGCACCTTCCGCAGCAGCGTGGTGGTGGAAAAAACCGCCAAGGGCGCCAAGTCCTCGGTATCCTGTCAGTCCCTGATGCTGGATTCGGAGTCCCGCTCCGACACCATCCCCGCCATGGATGTCCGCACCCGTGACGCCGCCATCGGCCACGAGGCCCGCATCGGCAGCATCAGCGGCGACGCCGTGTTCTATCTCATGAGCCGCGGCCTGACGGAGGAGGACGCCCGGGCCCTGATCGTCAGCGGCTTTGCCGACAACGTCTCCAAGGAGCTGCCGGTGGAATACGCCGTTGAGATGAACAACCTCATCCGCCTTGAGATGAAGGGCAGCATCGGCTAAGCGGGAAAGGAGTCTGTCAATGGAAACGATCCTGGTAAATAAACTGCCCACCCGCACCTGGAACCGGCTGGGCGTCAACGAAACGGCCCTCCTCTGGGACGAAGCGGGCGCCGTGGACGGCGGCACGGAGGTGCTGTCCGCCGACGGACGGCTGGAGCTGTCCGCCGATGCCCCCTACGCCCGCAGAACGGTGGAGATCACCGCCGCCCGGGGCCAGCGCGTCACCGTGTACGAGATGTTCCGCGGCGGCGATCACCTCCATGTCCGGACGGTGCTGCGGCCCGAAAGGGGCGCGGTCATCCGTCTGGTGCAGGTGCAGGTCATGGATGAGCACGCCGTCCTGCGCAGCGAGGTCTCGGCCCACTGTCCGGAGGGCAGCTCCGTGGAGCTGTACCGCCTGCTTCCCGGCCGGGGCGACACCTACGCCGACGACCGGCTGACGCTGGCCGACGGTGCGTCCCTGAAGGCCGCCATGGGCTATCTGGGCCGGAAGCAGCAGGTCATCGACCTGAATCTGGCCGTGGACCATGTGGGTCGGAACACCCGCAGCGACATCGACGTGTCCGGCGCTCTGTCCGACAGCGCCAAAAAGGTGTTCCGCGGCACCATCGACTTCAAGAACGGCTCCGCCGGCTCCACCGGCAGCGAGCAGGAGACGGTGCTGCTGCTGGGCGATGATGTGGTGAACAGGACCGTGCCCCTGATCCTCTGCGCCGAGGAAAACGTGGAGGGCACCCACGGCGCCACCATCGGCGCGCTGGATGACGACACCCTGTTTTACTTTGAGAGCCGCGGCTTCGACCGCGATGCGGCGGAACGCCTGATGGCCCGTGCCGCCGTGGAGCGTCTGGCCCATGCTCTGGGCGACGACGCCACCGCCGAGGCGGTGCAGCATGAATTGAACGGAGGTATGTGACATGACCAACGCCTATCGAAAGGATTTCCCCCTGCTGATGGCGCAGGACATCGCCTATCTGGACAACGCGGCCACGGCCCAGCGGCCCCAGTGCGTGCTGGACGCGGTGAACCGCTTTTACTGCGAGCAGAACGCCAACCCCCTGCGGGGCCTGTACCCCCTGAGCGTGGCGGCCACCGATGCCTATGAGAACGCCCGTGCCGCCGTGCGCCGCTTCCTCAATGCCGGAAGCACGTCGGAGATCGTGTTCACCCGCAACACCACCGAGGGCCTGAATCTGGTGGCATACAGCTACGGTCTCAGCCATATCAGGGCCGGTGACGAGGTGGTGGTCTCCATTCTGGAGCATCACAGCGACCTGCTGCCCTGGCAGATGGTGTGCCGCCAGACCGGCGCGGCATTGAAGTTTCTGGAGTGTGAGCCTGACGGCAGTCTGGACCTGAACAGGGCCGAGGCCGTCATCACCGGCAAGACGAAGCTGGTGGCCGTGACCCACGTCTCCAATGTCATCGGCCGCGTCAACCCCATCCGACAGCTGGCCGACATAGCTCACCGGCACGGCGCGGTCATCGTGGTGGACGGCGCCCAGAGCACGCCCCACATCCCTGTGGACGTGCAGGCGCTGGACGTGGATTTCCTGGCCTTCTCCGGCCATAAGGTCTACGGCCCCATGGGCATCGGCGTGCTGTACGGCAAGCGTGCCCTGCTGGAGGAGATGCCCCCCTTCCTCACCGGCGGCGAGATGATCGAGTCCGTTACCCGTGAGGGCGCGGTGTTTGCCGAGCTGCCCCATAAATTTGAGGCCGGCACCGTCAACGCCGCCGGCGCGGCGGGGCTCCGCGCCGCCATTGAGTATGTGGAGTCCGTGGGCTTCGACGCCATGCACCGGCAGGAGCTGGCCCTGACGCAGCGGACGCTGACCGGCATGGCCGATATGCCCCATATCCACGTCATCGGCTCCGACAGAGCCGAGGAGCATAACGGCATCATCACCTTCACCGTGGAGGGCGTCCACCCCCACGATGTCAGCGAAATTCTGGCCTGCGACGGTGTGGATGTCCGCGCCGGACATCACTGCGCCCAGCCGCTGCTGCAGCATCTGGGATACAGCGCCACGGTGCGGGCCAGCTTCGCCTTCTACAACACGGAAAACGAGGTGGACCGCCTGCTGCAGAGCCTGTCCACCATCAGGGAGCGTATGGGCTATGGAAACTAACCGCTTTTATAACGAGATCCTGACGGAGCACAACCTCCATCCGGAGTTCAAGCACGACCTGCCGGATGCGGACATCGAGCTGGCCGGCGTCAACCCCAGCTGCGGCGATGAGATCCGCCTGAAGCTCAAGACCGACGGCCAGACCATCACCGATGGGGCCTTCGTGGGCAGCGGCTGCGCCGTGTCCCAGGCGTCGGCGGACATCATGCTGGGCATGGTCATCGGACGCCCGCAGGATGAGGCGCTCCGCCTCTGCGAGCTGTTCCAGAAGATGATCCGCGGCGAGGCCTCGGAGGATGAGATCGACCAGCTGGAGGAGGCCGGCGCTCTGCGTGACGTGGCCCACATGCCGGCGCGGGTAAAGTGCGCCATGCTGGGCTGGCGGACGCTGAACGAGGCCCTCCGCAGCAAACATGACAAGCCAAATTCCTGACGCGATCGTTTCTCCCCCAACAGGGCAAGGGGCGGATATGCGTTTTTCGCATATCCGCCCCTTGCCCTGTTCTGCTTTTCCCCGTTCTCCCGATTTTTCCTGACAAATCGGGAGGATTTTTTTAATTCTTCATCATGCGCTGCGCAAACTGCGCCGCCTCGTCGGCGATGTGGGGCAGCTTCACAAGGCTTCCCCGCTCGTTGGCCGTCTCCAGCAGACAGAAGTGGGGCGGCAGGAAGAAGGATTTGTTCATATTCAGTGCCGAGATCAGCTGCCGTGCCAGCAGGTCGCCGCCGGAGTAGCCGGACACCACCAGGCCGAACAGGCGCTTGTCGTAAAATCGGGTCTGGCGGAACAGGGCCGTCAGCCGGTTGACGCAGGCGGTGAGATTGGCGGACAGGGCGTCGTTATAGTTGGCGCACAGCATCACCAGGGCGTCGCACCGGCGGACGGCGGGGTACACCTCCTCCACCATGGGGCCGCCGTAAAAACAGCTGCCCTGCTCGCCGAAGTGCAGGCAGGCGGTATAGCTGCACCCGTTGCAGTCGGGGACGGCGCCGTTGCGCAGGCCCACCTCCTCCACGGCTATCTCCGGCGGCAGGGCCGCCTTCACCAGTTCCCACAGGGCCAGGGTGTTGGAGGCGCTGCGCTGGGAGGCGTGAAGGGCCAGCACCCGCCGCACCGGCGGCAGAGGCCGCCAGGCGGCCAGCCGGTCCACCAGCTCCCCCACCGCCAGGCGGAAGGCGGTTTTCTCGTCCACGCCGCCGATCTGGGCCTGGGTGCGGAAATTCCGCAGGGAGCCGGTGGCCTCCACCAGAGGCCGGCCCAGAAAGGCGCAGCCCGCCTGGTTGGCGGCAAACACCATGTCCCGGGCCACGTCCTTGGTATAAAACTCCCCCACGCCGGTGACGATGACCCCGGCCACGCTGCCCCGCAGCAGGGTATCGCAGCCCCGCAGGGCCTGGAGCATCCCGTAATAGGCCAGGCTGCAGCCGCTGGGGTCCAGGGCCACGGCGAAAAGCAGGCGGCGGTTTTCCAGGTTTTCCATGCCGTCCTCCGGGCGGCGGATGACGCTGCCCGGAGGCAGCAGCGGCTCCAGCAGGGCCCGCAGCGGGGCGCTGTATAGGTTCTCCGGCAGCAGAACGGTGATGGACATGGCTCACGCCCCCTTTCCGTCAGTCAATGGCCCGCAGGCGGTCCATAGTGGTTTGCAGGCGGTCCCGCAGGGCCTGGGGCAGGGGCAGACGCTCCAGCTCCGTGCCGGTGGGGAGCACCCGGTTCCGGGCCCCCATGAACACCCCGTCCAGATAGGTGGACGAGCAGTGCCACTGGCCCCGCAGACACAGCAGCAGACTCAGGGCCCCGGAGGACAGGGCTGGGGCTATATAGGGCTTGAAGCCCAGCTCCCGCATCTGGAGATTGGCGCGGACCGCCTGCTCCGTCAGCTGGCGGGACAGATCGTCGTCATAGTGCCGGATGGAGTTGGCGATCACCAGGTCCTCCCCGTGGGGGCCGAAGCTGCGGCCCTCGGTCAGGAAGGAGGCAAAGCGGGGGTCCTTCCGGGCATAGTACGCCGCCCGGGCGTTCATGACCCCCAGGCCGAAGCCCCGGACCTGGTGGGAAAACAGGCCCTGATAGTCCATTTCCCCCGACGGGGCGCGGTTGCTCTCCGTCAGCACCGCCCGGCACAGGGGGTCCACCGGGTCGCTGACCACGCAGAACAGCCCCCGGTAGCGGGCCTGGCGAGCCTTCTGGGCGTACAGCGCCGCCAGCTCCCGGTTCAGCCGGTACTGGGCCATGCGCACATCGCCGGTTTTCACCGCCGTGTCCGGCACGAACCGGGAGGCGCAGAACAGGAACACATCCCCGTCAAACAGCTGCTCCGGTGACACGATCTCCACCGGCGGCAGGGCGTCGTAAGGCCCCGGCAGCTGGATCTGGTTCAGCTCGAACTCCCAGCGCTGGGCCACCCCCTCCCGCAGGTCGCAGATGCCGATGGAGGAGATCACGTCCCCGCCCATCAGCCGCAGGCCCATCAGCAGGGTGCTGCCCACGTCCCCCAGGGCCAGCAGGTTCACCCGGACCTTTTCGGGCCGGGGCAGGGGGGCCATCAGCTCCTCAAAACGGGGGTGGGCCAGGTTCACCGCCCGGACCCGGCCCGCCCGGATGGCGTTTGTCAGTTCCCGGGGCAGGCCCTCCGGGCCGGGGGCGGCGCACAGGGAGGCCACCCCCTCCCGCTCCGTCAGTTGGGCCGGGTCCGTCACCGGGAAGGTGTCCCGCCCGGAAAGGGGCGGCCGATGAAACACCCAAAGCACCTCTCCCGTCTCCGGCAGGGCGGATATCTCCGGGTACGGCAGGGCCCCGGCGCTGCACAGGGTGCGGCCGTCATAGGTATAGTAGTGATACATAGGGACACCTCCTTATCTCATGCGCCGCAGCTGTTCGATGTCTCCGTCCAGATAGGTGGAGGCGGCGCGGGTCAGGTCATAGGTCATGCACGGCCCCTTGTCCGGGCACAGCGGCAGGATCACCGCCTCGCCCAGCCGGGCCAGGGTCAGGTTCCGGGCGTACAGGCTACGGTACTCCGCCTCCAGGGCCAGCAGGATGTCCCGGGCGTTTTCCAGGCAGCACAGACTCAGCTGCCACACGGCCCGGCTGTCCACGTCCGGCAGCTCCGGGGAGGCATAGGGCAGGATGCGGTTCACCGAGGGCTGCAGGCCCCCGGGGAGCAGTCCGGTGCGGCGCACGGTGTCGCCGCCGATGAAGGGGTACAGGGTGGACTCCACGAACCACCGCCGCAGATTGGGCAGATAGTAGATGCTGTCCACGGGATAGCCCAGCTGTTCCATCAGGTCCCGGCCCATGCCGGTGAGATAGCCCACCAGCACCTGGTCCACCCGGGTGTGGGTCTGTTCCAGCAGGGGGGCCAGGCGGCGGATGCGCTTGCCGTCGTGGAGCATGTCGTCCACCAGAATGACGGGGCGGTCAAAGGCGCGGATGGTGCGGACCTGATCCGGCAGCGGCGAGTAGTCGGGGTAGGCTTCGATGGAATAGGTGCTGAGGTCCGCCTCGTAGACCTTGTCTGTGCGCAGGGTCTTGGTAACGGTGTTGGGCACCGCCACGCCGCGCAGCAGCTTGCCGTAGGGCACGCAGATATCGGGCCCCAGCACACGGGGCGTCGTGGGCTCCGCCGGCACGCCGTTGCACCGGGTGATGCGCTGGAGCAGGCGGTGGTAGATGACGCCGGCGGACAGGCTCAGCACCAGAGAGCCGGGCTGGAGCTTCGTCAGCGCCGCCTGCAGACGCCGGTGGGCATTGGCGATGGCGGACAGCACACGGGGCGAGGAGCTGAAGGGCGCCTTCACCGCGGTGTCCACGTTGCGGCTGAGGACGATGGGGCAGCGCATGTCCACGGCCAGCGCGTCGCCGTCCTCCGCCGCGGGCAGGAAGCCCTGCAGGAGCAGCAGCTGGCGGCCGTAGCCGGAGGCTGCGCCCTCCAGCGGGACGTAGAGGGCGTAGGTGAACTCGCGGCTGAGCGCCAGCGTCAGCACCTCGGTGATGAGCAGCTGGCACAGGTCGTTCTGCCGCTCGCCACGGGGGACGAACAGGCCGCTGATGAGCAGGGTGCGTCCGCCGGCGTTCTGCCGCACAAGACCCGACAGTGCCGGGTCGCCCAGACGGGCGAACAGGTGGGCGGAGTCCAGGCAGACATAGGCCGCCGCGCCGAGAATGGCGCCGTCCGCGTCCCGGCAGACCATGATGTCGTCGCCATGCTGCTCCAGCTGAGCGCGCAGGGCGGCGGCGGTGGGGACGGAGAGCATGGTGCGCAGGAATTTTTCCGCTGTCTCCGGCGAGGCGGGCAGGAAGCTGAGATCCTCCGTGCGCAGCACGGGCTTGTCCTGCGGCTCCCGCAGGTACAGGCCACGGCGGTAGATGAACTCCTGCACCGCCGGGTCGATGAGGTTGGAGATGTCCCGGTTGGCGTCCACCGCCTCGCGGATGCGGGTGGAGCTGATCTCCTCCAGCTGGGGCGGCAGCGTCAGCTCCAGCACATGGCCGGTGATGCAGGTGTAATCCGCCGGTGCGGCGTCCGGCTCGGTGCGGCGGAAGATCACGTGGTCGAAGGTGTGGATGGAGTCCGGCTGCGGCGGCTTGCGGTAGGAGGAGGCGTTGGCCACCACGTCGCTGCCCACCACGATGGAGACGCCGCGGTCCGGAAACGCCTGACGCAGCTGCCGCAGGTTGGCGGGGTTGGCGATGTTCACCGGAAAATCCTCGGGGAAGATGTGGACGTGGAACTCGTTGGCCACGGACATGGCCGCGATACGGCGGCGGATACGGGTGGGCTGGGTCCGCTTGGACCATGAGAATTCGTCGATGGCCAGCAGCACCTCAAAACCCGCGTCGCGGATGGCGCGGACAATGCCCTTATGCGACAGGGTGAAGGGGTCGAAGGTGCCGGGGAAGAAGGCGATGGGACGGGGCGGGCCGAAATCAAAGCCCTCGCGAAACAGCTGCTCCTCCGTCATGAAGCGGTAGAGCCGCCCCAGCATGGCGGCGCGGTAGTAGAATGTGAGGCCGTGATCCGGCTCCTCGTCGTAGGCGGCCAGCAGCTTCCGCTCCGTCAGCACGAAGGCGCGGCACTTCTCATGGTCGCCCAGCTCCGCGGAGCCGAACACCCTGCGGCCCAGGACGTACAGCGCCTCCTGCCGCACGGCGTCGTCGATGCCGTACAGACCCCGCATCAGCATGCCCAGCAGCCGCTGACGGCGGCGGCGATAGGCTTCGTCCGCCTCGGGAAAGCGGGTACGATAGGTGTCGTAGGCCTCGTAGACCACGCCCACGGTATCCAGCACCGAGGCGGCCACGCGGCTGTCGGCGGCGCTGAGGTTCACCCAGAGGTCGTCCAGCAGCTCATCCAGCTCGGCAGGGGGGAGCCACAGCATAAAGCGGCCCAGATAGTCAGGGATATACTTGGTGAACTCCTGCTGCCCCAGCTCCAGGCCGCGGCACAGCTCCACCGCCACCTCGTTGCGCTGGTCCGCCGTCAGGCGGGGCGCCAGCTCCAGCAGGGCATTACCGGCACTATGGCGCACGGTGACGCGGTCGCTGACCTTGATGAGGTTGGAGAGGTGGGTGGCGATGTGGAGGACAGGGCTGGCGCCGCTGCGGGCAAAATCCGTCAGCAGGCGGATATTGGCCTGCTTGGTGAGCCACGGCGTGGCGGTCTTGAGGTTGTCCAGAAAGATCTCGGACACGGCGTCATCCGCCAGGATGACGGGGGAGCCGCCGGACAGCACGTCCTCCCGCAGCAGGCGCAGGGTGCTGCTGCCGTCGCAGGAGATGTGCTCCAGCGCCCGCAGGGGCGCGGCGGAGCGGGGCGACAGCCGGTGCAGCCGGTCCAGCAGCAGCACGGCGGCGGTGCGTACCTCCACTGAGTCGTGGGTGGACAGCTCCTGGGCGAAGTGCAGCAGCAGGGCCGTGTGGCGGCGGGAATAGGCTGCCGCAGGCAGAGCCGCCGCCGTGTCCAGCAGCTGGAAGGCCACGGTGTCCGCCACCTGTTCGGGGTGGCGATAGTAGGCAAAGAGGGGAGAGAGGAACCGCTCCTCCCGTCCCGCGCTGTGCTGCAGAAGGGAGTTAACGGCGAATTTCAGGGTATAGCCGATCCAGCGGCGGTGCTGGGGCATCAGCTTGTGGTCGGGGTAGATGATCTTCTCCAGATACAGCTTCCACTGGTCCAGATCGGTGATGGCGCGGGGGTCGGGGCGGCTGCCCGCAGGGCGCTCCTTGGCGTAGCCCGCGTGGAAGCCGCCGATGATCTCGCCCAGCAGCGCCGCCGCCTGACGGCGGATGTCGCCCTCGCGGTGCATCAGCAGCTCGTAGAGAAAGGCCAGCGTCTGGACCTTCTGGGGAATGTGGAGATACAGGGAGTAGGACTCGAACACGCCCAGATAGGCGCGGAGGCGGCGCCAGTTGGTCTCGCCCCGGGCCAGCTCCAGCAGTTGGGCGAAGCTGCGCTGGCCGGTGAGGCGGCTCATCAGCTCCATGTTGTGGCCCACGCACTGCATGGTCAGGGCGTGGAGAGCCTCCTCGTCGGTCATGAGGGCCGTCTGCTTCTGCGGGCGGGGCGGTGTGTCATGGCCCTGCAGCATCACGTCCACGCCCTTGTCGGCCATGAACTGCTCGAAATCCCGCAGGCGGGCGTAGACCCGCATGTAGCGCTGCCGCTTGGCATCGTCTACGGCGTCCAGCTTCGATAGGATCACGTCGAAAGCCTCCGACAGAGAGGAAATGCGGGTGATCTCCCGCCCATCGGGGCCTACGCTCTGCTTGACGCGGAAGTCCGCGTAGATCAGCAGCAGCGACTCCACAGACAGGTAGTCCGGCTCCAGATCCCAGACGGAGTGGTTGGCGGCCACGTGGCCAATGTCGGTGAGACGGCGGCGGCGGAACCATAGATCCGTATAGTAGTAGTGCAGGTAGGGCACCCGCTCCCCGGGACGGCAGCCGAATTTGCCGATATCGTGTCCGGCGGCGCTGCCGGACACCAGCGCCAGATCCACGGGGATACCGGCGCGGTGCAGGGCGCGGCCCGCCGTCATGGCCACATGGTGGACGCCGGCGATGTGCTCCAGCGTGCGGTAGGGCGTGGCCTCCAGCCCCAGACGCATCAGCTCATAGACGTACTCCCGCTTCCAACAGCGCAGCATCTGGACGTAGCTGACGGCGCAGGCGCTGCCGGACAGCTCCGCCTCCGTCAGGAGCCGGAACGTCCAGGCGGGGTCCGGCGGCAGCATCTCGTTCTCCGCGGCGAACAGCACCTGCAGCACCGACAGGAAAAACACGGCTCCGGGGCCGAAGGGCTCCGGCGTGTCCCGCTCCGGATACAGCAGGCGGCGGGCAAAGTCGTAGGTATAGGCCAGCCAGCCCTGCTGCGGCGCAGCTCCGCCGCTGAGAGCGTCCAGCTCCGGGCGGCACAGGGCCAGCACATCGGCGCAGCGCAGGCGCCGCCCCTGAAACAGGGGGACAAAGCGCTGCATATAGCCCTCCGTCTCCAGACGGCGGGCAAACGGCTCTCCCTGGGGCAGCCAGTCCGCCGCAGGGCGGCCGGTAAGGCGGCGGCGCAGGGCGCTGTTCATCTGACGTATGCGTTTTTTCGTCATAGAGATCCCTCCCGCTTTCAGACGCCGCGCAGACAGAGGCGGCGTATGGGAATGGTGATATTGTATGCCATGGGCCGCCGCGCTGTCAACATTTTCGGCGGCAATCTTAGTCGGGCCTTAATGCTTTGTTCATATTCCGTTCACATTCGCACGGGGCCGCCATGGTAAGATGGGATCAAGCATCTGACGACGCTTTTTCACAAATTCTGCGGAACATTTTTCCGCGGTGCGCCGTCATACATGTATGTGGAATACTGCGGCGCACCGCAGAGGAAAGGCAAAAGAGATAACACCATGAAGAAAGCTGCTTTCATTCTGGCGCTGGCCATGCTGCTGGGCGTGGCCGCCGGCTGCGGTCAGAGCGCCGGCGAAGCATCCGTGCAATCCGTCTCCATGATCTGCGGGCTGGGCTCCGCCGGTATGACGGACCGTTTTGCCGGCGTGGTCAGCGCGCTGGGCGAGACCAACATCAAAAAGGACGACTCCATGACCATCGGCGAGATCAAGGTCAAGGCGGGCGACGCCGTCAACGTGGGCGACGTGCTGTTCACCTATGATATGAGCCAGCTTGAAATCGATTTAGAGGATGCCCAACTGTCTTTGGAGGAGTTGAAGTCTCAGCTGGAAACACAGCAGGAAGAGAAGAAGCAGGCGGAGGACGCGCTGGACGAAACCACGGATGACACCGAGCGCCGTCGGCTGCTGCTGGACATTCGGAATTACAACAACGAAATGCAGAAGACCAATCGCAGCATCGCTGAAAAGAACCGCGACATCGAGAAGCTGCAGAAGAACATGCAGAACAGCTCCGTGAAGGCGGAGGTGGCCGGCGAGGTCAAGAGCGTCAACGCCAATGGCGGCACCGACAACAACAACAATCCTCTGCCCCTGATCTCCATCGTGCAGACCGGCGGCTACCGCGTGAAGGGCTACGTCAACGAGAACAACGCATCGGTGCTCAGCGAGGGCATCAGCGTCGTCATCCGCTCCCGCGTCAGCGACCAGACGTGGCAGGGCACCATCTCCAGCATCGACTGGAACAACCCCGCCCAGAGCAGCAACAACAACTACGACAGCGGCAGCAGCGACACCGGTAACTCCAGCAAATACCCGTTCTATGTGGAGCTCAGCAGCAGCGATGGGCTGCTGATGGGCCAGCACGTGTACATCGAGCCGGATCTGGGACAGGGCGCCCAGGACGCCAACGCCATCCACCTGCCGGCCTACTTCATCAACGACGCGGACTCCTCCCCCTGGGTGTGGGCCCAGAGCAGCAGCGGCAAGCTGGAAAAGCGCAGCGTGACGCTGGGGGAGCATGACGCGAAGCTGGACACCTACGTCGTCACCGACGGGCTGACGGCGGCGGACTACATCGCCTTCCCCGACGAGACGCTGAAGGCCGGCATGACCTGCGTGACCTACGACGAGAGCACCTTCGATCCCGATAACAGCAGCAGCAGCATGACGGACGGCGGCATGACGGACGGCAGCATGACGGACGGCAGCATGACGGACGGCGGCATGGCGGATATGTCCGGCGCGGATGACGGCGGCGACGTGACCGCGCCCGCTGCGGACGGCGCCGTCACGGACGCACCGGTGGAGGGCTGAGTATGATCCTGGAAATGCACGACATCTGCAAGGACTACCCCATGGGAAAATCCGTGAACCACATTCTCAAGCACATCGACCTTGAGGTGGAGGAGGGGGAGTATCTTGCCATCATGGG
>ERZ827088.1608-NODE-1608-length-27122-cov-3.146414_pt1 | contig 27122 bp, 38 predicted proteins | sample MGYA00519922_ERZ827088 | MGnify/ENA primary metagenome ERZ827088 (study PRJEB31778, sample SAMEA3449254) | human gut metagenome | biome: human gut; feature: human-associated habitat; material: faeces | place: United Kingdom | collected 2010/2012 ...
GCCTGCCCGGAGGGCATGCAGCGCAAAAGCTGTTCCTGCGCGACACTCTCACCAACCAGACGGATGCTTTCAAGGATATCATCGTGATTCATCGGAGGCATTATGCTCTCTCCTGCCACCGTTTGAGCGTCTCAATGAGGTGAGAAGTCTGGGCCGGGGTAAGCGCGGTCAAATCTTGGCCGCATATCCTCCGAGCATAGGCATCCAGCGCGCGGCGGCTGCGATCCTGCACCTTGCCCGCATCGGCCAGGGCATACCAGCAGGCAAAAAGTTTGCGGATAGAGTTGTTCTGAGCGGGGCGAAAAGCAAAACCGCGCGAACGCATGGCATCCAGCACCCTGCGAAGCTGCGCAACGGAGAGTTCCGAACATGAAGAGTGCCCCGTGGTGTTATGGAGCAGTTCGCGGTAGGTGACGTCATCGAGGCCGAGCGTGCGTCTGGCGGTATGAACGGCCTTGATCAGTCCTCGGCGTGTCTCGGCATAATGCTGCATGGAACGGGTCATGGGAAAAATCCTTTCACGGGGAGCCGTCAACTCCCCGCGGTCAAGAAAATTTAAGCCGTCGCCATGTCAAGGCTGACCGGCTGATATTTGCCGTTTGCGTCGCGCTCGAAAAAGCGCACATATGCCTTGGAACCCGTAACCTGCACGGACTCACCTATGGCGTCCATTGCGCGGCTCCAGCGCGGATCGTCAATTTTGAGCCGCCGGAGGCCAAGAATGCGGCTGGCGGAGAGCTTTGCGTCACGGTCAAGCGAGAAGGCCGCCTCAATGACCGCGCGCAGGTTGCTGTTTGCGCCGTCTGTCCACTCGCGCATGCATTCATTGATCAGCTCGCGCGCCGCCTGGAGCCGTTCGTCAAAATCCAGCGTCTCGGCCATTGCCCGCTGCACCTTGTAGCGCCCGTCAAAGCTGTACAGTGTGACATTACCTTTTTCACCGCCCCGGCTCACGCCGTATCTTTCTGCCGAGAGTTCGCAAAATGCAGCAAACTCGCCCAGAAAATCGACCTTGCTCCGGCTGATTATGCCGTTCAGCTCCTTGGCGCGGCTGAACATTTCACGCACAAACTCGTCACGCGCCAGATCCACCTCTTTAATGTTGGCCTCGGGAATCAGATTGCCCCTGGAATCTTCTCGATAACCTGCCGGAATGATGATTTCAGTCATGCTCATACCTCATATTTTTAATGTTAATATGCCAACCTGATGATCCCTTTCAGGTTTTACCGCTTGATCTGCCGTACCACACCGGCGGAAACCTTTTCCTCGCCCAGGCGGCCAGCGCACTTGAGCGCGGCAATGGCAAGATTGCTCACGGCCAGGGGATGACCGTAGAATATGCCCTTGTCCCGCGTGCCACGCGCCACATAAAGCGCCTGCTCCATGGCTTCTATGGCATCGGGGGTAAAGTAGTCGTTCAGCTCAAGCCCAGCCCGCCGGAAACGGAAGCGCATGTATTCGCCGATATTGTCCAGGGCTGGCAGCGTCACCACGTCACAGCGCTGCACAACCTCGCGCACATCGGCGGCGGTGTTGCCGAGCAGACGGGCAAGTTCAGTCTGGCCGAGCAGGATAATGGAGAGCAGGCGTCTCATGCCGTCCCGCAGTTCCCAGAACCGCTTGAGCGACTTGAGCGTCATGGGGTGCAGATCGTGTGCCTCGTCGATAATGAGGCAATGCTTGCGCCCTGCCTCGCGGCTCTCGATCAGCAGGTTGTGCATCCTGGCGAAACGCCGCTGCGGACTGACCGGGATCGTGGCCCTGGGAGCCAGCGTGCCGATGACGGCCTCGGTGATATGGGCGGCCTTGAGGCCCTTTTCTCCTGCGCTTGCGGACATGCCTAGGGGGTAGGGCTTGATGATGACAACCTCGTCACCGAGAGCCTTGAGGCGTTCCTCAAGTTCCATGGCGAGAGTTGACTTGCCTGATCCGCTCTCGCCTACCAGAGCAAGGAAATTGCCGTTGACGGCGGCGTCATACAAAGCCGCGCGGGCCTCGGAAACCGCAGGAGGCAGAAAGATATCCTCCGGCGTATCCGGTTCGGAGAACGGATCGCGCGGCATGTTGAAGGTTTTGCGCGTGACCTGATCAAGGCGCTGCCTGGAAAGTAACATGGTATCATCCTCCTCGCCGTCCGCTTTTAAAGCGGTGGCGTCGACGGTGTGGGCGTCCAGCGCGGCCAGAATGGCCGCACCGGGGATATCCGGCAGCGCTGATGCAAGAGCGCTGCCTACGGTGCCGCGAAACGCAAGCCAGTTGCGCGGGCGACGGCCATGCTTGAGCCAGTCGCAAAGCGTGGCGATACCCACGCCCGCGGCAGCCGCCAGCCTGCGGCGGCTCATGCCCGCCCGCGTTATAAGTTCAGTGATAGTCATGCAGCCCCCCTCTTTGCCGCGCACAGGGCGTCAGCCTCGAAATTGACCACACGAGCGGGCTGCAATGCCGTTGCTATGTAATCGGCCATGGCTTCAAGCTGACTCTCGGGCATGAACTCGGGAAAACGCCCGCGCAGCAGTTCCGCGCAGCGGCGCGGATTGCGCGCCCATACCTGCGGTATGCGGGAACTGATAAGCTGGGCGGCTTCAAGGCGATCAAGCATGCGCTCGGCGACGTTCCCACGGCCTGCGGGGGCGTGTTCCACTCCCTGGGCAAAAAGAGCAAGAGGGGCCTGCCTCACATCAGCCATAATATCCAGCCGAGCGAAGGGGCGAACGCCCGATGCACGGGCCTGCTCAACCTCCGCCATGCCGGGCGCGGCATAAGCCTTGCGCTCGATATCCTCAAGCACCTTTTCCGTGCGGGTTTTGGGGAGAGCCTTGTGCTCTTCTCCGATGACTGCCGCATCAGCAATAAAGCCCATGTCGTCCTTGCGGACGGGTTCGACAAGCCACTCGCGCAGGGTGCCGTCCGGGAGCTGCTTGCTCACTGTCACCGCCGGGGCCTTGTATGGGTTGAGCCGTACGTCGACCACATCATGCACGGCCAGCCCATGATAGGACAGCTCGCGCAGATCATAGGTCTGCGCCCCCCATCGACGGGTGGACACGTTGATGGTAAAGCGGGGATCGATTTTGCGTGTGCAGCTTTTCCAGGCCGCGATCTCCTCAAGCGTTGCACGCTCAACAAGACGCAGGCACTCCGGTCTGATGCTCTGCCATACCGCATTGCGCGTTTTGCCCGTACGGGTATGGATTGCCCGGGCATTGAAGTGCATGCGCCAGGCATCGGCCTGCCGCTGCAAGTCCTCAAGGCTGCGAACCTCAAGGAAGCGCAGACGACCTTCGAACGCACGTTCGACAATATTGTTGGCGACTTCAACCGCACCCTTGGCGCGGGGGTTGCCCGTAGAGTGCAGGATATGCCTGATATCAAGCGCCGACAGAAAGTCGCTCACCATTCTGCTGGTGTTGCCTGCGCCCTTGTCTGTCATGAGCTGGTACGGCGCGCCGCGCATGGGATCACGGTCTCCGCGCGGGCACATGGCCGCGATCAGGGTATCAAGCACACCCTTCGCATCTTCATCGCCCTGGTCATAGCGCAGGTAGACAAAGCCTGAGCAGTGATCAACGACGACATAACGTATGACGCGCGACCTGGCTATTTTTTCCAGCGCACGGGGCTTGTTCTTGTAAAACTTGGCCTCGTCCACAATCTGCACCTTGCCGTCAGGCAGGTAGTACATGACGCAGACAGAGGCGTCGATCAGCCATGTGTGATTAGGGTGCGGACTGCGCATGCTCTGTGCAGGCCTGCCCGTCCGGAGCTGATCCGGGTGGCAGCCGTGCGCACGCATGGCGCGGGCCAGAGTGGAAACGCTGGGCATGGTGATTTCTCCGGTTTCCGGGTTGGCCCTGCCGATGCCGTTGTGCTGCATAATCTCGCGCACGGTGTCAAAAGACAGCAGTTGCTTGCCCGTTGCGCGGGTTGAAGTAAGCAGCAGGCCGGCTGCGGTCTGGGCCATGTCTTCGCTGATACAGGTTACCCCCTTGTCTGACCTTGTCTTGCGCTCCGGCCTGTAGCCCGCATATCGGGCAAGATAACGCCGGAAGGTCTGGGGCGATACCTTGAGCGCAGCGGCGGCGCGGGACACGATGCCCGAGAGTTCGCCACGCCCGGCATCTTCAAGCCGTCTGGCCGTCTCAACGACATAGGTGATCTGTGCGGGGGTGAGCTGCATGGTTATGCCTCGCTCCCGTCATCGTCCGGCTGCGGCTCGGGAGTCGGCGCGGGCAGCCAGTCGGGGGAAAGCATGACGGAAAAGTCGACTTCGATCCCCGCATCGAGTATCTTGCCCGACACAAGCTGACACAGCGCCGATACATTGGCATGCACAAAGCTCATCGCATCAGGGCTGCTGGTCTCGTCTGCCAGTATCTTGCGGGCGGCCTCAGTCATTTTGCTCACAGCGACAAGCGCCTGGCTGCATGCCTCGCCGAGCTTTTTGATCCGTTCGTCGTCGCGCTCGCGATCGGGCTGGCCCTCGTTGGCCTCAAGCTTTTGGATCTGCACGGTAAGATCGTCGATCTGCTTGTTGCGCGTCTCCGCCAGCTTGTTCTGCTCTTTGAGGGTCTTTTCCAGCTCCTTTTTTTCCTTGGTGACTTTTTTGAGCTGCACGGCGATCAAGTCCTTGACTTCCTTGACTTCTTCCGGGGTTTGGGCCGCTTTGGCCTCCTCCGCCAGCTCGCGCCGCTCGTCTCCGCTCAGGTCAGCCCAGCCAGCGCGGAGCATGCGCAGTTCGCGCACTCCCAGGCCGATGGAATGCGCGGCCTCAAGGAACTCCATGCCGAACACGGCCAGGTTGTTAAGATCGTTATTGATGGTGTTTACGGTATAACCGCAGGCGGAACAAAACTCTTCCCAGCTTGTAACCGTGACAAGGCGTCCCGTTTTGCGATCCTCAACGGTCGCGCCCCGATAAGCCTTGTTTTCCTTGATTTCCGCAAAGTCCTTGAGAATAGCCAGCCGGTTGAAAGTTTCATTGACCTTGTGCGCGTTGATAGCGCCGACCAGCCGATTAAGCCTCAATGTATTGAGATGCTCGGCATCCTGAGCATTCAGTGCCTCGGCGCGTATCTCCCTGGCGGCCTGCATCACTTTATCGTCAACAAATTCCGTGGGCGTTGTATTCATAGATTTAATCCATGATCTGTTCAGCCCGCGCCTGGACGCGGGCGTTGAAGTTTTTGGCGCGGGACGCTGCCCGCTCCAGAGAAAGGCTGTATGCCTGACACAGCGCGACGGGCTTGACCGTGAGCTGCCAGCGCTCGGCGTCGGTTTTTTCCACCCATCCGGCATTTTCAAGCGCCGCGAGATCGCGGCAGACATTGCATGCGGGATAGCCGGTAGAGCGTACGATCTCGGCATTGCTCATGCCGTCAAGCACGCGATGAAAAAGCAGTTCAAGTATGCGCGTGGCGCGTATGAGGGGAGTATCCAGGGCTGGATTACGGGCGGGCATGACATGCCTCCGGCACACCGTCCCAGCCCCAGACAGAAGCGGGAAGCGAGCCTATGCCGTATTGTCCCGGGCCTAGCGTGGTTACAAGCTGCACGGGAATGCCCAGCTCGCGGGCAAGTTCCACCTCGCGCCGGACGCCCCGGCTTCCCGCCGTGGCATGGGTGTTGAGTACCAGCACGGCATCGCAGGCAGCGAGCAGGCGTTCATTGACTCCGGCCCATCCGTCATAACTGCCGATATGTGCTTTTTCAGAAATCGGATGACCGTGCGTGAGAGGAGAGAATACACTGATGCCGTGGGCCATGAGCCATGCGGCGCAGGCCGTTGCGTACCGTGTGCGAAAGCAGCGAATCCCAGCCTCCGCGTGCGCGTACGGCGCAGCCAGATAAACCAGAGGAGATCCGCCGCTCTTCTTCGACAGGAAGCTCAAAAAGAGCAATCTTGTGTCCGTCTCCTCGGAATCGGCATAGGAAAACTTGACCGCTACAGGGAAAACATGCCGATAGTAGGCGCAAGCCCGTTCAGCCGTTGCCCGGCTCTCCAGTTCCCGCGCCATGTCGGCGGCGGCGAACAGGCATCTTTTGACCGCCGCGAGGTCATCGCCGAGTCGGGCCGCGCCCGCGGACATGCCCGCCACATGCAGCGCGGCGCTCATGATTTCCCCGGTCAGAGGCAGGTGTTCGTCTTGCGCGGCTACGGTCTGCCTGATAGTCTGATTCTGCATAATTACTCCTTTGCGCTTTTGGGAGTTGTGCGTCTGCCCGGCGTTGCAGCGTCGGGCTTTCGCGTTTTGGTGAAGAAGTTGTTGATCTCCTTTTCCTGTTCGCGCTTCATGCCGCTGCTTCCGTGGTTTTGAGCAGCCCGAGCCGCTCGGCAACGCGCCGGGCTTCACCGCTCATGCCTCTGTTGCGCCCGGACAGAACGTCATAGACACGCTGCGGACGAAAATCGTTTTGTCTTGCCCACTCCGCGATGCTCATGCCGTGCAGCTCAAAGAAGCTGCTCCGCAGTTCCGCGCATCGGGCAATATGACTTTTTCTTCTTGCCATGCACCTGACTCCTTTATGGTTTGAAGGGTTCCGGCTCCTTTGCTAGAGTGATCCTAGCCTGATAACCACTCCGCCCCGGCCCATCCGGGGACAAAACAAGGGAGCCGGAAATATGGATAAAAATTTTCGCCCTTCTCCTTGCTTGACCGGCTTTAACGGCCTTTGCTACCGTGCCGGGTGTGTTGTCGGCTTTTCGTCGGCTTGGGTAAAGAATAGGTTTTAAACGGGTCAAAGTCAATAGATTATTCAACCCAAATTAAACCCTTCATGGAAATAGTATGTCGACACTGAGTGAGCGGTTGCGGATGGTCAGGGGTGGAAGATCCCGCAAGGTTTTCGCAGAATTATATGGTATTCATCCTAATTCAGTACAGCGCTATGAAGAGGGAACCCGTAGACATGTACCTCAAGGTTTCCTTGAACAGATAATAGCGGGTGAAAAACTTAACCCGAACTGGCTTTTGACAGGAGAAGGCCCCATGTATGCCATTGCTCCAAAAGGCGACGCGACTCCACAGCCTCATCACAGCAGCCCGGCGGGGCATGATACCCGTGACGAGTTGATAGAGGCCTTGCGTGAGCAGCTTGAGATGCAGCGGGAACATATTGAAACACTCAAAGAAAACGCCAAGCTGACGACAAACGCCCTGCAACGTGAAAATGAGGCTCTGCGCGGACAACTGGAGTTGACCAAGCGGCAAGTGGAGATGCTGGAGGAACTGTTGTCAGAGGAACGACAAAAGACACCGCAAAACACCGTGGATCGCATTCAGGCGGCAGGGTAGGCGCGTTATCAGGCTTCTGGGATTTTTACGCCGGGAGACGGATTGATGTACAACGGCTGGGAGCCGCGCCAGGTGATGACCCGATACCGGGTTGCCTTGATCGCGTTGTGTGTGCTGTTCGGAAGCGTGAAACTTGCTCAGGTATTCGGCTGGTAACGAGGGACTGCGTGCCGGTCACGGGGACGGGTATGGGGTCACTCACGCATAAGGAGCAAAAAGTGGACAAGGAAACCGAAAAGGAACTTATGGAGTGCTTCAAGGTTATTGCGGCGGAAATCGCCAAACTGCATGGCGCAGTGGAAAGCGTTCATACTGAGAATCTGAAGCTGCAAACTCAGGTCAAAGCCCTGGGGGACAAACTGGAAGCCTGTATCAACAACAAGTAATCCACGGGGGGGTGCCCCCCCCTCACATGCAAAAGGAGGCGGATATGCGCAGAATCAAGGCAATGGCGATTCTTGCCGTGCTGGCAATGTGCGGCGCGGCCCAAGCGGCCAGCATAAGCGGGGAGGTGACGGTTATACCCGAACGATATGCCTGCATGACGGTAACGGACGTGGAACCGACAACCATCAGCGAAGCGGACGGCATCGCTCTGGCCCAGGAACTTGCCAAACAGAACTCGGTCGCGCAGGCGCAGATTGTCTTTTACAAGCCGGGGACAAAGGTTGGCGACGGGATTGCGGCGGTAGCGTGGACGTTCGGGGATGAAAAAATTTTCCGTCTGTCCAAGGATGCAGAAGAGGCCGCACGGATGGAAAAAGTGATAGGATGCGATATCCAGCCCAAGGATCTGTGGGATGCCTACGACAGTAACGAGGTGGTGGCGGACGAGGATTTCCGCGGGAAACCCGTGGTGTTCAAGGCCACGATTCCCGGCGTATCCAAGGATCCCTTCGACAAGCCCTATATTAAAATCCCGGTGGACGGGACAGGACTTTTCGGAATACAGGTTTACCTGGACAAAAGCGATCCGGTGCTGCGCAAGCTCAGGAAAGGCATGACCGTCATCGTGCAGGCCAGGCCGCGCAAGTTTGTGATGCGTTCGGTCATTGCTGACGGTACCGTTACCATCCCGCAGGCAAAGAAAAAATAGCAGATCAGAAAAAAACAGAGCGCTTGCCCGTAGATAGTCTAAGGTGAAAGAGTTTCCCCTCCGCAACACGAGGGACACCTTTCGGCCGCCCAAACAGGGATATGTTACCTGTTTGGGCGGCCGTTTTTTTGCGCAAGCCCTCTCAAAACATGAAACGGTTTCATGTTTTGAAAAATTCGCTGTGTGTGATTTCAACAGGTTACAAAAAATCCCCCCACAAAAAACATGAAACGGTTTCATGTTTTTTGTGAAGCCCTTCAATGGCGCTCGCGTCACGCCTCCGGCATTCTGCACTCATGGTAACTGCCACTGGTAAGGAGTGAGCTATGGGAATCGACGTGACGGGCCTTAAAGATGTGCTTGAGGTGATCACCAATAAAGAGATGCAAGCCTTTGTCAAAGTGCTGCTGGAACTGGCGGACGATATGGCGGAGAGCGAGCTTGCGCCGCGTTTGCAGGCGGTCTCCCGCTTTATGACCCAACAGGACATCGACGCGATTACGCAGATGGTAGACGCCGGGCTGACGCAAGAGCAGGCCGTGGCGCTGCGCCGCGCTCACCTTGCGGCCCTGCAAGACTGCTTGCGGCGCGGGAGATAAGCATGAGCGCGGTGCATATATGTTTCTGCGGGCTGCGCAGGCGCTCGCGGGGTCTGGCCCTGCTGATACTGGCCGGGCTGGCGTTGGCGCTGCTCTGGCTGCTGGCAGGCAACCAGATCGGCGTGGTGGCCTACAAGGTGGGGCTGGTGTTTGCCGGTCTGCTGATCGGGCTGGCCGCCGACTCGCTGGCCTTTCCGTATGCCTGCCCCGCCGGATATCTGGAGCAGGACTGGCATGAGGGCAAAAACGGCCCGGACGGTACGGACAGCAGCGACTTCCGGGCGGATTACCCCGTGGCCGTGGGCTGTGAAAGGCTCTTCATGGCGGCGCAGTTCCGCCGGGCGGGGATCGTCATCGTCGCCATTCTGGCCGTATGTCTGGGGCTGTAAATGCCGCGCCATTGCCTGATGGGAAGGATTACGGGCGGCGGGCGCGTCATGCGCCGCCTTGCCGCCGCGATACTGGCAGGCGGTCTGCTCCTTGCCGCGCTGCCTCTGGCTGCGGGGGCGGCCGGAACAGCAATACCCGCAGCCGCCAGAAATTACCGCGTTCTGCTGACGCGGGAGGCGCGGCTTGTGTGGGGCATCAATGCGCCCGTAGCCACGTTCGCGGCGCAGATCCACGCTGAAAGCGCCTGGAATATCCGCGCGGTATCGCCTGCGGGGGCGCAGGGGTTGGCGCAGTTCATGCCGTCAACCGCCGCGTGGATTTCCGAACTGTTTCCCGACCTCCGGACGGGAAAGCCGGGCATGGGGACGGGGAGAGAGGGAGATGGGACGCCCTCTCTCCCCCTGGGCCGGGCCGAACAGCCTTTTTCTCCCCACTGGGCGGTACGCGCGATGCTGCGCTATGACGACTGGCTTTTTGCCCGTGTCACGGCCCTGAGCGCATGCGAACGCATGGCCTTTGCGCTGTGCGCCTACAACGGCGGTCTGGGATGGGTTCAGCGGGACAAGCGGCTGGCCCGAAACAAGGGGATTGATCCGGAGCAATACTGGGGCGGCGTGGAGACGGTCAACGCCGGACGCAGCGCCGCGAATTTCCGGGAAAACCGGGATTATCCCCGCCGTATCCTGCTCAGGCTGGAGCCGGTATACGAGGCGGCGGGCTGGGGCGGAGGTATGTGCCCGTGAATGCGATCTGCACCGTTATGGGCGGCATATGCCTTGCGGCCGTATGCTATGCGGCATGGCTGCATGCCGAGCTGACCGATCTGGAACGGGAGCTGGAGGCCGCGAAGCGGGAAGCCCTGTTCTGGGAGGACAGCGCCGGGAACTGGCGCAAGGCGGCGAAGCTGCACGAGGAGACGGGCAGGGGCCTTGAAGCCAGCGCGCGGGCGTGCCTGGCACGGGAGGCGGAGGCGTCGCGCCGTCTGGCCGAGGCGCTGGAATCGGCGTCGCCGCAAGCGGTGCCGCAGCGTGAACCCGAAAAGAACAGCGAGGCGCGCGATGCGCTGGTGGACGCTCTCAATCTGCCTCTTGCTCCTGCTGACGGCGGGCTGCGGCAAGAGTGAAACCATATTTGTGCGCGTGCCGGAGATGGTGCGGCCCGCGCCGTGCCCGGCACCGGAAGCTCCGGAACTGCCCCGCATACTTTCAGCGCCTCTGGACAGTCCGGCCAACATCCTGCGGCTGCGCCTGCGGGACGAGGTGATGCGCGGCTATATCGAAGGCCTCAGGGCCGCCCTGCTCTGCTACGACAAACAGCGCGAAGCCGCGCAACAACCGGATATCTGACATGCTTGACCTTATCAATGCCCACGCGCCCCTCATCAGTCTGCTGACGCCGGTGCTGCTTTTCGCGGCGGTGGCATGGCTCTCGCGCTGGTTTGTGCGGCGGGAGCAGTACGACACGGATCGGGAGGAGATCGCCGCCCGTCTGGACGTACTGGCGGCCGAGCAGGAGCGGCAGGCGCGGGAAATACGCAGGAAACCGGATGCCGGAACCGTGAGCGAATTGGTTGACGCTGTGCGCAAGCTGGAAAGTACCGTGGCCGTGCAGGGCGAAAAAATCAGCTCCATGCAGGACAGTGTAAACCGCATCGACAGGCAGATCCACCGCATCACGGACAAACTCATGGCGGGGCGGGCATGAGACGCAACAAGATCCATCGTCTGCCGCCCGAACTGCGGGATGCCATCAACGAGCGCTTTGACCTGGGCTATACGGTGCAGGAGATTACCGACTGGCTCAAGGAGCTGGGTGCCGAGGTGAGCAAGAGCGGCGTGGGCCGCTACCGGCGGGAATGGGTGCAGGTTGAGGCGGATATCCGCGAGGCGCGCATGTTTGCCGACGCAACGATCCGCAGCCTGCGGAACATGCCCGAGGACAAGATGAGCAGCCTGATCACGCAGCAGCTTGAGCAGGGGCTGATCGCCGTCCTTTCCTCCATGCGGAGCGCGTACAGGGATGATCCGGAAAAGGCCCTCAAGATGCTGGTGCGGGCGGCAACGGCACATTCACTGGTGAGCAGGGCCGCAAAGGATCACGCGCAGAAGACGATCAGGGTGGACGAGTACGCCGAGGAACGCGGTGCGCGGGAAGCTCTGGACGCGGGCGAACACAAGATCGAAGTGGCCTTTGTCGATGCCGGGGCCAGGGGCGGAGCGGACAAATGACGAGCCGGGCAAAAAACGCGCTGAGCGGCCTTCTGGGGCCCGGAAAATCAAAACGCGGGCAAGCGGTCAGGTTTTCGCGTTCCGCGCCTCCTGCCCCGCTCGCAGGCGCTCGCGAACAGGTGCGCGGGGGCGGCGGCGAAAGCGGCAAGGGCCGTCGGTTCGCGGTGGAGGTGCCTGCGGCGTTTAAGCCGCTGTACCGGCCCGCCCGTTACAAGGTGTACTGGGGCGGCCGCGGGGCGGCCAAGAGCTGGGCCTTTGCCGATGCCTTCATCACTCTGGGCGTGGGGGGGAGATACCGCTTTCTGTGCGCCCGCGAGTTGCAGGTGAGCATCGCGGACTCGGTGCACAAGCTGCTGGCGGATCGCATCGCCGCGCGGGGCCTGGACGAATTTTTCCGGGTGACGGACACGGCCATCGTATCGGCCACCGGCTCGGAATATATTTTCCGTGGCCTGCGCAACAACGTGGCGGAGATCAAGAGCCTTGAAGGGGTGGACTATGTGTGGGTCGAGGAGGCGCAGAAGGTGCGCCGCCAGAGCTGGGAGCTGCTGATCCCGACCATCCGCAAGGAGGGTTCGGAAATCTGGCTCTCGATGAACCCCGATCTTGAGACCGACGACACCTATCAGCGTTTTATCGCCGCGCCCCCGGACAATGCGGTGGTGGTCAAGGTGACGTACCGCGACAATCCGTGGTTTTCGGCCACGCTGGAAGCGGAGCGGGCCTATGCCGAGCGCACGCTGGAGCCGGAGGATTATGCCCATATCTGGGAGGGCGAGCCGAGGCGCAAGAGCGCGGCGCAGGTGTTCGGGGGCCGATGGGAAAGCAGGGCCTTCGAGACGCCGGACGGCGTGCGGCTCTTTTACGGCGCGGATTGGGGCTTTGCGGATGATCCCACGGTGCTGGTGCGCTGCTTTGTGCAGAATAACGTGCTTTACATTGACCATGAAGCATGGGCGCAGCGGGCGACCATTGATCAGCTCCCTCTGCTCTTTGATCAGGTGCCGGGCGCAAGCCGGGACGTGATACGCGGCGACGCTTCGCGCCCGGAAATCCATACGCACCTGCGCCCGCGCGGGTATGTGGTGAGGCCCTGCAAAAAATGGCCGGGCAGCATACAGGACGGGATCGACGTGATGCGGAGCTTTGAGCGGATTGTGGTGCATCCGCGCTGCCCGCACACGGCCGAGGAGATGCGGCTCTATGCCTACAAGGTGGACAGCGTAACGGACGAGGTACTGCCTGTGCTGGCAGACAAATACAATCACTGTATTGACGCCCTGCGCTATGCGCTGGAGCCGGTGATACGCGGCAAGGTTGAAAGACGATGAGACGACGCATGCCCCCGCATACGCCTCGAAAGCCCGAGATGCAGCCCGCGCCGGAGCGTCAGGTGAATGTGCCGGAGCCGGACGCGCCCCCGCGCCGGCCTCTTGCCGAGGTCTACGAGCCGCCCCTGACCCTGGGGACGCCGGGGAGGAACGCAAAACTTGCCGGCGACGCGACGCCTGTCCCCGCTGCCGCACTGTGCAGGCCTGTGAGAGACTTTTTCGGCGCGTGCGAGGTCAATTACCTTGCGCGGCCCTTTATCGGCTATGCCCAGTGCGCGGATCTGATGCAGGACGGGCTGATGCAGGCGGGCGTGGAAACCGTGGCCGACGAGATGACGCGCAAGTTCATCGAACTCTCGGCACCGGACGAGACGGTCAAGAAAAGGCTTGAAGCGGAACTGCTGCGTCTGGACGTGCGCGGAGTGTTCAACCGCGCGGCGGCGTGGTGCGGATATTTCGGCGGCTGCCTGGTGTACATGGATACCGGGGCTGCGGGAGCGGAACTGGCAAAGCCGATTTCGCTGACACCGGACTTTATCACGCAGGGTTCCCTGCTCGGACTGCGGATAATCGAGCCGGTGGTGGCCACGCCGGGCTGGTACAACTCTGCCGATCCTCTGGCGGCCGACTATTTTGAGCCGCGCGCGTGGTATGTGCAGTCAACGCCGGTGCATGCCTCGCGTCTGCTGATTTTTCGGCAAAACGTGCCCCCGCTGCTGCTCAAGGCGGCCTATAACTTTTTCGGCGTGCCGGCGGTGCAGATTGCCCTTGATTATGTGGCCCATTTTACGCAGACCCGCGAGGCGGCGGCCCGGCTGCTGAACAAATTTTCCACCACGGTGTTCAAAACCGATATTTCCCGCCTGCTGTACGGCGGGGATGCGGCGCAGGCCAAAGCCCGGATCCGGCACTTTGCGGCGCAGCGGGACAATAACGGCGTGGCGGTGCTGGACTATGAATCCGAGGCCATGGAGCAGCTCAATACGCCGCTTTCCGGGGTGGATGTGATTGTGCGGCAGGCGCTTGAGCTGCTGGCTGTGGTGTGGCGCATACCGGCGGTCAAGCTGTTCGGGATTTCCCCGGCAGGCCTGAATGCCACCGGGGAAAGCGACATGCAGAACTTTTACGACTATGTCGCATCCCGGCAGGCCAAGGTGTTTTCCGAGCCGCTGGGCCGTCTGCTCAAGGCGGTGCAGCTCTCGGTCACGGGCAGGGTTGACCCCGCCGTAAGCTACGAGTTTGTGCCGCTGTGGGAGATGACCGCGCGGGAAAAGGCGGATCGTGACAAGGTGCTGGCCGACATGGATGCCGTTTATCTGGATCGGGGAGTGCTGTGGGAAGAGGAGGTACGCAACGCCCTGGCCGCGCAGCCGGGCGGCCGCTATGCCGGGGTAGATCCGGGAAATCTCCCCCCGCCGCCTGAAACCGGTCAGCTTGACGATGTGGACAAGGCCGGGAGGGTGCTGTGATGCGCAGGCGCACAATCCGCCCCGGCGTACGCCAGGGCAGGCCTATCGGCTATAATGCGGGGCTGGAGATTGCATACCGCAGGAAGCTGGAGGAGCTGGTGCGGGAAATGTCGGACAGTACGACATACTGGCTGCGCGCGGCCTACCGCAGGCAGGAAGCGAAGATTGAGGCATACAGCAAGCCGTCTTCGCGTGTGCCGGATCGCAGCGCGGTGACGGGCGACGCTTCGCCCGTATCCGATCTGCTGGATCGTCTGCGCAAGCAGCGGCGGCGCTGGATCCGCCGTTTCAGCGAACACGCTGACGCCATCGCCGACTGGTTTGTGCGTTCCGCCCTGCGCAGCGCGGATACGCAGACCAGGGCCAGCCTGTCGGATCTGGCCGGATTTACCGTGCAGTTTCAGGGTTCGCGCGGTCTTGAGACCGTGCTGCAAAGCATCATTGCGGAAAATGTGGCTCTGATCACCTCGATCCCCCGGCAATACCTGCTTGAAGTCGAGGGCATCGTCATGCGCGGGGTGCGTGAAGGGCGCGATCTCGGTTTTGTCACGGATGAACTGCGGCGCCGCTATGACATTACATGGCGGCGCGCGAACACCATAGCCCGCGACCAGACGCACAAGGCCATGCAGTCATTGAGCCGGGAACGGCTGAAACAGAACGGCATCACCCGCGCGACCTGGGTGCATGTGGGCGGCACGACAGATCCGCGGCCCTCGCATGTGGCGGCGCACGGCAAGGAGTTTGACATCGCCACGGGCCTTGAAATCGACGGCGAACGTATTTTTCCGGGGCAGAAAATCAACTGCCGCTGCCGCATGCGGCCCGTGGTGGCCTCCTTTTCCGCCAGCGTACGGGGGCGCGTATGAACACGATGCGGGGACGCAATCTGGCCTTTGACGCCAAAAGCCAGCGCTACACCGACGACAACGGCTTTCTGCACGTCCTGAGCAGCAATATCAGCAAGGAGGCGGTCAATCCGTATTACGGGCGGGAGATCCCCGGCTGGGAGGAGCTGGGGCTGGAGCCGGAGCGCGTCTATATGGGCTACCGGCCCGGAGAGGAGCTGCGCAGGGCCGCGCCGACCACCAACCGCCTGCCGATCCAGCTCCGGCATCATGAGGAGAGCGCGGAGCATCCGGCCAGGGACACGCGGATCGGCAGCATGGGCAGCGACGGACGCTACGCGGCCCCCTATCTGCAAAACTCCCTTGTGTTTACGGACGCCGAGGGGATTGCGGAGATTGAGAGCGGCGAAGCCCGCGAGCTCTCGCTCGGCTATATGTATGACCCGGACTTTACGCCCGGCACCTTTGCGGGCGTCCCGTATGATTTTGTGATGCGCAACATCCGCGCCAACCATTTGGCCCTGGTGCCGCGCGGGCGGGCCGGGCGCGACTGCATGGTGGCCGATGCCGATATCAACACCAAACCCAACGAGGCGGACATGGCGAAAAGACCCTTGGGGCGGGACGGCGATCCCGTTGTGGAAAAGCAGGAAGTGGAGGCCGCGCAGGGCGTCAAAGACCTTGCCGACATCATTCTCAGTCTGCACAAGACCAATCCGGAAACGGGCGAGGTCATGGATGTGACCGAGGATGAGGACAAGGCGGCGGAAATGCGCAGGGTACTCGGCGAACTGGCCCCCAAACTTGATCCGGAGGAACTCAAAAAGCTCAGGGATGCCCTGGCCGGACTGGCCTACAACAAGGCCACGGGGGACGCCTGCGCGCGGGACGAGGACAAAAACGCAAAGATTAACAAGATACTCGCCGAGTATGGAGGCGATGACGAGGAGCGGCGCAAAAAACTTGCGGATGCGCTGGGTGAGCTGGCCTATGAGCCTTCCGAGCGGGGGACGGATGACGCGGCCCCGCTGACGACCGCCGAGGCCGTGGCCTACGGCGAAAAGGTGGAGCGCGAGCGCAAGGATCGGGAAGACGAGAGCCGGGGCGCGAAAAAGGCCATGGATGCCGCTCTGGATGCGACGAAGGCGGCTTTTGACCGGGTGCAGCGCATCATGGATGCCCAGCGGGCGGTGCGGCCCCATGTGGGGGAAATCAACGTCAATATTGCCCAGGACAGCGCCGACACCGTGTACGGCGCGGCGCTGGATGCCCTGGGAGTGAATCGGCGCGGGTATCCGCCCGCCGCATGGCGCGGCATGTTTGACATGGCGGTGCGCGGGCGCGCGGCGGAAAGCGCGCGCATGGCCGCGGATGCCGATCCGGGTATGGGCGGCATGGGCAAGCTGCTGGCAGGTATAAAACTCAACTGACGGAGAGGACGATATGCCGTTTCAGAAACAGGTTCAGCGATATCCGGCCCCGGGCGTGACCGGGATGCAGGCGGGCAACAACCCTGTTGCCTTTGTTCTGCCCAATCCGGTGGCCGATGAGGGCGGGGTCATCATCGGGCGCGCGGCGTGGTGGAGCGCGGCGGGCAAGGTCAAGAACACGGGCAGCGGCGCGCCGCTGGGCATTGTGATGCGGGAAAAGGTGGCGATCATACCCTGCGCGGACGAGGCCACCATGACCTATGCCGAGGGCCAGACGGTGCCGGTGGTGATCCAGGGTGATCTGCTGCTGACCAGCGCGGAGGCCGTCACTGCCGGACAGGTGCTTTTTGCCAAGACCGCGGACGGCACACTGGTGCCCGGGACGGCGGGCGGCACGGTGGCGTCCGCCGTTGAGACGCCCTGGACCATCACCACCAGCGCGGCGGCGGGAGAAATTTTCCATGCGTCGGCGTGGTACGCCAAAACTGTGGAGGTGCCGGGAGAATGAGGACGAGAGAGCTTGAAACCCTTGCGCTGTACGGCTTCGGCTCGGAGTGCGCCACCCGCGTTTTTTCCGGCAGCATGGCAAAGGACGCGGAACTGGTGACGGCACCCAACGCGGGCGTGCCCGGCGAACTCCTGACCTTTTTCAATCCCAAGGTGGTTGAGGTTCTGCGTTCGCCGCTCAAGGCCCGCGCCATTTTTCCGGAAGAAAAAAACGGCGACGCGGCCACGCCGTCAGCAAAATTCCAGATGCTTGAGTATGTGGGGCACACGGAGCCGTATGACGACTATGCGGACGGCGGCGCGGCGGATATCAACGCCAACTGGGTGACGCGCGACGCCTATCTGTTCCAGACCATCCGCCGTTACGGCGACCTGGAACAGATGCGCAACGCCGCGGCCAAGCTCAACCTTGCCGCCGCAACCCAGCGCGCCGCCGCCGTGATCATCGACACGGACTATAACCGCTTTGACTTTCTGGGTGTGGCGGGTCTGCGCAACTACGGCATACTCAACGACCCCGGCCTCAATGCCACGATTACCCCGGCGGCCACGGGCACCGGCTCCGGAACAAAGTGGGAAACGAAAACCACGGCGCAGATTTTCCAGGACATTCTTGCCCTGTTCGGCCAGCTTGTCAGCCAGACCGGCGGCAAGGTGGACAAGGACACGCGCCTCATTTTCGCCATGAGTCCGGAAATCGCGGTACGCCTGGGCACGGCGACCGATTTCAATGTGTCGGTCATCAAGATGATGGACGATTATTTCCGCGATTATACCATCGTGACCGCGCCGGAGTACGCCACCACCGGGGGCCAGCTTGTGCAGTGCATCGCGCCGGAGATCGACGGGCAGGAGACCGGCGTGCTGGGCTTTACCGAAAAATTCTTTGCCTTCGCGCCGGTACGCAAGACAAGTTCCATTGTGCAAAAATTCAGGGCCGGAACCTACGGCGCGATCATCAAAAACCCGTCCGGCGTGGCGGGCATGCTGGGGGTATAGGCATGGCGACCAGAAGAAGGGATACCGCGCCGGATGCCGGCGAAAGCAGGGGCAGCGCATCGGCCTTTGTGGTGGTGTACTGCAATCTCCCGCAGGGGCTTGCGTTCACCATGCCGGACGGGCGCATGGTGACGTTTGCTGGCTACCCCGTCTCGCGCCTTGTGGGGCCGGACGGCGACGCCCTGCCCGCCGGAAAGTTCGGCAAGACGCGCAATGTGGCGCGCGATGACTGGGACTGGATATACAGCACCTACAGGGATGCGCCCTATCTGGATCCGAGAAATCCCCTGCTTTTCGCGGCCAACTCGGAAAGCGAGGGGGATGCCGTTGCGCGCGATCTCAAGTCCACCCGGCACGGACGGGAACAGATCGACCCGCGCACGGGAGCCCGCACGGCACCGTACAAGGCGGATGACTGATGCAGGTGGTTGAGCTTGATATCGCGTACTTCCGGGCGGCGTATCCGCAGTTTGCGGATGCCGATGCCGTGCCCGACGCGATGCTTGAGCGCCTGTGGAGCGAGGCCGGGATCCTTGTGGACAACACGGCGGCCTCCTCCATTCCGGCCCGCGACCCGTCCGGCAACCCGCGCAAGGCCATCCTGTACGCCCTGCTCTGCCACCTTGCCACGCTGGAAACGCGGGGCGACGCGGTGGGCCGTGTGGGCGGAGCCGCGCAGGGCAGCGTCAATATGTCGCTGGCCTGGGGCAATACACGCACCAACCCGCAGTGGTGGGAGCAGACGCAATGCGGCGCTACAGCCTGGGAGCTTTTGCGCGGCTGGGCCATAGGGCCGCTGTATTTTCCGGGGTGCTGACATGGCGGATGCGATTGAGAGCGCCCTCGGGCCGCTGTTGAGCCTTGCGGATGAGAACGGCGACGAACTGGAGATGCGGGTGGGCACACTTGAGGGAGCCACGGACAGTCATGGCGGCGAGCCGATTGTGGTGCGGGCCGTAGCCAACCACTACGGCACGGCCACGCAGCCGCCGCGCCCGTTTTACGCGGCCGCCGCGGAACAATACGGCGACGAGTGGTGTCTGGCCGCCGCCGAACTGCTGGCGGACGGCGCGACCGCGCGGGAAGCACTGGAAACCGTGGGACAAATGGCGGTGACGGACATTCAGATTGTGATCGACGACTGGCAGACACCGCCGAACAGCCCGGACACCATCAAGCACAAGCGCAACCCTCCATAACCGCCAGAATGATCCTCTGGTGGACTTCGGCGACATGCGCGACGCGCAGGCATGGGAAATCGTGCCCAGAGGCAGCAAGGGGGACTGATGAACCTGCACAGACTGGTTCGCGGCGTGATTCCGCTGGTCAATCCGGATCAGGAGGTCGTTATCCTGCGCTCGACGGGCTACACGGTTGACGATACGGGGCGGCAGATGCCGCAGTATGCGGAGCAGGTGACGGTCAGGGCACAGGTGCAGCCGGTGCCGGAGACGGTGCTCCAGCACGTTGAGGGCTACAACCAGAACAGCATGTACCGCAACATGTACCTGATGGGGGACTGGACAGGCTTGAGCCGCGCCACCGGACAGGGGGGGGATCTGGTGTACTGGGACGGCTTTGCGTGGCTGGTGGATCAGGTGCCCGAGGCATGGGATCCCACTGCCGGGTGGACGCTGATCCGCGTGGTGCGGCAAGGGCTGGAGGCCCAGCCTCTCGGAGGCATTACGCATGCGTGATGATGATGTATACCGCGCGATCAAGGCGCTGATACTCAAGTTTCTGCCGGAGCTGACCCCGGATCGGGTAGTGCGCGGCTGGAATAACCGCGTCCCGCCCCCGCCGGGCGGCTTTGCCCTGATGCGCATCCTGTACCACTCCCGCCAGGCGACCAACCTTGCCGAGTATGATCCGCCCGGGGAGAGTGTGACGCTGGCGCAGAGCGCGCTGGTGGTTGTGCAGGTTGACTTTTACGGCGCACGGCCCGTCAGCATGGCGGATGGGTGGGCGCATGACTTTGCGACCGTGTGGCGGGACGCCGTGGCCTGCGATTTTCTGGCCGGGGCGGGCGTCGCCCCGACCATGGCCTCCGATCCGCGCCACTTGCCGCTGGTGGGCGGCGACGAGCAGTACCTTGACCGCTGGAGCGTTGAGCTTACAGCCTCCATTTTTGACGAGATCAAGCTGGCGCAGGCATTTTTTGACGATGTTAAGATTACCCTTTATCCGCTGGAGTGACCGGCATGAGCATAGACGCATCGCAGCTTGTAAGCATAACCGACCGCACCATATACGGCGGGGGCACAGGGCTTGAGTTCAACGGGTTGATTTTGACCCGCAGCAATGAGATCCCGGCCGGGGGCGTGGTGAGTTACCCCGACGCCGCAGCCGTGGGCGATGCCTTTGGCCTGCAAAGCCTGGAGTATGACCTCGCGCAGCGCTACTTTACGGGCTTTGTCAACAGCAACGTCAAACCGCGCACGCTGCTCTTTGCCCGGTATGTGGATGAGGACGTTGCAGCATGGCTTCAGGGTGCGCCGGTGACGGCCACCCTGGAACAGATCCGAGCCGTCAATTCCGGCGGTCTGACCGTGAGCATAGACGGTGAACAGCATGCTCTGGCGGCCCTGGACTTTTCGGGTGTAACCAGCTTTTCGCAGGCCGCCCAGGTCATCCAGACGGCTCTTGCCCCGGCCGTTACCCCTGCCACCGCGGGAACGCTGCACGGCGGGGAAATCAGCACGGCCATCGACGATTTCAAGCTGGTGACAGCGGGCAAGCTCAATATCTCGATTGACGGCACTCCGCACGAGTTGACGGCACTCAACTTTTCTTCGGTCGATGACCTGGCGGGTGTGGCCGCTGTTCTGGGCACGGCGCTGACGGCCTGGGCCACGGTGCAGCTTGAGGTTGATCACCTGCTGATTGCCAGCAAAACCACGGGCGCATCTTCCAGCGTGGGCTTTGCCAGCGATCCGGAGAGTGCCTCCCGCGCCGCCCCCGCCGATCTGGCTGCGGCGCTGGGTCTGACCCAGGCCGCCGGCGCAACGGTAACCCAGGGCACGGATGCGGTAACCCCGCCCGCTCCCACGGTGACGTTTTCCAGCCTGGGCAACGTGTTCCGCATTACCAGCGGAACAACGGGCGCGGACAGTTCGGTCAGTTACGCCACTCCCCCGGCGGGGGGAAGCGCCGATGCAGCCACGCTGCTGGGCCTGACCGAGGCGGCCGGGGCAATCGTATCTCCGGGCATGGCCGCGCGCAGCGAAGCGGAAAACCTTGAGGCCGTGGTCAAGGCGACCCGCAACTGGGTCACGTTCATGACCGCATGGGAGCCGGAACTTGAGAGCAAGCTGGCCTTTGCCAAGTGGTGCAACGGCTACGCGCCGCGCTACCTGTATGCGGCCTGGGATACCGATATCAAGGCCACGCAGCAGCTCGCGACGGGCACCTTTGCCGAACAGGTCACCGAACAGGGCTACGCGGGCACCGCGCCCGTGTACGGGCAGGCCCGTCATGCGCAGTTTGTGCTGGCTGCGGCGGCCAGCATTGATTTTGACGAGACCAACGGCCGGATCACCTTTGCCTACAAGGCGCAGGACGGGCTGGAAGCGACATGCGATGACGGCACCATTGCGCAGACGCTCATCGCCAAGGGCTACAACTTTTATGGCGATTATGCCACGGCAAACGATGAATTCAGGTTTTTCCAGCGCGGCGTCTGTTCCGGCTCGGCGGCCTGGATTGATACCTATATCGACAAGATCGCCCTCAACAACGATTTGCAGCTCGCGCTGGTCAACCTGTTCGCCAACGCCAAAAGCCTGCCCTACAACCGCGACGGCTACGCGCAGATCGAAGCGGCGGCGCTTGACCCGATCAACAAGTACCTCAATTTCGGAGCTATCCGGCAGGGCATAACGCTCTCCAGCGCGCAGGCCTCGCAGGTCAATACCGAGGCCGGGATCAAAATATCCGACACGCTCTCCCAGCGCGGGTGGTATCTGCAAGTCAGGGACGCCACGGCACAGGTACGGGCGGCCCGCACAAGCCCGCCGTGCAAGCTGTGGTGGACGGACGGCGGATCAATCCAGCAGCTTGAAATGAGCAGCACCACCATCCTGTAAGGGGGAAATCATGGCACGCGGCACCATCACATCGGCAAACGCGACATGCTACATGACGATAGACGGGCTTTTTTCCGCCCCGGTCAAGATTGAAGGTTTTTCAACCGACAGCGCACTGGAAATGGACGACTACAACCCCGCCGAGACGCGCATGGGGGTTGACGGCTACCTTTCCGCGGGCTGGCGGCCCACGCCCAAGGTGGTCAAGATCAGCCTTGAGGCCAACAGCCCCAGCCGGGAATATTTTGAAACCTGGCTCAACCAGATGGAGATTGATCGCGAGGTATCGGCCTGCGACATGGTTTTTCTGATCCCGTCAATCAACCGCAAGTATATCGGAACGCGGGGCTATCTCACCACAGGCAAGATGATGCCCAGCGCCAGGCAGATGCTTGAGGCGGGCACGTTCAGCATCACCTTTGAAAAGTGGGAGGGTTCGGCAGCATGAGCCGCAAGACACTCATCTATCAGGTGCCCGCGCAGGAGGGCAACCGCGACGCGGGAAAGCGTTTTCTGATCGAGGAGATGCCCGCCACGCGGGCGGAACGCTGGGCCATGCGCGCCCTGCTGGCCCTCATGGGCGGCAATGTCGAGCTGGGTGACATCAGGCCGGGGCACGGCATGGCCGGGCTGATGAGCGCGGGGCTTGAAAAGCTGGCCGCGCTGAACTGGGAGACGGTACAGCCGCTCTATGACGAGCTGCTGGAGTGCGTATATGCGCTGCCCAAGCCGGACAACGACGCGGTGCGCGTACGTCTGACGCCCGCGCAGGCGGATACGCAGGTGGAGGAGATCAGCACGCTGCTGGCCCTGCGGGTGGAGGCGCTGGGGCTGCATGTGGGTTTTTCTCTGGGCGACGCTCTTGCGACGTTGATCGCCAGGAGTGCCGCCGGGACTTCGCCGAATGCGTCAACATCTCCCTCCTGATCGCCGTGCTGGTGCAGCGGGGACGAGCCGCGCTGCATGAACTGGACAGCATCTATGGTCTTGAAGACGCCTATGACCTGCTTGAAACCCTGCTTGTCGAGGATCATAACCGCCGCCTGATGGAGTCGGATCGTGACCGTTAGAGATTTTGTCATACGCCTGCTCTTGGATCGCTCACAGCTCAGACAGGGCCTGGCCGACACGCGCGCCGAGCTGCGGGACGTCGGCGCTGTTTCCTCCCGTGCGGCGGATACGGCGCGGGATGCCCTGAATGACGCCGCGCGGGACGGCCGCCGGGCCGGGCGCGACGTGGCCGACGCGGCGGACGATGCCGCAGACGCCCTGCGCCGTGAGGGAAATGCGGGCAGGAATGCCGGGGAGAGCATCGCGGGCGGCGCAAAAGAGGCGGCGGATCAGACCGATCGGCTCAAGAGAAGCATCGGCGCGGCCATAGCCGCTGCCGGAGGCATCGCCGCCGTCATGGCCTATATCGGCAATACCGCCGCGCTGGATCGCACGGCGGAGAGCCTGGGCCTCAGTGTGGAGCGCCTGCAAATGTGGCAGGGCGCGGCGCAGGCGGCGGGAGGAGAGGCGGAAGAGATTGCGGATCGTTTCCGCGATCTCAATGACTACATTGTTGACGCGACAAAGTTTGACAGCGGGCCGCTCAAGGAGATCGCGGCGGAGCTGGGCATAGGCCTGACCGACGCCGCGGGCAAGGCGCGCAGCGCGGAAGAGGTCATGCTGGATCTGGCCGCAGCCTTTGAGCGTGTGGGCGAACAGGAAGCGGTGGGCTACGGCATGCAGCTCTCCTTTGACCCCGCGACCATCGGCCTTTTGCAGCAGGGGCGCGGAGAGCTGGAGACGCTGCTGAACCGCCAGCGGGAGCTGGGGATACTGACCAGGCGCGATACCGAGGCCGCCACTGCCGCCCGGCAGGCATTTGTGGACGCGATCAAGGCCGTGACCTACATCGTGGGCAGCACGCTGACCCCCGTGCTGGAGATCGTGGCGGAAAAACTTTCCGCCCTTGCGCGCTGGGCCGTGGAACATCAGGATTTTTTGCGGATCATGTTTGTGGTGGCCGCTGTGGCTATTACCGGCATCCTCCTGCCGGCGCTGTACAGCATGGCGGCGGCGGGACTGGCCGCCATTGCGCCCTTTCTGCCCCTGATCGCGCTGGTGACGGCTCTGGGGTTGGCCCTTGACGATCTCAATGCGTTTATTGAGGGCGGCAACTCGGCCTTTGGGGAGCTGTTACGCTGGCTGGGGCTGACGGATCAGCAGATTGAGGCGGTACGCGCGGCCTTTGCCGGCGTCAAGGGCTATATCGGAGCAGTGTTTGATCTGTTCAAGGCGCTGTTCACGCTTGACGGCGACGGCGTGATCGCTGCCCTGGACAAGATGCTGGGCCATGTGCGCGACTTGCAGACCGCCTTTGGCAATCTTTTTGCCCGTATCAAGGGCTGGCTGCTCAATCTGCTGCCCGACTGGGCGCGTGATCTGCTCGGCGTGGGCGGCCCGGAGGGCGACGGAGGGAATAGCGCGCAGAGTGCGCCGCAGCAGCCGGAAATTCCCATCGCCGCGGCCACGCCGGGACTGCTGGGGGCGGGCATGAACGCCATGAACATGCTGGGGGCCGCATATACCGGCATGACCGCGCCGGCCAGCCAGGACAACCGCAAGACCGTGACCAGCACCACAACCGTGCAGAATCTCACCATACAGACGCAGGCCACGGACGCGCCGGGTATCGCGCGGGACTTCGCGGGTGAGTTGAGCAGCGTCATGCAGCAGGAGTACGCGCAGTCATGAGCCGGCTCATACGCAACATCATTGCGCCCGGAGCGGCGGGCATGGGCCGGATCTGGACGCTCAGCGACGAGGACAGCGGACAGCCGCTTCTGGAGTTCGATGCCTTTCTGGGCCTTGATTACGCGCAGGATGCCAGGGTGCCGCAGCAGCCTATCGAGCAAGGATCATTTGCCGCCTACAACAAGGTGGGCACGCCGTACATGCTCAAGGTGACGCTGGCGCGCAGCGGCAGCGCCGGGGAGCTCAAGACCTTTTGCGATGCCCTGGAGGAGCTGGCCGCCGGTACGCGTCTGGTAAGCGTGGTGACGCCCGAGCGGGTGTACCGCTCGGCCAGCATCACCAGCCTGCGCTGGCAGCGCACGGCGGAAAACGGCGCGGATCGGGTCATTGCCGAGCTGACGCTGGAGGAGATCCGGCAGGTTGCGCCCGTCTACCAGGACATGCCGCCGGAAACGGTGCGCGACCCCGCGGACGCAAGCCCCAGAGACGGCGGCAAGCGTCAGGCCAGCCCGGCCACGGAAGCGCAGCAGAAAAAGAGTGACAGCGTCCTTTATGACATTATCACCTGAGGCACCGTCATGCAGCAGATACCTCTTGAAGCGACGCCCAACCAGAGATTTTCCGTTGTGCTTGGCGGCCAGAACTGCACCATATCGCTGTACGCGCGCAGTTTCGGGCGCGAAACACGGCTTTTCTGCGACCTGGCCGTCGCCGGAACGCAGGCATGGTGCGGGGTTGTCTGCCGCAATCTGGTCAACCTCAAGCTGTACCCTTCGCTCGGGTTCGCCGGAGCCTTGTGGTTTGTGGATTTGGAGGGGACGAGCGACCCCGAGTGGGCCGGTCTGGGGGAGCGTTTTGTGCTGCTGTATGCCGCTGAGGGCGAACCTCTGCCCGCCGGAGTACAGGGCTCACAGTATGAGGGTGCGGCCAGCTACGGCAAGGAGCTGACAGCATGAGTCTGAGTTTTACCCGCAAACAGATCGAGATCCGGCTGGCGCTGGCGGACGGCGGTTTTTCCGGCGGTGAAAACACGAAAATCATCCGGGGTCTGGGCTGTGACGTGGAGATATCCAAGCCCGGTCTGCCAGCTAAAAATTCATGTAAGGCAACCATATGGGGGATGCCTCTGGCCGACATGGAGGCCTTGACCATGCTGGCCTTTGAGCCGCTCAAGGTGAGCAGAAACAGGATTGCCGTGTACGCGGGCGATGAGGCGGGTCTTGCTCTGGCTTTTGCCGGGGACATCACGAGCGCATGGCCCGACTTCAATTCCTCGCCGGATGTGGCCTTCCGCCTGGAAGCGCTGACCGGGTATGTCGCCAGCGTGACCCCGCGCAGGATTTACAGCGCGGGCGGTGACGTGAGCATTGACGCAATCATGCGCCAGCTTGCCGGAGAAATGGGCCTTGCCTACGTCAACAACGGCGTAAGCGGCAGTCTGATTCAGCCCGCGCTTTCCGGCGGTCTGTACGAGCAGGCTTACAGTGTGGCACGCATGGCCGATTTCGAGCTTTTGCTCGATGACGAGAGCATGGTGATCCAGCCCTGGGACGCGGTGCGCGATGCGGATACCGATCCGCCGGTATGGCGTGATTCCACGGGTGTCAAGGGCTACCCGACCTTTACCCAGACCGGGATCAGCGTGACCGGGCTGTATGCTCCGGCACTGGTGCAGGGCGGCCTGCTGCAACTGGAGAGCATCGTGCCCAAGGCCGGCGGCAACTGGAAAATCATCAGCCTCAAGCACAGGTTACAGGCGCATTATCCGGGCGCAAGCCAATGGCACACAACCGTCGAGGGGGCATACCTTGCAGGGAAATAGAAAACTTTCCACCGGGCTTTCCGACATCGGCGCGCAGAATTTTGCCATTGATGCGGCCCTGCGCCGACTCTACACCATGCTGCCGGTCAAGGTGGTGAATGTTGAACAGCCTTCCCCCACGGATCAGGTCGGCTTTGTCGATGTGATGCCGCTGATCAAGCAGGTTGACGGCGAAGGGAGTGCCGTTGAGCCTTCCGTGCTTTACCGGCTTCCCTTTTTCCGGCTCCAGGCCGGAGCCAATGCGGTTATCGTCAATCCGCAGCCCGGCGACAAGGGCGCGG
>ERZ827088.1616-NODE-1616-length-27054-cov-3.338161_pt1 | contig 27054 bp, 17 predicted proteins | sample MGYA00519922_ERZ827088 | MGnify/ENA primary metagenome ERZ827088 (study PRJEB31778, sample SAMEA3449254) | human gut metagenome | biome: human gut; feature: human-associated habitat; material: faeces | place: United Kingdom | collected 2010/2012 ...
TCCTTTCAATAATATTCTACTCTAATATCTTATAAAACTCAACATATACTTATATGATTTTATAATTTATATTTAACTGTTGATAACCTCCTTATTCCGGGAATTTCTATTCCGATTTTCTGCCATTTTTGTATGTTTTCGATAATTTTATAGTAAAAGATCGCAATTTAATTGTCAATCTGTTCTTTAGGATTTTATAGAATATTTTATTTTTTTATGAACCACAACCTTTTCATTTTCAACTGCGCCTTTTTCCTGTTCCAGCTGCCTCGTTTTGCGTACAACCGGAAAAACACCGATCCTTCCAGTGATGAATAAAAAACAATAAAAAACAAAAAAAGCGGCCGCACATTACCGCACAGCCGCCTTTCATTTCTCTTCTTTTCGTATTTCCTGTCCGTCAGATCGTCACGATAACGCCGCCGTCATTGGCATACATGCTGCTGACGCCCGCAGTATCCATAATCACAACATCCTTTACAGAAACCTTGGAGGTCACCATCCGCTTCACGCTTTCTGCACGCTCCGGGCAATTACAATGGGTGATCATCAGGGTCTTTTCCTCCGGTCTTGCCACATTGCGCACCACTGCGTCTGCCATCTTCTGCAGACCCTTACGGATGCCGATTCCCTGCCCGATCTGCTCGATCCTGCCGTCCATCGTGCCTGCCATAACGGGCTTGATGCTCAGTGTAGATGCAACCAACGCCTTGACGCCGCTGAGTCTGCCGTTTTTACGCAGGGTTTCCAGATTATCCAGGACAAAATAAGTATTCATCTCACTGCGGAACGCTTCCAGACGGCCTACCACCTCTTCAAAGGAAAGCCCCTGTTCTTCCAGGGAAGCTGCCAGCAACGCAAGCTGCGTTTCTCCGCAGGAAGCCGAACAGGAATCCATAACGTAAATCTGTTTGGACTCATCCTCTTCCAGATACATCTGCCTGCCGACCATGGCACTGTTATAGCTTCCGCTCAAATTGCCGGACAACGTTACCACATAAATATGCTCTGCCTCCGATTCAAACGCCTGCCGATAGCTCTCCGGCGACGGACAGGAGGAACGCGGGCACTGGGGACATGCCGCAACCTGCTCCAGAAATTCCTTCTGATTAAAATGCTCATCGTCCATAATCCGGTAATCGCCGACCTCCAGACCAAGCGGTACGATTTCAAAATGCGGATCCTTCTTATATTTCTCCGGCAGCTCACAACAGCTGTCCACAACGATTTTATAACTCATGTTTTCCTCCATACCGCAGGCGCTTTGCGCCGAAGGAACCGCGAGCAGAACTTCCAGTTCTGCTCTGCGATCCTAGCTACTTTGTGACGCTTGCGGCACAAATAGCTGTGTGAAAAATAAGCGATCACGCTTATTTTTCACACTCCCCTCCATACCGCAGGCGCTTTGCGCCTGCCGCACCACGGCTTCTCGTATATTCTCAAAACCAATCCATGTAGTTTTCATTACTACATATGATAACACGTTCTGACTGCTCCTGTAAAGGGTATTTCCAAAAAACCCCATCTCTGATATACTGATACCACAGTTCACTCGTAGCTTTTCGAAGGAAGATTTCGTACTCGCACGAAAATCTGACTGAAAAAAGCTACGAAGGGAGCGTGGGTGAACTGTTTCACAACTGACCGGCACGCATATCACAAAAAACCGCGCAGCAGCACAAAGCGCCCGCGGAATGGAGGATTGATTATATGACCGCTTTTCAGATTCTTGAAATGAAGCATTTTATGGCGAAGCTTTTGACAGAGGATTGCTTTGATTCCTTTCTGCTGGAGAAGGCTTCGGTTTCCTGCGCCGTTTCCTATGAAATCGACGGGCGCGTCAATCCCGAATTTTATCAGGACGATGAAACGCCGGACGCCGGCTACCTGTTTCTGCCCTGGAAATCCATCCGCCCGGTTCTGTTTCAGATGATCCGCGGCAAACACACGCCGCTTTCCTTCAAATTCGTCCTGCATCTCATGCCCCAGTATGTCCCCGGCGTCATGAAGGGCGCAGATCCGTCTTTAAAACCGGAACAGGTTCAGGCGCTGGTCCTGACCATAAAATATGACGGCTCCGCCATCCGCCTGACGACCGGAACCGCCTTTTCTTCCTTTGTCCCCGATAAAACACTGGACGCGCAGTGGGACAAAACCATGCGCCAGTTTCTTTCCCGCAAGGAAATCGCCTGCAGGGAATAATCCTTCTACTTTTTCATTTTAGGTTTAAAAACAAGGCTCGCCAGATATCCGAAAATCAGCGCCGCCGCAGTTCCGGCAGCCCCTGCCTGAAAGCCTCCCGTAAACAATCCGAGAAATCCGTCTTGTTCCACCGCTTCTTTTACGCCCTTCATCAACGTATGCCCAAAGCCAAGCAGCGGCACGCTCGCCCCTGCCCCGGCAAAATCGACAAAGGGCTGATACCAGCCAAGTGCGCTCAGCACTGCGCCCGAGCAGACCAAAAGCACCATAATCCGCCCCGGCATCAGCTTCGTCTTTTCCATCAAAATCTGCACCAGCGCGCAAATCAGACCACCTACCCAGAATGCATTCAAATAGTCCATCGCCCACACGCCCCTTTCCTTTTCCCGACAGTTTCTTTCCAAAGAGCACCGCCGTTTTGGTCAGGATGCGCAGCAGGTTCCTGTTTTATACACTCTAAATAATGTCTTGCACGCTTTTTAGACCGTCACTCTGCGTCCACCGTCACCAAAACATCCCCGTACAGCACACCGTCATAATAATCCAGCAGCAGCTTCACCACACCGTCATACGCTTTCATGCCCTCTTCCACTCCGTTTAATTTCAGAGAAGCCGTTGTCGCCGCGTTGGAAACCTTTTTCGCTGTTTTGGTACTGACAACCGCTTTTTTCTCGACAGTCTGCCATGCTTCCTGGGTCAAAAACATGTTATCCGCATAAACCTGTGCAGAAATCTGCGGATGCTTCGCGTATTCTTTCCGGCTCTTTTGGATGCTCGCACGAAATTCTTTTTCCACATAATTGAGTACGCCCATATAGCCGCTGTAGCGGAAAAATGCATCGTCTGAGTTGATACAGGCAAGATATCCGATCAGATTCGCCTCATCCTCCTGCATAAAGCCCTTTAAATGTGCAAATTCATGACAGATCACTGAGGGCTTATTTACAATATACATCGTTCCGTTGTAGTTTGCTTCCATGGAAAATGGGAAATAATACCCCATCCTATAGGTCTGACTGAGCAGCTCCGAAAAATAAATCTCCTTCGGCTGCGGATAATAGCCCTGCAGGCGTCCATAATCTGTGCCGACCTGCTGCATCGCCTCTACAGCCGCCTGATTCATGTCTCCCTTATAAATCAGATAGCCGTCTGCATCCCGCTCCATCTGCTCTGCAAGCTCGTTGGCATTGACCACAATATAATCCCGCAGCACAGCAAGCTCTGCCTTGGAATAGTTCTCACTGCGCACCTGCTCCATATACCGATCCTCAAACGCCGAAGAATGATACAGCAAAAAACAATTACAGGTCATAACCCAGACGAGTGCCAGAAAAATCCAGGAAAATGTGCAGGAAAAGCTGTGAAACAATTTTTTGCTCCACGCTTTTTTTACAGTCAAACGCAAAAATCCTACAGCTGCAAACGCTGTCAGGAACAAAATTCCCAGCACGATCATGCCCTCTCCGACGCTGAACGGAAAAACCGACATCACCCGCGTGGAAATGCTGCTCCATACCGGAAAAACCGATTCCGCATAAAAATCGCAGAAGCTACTGCTTTTCCACGCCAGCACATTTAACGCCAACGCTGTCAGAAACAAAACGCCCCATACCTTTTTTTTCAACTGATCATCCCCTAATCGTCAACCTGTCCTTGTACCTTCCTACTATCTAGTATATCCGGTTGCCGCCGATAAGAAGCTGAACGATTTGTAAACGATTATGAACATTTTGTAACAAAAAAGAACCGGTTGTTCACCGATTCTTCTCTCTTTTTCACAGCACTTTTTTATCAATCCATTTTTTATTTGTGCTATTTGTTGTTTTCTCTCTGCATCATGAAGTTCGGATACAGCAAATGTTCTACTTCCGCAAAAATCTGATACATTCCATCCGCATGGTCTGCCAGCCTGCGAAGTGCCTCCAGCGCCGGATTATTCCGTCCTGCCAGATCATCCAGCGAACATTCCAGTGCATTTGCAATCTTCAAAATACTGATAAAGGATGGTCTGCCGATTTTTCCTGCCATCAGATGCTTTACGGTTTCATAAGGAAGATCCGCTTTATCCGCCAGCGTCTTCATCGACCAGTTCCGGCGGATCATCTGATACCCGATATTTTCAATCAGCTGATCTGTGACCTGTGCATAATACCCATTCTCCTCTAGCGTATGCTTCTGTTCCATAAAAAATCCCCCCCCGGCTGACAGCCAAAAAACAAAGCCCTAAACGAGCTGCTACAATAGAATGTACGCTCTGCGAGCATTTTATTGTCATGAATAAAACAAGAAAAAGCCAGAAAAGATATCGTCTTCTCTGACTTTCCCGCAATAGCAGGGGCAGTAGGAATCGAACCCACATCGACGGTTTTGGAGACCGCTGTTCTACCTTTGAACTATGCCCCTATCGAACTGACAAGTGATATTATAGCACGATACTTTCTAATTTTGCAAGCCCTTTTTTTACTTTTTTATATAAATCTCTTTTTTCTCCGTTCTCTGCGCTTTTCCATCGAAAGGGGTGCAAATATCGTTTTTCTCCCGATAAATCCGATGATCCTTGTCATATAAATTCCGGTGATGCTTCCCGCCGTATCGATCGCCACGTCCCGAAGCGCCGGCGAGCGTCCTGCCACAAACATCTGATGGTACTCATCCAGCCCGGCAAACCCGGCACAGAACAGTCCGGCAGCGAGCACAAGCCAAAAGCCCCGCAGCCGATAAACATACAAGGGCAGGGAAAGTGTCAGCCCCAGCAAAAGATATTCGCTAAAATGTGCCATCTTCCTTACGAGAAAATGGATCTCATCTGCATACACTCCCACCTGCGCGGTATCCAGATTGCCGGAGGTCAGCTTTCCCAGCAGAAGCACCACCTTTTCACTGACCAGCATACTCAGCTGTCCGGATTCGTCCGCCGTCTGGGCGGAAAAGGAAAAGATCATATACATCACGCACAGCGCCGGTACAAAGGATAAGGGCTTTAATAAAAAACGAAACATCTTCTTTATGGTCAACCAGAAATATTTCATGTTCACTCCATTCTGCAGATCACAGACAGCTTATCGTATCCTTTAGGGAGCCTTTGCTCCGAGCTTACCGCCTGTCCTTTTTGTGCCTGCCTTTTGTCCGTTTAATATAGTCTATATTTCCATTTCTTGCAAGAAAGAAACCCTTAATTTTTTATGAACAGCTCAAACGGTAGGAGTGAACTGTAACAGAAAAACCTAATTTGTGAAGTTTTTTCAAATTAAGTGTTGACTTCTGTCCGATTATGCTGTATCATATCATTTGTCCGGTTGAGAAATACGGCACATCGGGGTGTGGCTCAGGTGGTAGAGCGCTTCGTTAGGGACGAAGAGGCCGCAAGTTCAAGTCTTGTCACTCCGACTAAAAGAACCTTGAGAGATCAAGGTTCTTTTTTTCATGCCAACAGAATGTTCGCATGACGTGCATTCTATTATTCATGACAATAGAATGCTCACATGGGGTGCATTCTATTGTATTTCCCTGAAATCCTCAAAACATTCTGATTCAAAAAGCATCCGCAGAGATCAGCGACCCTGACAGCCTGTCGCCGCTGATTTCTGCGGATGCTTCTTTTTTCCATCTCTCTGTCTGTTCATCCAACCAGGCTGCACCGGACCGTCACACGCTTTCTTCCTCCATAGGTACAGGTAAACAGCGTCAGATCCCAGTCACCGGACAGCATCTCGTCTACTGCATAGGGATTTAAGGTTTCTACCTTTTCTACCTCATATTCGTATACGTCCCCCGAAACCGCTGTAAACTTCACCGTTGCACCCTCCGGCAAAAGTCCGATATTGCCAAAATGCCGTTTATAATTATGGGCGGCAATAATCAGGGAATTTTCCTCTGCACTTCCGGTGTAGCGGCAGGGTGCTTTTTTCAAGGACGGATAGCTCCAGGGATCCGCCACCGGCAGCGTAAGCTGCAGGGACGGAATTTCCAGCTCGCCAATCCAGCAAAGCCCGTCTGCCTCCACAAAGGTCATCCCGCTGTTCTCATCCACAGGAAGCGCCTCCGACTCCTGCTCCACAACAGTCAGCTCTTCTTCATAGGCCTCTAAGGACGCCTCCACCGCAGCTTCGGCACGGCTGCTATCCCAGATATTATACGCGGAGATCCCCACTGCTCCTGCTGCCAGAAGGATCCCAAGCCCCATCAGAGCCTTGGAACAGTCTTTTTTTTTTCGACCAATCCACCATCCAAGAAACAGCAATCCTGCTCCTACTGTGGAAAGTGCCAGGATCGGCCAGCGCAGCTGTCCTGTCTGAGGCAGCTTCTCCGGTGTTTTCTGCTCCGGAGTGATTCCAGGTGTAACGATGGTCTCTGTCTTTTTCGGCGGCTTTTTCACCTCCGGCGTAGAGGGTTCCTCGGATTCTTCCGGCGGATACATCGGATCCGGAATCCTTTCGGCCTTCGGATTCACCGACATGTCATATAGCAGCTGGGCGTTCAGATTCGTCGGGATCGAAACCAGAGACGGATCGGTTCTGTATTTCTGCATCTGACCCGGAACCAGCAGATACAGACCGGTCTGCAGCCCTGTCCAGCTGATCTTTCCGTTTGCATCTGTTCTTTTCGTATCCCCGGAAATATGATTTGCTCTCTGATACTCCAAAAGCGCTGCCGAAGCCTCCTTGGACTGCTGTGCCGTCAGGTTTTTCAGCTGCACGCCGCAGCCCTCAAAGCCGCCTGTCAGCTCCAGCACCGTATATCCTCCCCGATCCACCATTGCTGCAACCTGATACAGGGTAAACTCTGCATTTGCAACGGGCTCGTCCCGCATGGTGTCAAAAAGAATTTCGATGGAGCCTTTTTTGTCCGTGTCCACGTCCTGCATCAAATTGGACGAGCTACTCTGACTCTGCTGTGCACAGACGTCCTGCTTCCAGCCGCTGCAAAGGGATAATACCATGGCCAGCGCAAGCAGCCAGCCCTTTACCCCTTGTCTGATCCGGATTTTTCTTCCTTTCATTTTCTTCCTCACTTTCTGCTGCAGCTGCAGCATACCTTTCTCCTGCCGGATACGCTCCTGCACTCCACCGACAATGAAGTTTCCTGTTCTCTATCTATCACAATCTCCATCTATCGCAATCTATTGCACCCGCTCCCCATGAATCAAAAGACGATGGGAATTGACTCCATAGGGCGTGCAGGTCACCAGCGTGACCTGATCCTTTCCGGGCTCTGCCGCCAATCCGTTTAACTCCTCCGGAAGCACCACCTCTGTCTGGGTCACTTCATAGACCAGCACACGATCCAGCACCGTGATCTGAAAGGTATCTCCCACCTCCAGCTGATCCAGATCGGTAAAAAGCTTTGCCGAGGGAATCCCCCGATGACCAAACAGAATCGCATGAGTTGTTTCGCCTCCAACCGGCAGGGAGGTTCCCTCCAGATGACCGACCCCAGATTCCAACGCCTCCTCCGATACTCCGTGATAAATGGGAAGCTTCAGCTTTATTTTTTCGATTTCCAGATATCCCATCACACCGCTGTCCTCTGCCAAAAGCAGCTCATCGTAGGATTTTCCGTCGATCAAAAGTGCCTCCTTTTCCGCCTCTCCCAGCATATCGAAGCTGATGCCAAGCTCTGCCAGCTTTTGATTATACCGGTCGGCTTCTGCCAGCAGGGCAGCCCGCCTTTCCTGCTCCATCTGCGCCTGTGCTTCCTGATAGGCTGCGATCTGCCTGCGCTGTTTTGCCTGTTCCATCCAGTTGCTGACGGAGGGATATAACAGGACACCCAGCCCTGCCAGACCAAGAAGGATGGCAAGGACTGTCAAAATTTTTCGTTTCATGCACTTCTCCCTTCCGCTTTACCAAAAACAAAAGATCAGGCTTCCCACCAGACGCTTTGCCGGCGACAGCTCCTTTGATACAGCTTCTGCAAGCTTTTCATAGCAATCCTGTACAAACTGACACTCTTTTTTTGTCAGCCCCTGATCACTATAGCATGCCTTCAGCACGATATTTGCCAGCTTCTGCGCTGTCTTCTCCGAAAATATCGGATATTTCTTTCCAAGCTGCTTTGCAAAGCGCTCCTCCTGACAGCTGCATACACTTTTTTTGTTGAATTTCTGCAGAGCGGCAAAGCTTCGATAAATCCTTTGGATCTGCTCTCCCAGCGTTTCTCCCTTTCTGCCTCTTTTCCGCCGTTTACAAAGGATATGCCTCCGTATGACTGCTGCGATCCCACAGGCAGCTATCGTCAAAGCCACCGCCGCCAGTGCTTTTTTCACCACCCGGAATATTCTGCTGCCGATCCCGGGGGTCTCAGCCTCTGGCGTGTCTTCCTGATAAAAGGCTTCCCCCGGGGTGTCCGGGCTGTCTGCTTCCTTCTCCTTCTGGCCCGAGGCTCCATCGCTTTCTGTTACCAGGGCGGCAAAGCCCGGTGTCGCCTCCACTACGGTCCATCCAATTCCTTCCCGATAGACCTCTGCCCAGGCATGGGCGTTGTCATCCTCCAAAACAGCCTGATAGCTGCCATCCTCCTGTCCCTGAAAGAGACTTGCCGGCGCTGCATAGCCCACCACATACCGTGCCGGCATCCCGCAGGCACGCAGCAGCATGGTGGCCGCCGCTGCAAAATGAACGGAATTTCCTTCTTTGGATTCCTTTAAAAACCATTCTACAAAGTCCTTCCCCTCGGGCACAGCCTCCGGTTCCCGGACAAATTCATAATTTCCTGCCAGCTCAGAAACCACTGCGGTTTTGATCTTTTCCCAGTTTTTTTCTGCTTCTTTTGGATCTGCACTTTCCTTTGTTTCCAGCTCCAGGTCAAATTTCTCCTGCAAATAACTGAGATTTTCCGGCAGGCTGCTGCAATGTGCCTGCACATAGGCGGCATAGGCGCTTTCCGCCTGATCCAGAGTGCTTTCCTGCTGCTTTGTTTCGTTCCAGTCCTCTAATACCTCCTCCAGCTGCTTTCTGGGATAACAGGAAAAAATATCCTGCTGGACGCTCTGACCTGCCAGTGCGCCGTCGCCTCCCAGCACCTGATAATAATCGTTTAAAAATGCTCCATAGGGAACATAGGTATAATTCGGATTTGCCGCCAGATTTTCCACCTGCAGGGTCACAGCAGAGGAGGCTGCATTTGCCGCAAGCTCCGGCTTTGCATCGTCTCCCTCTCCGGTAAACACCACGTTTTCCGCATAATAGGTTCGCAGAAAGGGCAGATTTTCCACCCCAAGGGATACATTTCCATCCAGCTTCCACAAGGATGCTGCCTGCACAAAGCTCTCCCCGTCTGCCTCCTCAAAGGCTGTCCCGGTGTAATCCGTGCCGATAAAGCCCTTTAAATACACGGTCTCTGAGGGTTTTTCTGAAACCGTAACCTTCAGGGCCTGTACCTTTCCAAAATAAAAACCATCCTGATCTGTCAGTGTGCCATCCGATACCCCTCCGCCGACTCCCTCAACGGAAAGCTTCAGTCTCCCTCCGGAAACCGCCGGAAGCAGCTGCCAGACTGCCTGCAGCACACCGTTTTGCGTCTTCATCCCTGCCTCCTGTGCCTGGAGCAGGGTATTGGTCAGGGGCCGCACCAGCACAAACGCCAACAGCGACAGCACTACAGCCTGCAAAAGCAGCCAGACATTGACGCTGCTTTTCATCTGCTCTGTCATCTGCCTTGCTTGACGGGCACTGTCCTGATCCCTTTGATCCGCCCGACTGACAGCGGCGGCACTGAGCATTCCAAGAGTTCCCAACAGGATCAGGAAAAAGCTGAAAAAGGAGGGTGTCCCTCCGGCAATTCGGATTCCTGCCAGCACCGGAAATTCTCCTGCCAGAACCACTGCCGGATTGGTCCGATAACAGATCCCGGCAGATAACAGCCCCGCCAGCAAAAACAGGATAAACCCGAAAAATACCGTCATCTGTATCGCAGATGCTGACACCTGATACAGGGCAAGGGTACCGTCATAGGCCTCATTTAACCGGCTGTGTACTCCGTTTACAGCAGACATATACCCGGCGATCACATCCTTTTGCAGCAGCAGCAGGAAAAGGCTTACGCCGATCAGGGTTCCCAAAATTGCAAGGAGCCGATACACCCCTTCCAGGGGCAGTCTGGAAAACCCGATCCAGAACAGCACCGAGACAATCAGAAGCATCCAAAAAACAGGGACCAAATATCGGATTCCAAAGCCACTGAGAAATGCGCTGCAAAGACCACCGGTGAGGCAGAGCAGACAGATCAGCATACCAGCCAGCCGCCACAGCTTTTTGACCAGCATACCGCCGGGTTCTTCTTCCTGTAGAATCCGACAGGTAATCCTGCCTACCGCTTCTTTATCCAGCTGTCCCGGCTCCTGCCCTTTCTTCATTGCCTCTCACCTGCCTGACTGTTCCTTCTGCATCTATTTTCCAGAGCTGCCCGCCGGCTACCGGCTCTGCTGCACCGCTGCCTCTGCCCTTTTCCAAAAGATCCTCTGCCGGATACTTATTTTTCCCGGCAGATTGCTTTTGGCTCTGCTTTCCATTCTGCTCCAGCTCTTCCTTTGTGGCAGTAAGACAAAGCCGTTTGAGAAAGACCCACAGCTCCTGGACTCTGGAAATCTGCATTCTGCACAGCTGCTCCTGCTCCTGCCAGAATACCTCATATTCCTGTTCTGCCGCCAAAAGCCTCCAGCAAAAATCCGCTGTCTGCTCCAGCAGCCGTTCCAATTTACAATGATCCCACTTTTCCTGAGGCGGATGATACAGATCCACCTGCAGCAAAAGCACCTCCCGCTTTGGCAGGCTGAATTCCCGCACCAGCATTTCTCCGGTCTTTGCAGTCAGCTTCCAATGCACTCTCTGCAGCGGATCTCCATCCCGATAGGCACGAACCTCGAATACCTCCGATCCATCGTCCCCGCCCCTTTTTTGGGAATGCTGATCCGAATCCCCGCCGGAGGCGAGCTGTGCCGGGGGGATCCATTCCTCCGCCTGATGTACCAGAGGCACGGACAACACCTGCACTTTTTTATCTGTGATCAAAAGCTTCTTTGACCATAACCGAAGCCAGTCCCGCACGGATGCCGACTGGATCCAAAACTCGTAAACACCGGAATACTTCACCGGGATACAAAATTCCAGCACACCAGTCTTTTTTCCACCTGCCATTCCCATGCTTTCCACGGTGCCCGTGCTGTTATCCAGAAGATCCCGCCAGCCGACGGTAACCGCCACACAGGAGGCTGGAAGCAGGGAAGCATTTTTCAGCTTTACCCGAAGGACGATGGGCTCTTTTTTCCCCACCGTCTCTTCTGCAGGCTCCGGCACAATCTCTACCTTTCCAGCCAGGATCTGAACCAGAATCCACATGGAAAGCGCCAACAGCAGTTCAAAGCCCAGCAAAAACGGAGCAAAGCCCTCGGGAGCAGCTACCCCCCAGATAGCAGTCAGAACGACCGCTCCTATATAAATTGCTTTTTCCTTCAAGGCTTCACCCTTTCTCCGGAGCAGGCGCCGGGGTCTCCTTTAAGATCCGCTCCAGCACGGCTGCTGCACGGACTCTATCCATTCCGGAGCTTGATACAGGCTGTACCCTGTGGGCCGCAACATCCTGAAATTCTGCCGCAACATCCGCCGGAATCACAAAGCTGCGGCCTTTCCGATAGGCTCTCGCCTGAGCCATTTTCAAAAGCGCCAAAGAGCCTCTGGGACTCAGCCCAAGCTCCAGTGCGTCATTGTTTCTGGTGGCCTGAGCCAGACGCACGATATAGTCATATACCTGATCGTGTACAAACACTTCTTCGACTTCTTTTTTCATTTCCATCAGCTCCTGACTGCTGATGACGGGACGTACATCTTCCAGCCCGTTTCCGCTCCGGCGGCTTTTTAAAATATCCATTTCCTCTGTAGCATCGGGATATCCGATCCCAAAGCAGATCAGGAACCGGTCCAGCTGGGATTGGGGCAACAGCTGGGTTCCGGCAGAACCGACAGGGTTCTGAGTAGCAATGACCAGAAAGGGAGACGGTACCGGTCTGGTCACGCCGTCTACGGTTACGCTGCCCTCCTCCATTACCTCCAGAAGCGCCGCCTGGGTCTTGGGGGAGGTACGGTTGATCTCATCCGCCAGAAGAATATTGCACATGACTGCGCCGGGACGGTAAAAGAAGCCATCCTTTTCCCTGTTATATACGGTAAAGCCTGTAATATCAGCCGGTAAAACATCCGGTGTAAACTGCACTCTGTTCTGCGCCACATTCATTGCCTTGGCAAAGGCCAGCGCCAGGGTTGTTTTTCCCACTCCCGGGACATCCTCCACCAGCACATGTCCGCCGGCAAGAATGGCTGTCATGAGCTTTTCCACGCACTCTGTTTTTCCGATAAATGCTTTTTTTACTTCTTCAATTACTTTTTGCGCCTTGTTTTGTTGCATGACCGACTGCTCCTTTTGCCTTTCTTTCGTTTTTCCCGGACATCTCCGTAGCTTCTTTGCCGTTTCACGATCAACAGGAAGATGGAGCCCTCCACTCCTGCCACGATCAGCAGGGATACAACCAGCCACGGCCATACATCCACGATCCGCTTCGTGATGGTCTGAGACTGTACTTCATGCACTGCATTCTGTTCTGCCAGCTCCTCCGGCGGGATGTACTCGGTCCGCTCGCCACGAACCAGCAGCCGGTGGGTGTTGATGGCATAGGGAGTACAGGTGACAAGGGTACAGTAATCCTTTCCTTCCACGATCCCGATGTCCTGGGTTTCCTCCGGAAGCACAACCTTGATCTGGTCTACCTTGTAAGCAAGCACCTCATCCAATACATGGAGATAGAACACATCGCCCTCCTCCAGCTTGTCCAGATCCGTGAACAAAACCGCACTGGGCAGTCCACGATGACCGGTCAGCACGGAATGGGTGCTCGTACCGCCGATAGGATAGGAGGACTCCGCCAGATGACCGACGCCCTTCTGCAACACATCTTCGTTAGTTCCACTGTATATGGGAAGATATACGTCAATTTTCGGAATTTCGATAAAGCCAATGCTCTCGCCCACATCCACCAGATCGAGGTAGCTGATTCCATCCTCTCCCTGCATGGCACTGGCTCCCACCGCTGCATTGAGCTGTTCATTATATTTGTGGACTGCTTCCTTGGCAGCGTCAATCTGTTCCTGATCCATCTCTGCAACCTGCTCATCATAAGCGGCGATCGCCTGACTTGCATGGGACTGGGCGATCAGGTTGCTGACGAAGGGATACAGAGTCAGACACAGGCCCGAAAAAAACAATATCGCGATAAACCATGCTCTTTTTTTATCCATGACAGTAACCTCCGGACATTTTATAAGGAAAGGCACAGATCAAAGGCCTGCGGCAGCCGCCGCTTTTGCATTTTCTCTGCGCCGTTTTTTCGTGGACATCCAAGGGCACGGGAGAGCGCCCGGATGTCCTTTTCAGGAAGGGAATGGGAAAACACAACACGGAAAAGAAAATCCCAAATTTTTCTTTCCCGATTACCGCAGGCGCAGCCGGTTTCTAAGACCGACGGCGATCACCGCAGTATCGCTCCTTTCAGGGGGAAAGGGGGTTCTGAAGGAGCGATGCACAGGGCGGGACGTGACCCCCGTCCTGTGCCGGTATCTGTCCTCGCGCATACGAAACGCGATACAGACCCGTTGCTGATAAAATTGCAGCTGTACTTCACAACAGCTTCGCAGCATCCATAGAAGAGATAACAAAAGAGTTATCTGCCTGAATTACTCTGCTTTTTTCTTCTTGCTGGTGATCAGCAGGATCACTGCTGCTGCCATCATGGCAATACCAGCGAAGGTGAATACGAAAGTACCGATACCACCGGTGGTGGGAAGGGTGAAGCCTTTGTAGTTCTTAACGGTTACCACAAATTTACCGTTAGTTGTTCCAACTCCAGCTCCTGTACCATAAATAGTTGTTGTTGTTGTCTCTGTGGTTACTGTTTCATTCACAGAATCTGTCGTAATCTTTTTCGTTGTTTCTTTAGTAAATGTGGCTGTAAGGTTTAATACCGCTTCGTAGGGCTCTTTTAACAGGTTATAACCAGCCTTTGTTTGTGTCTCAACCAGATAGTAGGTTGCGTTATCAAGACCCTCAAAGGACAATTTACCGTCTATACCAGTCGTTTTGGAACCAATTTTTACAGCATTGCCCGCAGTTTTCAGCCATGTTTCTGTAACCTTCTCACCTGTTGCAGGAGCTTTTCCGTCATTTACACGATACAAATCAAATGTAACACCCTCCAGTGGAGTATTAGGAGTAGTAGCTTCGCCATCTAACTTAAGAACATCAATTCCAAAGGTAAATACATTGACAGCATCCTTAATGTAATCGACTTTCGGATCCTTTCCATTATTCGGGTTACTGGGATCCCCTGTCGGATAAATTGCATTGGAATAATCTAATGTAATATTATTCGGGTTACCAGCTTCTGTCATCGCTGCAGTATTATCTAAGGTTGCTTCAAAATAAATGTAAATGGATTTTCCTTTATATTCTTTAACAGCGGAAGTGATTGTTCCAGTGGTGGTATCTACGGTGTTAAAGTCAATTGTCCAGGTTTTTTTATCTGTTGAAAAATCAGGGGTAATTCCTAATGAAATCTCATCTGTAACAGTATAAGCTGGTTTCTTTTCCTTATAAATCTTAAAGCTGCCATCTTTATATGTCAAATTTTTCATTGTATCTGTCAGCTTAAAGGTTTTTAACTTCTCAACATTGGAAGGTACGTCAACTCGGATTAAGTAAGGAACCTCAGCGCCTACTCTATAATCTGCGTCAGCTTCCCAATCTTTACTTTTCCGATCCATTACAAATTTTTCTGTGTCGGGCTTTTCGTTTGTAATGGTAACGATTGCAGCCTTTCCGGGTACATTTTCGCATGCACCTGCATCACCTTGCCAAGTAACGCTTCCGTCATTAGCAATCTCAAACTGATATTCCTTTGTGCCATCCATAATATAACCATCGGGTGCGCTAACCTCGATAAAGCGGTAGGTTCCGGCTGTCAGATCTTTTACATTGATCTGACCACCATTCTTTGTTTTTAATTTTGTAGCAGTATCTGCTGTTATACCAGTGTAAGTACATACATTTGTTTCCTGATTATATCCTAAATAATTCCATTCTCCGGCATCATTTTTCATCTGCAGAATAAATTCTGCACCATCAAGACTTGTGATGTTATTTCCAACTTTTCCCTTCTTAACAAGTGTTACTCCACCGTAAGTAGTCTTGTTTTTGGGGAATACATGCACATCATAAATCCAGTCATCTCCCTCTGCGTTTGTCATAGGCAGGGATACAAGGAAATCGTCAGTTTTCCCTGTTACGTTTGCAGGAGCATTGGTTTCGCTAACGTAATATAAGCCTTGGGTAATATCTCTTCCCTTAAAGATTATTTTTCCGTCATTATCTGTGACTCCAGAAGCTGTCTTTTCTATTTCAGTACCATCTTTACTTAATTTAGCCTCAGTGCCTTTCCCGGTAAGAACAAAATTACCTACCGTTGGTAATTTAGCTCCATCCTTGCCATAATAAGCATCCAAATTAGCTACTTTCCAGATTGTAAATTGTACACCTGGTAACGGTTTTGCACCATTCTCACCAGTCGGAACATTGCTTTCATCCGTTGCACTACCCGTTCCATCTGGTTTCAAATTTCCATTATATTCATATTTATGAATTGTTAAAGAAACATCCTTACTCGTATCAATCGTCGGCATTTTGGCCGTTGTGCCAGTCGCGCCTTCAGCCGCAAATGCCGTCATTGTCATCATCGACAATGTCATTCCCAGGGTCAGGAGCCCTGTCAGAAGCTTTTTCATTCTCTTCATTGTTTCCATTCTCCTTTTTTGTCCGGCTGTCCTTTTGTGTTTGGGACAGCCGAATTTTTTTACTTCTCCTGCTTTGTACGTTTTGCTCCGTACTTTGTTTCTAAGGTTTTCGCCTTATGCAGCTGCCGGACATAAGCCCCTGCTCCAACAGCCGGTGTTTCATACCTCCGGGGGTATTATCTCTTCTTCCGAAGCTTATCGTCCCCCTTTCTGCATTGCAGCGTGAAGTATGTACCCATAAGGATTGCCTGCGCCATCAGCGCAATGCCTCCCATAGTAACCAATCCAAACCCTGATCCTCCTGTTGCAGGAAGGATCAGCTGCTTTGTGTTGTAGATGGTGAGGGGGATTTCATTTTTTCCCTGTAGATCTATATTCTTCCAGGTTCCTTCTCTTTCATTCTCCATCTTCCATCGCACCCGATTCGATGCATCAATCTCAATTAAGATTGAATCACTCAGCAGGTTGTAACCCTCTGCAGCCTTTGTTTCTATCAGTCTGTAGGTTCCCTGACCGAGCTTTTCAAAGGTGGCAACGCCGTCCTCGTTAGTACTTTGCGGACTACCGGCTTGTTCAAACCAATTTTCAGTCGAATCCTTCTTTTCCAGCTTAAACTCTACTCTGGAAAGTAAGCCTTTACCTTCCGTTGTGTTTTTACCCTTTTTCGTAATTTTCAGGTTCAGCTCTTCCAAATAGGTATTGGTCACTGTCATATTCACTGTCGGCTGCTTGACATCGGCTGTTGCAAAAGCTGCAAGTTCAATGTCTGTTTTTGTCGGATCTGTTGCTGTGCCTGCCGAAGCATCCATGGAATAGGTCACTCGATAGGTTTTTCCATCCACAGTGTATGTCTCGCCGGAAGCAATCACATTTCCGTCGGCATTCACCTCCATAACCCGATAGATCCACGGGACTTTAGCTTCTGCTGCACTGTTCACATATTGCTCCAGATTCGTAAAGGTATAAGACCAAACGTAGGATGAACCACTATACTTGGGAGTAACTTCAACCCAATTTTTTAATGAACTGATATTGCCGGAATAGTCAACCGCTTCCCACGTCGCATCTAGACTATCTTTCGCTTTTCTCTGCAGCTGCAGGTAAATACTGCCCGGAAGCTGTTTCAGATCCGTAATCTCCGTGCCATCTGTCTTTGCCCATTTTTTAGTTACAGCGATGTTGCCGGTCGGTTTGTTATTATTTCGAAATACCACGACAGGATTTTTTGTCATATTTGTTTCTGCTGTAATGGTACCGTTTACGGAGCCCTTCTTTGCATTAAAGGATGATGCTTTCTCGTTATTGATCAGAACCTCCTTCAGGGAAGTGCCATCTGTTGGTTTTTCTTCTATAATCTCATAATCTGTTCCGATGGGAATCCCTGAAATCGTATGGAAGTTTCCCTCCTTTAAGGTAAAGGTTGTCGTAATGGACTCTCCCTTTTCCAGGGACATTCCTGCGACATTTGTAAATTTAACCTGAAAAGTATAAGTTCCTTTCAGCTCATCTGAATCCTCCGTCCTCCCCTTTTTGATCGTAAGGGAGCCAACCTTAACTTTATTTACAAATACCGCTTTTAATTTTGTAACACCGGCTTCATTATCCGGATTATCGTAGGAACGGAACACGATGGCGTTTTTAGTTTCTACACTCGCTTCTTTCGCAAAATGCGTTGAAGTATATCCGGTGTTTTTATTCTCATCCGTAAATACCTCTTTTCTGCCATCCTTGATCTGCGTTCCGCGTACGTTGGAAACCTTTTGCTCTGATGGAATCTCTACCGTCTTTATGTTTTCCGTTTTGGTTACCTTGTCTACTATATGTCCGTTTTCATACAGGCTCCAGCTTGTATCAAATGCAGGAGAATCTATTTCCTCCTTCACGGAAATGTAGCTGCCGCGGCGGAACTGATTTCGGAAGGTTGCGGTCTGACCATCCGCCAGTACAAAGGTTCCATCTTCTCTAATCACGCCGGTATCTGTACTGGAGGAATCGCTCAGAGAATAGACTGCACCCTTTGGCTTCTCCAGTTTTCCGGATGTAGCAGAACCATAATCCGGAATCTGACTCTGATCTACCTCAAATCCGATATGCTGCGTTACCTGCACGCCGGAACGGAATGCAAAGTCATCCAGATATATGTGTCTGGGATAGCTGTAATTAAATTTGATGGATTTTATCTTACTATACTTAAAATCAGATGCTCCATTTAATTTGCTTAAGTCAACCGTCAGAGTATTCCATGCATTTCCCTTAAGGGTTGTGTTTCCGTATAGCTTTCCGGATAACCAGTCTCCTTTCGTCTTCCCGTCTTCATCCACCAGCTCCAGATAAATACATTTCGCTGTTGGAGTATCGTCATAATCATAATATAGCTTGAAATCCAGATACTTATTCGCCGCTGACGCATCCAGAGTTCCACCTGATTGATATGGGATAATACCAAATCTCGAGTCTTTGTGCTCTCCGGTCGTATCCTCTACCAGTGCATACCAATGCGCTACACCGTTTTGATCCTGATAGGTTTCTAGCCGTTCAAATGTATTATCCGTGCTGGCAGGCTTTAATTCTGAAGAACTGCTATCAAAGCTGTTAAATATCTCCTTTTCTGCCGTTGCTCCGCTTCCTGCAGCCTTTTCTCCATGGTGTGTCGCCTGATTTTGGATCGTAAAGGGGAACACAGATGCATCCTCAAAGGAATCCTTAAACAGCTCATTTACCTCACTTGTATTTACCTGCTTTTCTACTGCAAACTCGTTATCATCCGGGAAGTTGAAGGCAATCATCATATTAGATTCCCACATACCGCGTTCCATATAGAACATGGTAAGGGTATGCTCGTCTTCTTTCTCCCCCACCAACGTGAAGTCTGTTATTTTAGGAGAAGCTCCTTCTATACCCGCCGCGCTTGTCTTTACCGCACTCACGGTTGCCTTCCTTTCAGCGAAGTTCAGCTTTCCAACTACTCTTCCATGATCTCCGCCAACATCCAGCGCCAGTTTTCCATCAATAAATACCCATACATCATCATCTCCGGCAAATTCAAAGATAATCGGCACTGATTGATTGTTTTCCTCCAGAACCGTTCCATCCTTTGTCAGGCGGAATTTAATCTCTAATTTTGTACCAAATCCATAGTTGTAATTCTTTCCGCTTGCCTCAGCAGTGCCTTCGTTAAAGGGGAAAAAACCATACTCTGTTGATACTCCATCATTTCCACCAGTAGTTCCGGTGCTGTTTACATTTTTCGCCCAGCCCTGGTTCCCTGTATTCTTCAGGTAATATTCCTCGGTGGATGGATCCTTTTGCATCGCAAGTGTCGTTTGGCTACTGTCAAACCACCAATAGTCTACTCCATTGCTGTCCTTTTCCTTTTTAAACGGGAATGATACATTATGATAGACCTCACCCAAGACCGCATTTTTGCTGTTCTTTCCCAGTAAAAATGCTTCATCAAAATGGGGCTCTGGACTCTCGCCGTTTGCAGTCATCAGCGTTCCATTGGAAAGTGTTGCATTTACAAGTCCCTGTGCTGCACATGCATATTTATCCTTTTTTTCTTCACTCGTCGCGTCAATAGAAGAGTTGTTTGTGGAAAAGAATTTTAAATTGTTATCACTTCCGAATAGCTTCAGTGTGTTATTGATGTAACTAAACGGACAATCCCAAAAACTCGGCTGAAAATGCCCCGTATAGATCGGAATAGAAACCTGATTCTTATCATAATAATCACTCAACGCCTGATCAAACTGTCGAAATGTGACCCAGTTACGATGAGACATTCCATTCTCACTCAGATAGGAATCCCGATTCTTTCCGTTTAGTTCATAATCTGTGTAGTAGTCATAGAAGGTAGAATCTACATACAGGGTATCCTTCTCTATCGACGAAGGGTTCTCTCTAATATTAACTACATCGGTTTTCTTATACTTCTCTGCATCCCGAACCGTATATGCTTCAGCCCAGTAACCATCCCTATATTCATCAGCATTGTATGCTGCAGTATCACCGGCGTCTGCATAGAAGCAGGGTTTTCCTCCACACTCATTCGTACCCGGAATCGTCAGAATAGCTGTTCTTCTGCCACAGAAGTCGCCAGACCAGCTATCCTTATTTTCTAACGCATCAGCAGAGAAAATAATTTTATCAAATCCCTCATCTTCCGGAATCCGCACATACCACACATCGTTCCAGGTCTGTCCATCCTTTTCGTGGGACTTTGCTTTTATCATCTCTCCACGCCGGTAATTATTAGTGGTTTCGTTCCATGCACAAAAATAAACCTTCGCATCGTCACTTTTAGGGATGGAATTTTGTCCACCATTTCCCCCATCCGGCGTATTCAGTTTTGAATAGGTCGCATCAAAATAGATTTTCTTTCCGGTTCCATATTCGCCTGTGACATTTGCTATGTTGTTCGTCACCTGAAGCAGGTTACAGCCCCGATCTGTCCAGAAGAAATGATAGATATTGCCCTTGGGATCATTCACTGTCAAAACAGTCTGCTGGGTTGTGTCCTCCTTAAACGTATAGCTATACAAGCTATTTTTAAACTTTGGATCTTTTTCCAGATTCTCTGTTTTTGATCCAATCTTCAGGGTTACCTCCTGGCTTCCCTCTTCTGGGTCTACCGGGAAATGCTGATTATCAAAATAGAGGATTTCGTCTTTCAGACTCTCGTTACCCGGCGTTGTGCCCCAACCGCTTATAATAGTAGTTGTTGTACCGCCATCGTTCTTCAGCTCGGTAGCTCCATACAGGAAGGTATCCACAGAACCCGCTTTATAGATTACAGGAACTACGCCAGTGCCTGCATCGGTACCGTCTTCTCCGAAATAGTAAATCTCTCCCAGCTGTTTTTCGGATCCATCTGTTTCATATGTAAATTTCACATAAGGTTTTTCGTCAATTTTCGCCTTTTCCAGTTCTGCTGTAAAGAGGTGCGAAAAATCAGTAACACCATTCATCACGACGGATTCCGTTGTTCCCGCAGAGAACTCGCTGTCCGAGGAATAGACTACCTTTACCTGGGTTGTGACATTACCAGTAAAGTCATAGAAATACAAAGGCATAATCTTATCCGTGATTTCTTTTGTAATGTCTTTGATGATGTAGACCTCTTTACCGTCGAGCTTTTTTGATGCTCCTGTATTTCTTGCAAACACCTTTCCGCCAGCTTGTGAAAGGTTTCCACCTGCTAATTCTGTTCTATAATAATCACCCGACTTAATTCCGTCCCAGTTAATTCCGTCCCCGCTATTTGTATAGGCAAAGGCAAAGCCATTATTCCCCTTGCCGTTGTCAGTTTTCCATCTCCAATACTCTTTGCCATACACACTGACTTTTTCGCCCGCATTAAAACCATCCACGCCATTCTCAAAAAGATATATAGGAGCTGTAGAAGTTGCTTTACTCCAATCCGCATTGCGATTCAAATTCATCCCAGTCGTATCAAGATATACATAGTTAGGATCCAGTCCTCCTGCTGCCTTTCTGAGTCCAACCTTCGCCACACGGCTGGCTTTTCTCATTTCGCCGCCCATGTCGTACAGGTTTCCGTCCTGCTGGATTTCTTCTGTTGCTTCCTTTCCGACAGCTTCCTTGGAAGGAGCTTGCTCTTTACTGCTCTCCTCTGTGCCGGTTTCTGCTTCGGTCTGTTTGGTCTCTTCCTCTGTCTGTTTGCTTTCCGATGCAGTTTCTCTGTTGTTTTCTTCTGTATTTTCCTGTTTGGAGCCTTCTGTAGCAGGCTCGGTTCCCCGTTCCAGGGTTTCTACGGTCTTTGCCTCAACCGTTTCGCTCAGCACCTCTAGGTAAAAAAAACGGGTCTCGCACCTCGCTTCCTGCTCCCAGGCAGCTTCTGCTGCCGGATCGCTGTCCGGAGTGTTTCCTTCAGAGTCTGCAGCATCGTTTTCTGTTTCCGGTGCAGCGGGCACATTGTTTTCCGTTTCATAGCTTGTCTCTGTGCCAGTTTCTGTTTCCGGTTTGGAATCTGCTTTGGTCTCGGTTTCTACCGTGGTATGTGTTTCTGCAGCAGTCTCCGTCTGGGGTCTGCTTTCTGTTTCAGACTCATTTTCTATCTTCGTCTGTGTTTCGGTTTCTGTCTGTGTTTCGGTCTCGGTCTGCGTCTCGGTTTCTGTTTCTGTCTCAGTCTCTGTTTCGGTCTGCGTCTCGGTTTCCGTTTCGATTCTTTCGATGGTCATCTGATAGCAGGGTGCTGCCAGACTGTTCCAGTCAATTTCAATGACATCTGTTTGGATGGCTGCATCAAAGGAGGTGCCCAGGAAAAACTGCACATGGTCATATGCCTGATCCAGGGTGTACTGATAAATATCCTCACCTTTGGAGGATGCAATCATCCGAACCGGCTCTGCAGAAAGCTCCTGTCTGCCGCCCTCCTGCTCTGTCCAGGCGTAAAGGGATACGCCCGACTTTAAGAACTCCGGATCCTCTTTGATCTTCGATGCATCGAAATAAATCATATAATGAAGGTTTACCCAGCTGCCTGTGGATTCTTCTCCGTCCACCTTCTCCAGTACAAAGCAGGGATCCCGGAAGTCCCATTCCGTATAAACCGGTGTGGTCGCTTCCGTATAATCCCATCCATCTGTCCCGGCCATAAATGCGATATATTCATAAGGTCTGTCCAGACAGTATTCGTAAATTCCATCGCCCTTATCAGAGGGCTTCATCTCAACCGGTGCGTCCGCTGCACTGCTTTCTTCCGAATCATATGCATAGACGCTGACGCCGTTTTTACAGAACTCACTGTACTGGCTTCCATCAAAATATACGGTATACAGTCCGTAAAAGCTGCCTGTTCCGGTCAGGTCTTCTCCCTGAAGCCGGTAGCAGGGTGCCTGTAAGGACCAGTCTATCGTAAGCTCCCCTGTGGTGTTTTTGTTTTCTTTTTTCTGTCCCTGGCAAAATACAACATGCTCATATTTCCGGGTCAGGCCCAGCTGCCAGATCTCCTGCTGTCCTTCTGCCTTTTCCAGCTTCACAGGCTCTGCAGCTTCTGCCTCTGCTGCATCGTCATAAGCGTATGCATAGATCCCTTTGGATGCCAGTGCCTCTGCTGTGCTGCTTCCTGAAAGATCCAGGTATACGGCATATGGAGTTTCTTCCTTCGCTTTGACTCTGTTTCCTTCTGCAAACATGCCAGTTCCCGATACCATTTCCAGTATCAAAAGTAAGCTCAGAAAAAAGCTGACAGATCTTTTTATTTTTTTCCGTTTCTCCGGTGATATTGTCGCTTTCCACATACCGATTTTCCTTTCCCCCTGTTTTGTTCCTTCTGTTTCACAATGGTTTTTATGCCACATTTTCAGTTTAACTAAATTGTAGAATTTTTTTTGTGCAAAAGCAATACCATGGGCATATTGAATATTTCAGATTTATATTAAAAATTTAAGAGCTTTTCACAAATATCATTATTAAATGTTTATATATTCGTTTTATCAATCATTTTTTTGTATTTCATATATTTCCTAACATCCTAATATGTTAAAAATAATGTTTCCGGTGTTGCATATCACGTTTTTTATATTGTTTTCAGGGCTTTTGTGAATTTTGCTGTATCTGCAATTCCAACAGCTGGCAATCCGCATCACTGTGCTGCGTGATGCAGCTGTTGGTGCTCCGGTTTTTCTGACAAAGAACGGACGCGGCAGATATGCAATTCTCGATATGCAGGACTTTGAAAAGACACAGGCAACCATCCGGCTGATGAATGAACTTGCAAAAGGCCGGTCAGAGAATCTTTCCCTGACCGGCCTTGCTCAATCTTATTCTTTGACAAACAACTCGTAATCATTCCACGCCCTTTGGTGCAAAGGGATCCTCATAGATTGCATACACACCCGGACGGCAGAGCTGTCCGGAGCCGTTGACTGCGGAGCGCACGCCGTCGATCGCCGGATCGGAATAGGTGCAGAACCATTTTTCCATCCTGCCCTTTAATTGGGTTACCAGTTTTTTATATTCCGGTAAACCGTACAGATTCTTCTCTTCTCCCGGGTCGTCCACGAGGTGATACAGTTCGTGTTTTCCATAAGGATAACGGTGCACATATTTCCATTCTTTCGTCCGGATCATGCGGACAGGCCCGTATTCGTCAAAGATCACGACCTCGTCTCGGTGTTCCAGCTGTCTGCCCTCCAAAAGCTCTGTAAAGCTTCTTCCGGGAAGTCCCGTAGGCTGCTTGTCGGAAAGTCCCGTCAGCTTAAGGATCGTCGGGAGCAGATCACAGGCGCTTATCATTTCGCTGCAGACGGTATTGGCAGGAATGTGCCCCGGCCAGGAAATCAGAAACGGCACCTTGACTGCGGAATCATACATATTCATTGGAAATGTCCCGTTGCCCTTGCCCCAGACACCGTGCTGTCCCATGCTCATTCCGTTGTCCGCTGTAAAGAGGATCACTGTATTGTCTGCCAGCCCCTGTTCTTCTACTGCATCCAGCAGTCTGCCGATCTGTTCATCCATCGCACTGATCGCTGCAAAATAGCCCCGCAGGTTTTCCTCGCGCATACCGGTTCCGTACACCGGGCCGGTGCGCAGATCGGGATGATCCGGCACGTTGGGAATGCTGGGAAACGTGCAGCCATCGTAGTAATCGATCCACTTTGCGGGATGGTGCTCTTTTCCCCATGGAGAATGGGGCGCAGTATAGTGGACAGACAGATAGAACGGGTCGTCCCCTTCGCCCAGCTCTTTTAAATATTCCAGTGCACGATCCGTGATCAGATCTGTCACATATTCCCCATGATGCACGGTGATTTCTCCATGGTCCACAATATCCGGGTGGTAATAGCAGCAGCCGCCCATGCCGATGGTGTACCACTCCTGAAAGCCCTGCTGCGGTTCGATGCTGTTGCCCAGGTGCCATTTTCCGGAGAGTGCACAGTGATAGCCGTTCTGCGCCAGAATGTCCGTATAGGTGGGCTGTCCTTCCAGATAGGAAATCGGCTTCCGTTCCTGCTTATAGCCCTCGAAATAAGGATTTTCCTTTCCCTGGGCGGCAAATTTCTCGCCGTCTAAGTTTCCGCTTCTGAGCCAATCCTGTACGCCGTGAGCGGAAGGCATTTTCCCGGTCAGAATGGATGCCCTCGCCGGAGAGCATACCGGCGAGGCACAGAAGAAGCTGTCAAACCGCATTCCCTGTTCTGCAATTCTGTCCAGGTTGGGCGTATAAAGCTCCGGTGTCCCGGCGCAGTGCATCGCCCAGGGACCCTGATCGTCTGCCAGAATCATGATAATATTCGGTTTTTTCCCTGTTTTTTCCATATTATTACATTTTCCTTTTTACTGCTTTGCTTTTGTTTTCTGATACTCTGCATTGACTGCCTCAAGGATCTCTTCACCGCCCTGACTTCTCCAGGACTTGCTCAGCTGCTCTACGCCCTCTTCGATGGAAAGCTTACCCTGCAGCATATCCGAAAAGTACTGGGTGTAAATATCGTCCACTGCGGCGCCGTTTTCGATCTCAACCTGCGTTTTCTGCTTGATCAGGTTCGGAACCTGGCACTGGGTCGCAAGATCAACGGTATGCAGCGCACGCTCCCGGTTCGGATCGGTTACAGGGATGTAGTTGCTCTCCAGCGGCCAGTAGAAGGAGCCCCACGCCAGCGCGTGCGCCCAGCCATTGGGCGAGAAAGCATCCTTTGCACGCTCTTCTTCGTTGAAGACGATTTCGTCGCCATCCTTGGTGTAATGAATACCTTCGATACCAAGACGCAGCAGGTTATTTCCTTCCTCCGAAACCATGAAGTCCACAAATGCTGCCGCTTTGTCAGGGTTCTTGCAGGCTGCGGTGATACAGGTCATCATACCGCTCTTGCCCTGCTTGCTTAAGCCTCTCGCGCCGTCCGGACCTGCTGGGGAAAGATCATAGCAGATCGAAGCGTCCGGGAACAGCTCTCTGACGCTGTTTTCATGGCGAGTCACATGACGGAACAGGGGTGCAGGCATCATGCCGGCTTTGCCCTGATAGAACTTTTCTTCTTTTTTAGACATATCATTCAACATCAGCTCCGGATCGATCGCACCTGCATCCCACAGCTCTTTGATGTAGGTCATGCCCTTTACAAACGCAGGATCTTCAAAAACGGGGATTACCTGATCGTTTTCATCCAGCGAATAGTCCGCATAGGGCAGTCCGTATGCGAAAAATACCCAGTCAAACTGTCCCGGCTTTTCTGCCGTGTAGCCGTATGTATTGTTCTGTCCGTCGCCGTCCGGATCGTCGTTTGTGAAAGCGAGCATGACGTCTTTCATTTCATCCAGCGTCTGCGGATAGGACAATCCCAAATTATCCAGCCAGTCCTGACGCATCACGATCAGGGTATTGGCCACACTGTACTGTGTAATAAACGGCATGCCGTAATATTTTCCATTTTGTGCCGACCACTCGTAATTTTCCAGCCATGCCTTCATGCTCGGGAAGGAATCCATGTAATCATTCAGCGGAATAACCATTCCATCATCAATCCACTGCTGGGTTGCGCTCGTCCCGTATGCACCGGTTACCACATCCGGGAAATCGCCGGACGCCATCGCAACGTTGACCTTTTCCGTATTGGCTTCCGGAACGATTTCAACCGTCAGGTCTATGCCGAGCTTTTCGTTGATCGCTTCGATAATGCGGTCGTTATCCTGAATTGCTTCTGCCGCAGCGTCGCCGGTCGTCAGCCAACGGATCGGAACCCGCTCTGCAGAATCCGCAGTGTTCTGACCACCCGAAGCGCTGTTGCCGCAGCCTGCTGCCAGAATCGTTGTCACTGCCATCGCTGTTGCCAGAAATACACACTTACTTCTTTTTCTCATTTTGTTCCCTCTTTCTTTCCCTTTTATATTTTACCCCTTCACTGCGCCTGCCGTCATCCCTGCTGTGAAATATTTTTGGAAAAACGGATACGCGCACATGATCGGAATAATTGCCAGCATCACAGCCGCCATCTTCATCGGCTGTCCTAATAAAAACAGGCTTTCTCCGCCGCTGGAATATGCTGCATCATTCTGA
>ERZ827088.1628-NODE-1628-length-26967-cov-4.121321_pt1 | contig 26967 bp, 20 predicted proteins | sample MGYA00519922_ERZ827088 | MGnify/ENA primary metagenome ERZ827088 (study PRJEB31778, sample SAMEA3449254) | human gut metagenome | biome: human gut; feature: human-associated habitat; material: faeces | place: United Kingdom | collected 2010/2012 ...
GGTAAGGCGTGGGTCTGCAACACCCTGATCACCAGTTCAAATCTGGTTGTCGCCTCTCATAGAAGAGTTTAAAGTCTGTATTTACAGATTTTAAGCTCTTTTTTGAACTATAGAGAAGCTTCTTCGGAGCTGGGAGCAGGAGAAGCATCTGTTCGAGCCTTTTGCGACAGATTAATATGATACAATAAAAAGGAATCCTTTTTACGGGATTCCTTTTCTGCGTTTCATTTTATAAAAAATCTTTTACAGTCCGGCCAGCTTCTGCAACGCCTCACCTGCAATCATCAGATCCTCATGCTCGGTCATATAGGCCTCGGCTGCGGAAGAGTATTTCTCGTTGCTGCCGTACTCGGAGAGAATGTTGGAAATCTTGTTGAATTCCTCCGGCGTGTGGCTGCTCTTGTGGATAATCAGGCAGTAGTCGCCATCCTTTTTCAGACGGTACAGGGAGTTCTGACCCTGGTAGAAGCCCTGAAGCACATGGGCCGCATCGATGACTGTGTCCAGATCCTGGAAGGAATACAGGCGGGTCAGGTCAATCTCGGAAGCGAGAGAGACGGCCTGTTCTGCTTTTTCTTCCTTGCTGGAAGCGGTAGAGTCCTGGAGCTTCTTTTCAATGAGCTTCTTGAACATATCCAGGACATTGTCGGCGCCTTCCGGAAGGATACCGCTCAGATCGTTCGCGTCTTCGGGCATGGGGCTGTCGCCGCCTGGTGCGAATTTGGCGAAGCGGGTGTCCAACTCTTCCGGATCCTCGACCTTGGTGATAATCAGGACGATGCATTCGTTGGGCATGGGAATCGCTTCGATCATCAGCGGAATATTGTCAGCCTCAAAACCAAATTCGATGGCTGCCTGCTGCATCATTTCCCGGAACAGCTCCTTGGCCTTTTCTGTACCGTAGGCCAGTTCACTGAGCTTTAGCTGACGGTTATTCAGATCGTCTCTGGTCAGGGTGCAGCGTATCTGGTTATCGTTTATCTTTTCTATCTTCATATATCCTCACATCCAATTTATATATAGCTTAAAAAGGTTTCAATTCTATTATATACAAAATGACTGGGAGATACAATATTGAATCTGCGCTGAAAATATGAAAAAATCTGGTTTTCTATAAAAATTTCATAAATTTTCCAATTTGCTTGCATTTCCGGAAAAAGACAGGGTATAATGAATTCGGAAAAGCCGCCCGGGGAAGGGAGGCAGCGAAGAACATAATTTTTACAGAAGTCTTAAGTAAGCCAGGCTTTTATTTCTCAGGCGCCAGTTCGGCGCGATTTCCACGATTGACAGATAAAAAGGTTTCAGAGAGAGTATCAGGCGGCATTTTCCGGAATAATATATCACGATCTCCTTTTGGGGAGCGGACGGCTGCGGGCCGCGGGTGAAAAACAGGCGAGGTCCCCTCCGAGCCTACAGAGCGGGCCGCGAGCCTTATCCGCTGTAAAAAATGACGGAAAGCTGTCGAAAATGGGTGACGCGGCGGTGAATTTCTGTTATGATAGACCCGATAGGAGGTTTCTGCCATGGCAACGACAAAACGAAGAAGACGAAGAAGATCCCGGGGAAGAAGAAAAGCAGCGCCGATGCTGGCGGTATTTGTACTGATTGTACTGATTCTGGCAGGCGTAATGTTTGCTTTCCTGTATGAAAAATATAGCCCCTCCAAGGAACGCATGAGCTGGAATACCTATTTCGAGGTGACAGCCAGCGATGAGGCGGCAGTGATTTTAAATGATCAGATGATGGATTTTAAGGCCAGAGTCATCGACGGTGAGCCCTATGTGACCACCGATACCCTGTACGATTACCTGAATTCCCGTTTTTACTGGGATTCCCAGGAAAATCTGTTGCTGTATACGACGCCGACGGAGCTGATTACCGCGTCTGTGGGAAGTAATACCTACACGGTAGCGAAGCAGTCCTGCATGGAGGATTACATACCGGTGAAGGTGGACGGCGATACGGCTTATGTGGCTTTGAAATATATTCAGAAATATACAGGCCTTACATATGAGCTGATGACCGACGAGGTGAACCGCGTCAATATCAAAACGGAATTCGGTACGGCAGAGACCGTGACCGTGAAGAAGAACGGAAATGTCCGCTACCGCGCAGGCATTAAGAGCCCGATTCTGACGGATGTGTCCAAGGGCGATACCCTGTACGTGCTGGAGGAGACCGAGGACGTGGGCGACTGGACGAAGGTTCGTACGTCCAACGGCTTTATCGGTTACATCCGCAATAAATATCTGGGCCAGAAGGGCGAGGAGACTACAGAGTCCAATTACACAGAGCCTGAGTACACGAATATCAGCAAAGACTACACCATTAATATGGCATGGCATCAGGTGACCAATGGGGACGCCAACAGCAAGGTGTTGGAGACTATCGCGAATACAAAGGGGCTGACCACCATTTCCCCCACCTGGTTCTTCCTGAAGGACGACGACGGCAACATTGATTCTCTGGCAAGCCAGACTTATGTAAACTACTGCCACCAGAACAACATCGAGGTGTGGGCGCTGGTGGAGGATATCACCCACAAGGACACCATTACCGATTACGAAATCCTGTCCCGGACCTCATCCAGACAGCGGCTGGTCAGCAACCTGATTGCCAAGGCCATCGAGTTTGATCTGGACGGTATCAATATAGACTTTGAGTATATCAATGAAGATTCCGCTAAGGGTTACGTGGAGTTCCTGCGGGAGCTGTCCATCATGTGCCGCCTGAACGGCATCATTCTTTCCGTGGACAATTACCGTCCGGCGGATCATAATCGTTTCTATAACCGCGCGGAGCAGGGTGTGGTGGCCGATTACCTGATTATCATGGGTTATGATGAGCATTACGCAGGCTCTGAGGAGGCCGGCAGCGTGGCAAGCATTAACTGGGTGCGCGAAGGCATCGAGGAGACCCTGAAGGAGGTCCCGGCGGAGAAGGTTATCAACGCAGTACCGTTTTACACCAGACTCTGGGAGGAGAGACCTAAGACTGCTGAGGAGCTGGCGCAGGAGTCCGATACGGATGATTACGTACCAAATGTAGTCAGCAGCAAGGCCTACGGCATGGACGCCATCGACAAGATCCTGGCCACTAACGGCGCGGAAAAGACCTGGGACGAGACCACGGGCCAGTATTACGCCGAGTATGTGGCGGACGGCAAGACCTATAAGGTTTGGCTGGAAGAAGAGGAATCCATCGCGCTGAAGGCGGCGTTGATTAAAGAATATAATCTGGCAGGTATTTCTGCATGGAAGCTCGGATTCGAGCGGCAGGATATCTGGGATACGATTTTGAAATACGTGAACTAAAAAACCAGAACGGCGTAAAAAAGACAGAGAAGCGTGATCATCAAGCTTGCTTGTAAGAACACGTTTCTCTGTCTTTTTTCATCAGATTATCATTCCTTAAGCTTTTCAGGTTTCCGAATTCCGTGTGAAGTAGCTTCCCCGGAGATACGCGCCAGTTCACTGAGCGGCAGCGTCAACTCTCCGCGCAGCCAGGCCACATAGACGGCGATGACGCCGGATACAAAATATTCTGCGTAAAGCCGCAGCTCCTGCGCCGGGAAATCTACCTTATCCTGATAGACTTCCACCGTGGTTTCGATAATGATACGCTTCACTTCCGACCAGAAAAACGCGTAGGGATTTTCCCTGGAAATAAAACGGTAAAATTCGATATCCGGTTCCATGAGCTGATTCAGACATTGGAATAATACGTCTACCTCGAAGGGGTTGGAAAAGAATCTTTTTTTTTCGAGAAGATGAAGAAGCTCGTCTATCTTTCGGTGGGCGGCGTCCCGCATGATATCCTCCAGGGTTTCATAGTGGAGGTAAAAGGTCTTGCGGGCGATATTAGCCCGGTGGGCCAGTTCTGAAATCGTAATCTTCTGATCTTTTTTCTCATAAATCAGTTCCAGATAGGCGTCGATGATAGCGTCTCGTGTTTTACTTACTCTTTTATCCATTTCTATGTACTCACTTTATTCTCAGATGTGTAGTATGTTACGAAACGAAACATACTGGTCATTGCTCTTTGTTATTTTTACATTATAATATATTTTTTAGGGAAAGATCAACGAGTATTCGTATTGAAAAACATATATTCGGAGGAGGAAGAGGATTTCGATGAAGAAAGTGATGGAGATTTTCAAAAGAGATATTTCTCGGCTGGTGAAATCACCGGCGGCGATCATTGTGGCCGTGGGAATGTGCATCATTCCGGCGCTGTATGCGTGGTTTAATATTGCAGCGAACCGCGACCCGTACGGCAACACAGCCAACATCAAGGTGGCCGTAGCCAACAATGACGTGGGGGCCGAGAACAAAAAGCGAACCCTGGACGCGGGGCAGCAGATACTTGACCAGATGGAAGAGAATGACGATCTGGGTTGGGTATTTACGGACGAGGAGGATGCGGTAGATGGCGTAAAATCGGGAAAATATTACGCTGCTATTGTGATACCGGAAACCTTCAGCGCGGATCTGCTGCAGATTGAGGACGGAACCCTCGGAGGTCCGGAGATCACATATTATGTAAATGAGAAGCGGAACGCGGTAGCGCCGAAGATTACGAATACAGGTTCTACCACCATTCAGAGCAAGATTGAGGAAGAATTTTATAAGGTAGCTTCCGAGGCTGTTGCGGAGGAGCTGCAGGATCTGGGCGGATCTCTGGCGGATGATCTGGAGACCACCAACGACAATATTCTCAGTATGATTTCCGATGCGAGAGACAATTTCCGGGAGTACCGGCAGGTGCTGGAGGATTTCCAGTCAACCATCAGCCAGGGGACGACGCAGATTCAGCACGGCAAGACGACCCTGACGAAAGCAGTAAAAGCGGCGAATGCAGGAAGCAGCGCATTGCAGGACGCGAAGGATCTGCTGAAAAGCAGCCGGAAGAATGTAAGGGCCTTTGGAAGCACGTTTGATCAGAGCCTCAGTGATGGGGAAACTTATCTGAATAATGTCTATACCACAGCTTCCGTAAAACTGGCCGGACTGGAGTCTACAGCCAATCAGGCGGTAACGGCAGTGAGTACCGGTAAGAGCCTTGCGGAAAATATGAGCAAGGATGGACAGAGCGCGGTGACACAGCTGCAGGGCGTTCTGACGCAGATGCAGGGTTTGAAGAAAAAAGGCGAGGATAAACTTGCACTCGGCAAAGCGGGACTGCAACAGATTGAAGCTGGGCTGGAAGAAGCGGAAGCCGGACTGAAGCAATATGAAGCAGGTATTGCAGCGTGCGAGCAGAAGTTGGCTACGCTTGAAGAAGGAACTCCGGAGTACGAAGCAACGAAGGCATATAAGGAGAAGTTGGAAGGCGAAAAAGCAGTTGTAGAAGCGAAAAAAGCAGCTGGCGAAAAGAAAAAAGAAGAAGTATCTAAACAGGTGGAGGAGGGTCAAAAACAGCTCGATACCCTAAATAATGCGATCACCACGATTTCTGAAGTTCTGATTCCGACTCTCCAGAACGAACTGATTCCGAAGAGCGACGCTATGGCGGCCCAGCTTACCGAGCTGGACTCCAAGACCGGAAAACTCCAGACTATTATGTCAACTATCAGTACATCTAAGACTCAGATGGATACAATTCTGACTCAGGGAAAAACTACCCTGCGCAATTTCCGTTCCAGCCTGAATGGAAATCTGATGCCGGGTCTTCATTCCGCATTGGATACCGTATCCGGTGTCAGCAGCGATCTGAAGTCGGCCCTGGAGGATGCTTCCGCTACGGCGGATCAGATGCAGGGCGTTATGGATCAGCTGAGCAAAAGCCTGACAGAGGGATCTGAGGCACTGGGCAAGACCGGCGATACTCTGGCAAACCTGGATGAGCGGCTGGCAGGTATCCAGAACGATCTGGAGACACTGCGGGCGTCTGACGCATACAAGGACATTCTGGATCTGCAGGATGTGGATCCGGACGCAGTATCCAAATTTATGACTTCACCGATCGAGCTGAATACAACGACCTTCTATGAGGTAGAGGATTACGGCTCCGGTATGACCCCGTTCTATACCAATCTGGCCCTGTGGGTTGGCGGCATGGTTCTGATTGCGTTGTTGAAACAGGAGGTGGACGAGGACGAGAAGGTGAAGAAATTCACCCTGAACCAGGCTTATTTCGGACGCCAGATTCTTTTCATTATTCTGTCGGTGGTACAGTCCCTGATTATCTGTCTGGGCGATCTGTATCTTTTAAAGGTACAGTGTGTCCATCCGGGACTCTTTATCCTGACGGGAGTTATAGCGGGTCTTATTTATCTGAGCCTGATTTACGCCATTACGGCGGCATTTAAGCACATTGGCCGCGCCATCTTCGTATTTCTGGTTATCATCCAGATTCCGGGCTCCACAGGAACCTTCCCGGTGGAAATGATGGGTGGCTTCTACAAAGCCATTTACCGGCTGATGCCCTTCACTTACAGCAATACAGCGATGCGTGAGTGCATTGGTGGCATGTATTATAATACCTGGCTGAAAAATATCGGAATCCTGGCGGCATACTTACTGCTTTCCCTGTTTATCGGACTGGTGCTGCGGCCATTGCTCCTGAATCTGAACGCTCTGTTTGACCGGAAGCTGGCAGAGGCAGATCTGATTATCTATGAGGAAAATGATAAGACGACAGATCTGACGCCGGAGCTGGTGGCGAGGGCGCTTCAGAGCGACAGCGAGGCAAGAGAGGAATATACTGAACGCGCGCGGCGCTTTGAGAAGAACTATAAGAGACGGAAACGCTTCGGCTTTCTGGCTATGGCGATTGTGCCGTTGATTTTCCTGGTGCTGATGTTCAGTGTAGAATCCAAGCTGGTATTCCTGGTGCTGTGGATCTGCGCACTGATTGGCCTGTCCATGTATCTGATCTGGCTGGAATATCACCATGAACGGATGCAGAAGCAGCTGAAACTGATGGGTCTCTCTGACGGAGAGCTTCTGGCAGCGTTAAAGGAGGAGCAGGCATGAGAAACATCATACAGATTTTTTTGAGAGATATACGTAAAATAAAAGGAAATACCATTGCCATGATTATCATGGTGGGTATTCTGGTGGTGCCCACGCTGTATGCCTGGTTCAATATCGGCGGAAGCTGGGATCCGTATGAAAATACCTCAGATATTAAAATCGCGGTGGCCAGCGATGATGCAGGCTACCAGGGAGAACTTCTGCCGCTGGATATCAATCTGGGCGATCGGGTGCTGAGCTATTTCCATGAAAATGACGAAATGGACTGGGTATTCACGGACAGCGAGGAAGCGGTCGAGGGAACCAAGTCCGGGAAATATTACGCGGCCATCGTAGTGCCGGAAAGCTTCAGCGAGGATATGATGACGCTGTTCTCGGTGAATAAGAATCTGAAAAATCCGGAGCTTCTGTACTATGCGAATGGTAAGAAGAACGCCATTGCTTCCATCGTGACGGAGAAAAAGGCAGACGCGGTACAGGGAGAGGTCAGCGAGAAATTTGTGAAGGCAATTTCCAAGGCGGCGTTAGAAGCCATGAAAACCGTGGTAAATGTGGCTGATGAGGCGGACCAGTCGGATCTGGTGGATAACCTGATCGACAATCTGGACGATATTTCTGCGGATCTGGTGGCGGCAGCAGGAACCGTGGATGCATTTGAGAGTATGGCATCCGCGACACAGACCATGCTGAGTACCACATCCACATTTCTGAAAGACACCCAGAACCGCACGGATGGCGATCTGGATTCCCTGGGCAATATCGAGGGAAGCATTAACGATGTGAAAAGTGCCATGGACGGAACGACAGACCAACTGAACGAGGCGCTGAAATCCAGCGCTGCTCTGTATAAGCAGATGGCGACAGCTGTGCAGCAGGGAATTCAGGCAGCAGCCGCCTCCAATGACATGACACAGCTTAAGAACACGTTGACAGGTCTGGACGCACAACTGGAGGCGTCGATTACATCCTACAGTGATTCCGCCACAAAGCTGACGGATGCAGCCAACAGCCTGGTATCAGCGGTAGGAACCGACGCGGGTCTCAATGCAGTGGCGGGTGACCTGAATAATACCATTATTTTGATGAAGAGTCTGCGCTCAGCGATTGCGCAGGTATCTACATCCGTAGGCAGCATGACCACCGATGCGGCAGCTGCCCAGAAAGAGCTGGACGCTTTGGTGACAAAAATGGTGAATAGCGCAGCCACCGTCCAGAAAGACTACGAGGACAACGTCAAAGGCGCTCTGGACGACCTGGCGGATTCCGTAGGAAATGCGGATTCCAAGGTTTCCTCTCTTCTGGATTCCATGGACGAGGGATTGGATGGCGTCTACAAGCTTTCTGATTCTACCGAGTCGGATCTGGCAAAGCTGGAGCGGACATTGAAGACTTCCGGAGTTATCCTGAATAAGGGCGCAGAGGATCTCACCGATCTGGCTGACCGCTTGCGTAACGAGAAGGATCGTGACAGCCTGGACACCATAGATTCTCTGCTGGACGAGGATCTGGATGTGGTGGGCAGCTTTATCTCCACGCCGGTGGAACTGACTACAGAGCATGTCTATGAGGTGGAGAACTACGGCTCTGCCATGGCTCCCTTCTACACCACCCTGGCCATCTGGGTGGGCGGCGTGGTCATGGCGGCTATGCTGAAGGCAGGCGTGAAGGAGAAAGAGCTTATCGGTCTTACAAAGGTAAGAAATTATCAGAAATATCTGGGCAGATACCTGCTGTTCCTGATTCTGGGACTTCTGCAGGCGACTCTGATTTGCCTGGGCGACCTGTATTTCCTGGGAATCCAGTGTAAGAGTCCGGTGCTCTTCATGCTGGCAGGCTGGGTGACGAGTCTGGTTTATGTAAACCTGATTTACACCCTGTGCATTTCCTTTGGCGACATCGGAAAGGCAGTCAGCGTTATCCTGATGGTTCTGCAGGTGGCAGGAACAGGCGGAAACTTCCCCATCGACCTGGCGCCGGCTTTCTTCCGGAAGCTGTACAACGCCCTGCCTTTTGTATACAGCATGAATGCCATGCGTGAGTGTGTGGCAGGCTTCTACGGCAACTACTACTGGGAACAGTTGGGTACCCTGCTCCTGTACCTGATTCCGTCACTGCTTCTCGGACTGGTTTTGAGACTGCCGATTATCAAGTGGAACGAGCATTTTGAAGAGAAGCTGGAGAGTACGAAGCTGTTTTAATGAGAGATAGAGCAGTTATGTGGCAAGAATGAACTGAATCCGTCATATATTCTAAAAACAGAATATATGGCGGATTTTTTATGGGTTTTTTTGAAAAAATACAGGCTAGGAAAGGAAGGGCGGCAAGGCTGGGAGGGGTATTTCAGGGCCGGGAGCACAGGCTGGGAATCCTGATGGCGGCGCTGGTTCTTACGGCAGCCGCAGTGTGCGGGCGAAGCGGCGGCCTGCGGGAGGCAGTGTCAAAACAGGTTGCAGGAACGGATTACCGGCTGGTGATTATCGACGCAGGTCATGGCGGTGACGATCCGGGAAAAATCGGCGTGGACGGCGTGCAGGAGAAGGACCTGAATCTGAAAATGGCGCTGGCCCTGCGGGATTTGCTGGAGCAGCAGGATGTGGCGGTGCTGATGACCAGAGAAGACGCAGGCGGCCTCTACGACGAGCGGACATCCAATAAAAAGGTACAGGATATGCGGCGGCGATGTGAGTTGATCAACAAAGAAAAACCGGCCTGCGTGGTCAGTATTCATCAGAACAGTTACCATGAAGAAAGCATTCACGGTGCGCAGGTATTCTATTACAAGACTTCAAAGGAGAGTGAGGATTTGGCGAAGATTCTTCAAAAAGAGCTGGTGCGCGTGGCGGAACCTGCGAACCACCGGCAGGCCAAGGCCAATGACACTTATTATCTTCTGAAAAAGACGGAGGCACCGACAGTCATCGTGGAATGCGGGTTCTTAAGCAACTGGGAGGAGTGCGCGAAGCTCCGGAATGAGGACTATCAGGCGAAGCTTGTATGGGCCATTCAGATGGGAATTTTGAAATATCTGAATAAAAAATGATGGGGAAATAAGTTTACATAATATGGAATAAATCATATGAACAATTCGTTGCTATTCCGGTAAAAAAATGCTATAATTTACCCAGAACTGTGGACTGATAGTGAAATCAGTCTGAAAAAACGAGAAGATGTCATAGGAGGACAAACAAATGATAGCATTAGGCTGCGATCACGGCGGATACGATCTGATGCAGGAAGTGATTGCCTATCTGGACAAAAATGGTCTGGAATACAAGAACTTCGGCTGTGACAACGCAAAGGACGCTGTGGATTATCCGGATTACGCAAAGGTGGTGGCAGAATCCATCCTGAGCGGAGAGTGCGACAAGGGAATTCTGATCTGTGGAACCGGCATCGGCATCTCCATTACCGCCAACCGTTATAAAGGAATCCGTGCGGCGCTGTGTACCGACTGTTTCTGCGCAGAGGCAACCAGACAGCACAATGACGCCAATATTCTGGCCATGGGTGGCCGCGTGGTTGGGCCGGGACTGGCGATTAAGATCGTGGACACATTCCTGAACACTCCGTTCTCCGGAGCAGAGCGCCACGCCAGAAGAATCAGTAAAATCGAGCACGAATAAAATTATCATGTAGAAAAGGGAGACAAAAGAAATGTCAAAAGTAGTAGTAATGGATCACCCGCTGATTGCCCATAAAATCGGTATTATCCGCAGAAAAGAGACCGGTACCAGAGAGTTCCGTGATATGGTAAGTGAAATCGGAGCACTGATTACCTACGAGGCTACGAAGGATCTGAAGCTGCAGGACGTGGAGATTGAGACTCCGATTTGCAAGACCACCGTAAAAGAGTTGGCAGGAAAGAAGCTGGCGGTTATCCCGATTCTGCGCGCGGGCCTCGGTATGGTAGAAGGCGTTCTGACCATGATCCCGTCCGCAAAGGTAGGTCATATCGGTCTGTACAGAAATGAGGAAACTTTGGAGCCGGTAGAATACTACTGCAAGATTCCGAAGGACTGCAGCGAGAGAGATGTATTTGTGGTAGACCCCATGCTGGCTACCGGCGGATCTGCCATCGCGGCGATCCAGATGCTGAAGAACCGTGGCGTAAAGAATATCCGTTTCCTGTGTGTTATCGCGGCTCCGGAAGGCGTAAAAAAGCTGCAGGAGGCACATCCGGACGTGGATATCTACATCGGTGCCCTTGACGAGCATCTGAACGAGAACGGATACATCGTTCCGGGTCTGGGCGACGCAGGCGACAGAATTTTTGGAACCAAGTAAATTACCGGAGGTAAGAGGCATGGGAGACAAGCGGAAGGATTACATCAGCTGGGATGAATATTTCATGGGCGTGGCGCTGCTTTCCGGGATGCGGTCCAAGGATCCCGGTACCCAGGTGGGCGCCTGCATCGTAAGCCAGGATAACAAGATTCTGTCCATGGGCTATAACGGATTCCCCAAGGGCTGCGACGATGACGATTTCCCCTGGGCGCGGACGGCGGAGACGGCCAATGAGACCAAGTACCCCTTTGTGACCCATGCGGAACTGAATGCTATTCTCAATTACCGTGGCGGCAGCCTGGAGGGCGCAAAGATTTATGTAGCCCTGTTTCCCTGCAATGAATGTGCCAAGGCCATCATTCAGGCAGGCCTGAAGACCGTCGTCTATGCCTGCGACAAATACGCGGACACCGCCGCTGTGCTGGCGTCCAAGCGCATGTTCCGGGCAGCGGGCGTGGAGCTGGTGCCCTATCGCCATACAGGACGGCAGATTACGCTGGAAGTGTAAAGAGAGTATTATAGAAAATAAGAAAACGTCGATATGTAAGAGGCTATTTTAGCTATCAAAGGCAGATTCAGAATCTGGTATTTGATAACGGGACAAAACTCTTATATATCGGCGTTTTATTTTTGCTCTATAGGAAATACCGTGTCACATTAAAGCACGAAAGACATGCTTCCTATAGAGCAAAAAACCCTCCGGGGGATGCGCACACTTTTTTATGTCTAAAAACAATGTTGACAATAGAATGTCAGAGAAGGCTCTGGGGTTTTAGTCCTCCGGCCAATACCCCTCCAGTGCAGGCAGCAGCGTTCCGTCATAAATCAGCTGCAGCAGCGCGTCCAGTTTCCGAAGAGAATCCAGAAGCTGATCCGATGTAATCAGCTTCTTCTCCAACGCCTCGGCCAGTTCATCCAGATCCACCACCTTGATGAGCCCGGAAGGATAAATCAGCACATCCGCCAGCAGATCCGTGAAGGTGAAGGTATCCGTGTCCGCGTCATACTCTGTGGCAATGATATCGCAGTACCAGCAGATCAGCTTCCCCTGATGGTCAATGAAACGACTGACCTTCCAGCCTTCCTTCAGCAGAAAACAGGACGAGCCGTGATGCAGCTCCTTTTTGGGCTTAATGGTGGTCCAGCGGGTCACCAGCAGCCGGTCGCTGCGGTGGATGACCACGTCCTTTTCCAGACGCAGGGTTTCCAGAGGGATCAGACGTTTGCGAATCAGGGTGGGATGTTGTACCATGGCGGGGCCTCCTTTTACTGATGGTTTTTTACAAGCGTAAGGGAATCGTTTTCTACATACTCCTTTTCCGCGGAGCGGCGGTTGTAATAGGTTCTCTTATATACATCCGGATCCGCCACCAGCAGGAACTCCGAGGGCGTGTATCCGGTGATTTCCTTGAACACCCGATTGAAGGTGCGGATATTGTTGAAGCCGCAGGACAGGGCCACGTCCGTGATCTTTTTACCGGTGTTCCGAAGCTGTGAAGCAGCCCGTTCCACTCGGACCAGGTTCAGATAAGTGACGAAATTGATGCCCATGAGCTTCTTAAAAGTCTTGGAGAAATGGCTGTTGCTGAAATTCATCCGGGAGGCAGCGAATTCCAGAGTAATATTGTCGGCATAATGTTCGTCCATATAGGACAGCAGATCCTGCAGATCCCCCAGCATCCGGGAGCGCCGGTCATCGGGAAGCTGCTCGGCGTCGGTTCGGGGATGACAGCGTTTTAAGAGCGCCCAGAAGGCCTGAATGGATGAACTGACCACTTCCTGGTAAAATGGCTTTTTCTGTTCCAGCTCCCGGGAAACCGTGTCGATGAGATCTGTAAGCTGCCCGGAGAGTCCGAAGGTGTCCAGCTCTGCTTTGGTGATGAGCGGATGCATAAAACCCGGATTCTGAAAAAGCGGCCCGAGAATGGATGTATCAAAGATAAGAAAATCCAGCACATTGTCCATCCCATGGGAATCGCTGTAATGGATCATCCCGCTCTCACAGACGGTCAGATCCCCGGCGTGCGCCAGAAAGGTCTGATCGGTAATGCTTAAAAGACAGGAGCCCGAGCGTACGTAGATCAGCTCAATTTCCTTATGCCAGTGGGCCAGAAATCCCACATTTTCATAACGGGAATGCCAGACCATATAGTCAGAGTCATAGTTTCGCACTTCATGGAAAGCTTTCATAATAAAAAATCTCCTGCCACGTAAAAATTCGGTCGAAAGTGATAAAAGACGTTCCTTTTATATAGAAGAAGTATAACAACTAGCACAAAAAATGTCCATATCATAACAGAAATTTACGTGCATTTTTTTATAAAATGTTATATAATGTGATCATCAGAAACGTGAAAATCTATTTTTATAAAATGGAGGGTTTAAAAAGTGGCAAAATCTAGATTAATTGGCGATTATCCTGTAATCGGTATCCGTCCGACTATCGACGGAAGAAGAGGAGCTCTTGATGTAAGAGGATCCCTGGAAGAGCAGACCATGGGTATGGCAAAAGCAGCGGCAAAGCTGTTTGAGGAGAATATCCGTTATTCCAACGGTGAGCCGGTAAAGGTGGTTATCGCAGACACCACCATCGGTCGTGTAGGCGAGGCAGCTGCCTGCGCAGACAAGTTCCGTAAAGCAGGCGTAGACATCACCCTGACCGTTACTCCCTGCTGGTGCTACGGCTCCGAGACCATGGACACCGACCCGTTGACCATCAAGGGCGTATGGGGACTGAACGCTACCGAGAGACCGGGCGCTGTATACCTGGCTTCCGTACTGGCTACCCATGCACAGAAGGGACTTCCGGCATTCGGTATCTACGGACATGACGTTCAGGATGCTGACGATGAGACCATCCCGGAGGACGTAAAGGCAAAGCTTCTCCGCTTCGGCCGCGCCGCAGTAGCAGCAGCAAGCATGAGAGGAAAATCCTACCTGCAGATTGGTTCCGTTACCATGGGTATCGGCGGATCCATCATCAGCCCGGAATTCATCGAGGAATATCTGGGAATGCGTGTGGAGTCTGTAGACGAGGTTGAAATTATCCGTCGTATGACAGAGGGTATCTACGATCATGAAGAGTTTGAGAAGGCTCTGAAATGGGCGAAGGAGACCTGTACTATCGGCTTTGACAAGAACCCGCCTGAGCTTCAGATGACTGAGGAGCAGAAGGAAGAGCAGTTCGAGTTTGTTGTAAAAATGGCAGTTATCATCAAAGAGCTGATGAACGGCTGCGATAACCTGGATCCGAAGTTCTCCGAGGAAGCTATCGGACACAATGCTCTGGCAGCTGGTTTCCAGGGACAGAGACAGTGGACAGACTTCTACCCGAACGGAGACTTCGCAGAGGCGATGCTGAACACCTCCTTCGACTGGGAAGGCGCAAGAGAGCCGTACATCCTGGCTACCGAGAACGACGTATTGAACGGACTGGGCATGCTGTTCATGAAGCTTCTGACTGGCCGCGCTCAGATGTTCGCGGACGTTCGTACCTACTGGAGCGGCGACGCAGTAAAGAGAGTTACCGGTTATGATCTGGAAGGTAAGGCAAAAGAGTCTGACGGCTTTATCCATCTGATTAACTCCGGCGCATGCTGTCTGGATGCCTGCGGCGAAGTAAAGGATGAGAACGGCAACGGCACCATGAAGCAGTGGTGGGATGTAACCGAAGAGGATCAGAAGAAGATTATGGAAGCAACCACCTGGAACGCAGCTGACAACGGCTACTTCCGTGGCGGCGGATTCTCCTCCCGTTTCCTGACCAGAGCTGAGATGCCGGCTACCATGATTCGCCTGAACCTGGTAAAGGGACTTGGACCGGTTCTGCAGATTGCAGAGGGCTGGACCATCAACCTGCCGGATGACGTATCCGATACTCTGTGGAAGAGAACAGACTATACATGGCCCTGCACATGGTTCGCACCGCGCTGCACAGGCGAGGGCGCATTCAAGACAGCTTACGATATGATGAACAACTGGGGCGCAAACCACGGCGCTATCAGCTACGGTCACATCGGCGCAGACCTGATTACCCTCTGCTCCATCTTAAGAATCCCGGTATGTATGCACAATGTTCCGGAAGAGGAGATCTTCCGTCCGGCAGCATGGAACGCATTCGGTATGAACAAAGAGGGACAGGACTTCCGTGCATGCAAGGCATACGGCCCGCTGTACAAGACTATCCGTTAATTCGAAAAGAGAAGTTACATACGGGAGCATGGAACTGCGAGGTTCCGTGCTCCTTTTGCTCTATAGGAAACACTGTGTTACGTTAAAGTGCGAAAACTATGATTCCTATAGAGCAAAAAGCCCGGAAAGGAGTCTCTATCGGTGAACGAACCTTGCTTCGAACAATAAAAAACGTATATCTGGGAAGATGACCAATTAACAGATGACGGGAGAAAAAATTTGACAAAAATCTGACTTGCAATATGGAAGGGACTCTGCTAAAATGAACAATATTGCAAAAAGAGAATACTGGGCAAACCTGCTGAAAAGCAGGGACGCAAAGCCAAAAGGGTCTAAGGGTAAAACTATGACAGCCGGTTGCTATTGGAAGTCCGAAAAGAATTCTGATATTGTTTGGATGCTGTGATTTGTGCGCCTGTTTTGACGCCTGTTGCAGTATTTTTTATGTAATAGGAAATTCCGATGGAATCCCTATTACATAAAAACTATTATATGATAAGAGCTTTTCGAAGCTGTGTGAGCGGCATAGAAGGGTTACTTATAAGAGGGGAATGTGAGAGATCACGGAAAATACGCCGGGGCGAAAGCCTTCGGCGTATTTTCGTGTGAGCAAGGTGATAGGACAATGATTTATTCAAAACAGTCGATGGTATCTTCTGTCGCAATCGTAATCGGAACTTTGATGTAATAGAATGCGGGCTTCTGCTTTTTTTGAGATTTTTTTCCGGACAGGAAAACCCCGTTGGAGGTTGCGCTTTTTCGAGATACGGGGTATGATAGATAAGGTGAGAAAGATAACACTGAATCAGACGAGGAGGAACGATCATGTCATTTGTTACATCAGAAAAGATGCTTTTGGACGCACAGAAGGGCGGCTATGCCGTAGGCGCTTTCAATGTGGAGAATATGGAAATGGTAATGGCCGTTATCGCGGCGGCAGAGGAGCTTCGGGCGCCGCTGATGCTGCAGACTACACCGTCCACCATTAAGTACGCGGGACTGGATATGTATCTGGCAAATGTAAAGGCGGCCGCTGAGCGCGCCAGCGTTCCGGTGTGTCTGCACCTGGATCACGGCGATAGCTTTGACCTGGCTATGCGGGCGCTGCGGACCGGCTACACTTCCATCATGATTGACGGCTCCCACAATGTGTTTGAGGAAAATATAGCGGTAACCAAGGCTGTAGCAGACGCCTGCAGACCTTCCGGAATCCCGGTAGAGGCGGAGCTTGGCAAGGTCGGCGGCAAAGAGGACGATCTGGACGGCGGCGAGGGCAATGGTTATACAGAGCCGCTGGAGGCAAAAGAATTCGTGGAGCGCACCGGCGTAACATCCCTGGCCGTAGCCATCGGAACCGCTCACGGTGTATACAAGGGAGTACCGAAGCTGGATCTGGACCGCCTGGCTGAGATCCGGAAAGTCGTAGATATCCCGCTGGTACTGCACGGAGCAAGCGGCCTGTCCGAGGAAGCAGTGGTAGAGAGCATCAAGCGCGGTATCTGCAAGGTTAACTTCGCCACAGAGCTTCGTATCGCCTATACCGACGGCGTGAAGGAATTCCTGGCGGCAAACCCGGACGCCTTCGATCCGAAGAAGTATGGCAAGGTAGCCATGGAGCACGTGAAAGCCATCGTGGAGACGCGTATGAAGATGTGCGGCTGCACGGACAGAGTTTAAGAGGCTGAAAAAAACGCAGGGGCTGTGTAACAGCAGCCTCTGCGTTGCGAGCATAATTGGAAATAAATGGGAGAATAGAAAGTGAACGTAGAGACCATGCAGACAGACCGCAGGCGGCAGCACCTGATTTTTATCGGCCTGTTTCTTTTATTACAGGTGATTTTCATATGGAGGAGCTTCTACGGCTTCAATACGGCGGATGAGATGTATTTTATCGGCTGTTCGGAGCGTATTTTCCGGGGAGAGAAAATTCTGATCGATGAGTGGAATCCGACCCAGCAGCTCTGTTCCTTTCTGTTACATCCCATTTACAGCCTGATCCGGACGGTCATGGGGTCTACGGAAGGAATTGTGATGGCGAGCCGGTTTGTCTATCTGGTGTACTCCGGCGTGCTGACGCTGTTCTTCTATCTGCGGTTTCAGCGGCGTGGATATGCTTCCTTCGGACCAACGTTTTTGTTCGCGATTTTCGCGCCCTTCAGCATCTGCGCCATGTCCTATAATTCCATCGAATTCGGCATCCTGCCGGTACTGCTGGCGGTGCTCTCGGCGGATATGGAGCATTCGGTGCCGGAATATATCCTGTGCGGCATTCTGATGGCGGTGATCGTGCTGGCGAATCCCTTCGCGGTGCTGATGTACGCCGGATACGGACTGATTTGCCTGATTGCCACGGTGCGCGGGCGTCGGAGAGGGACGAAGCCGGAGGGCGTGCTGCAGTTTCGGAATTTCCTGTGGATGACCCTGGGCGCAGGTATTATCCTGCTACTGTTCCTGGCCTTTATCTTCCAGCGGGGAACTTTATCAGAGATGCTGGCCAATGTGCCTCACATCGTGGGAGATTCCGAGCATCAGGAGGGGTATCTCTACAAGACCGGGCGGTATTTCCATCTGTGCTTTAAAAATTATAAATGGATGTTTGTGGGGCTTTTATTCGTGTATGGTGCGACCCTGTTTGATAAAAAGCGGTACAGCCATAGCCCTGTATATATGATTCTGGCGGCGATGTGCGTCGTGCCTTATCTGATTTATTATGGGTTTGTTTTTGAACATATTACAGTGAATTATCAGATGCTGCCGCTGGCGTTCTGGTGCCTGGAGGCTTATTTTGTCACAGAGCATAAGGAAAAGCGGTTGTTTTATGGCTGGTATCTTCCGGCCATGTTGTTCACGATGATTGTGCAGTACGCGACCAATACGGGAATTGTGACCTTGAGCGTGGCTTACGGCATGTGCTCCTGTGTGGGACTGATTTTCGCGGCGGACTGGATGAAGGAAGAGAGACAGCGGTGGCAGTGTGCGCGGCGGGCGGACAGTGGTGGAAAGGCGGGACTGTGCCGGACGGCGAAGCGCCGGCGGGTGGCATCGCTCTGTGTAGCCGGTGTGCTGCTGATACAGTTTGCGGGCACCTTCTGGCTGCGGATGACCTATGACTGGGGCGATGAGCGTGGCTGGCTTCTGGATACCCGGATGGAGCGCGGACCGCTGAAGGGTGTGTATACAACCCGGGGGACAGCAGAATGGTACGCGAACGTGTTGGATGAACTGGATATGCTGAAGCTCACTGCGGATGACGAATTGATGGTGGTGGGCGTGGCGCCCTGGATTTATCTCTACTCGGATGCCGGCTGCGGTAATTATTCCACCTGGCAGGTTCACGAGGGAAGTACCCAGCTCCATGATTATTACGAACTGCACCCGGATAAATTCCCGGATGTGGTTTATATGGCCCACTGGGCGGAGGAGTTTATGGCCTGCGATTTGTCGCACCTGTTCACGGACAGAGGCTACACCATCGTGTACCGGGGAACCGGCACCGTACTCATGTCCCCGGAGCGGGCGGCAGCTTTTATGGCAGAATAAGAAAAATATGGAAAATAAACGGCAAGGGCGTCGGAGGGATCCGATGCTCTTTACTTATGGAGTGAATGTTTACAAAAAATTTAGATTTTTTTGAGAGAGTTTCGAAGCGCCCGCCGGGGGAGTATGGTATAATAAAATAGATTTATCCTGTCGGATGGCATTCGAAGGAGATTATATAAAAGCCTAGGACATTCCGTGGATATCCCAGAGAATTGTAATTATTTGTAAAATAAAGAGGGCTCATCATGAAACTGAAGACAAAACTTCTGATTACCTTTTTAATATTAATACTGGCTCCGATTATGTTCACCTCGCTGGCCTTCTTCGGCATCAGCCGCTACCAGATGAACGCGGTCAAGAAGCTCTACGGCGTGGAAAATGCCAGCTATGAGACCCTGTCCAATACGCCGGCCATGCTGAGCCGGATTACCAAGGACGCTTATACCGGGATGCAGGCGAAGTCTGAGAGCGATCCGGACGCCTTCGAGGACACCGCCTATCTGGATTCCGTGAACCTGGATCTGGAGGCCAGGTATTCCTTCCTGGTAGTGCGGAAAGACCAGGATTATATCTATGTAGGAAAGGATACGGATCAGGATCAGGAAGAACTGCTGGGCAGCCTCCCGGATTATAAGATGCAGGAATCGGATCAGGATGTGGGAATCTATATCGGCGGCGATCTGCAGGCGCTGGTGAAGCAGTTGGATTTCTCTTTTACGGATGGAAAGGAAGGAACAGCTTTTATTGTCACGTCCGTCGGCAGTATGATTCCCGAGGTGGAATCTATGGTAACGGACAGCGTGCTGGTGCTGGTCATGATTTTGATATTCACCAGCCTGATTCTGACGGCCTGGATTTATAAGAGTATCGTTACCCCTATTCACCATTTGCAGGTGGCCACTAAGAAGATTACCGACGGCAATCTGGATTTTGAGATGCCGGCGGGCGGCGACGACGAGATCGGCGAGCTCTGTACGGACTTTGAGGAAATGCGGCGGCGCCTGAAGGAATCCGCTGAGGAGAAGCTGGAGTCCGAGCGGCAGAATAAAGAACTGATCAGCAATATTTCCCATGATCTGAAGACGCCTATCACGGCGGTCAAGGGCTACGTGGAGGGCATCATGGACGGCGTGGCGGATACGCCGGAAAAGCAGGAAAAGTACATCCGTACTATTTACAATAAGGCCAATGACATGGAGCGGCTGATCAATGAGCTGACCTTCTATTCCAAGATTGATACGAACCGGATCCCGTACACCTTTGACCGGATTAATGTGAATGCTTACTTTGCGGATTGCGTAGAGGAGCTTTCCCTGGAGCTGGAGGAACAGAATATCGAGCTGGCTTATTTCAACTATGTGGATGAGGACGTACAGGTCATCGCCGACGCGGAGCAGATCAAGCGTGTCATCAATAATATCGTCAGCAATTCCATTAAATACATTGACAAGCCCAAGGGCTACATTAATATCCGCGTGAAGGACGTGGGCGATTTCGTCCAGGTGGAAATCGAGGACAACGGCAAGGGTATTGCTACCAAGGATCTGCCGCTGATCTTCAACCGGTTCTACCGGACCGACGCGTCCCGCAATTCGTCTAAGGGCGGCAGCGGCATCGGACTGTCCATCGTGAAGAAGATCATCGAGGATCATGGCGGAAAGGTCTGGGCCACGAGTAAGGAAAATACAGGAACAGTGATGTACTTTGTTCTTAGAAAATATCAGGAGGTACCGGCAACATGAGTAAGATTTTGATTGTAGAGGATGAAGAGGCCATTGCGGATCTGGAGAAGGATTACCTGGAGCTGAGCGGCTTTGAGGTGGAGATTGCTTCGGATGGCACCAGTGGCCTGAAAAAGGCTTTGGAAGAGGAATTCCATCTGGTGATTCTGGATCTGATGCTGCCGGGCGTGGACGGTTTTGAAATCTGCCGTCAGATTCGGGAAGTGAAGAATATTCCGATTATTATGGTTTCGGCCAAAAAGGATGATATTGACAAAATCCGTGGTCTGGGTCTGGGCGCGGACGACTATATGACGAAGCCCTTCAGCCCAAGTGAATTGGTAGCCCGCGTGAAGGCTCATCTGAACCGCTACGAGCGCCTGGTGAGCAGCAATGTGAAGGAGAACAGTATCATCGAGATCCGCGGCATCAAGATCGACAAGACCGCCCGCCGGGTCTGGGTCAACGGCGAGGAGAAGAATTTCACCTCCCGTGAGTTTGATCTGCTGGCCTTCCTGGCGGAGAATCCGAACCATGTATTTACCAAGGAGGAACTGTTCCGGAAGATCTGGGATATGGATTCTGTGGGAGATATCGCGACGGTGACCGTGCATATTAAGAAGATTCGGGAGAAGATCGAGGTGAATTCGGCGAAGCCACAGTATATTGAGACTATATGGGGCGTTGGTTACCGATTTAAAGTCTGATAAAACGTGCCCCATATAGTCCTGCTCCGCAGGAATAAAGTGCTGCGCACGGCGATGGGGCGTTGGTTACCTTGGTTACCGCTTTAAAGTCAAAATAAGATATTAAAATTGGGAGCTGCGATGCAGCTCCCTTTTGCGTACTTAGAATTATTAATGCAGCTCCCCATTCCGATACCGTGTCAGCAGCGCCTGGATTCTGTCGTAGGGATCCAGGAGGTCGCTGATGGATACGTCGTGGTTCAGGGTATCAATGAGCAGGGCGATGTACTTGCTCATGTCACAGTTTACATAATATGGGCGGCTTAAGAGCTCCGGCGTCTGGTATACCAGATTTGTGGAGAATAGTTTGGTCAGCAGGCCCTCCTCAAAGGCTTTGTCAAATTCCGCCAGTCCGTTGGTAAACAGGGCGAAGGTGCAGAAGACGAAGATACGGTTGGCTCCGCGACTCTTCAGCTCCTTCATAACCTCAATCATGCTCTCACCGGAGGAAATCATATCGTCCACGATGATCATGTCCTTGCCCTCGATATCGGAGCCCAGGAATTCATGAGCTACGATGGGATTGCGGCCATTTACCACGCGGGTGTAGTCCCGGCGCTTGTAGAACATACCCATATCGAGACCCAGCACGTTGGCCAGATAGACAGCGCGGGACATACCGCCCTCGTCCGGGCTGATGACCAGCATATGATTGCTGTCGATCTGCAGACCCGGTGTGCTGTTCAGAAGGCCCTTGACCAGCTGATAAGCCGGAGTCACGGTCTCAAAGCCGTGAAGGGGTATAGCGTTCTGGACACGGGGATCGTGTGCCTCGAAGGTGATAATGTTCTCAACGCCCATGGCAACCAGCTCCTGCAGGGCCAGCGCGCAGTCCAGAGACTCTCGGGAGCTCCGCTTATGCTGGCGGCTCTCATAGAGGTAGGGCATAATTACGGTGATACGGCGGGCTTTTCCACCGATAGCAGCGATGACGCGCTTCAGATCCTGGAAATGGTCGTCCGGGGACATGTGGTTGGTGTAATTGTACAGGTTGTAAGTCAGACTGTAATTGCACACATCCACCATCAGATAAAGGTCATTTCCGCGGACAGAAGCTTTGATGGAGCCCTTTCCTTCTCCGGAACCAAACCGGGGTGTGTAAGCCTTAATCAGATAGGAGTCACGTTCATAGCCGGTGAAGGCGATGTTGGACTTGTGCTCCAGATCGTTGCTGTGACGCCACTCGACCAGATAGTCGTTGACCTTTTTACCAAGCTCCTCACAGCTATTTAAGGGGATCAGGCCCAGAGACCCGACGGGAATAGTTTCGAGAACACGCTGGCTGCGCTGCAATAACATAATTGTTACCTCCGTAAATTTATGAGTTAGTGTTATATAATTTTTTCTTGATTCGAATATCGCTTCCGGGCAGCTGCCGGATGGTGTAGCTGCTGATGATCCGGGAAAGGGTACGCTCAGAGTAGATGCTGCGGAGCGCCTCCATATCCAGATTCGAGGAAATCAGCGTGGACTTTTTACGCAAAATCCGTTCATTGATACACAGGAAAAATTGGGATACCGTAAAGGAATTCGGCAGCTCCGTGCCCAGATCGTCGATGATCAGCAGGTCGCAGTCAAAGAGATAGGGGTAGGTCTGCTGGTAATTCTGCGCATTACGCTCGCCTCCAAAAGCTGCTTTCGACAGCATATCGAAGAGCTGAAAGGCAGTCAGGTAGACGACGGAATGGCAGCTGTCCATGAGCTCCTTGGCAATGCAGTTGGAGAGAAAGGTCTTGCCGGTGCCCACGGCGCCCAGAAGCAGAAGATTCTGAAACTGCTTATCAAAATTCTCAATGAAGAGCCGGGCTTCCGCCACGGTGCGGCGCATGGAATCCCTGTCATCGCCATCATACCAGTTATACGAGAATGTGTCAAAGTTTTCCTGCTTTAAAACCTCATTTAAATTGGATTGATGATATAATAAATCAATTTCAGCCTGGAGAAAGCAATGGCATTTCTCCGCGCCGATGAAGCCTGTGTCCTGACAGTCCGGGCAGACGTAGACAGGCTTCAGCGCCTCCGGCGTCAGCCCGTGGGCAGAAAGAAGGGCGCTGCGCTGCTCCTGAAGGGCCTTCAGACGGCTTTTGAGCCCGTCCCTGCGGGACGGCGCGTCTTCTACCGCAGAGCGTACCAGAGCAGCCTGACAGGTTGTAATATCGGCCTCCAGAGCAGACAGTTCCGGGATATCCTTCTGAATCTGCTCCATGCGCGCTTCATACTCCTGGCGGCTCCGGGCCTGCCGGGCTGCATACATGCGCATGATGGAATCATACTGAGTGTTCATAAGAGACATAAGGCGTCCTCCGGTTATTGGTTAATGAGCTGCTTTTCCAGCTCTTTGAAATCATAGTCCCGTTCCTGAAAATTATGGAAGCGGTTGGGCGCTGCGGACCGTTTGGGAGCCGTGGACGCGGGTTCCGTCTGAGACTTCCGGTCGCTCCGGTTTCGGTCGGCACTCTGGATATCGTTTAAGGACTTTACACCCTGCTTCTTCCAGGATGCCAGAATCTTGTCCGTGTAGGGAAAGCTTGGCTGGTGAATGGCTGCCATGGTGCGGCTGCAGGCCTCGGAAATCACTTCCAGTGAGAAACCGTAGTCCTTGAGCCATTTATCCATACAGGCGATCTCCGCGTCCACCGGATTGCGTCCGGCGATGCCGAAGGCCTTCAGAATCTTGAAATAAGCCCGATTATAGATGGTCACCTGTTCCCTGGCCTGGGTTACGGTGGTGCAGCCGGCCTGATGCCAGGCACGGGCCGTTGCTTCTATGTAATGGATGCTTTTGTGTCCGCCTGATACGGAGTATTCCACGAGATATTCTATCAGGGACGGACTGAAGCCGAAGATATCGTGTAAATCCAGAATTTTGCTGACCTCGGTGGAGCTTAAGGGCTTGCCCAGATACTGCTCGCAGATGAAGAGGAGCTGCTGGGCTTCGTCGGGGGTCAGGGGATCCTTGGGAAGAGTGCCGGAGGGCGTCGTCGGTGATGCGGAGTCGGCGGAAATTGCAGACGGAGCGGAAGGCGTCGGCTGCGGCTTTGACCTGGTCGTGACGGCGCAATCGGCAGCAGGAAGCTCAGCCATCTTTGCCTCCGGCTCATTTACAATCTGTATCCCGGTCAGATTCTCCGCATTATCATACTGGAGCTTCAAAAGCTTCATCCGCTCCCAGTACTTCAATGCCCGGCGCACGTCGCTCTCGGTATTTTCGAATTTATTGGCAATGAGCTCAATGGAAAGCTCCTGGGTGTCTGACTTCAGGCAGCGCAGAAGATAGAGATAGATTTTCACATATTCGCCGTTGGCTTCCGGCATGTAATTGTCCAGAAAAAGATTCGACACCAGGGTATGTCCGTGGTCGCCGTCCCCCTGTAAAATAAATCCGCTCATGCTGCACTCCTGAATCAAAAATTGTTAGTGTTCACGTTCTTTTCAAGCTCCTATATTGTAGCATAGAATCAAAAAAAAGAGAACAGGCTTTTTTTAACAGGAGCCCCGCAGGGGATGTGTATAAGCAAAAATGTGGATAATGTGGATAACTTTGTGGAAAAATATTATTTGCAACCTGGAAAATGGATCCAAAAGCCCCGGAAAGCCTGTAAAACAGGCAGAAACAGCTGATTTACATAAGAAATCGCGTAATTCTTATGTAAACAGGTTGTCCACAAAAAAATCCACATGCATTTCGGTGGAAAAGCACCAAAAAGCATGTGGATAATGTGGATAACTTATTTGCGAAGCAGGTCTTCGCCGATATCTATCACGTTTCCGGCACCCATAGTTATGCACAGGTCGCCGTGCATACATTTTTCCAATAAAAATTTTTCAATTTCCTCGAAGGTCGGGAAATAATAGGTGTCAGTGCCAAGTTCACGGATGCGGTCAGCCAGCTGCTTCGAGCTAATGCCCAGGGTGTCGGTCTCACGTGCTGCGTAGATGTCCGCCAGCACCACATGATCGGCCAGGGTCAGCGCTTCCGCAAAGTCGTTGAAGAAGGCCTTGGTCCGGGTGTAGGTGTGGGGCTGGAACACGCACCAGATCTCCCTGTGGGGATAATGCTGTGCCGCGTGGAGGGTCGCCTTGATCTCCGTCGGATGATGGGCGTAATCGTCGATGATGGTAAAGCCGTTCACCTCGCCCTTATACTGGAACCGGCGGTCTGTGCCGGAAAAGTTCATAAGACCCTTGCGGATGATCTCAGGTGCAATGTGGAGAGAATCCGCCAGAGCGATGGAAGCCAGGGCGTTCAGCACATTGTGTGCGCCCGGTACGTTCAGATGGTACTCCTGCCCCGGTTTACCGTGCTTTATTACACGGAAGGTGGCGTGAGCTGACTCGTCGTAAGTCACATGCTCCGCATGATAATCTGCTTCGGCGGTGGAGCCAAAGGTCACCACGCGGCAGGCCAGTCCATCGGTAATCTCCTGATAATTCTCAATATCGCTGTTGATGATCAGCAGGCCATTTTCCGGAAGAAGTCCCGCAAACCGGTGGAAGGAATGACGGATATCCGCCAGATCCTTGAAGAAATCCATATGGTCTTCTTCTACATTTAAGATAATAGAATATAAAGGATAGAATTCTAAGAAACTGTTCGTATATTCACATGCTTCTGTAAGGAAGAGGTCAGAATGGCCGACACGAATATTTCCGCCGATACGGTCTAACATACCTCCGACACTGACCGTAGGATCGGTATCTGCCTGAAGAAGAATGTGAGTAAGCATAGAAGTTGTTGTTGTCTTTCCATGTGTTCCGGCAACGGCGATAGACTTCGCAAAGTTTGCCATGATCTGTCCGAGAAGAGCTGCGCGGGTCATCATAGGGACTCCTTTATTCTTTGCAGCAGCAAATTCTTCGTTAGATTCGTGAATGGCAGCAGTATAAACAACAAGATCGATATCATCGGTAATATTCTCTGCTTTCTGTCCAATAACAACCTTTGCACCTGTTTCTTCAAGATGCTTTGTCATGTCGGAAGACTGCATATCAGAACCGGTCACTGTGAAATGTCTGTTTAATAAAATTTCGGCAAGACCGCTCATGCTGATGCCGCCAATACCGATAAAATGAACATGAATCGGCTTTTGAAAATCAATTGTATACATATTTCCCTCCAGTGCCACAAGATGTGTCTCAGAAAATCCGTCATATGGGACTTAGTGAGTACATATAAATAAATATGGCGAAAAAAATCAGTTTAATTATTAAAAAGTCGTTTATAGTATAGCGCACAGATAAACGAGATTCAAGAAAGAATTGCGATACTTAAGGTCTCTTCTGTACACATCTTATAGTAAGGGTGCCAGGGTACCTTGAAAAATTCCTAAAACAGCCAGTAATAGGGCACTTTTCATTATAATGTCCTATTGTTTTCGTGGGATTTCTACATTTAAATGTAAAAGATAACCATATGGACGATACAAAATATATAAAAAAATAAAAAATATATTTTGTTTGATTTAGATGGAACCTTAACTGATCCGATGAAGGGGATTACTAAAT
>ERZ827088.1633-NODE-1633-length-26911-cov-6.796135_pt1 | contig 26911 bp, 15 predicted proteins | sample MGYA00519922_ERZ827088 | MGnify/ENA primary metagenome ERZ827088 (study PRJEB31778, sample SAMEA3449254) | human gut metagenome | biome: human gut; feature: human-associated habitat; material: faeces | place: United Kingdom | collected 2010/2012 ...
GGGCGGTCCCCCTCCCTCGAAGAGGGAGGTCTTGGGGTTTCGCCGGTCAAGGCCTCCGGCCTTGCCGTCGATTACATATAGGGGCTTTGCGGTCGCCCCTATCACCCTTCGCGCGCCCTCTCGAAGGGTTGTTGTTATAACGTCGGGGACGAACGGGCGCGCAATGCGCGCCCCTACGGGGTACGGCGATGCAGCCGTCGGTTGCAAATGCATCTAACCGTTGCAATGATGCAGCCCAGCGTTGCAAACGCATCTCACCGTTGCGATTTCTGCCACGTTGTAGGGGCGCGCATCGCGCGCCCGCCGATATTCTGCAAACTTTCGATTTTTCCTCCCCAAAGACCTCCCTCTTCGAGGGAGGGGGACCGTCCGCAGACGGTGGAAGGAGTAAGCAGTCGGCGGAAGTCGTATAGCTTTCCCAAATTAAAATATATGCGTCAAAACGCCGAACCATGCGCGTGCTTGCGGCGCATTTTACTTAATTTTATATTTAATTCGGCGCGGTCAGTCAATGTCCCTGCCTTTTTCGGGCGGGAACATCCGCCCAGAACGCAGGAAATTTAACAAATCAAACCGTCCGCTCTCCCCGCCGCTGACCGCGTTAAAATTTCTTAATATCCTCGCCCTCTTTTTTCAAAATTCCCTTGATTTTGCCGCCTGCCATCGGTTACAATGACAAATGGCTCAAACGGCTTGTTGATACTTTATCGACAGCGTTTGACCGGTTTCGACCCGGAACAGGGGTTTCCTGTTCAAATACAACGGAGGAGGCATCCAACATGAAGAAACTTTTGACGATTATGCTGGCCGTGCTGCTGGCTGTGCCGGCGATTGCCGCGTCGGCGGAGGACAACGTCAAGAACGCCGATATCATCATCGTCGGCGCGGGCGGCGGCGGTCTGTCCGCGGCCATCGAGGCGGTGAACGACGGCGCGCAGAGCGTCATCGTTCTGGAAAAGACCGGCAAGACGGGCGGTTCGCTGAACTTCACCTCCGGCTCCATGTCCGGCGCGGAGACGGTGATTCAGAAGATCGACGGCATCGAGGACACCAAGGAGAGCTTTGTTCAGGATATTCTGAATAACGGCGCGCATCTGGGCAACGAAGCGATGATCCGCGCGTTCGTGGACGAGGACGTGGACGCGATTCAGTGGCTGTGGGACAGCGGCCTGTCCGAATACAATTTCTCGTCCATGAAGACCACGGGCAAGCATACCGTGTTTGCCCCGGAGCATCAGCTCTATTCCGTGGCGCGCACCTACAAGCCCAGCGCCAACGACCCGACCCGCTACAAGGCCGCCGCGCACGAGATCATGGATACCGTGCTGGCGACGGACGCCTACAAGGGCGTGACCATCGACTTCAACACGACGGCCAACCAGCTCGTCGCCAACGAGCAGGGTCAGGTGCTGACCGTGCTGGCGACCGATGAAAACGGCCAGACCGTCCGCTACGAGGCGAAGAAGGCCGTCATCATGGCGACCGGCGGCTACTCCGGCAACGCGAAGATGATGTCCGCGTTCGCCAAGAACGGCGCGAACTATCTGGTCGGCGGCTCCACCGCGGCGGACGGCTACGGCATCTACATGATGCAGCAGGTCGGCGCGAACATCGACCCGACGGCCATGAGCTACATTCCGACCTTCCCGATGGGTCACGAGACCGCGCCGGGCATGGGTGTGATCGCCTCCTCCTACATGTGGAAGGCGGGCGGCATCTCCGTCAATCAGGAGGGCTTCCGCTTCGCCAACGAGAACGACGCGGACGTCGTGGCGCGCGAGACCGCGCTGGAAGAGCAGACCAACGCGATTCAGTACGACATCTTCACCGACAAAATCATCGAGGATACCGAGGCGCTCAACGCTTCCGTGTTCTGGAATTTCTATTACGCGCCGGGCAAGCCGTATAACAGCGCCGTGGTCTCTGCGGATTCCCTCGCCGTGCTGGCCGAAAAGCTGGGCATCCCGGCGGCGAACCTCGAGGCGACCGTGAAGAGCTACAACGAGCACGTCGAATCCGGCGAGCCCGACGAGTTCGGCCGCGAGTACACCGAGGACGCGATCAAGAACAATTCCGCCTACTGCGCCGCGATCAACAAGATCGAGGGCGAGCATTATTACGCCATCCCGCTCAAGGCGCTTGTCGTGATGACGCTGGGCGGCGTGAGCACCAACACCGACGGTCAGGTGCTGGATGTGGACGGCGCGGTGATTCCGGGTCTGTACGCGGCCGGCGAGTGCGTCGGCGGCATCTGGGGACGCTTCGTCTCCGGCGGCACGGGCGTGATGGGCCCGATCGTCTTCGGCCGTCTGGCTGCGCGCGCGGCGATGGCGACCGAACCGGCGACCGGCTACACCCTCAAGACCCCGGCTGCGGTCATCACCGAGGACATGTTCGCCAAGGACGCGGACGGCGCGGAGAGCCTGTTTGATATGAGCCAGACCCTTGCGGACGGCGAATACGAGGCCACCGTGGACGGTCAGGAAGGCCCGATGACGGTCAAGGTCACTGTGGCGGATGGCAAGATTGCCGCCGTCGTCGTCGCTGAGAACCACGAGACGCAGGCCGTCGCCGCCGCGGCGCTCGAAAAGGTGCCGCAGGCCATCGTGGACGCCAACAGCGTGGACGTGGACGGCGTTTCCGGCGCGACGCTGACCTCCGGCCGCATCAAGGACGCGGCGGTCAAGTGCCTGACGCAGGCCGCGCAGTAAGCCCTCCCCCATCAACATCCGACTGAAAGGACGAAACACCATGAAGAAATTTATTCCCCTGATTCTGGCGGCCGCTCTGTGCCTGCCCTTCGCCGCGCTCGCCGAGGACGCGGTTTCCTCCGCCTCCGTCGCCGATTTCTACGGCCAGACGGCGCTCACCGGCGACGACCTGATGAACGCGATCAACTCCGTCTCCGGCTTCTATCTGGTGACCACCACCAACCCGGACAACTCCCCGAACGCCGCGTTCTTCGTCTTCGGCATGGTCAAGCACGAGGATCATTACTATGTGCAGCTCAGCCTCGCCGAGAACCAGTCCCGCAGCAACCTGCTCGCCAACGGCGAGGGCGTGGCCGTGTACGCCGCCACCCCGTCCAGCGAGGAGGGCGCAAAGCCGTTCGCCACGTCCGGCGCGCGCATCCGCTTCAAGGCGATCACCGATGAAGCCGTCGCCGCCGCGCTGGCCGAAAACGCCAACGAAGCGACGCTGTTCTTCGAGGTCGTCGATGTTCGTCCGCTGGGCTAATCCCTAAGGGCATAAAAGAAACCCCGTCGAGAGAAAATCCCTCCCGGCGGGGTTTTTTGCGCCTTCCGGCGCCTGCGAACGCCTTCCACCGCCTGCGAACTCCTTCCACCGCCCACGGGGCGGTCCCCCTCCCTCGATGAGGGAGGTCTGGGGCTTCGCCGGTCAAGGCCGCAGGCCTTGACCGGCGAAACCCTCTCAATCCACGGCAGGGGTTGAAACAAGTTCATTTCATTTTCCTCTCATGAAATTATTCGTTTTGTGCGGAACCAATGATCTGACAATCAGATTCGAACTTTGTTTTCTTACATGATATACGGCTTGTAACCCGATAGACAAAGGCACGTGCAATTAAAAAAATACATATAATCCGCTTGGATGCGGGTTTATATAAGATTTTATTTATGAATTTCATAATAGAATAAATATTTGACGGTCAAACAGAAACAATGATATAAATAATGCAGGGGATGACGATTCGTTGAATGTCGTCATCGAATAACACACCGAGGTCGTGATCCGGACATGATCGAGGGCAAAATGACACGAAACAAAGGAGGATCATGCAATGAAAAAGTTGTTTTCTCTGCTTCTGGCGGCCACAATGACATTTTCCCTGACTCTCCCAGCGCTGGCCGATCACTACACGTACAGTGAGCCTGAAAAAAGCACGATGATGCCCCGTTCCACGCCTGAAACCCACGGTATGTCCTCTCAGTACATATTGGACTTGCTGGATGCATTCGATTATGCGGACGCCGAAGTGCATAACATCCTGATGGCGATCGACGGCGAGGTTGTCTTTGAAGGCCATTATGCGCCGTATACCGCGCTGGACCCGCACATCATGTTCTCCGGCACCAAGATCTTCACCAATGCCGCTGTCGGCGTTGCCGTCACCGAAGGGTATCTGCATCTGGACGACTATGTGTACGATGTGTTGAAGGATTACGTGACGCAGGACGTATCCGAGCTGCAATCCAAAGTGCAGCTGAAACACCTGCTCACCATGACCAGCGGCGTGGATCGCTTTATGAGCGGCAGCGAACTGCGCCCGCTAACCACCAGCTGGATCGAGCACATTCTGACGGAGCCCATTGTGCATGAGCCCGGCACCTACTACCTGTATTCCTCCGGCAACACCATGCTCTCTTCCGCTATGGTTACCGTTGCCACCGGCAAAACCTGCCTTGAACTGCTGAATACGACCGGCTTCTGCGAGGAGCTCGGCATTAAGAATTTCACCTGGGACATGAGCCCTGACGGATTCAACGCCGGTCACGGCGGCATTAAGATCACCGCCGAAGACCTGGCCAAGGTCGGCCAGCTTTACATGAATGGCGGCGTGTGGAACGGAAAGCAGATTCTTTCGAAGGAATGGTGCGATCTGGCCATCGGCTATGAAAAAACGGTGGAGAATCAGGGCGACTACGCTTATCACTGGACTGCCTACGAAGACGGCCTGTATTACACCGCCACCGGTTCCTACGGCCAGACGCTTGCCATCTGCCCGAAGCTGAACATGGTCATTGCGATTCAGGCGGGCACAAAGCAGAACATCGGAGAGCTGCTGTACAAAAACATCTTTAAGCCCTACGGCGACGCTTTGGATGCGGGAACCGTTCCGGAACCCGACGACGCGCTCAGCGCTGCCCTTGCAAAACGCGCCGAAAACCTGAATCTGATGTTCACAACGGATTTCACCGCTTCGCCGATCGGAGAACTCGTTGACGACGTAACCTTCACTGCGGCGGAAAATCAGTATGGAATTACGACGCTTTCGCTGGACGTTCACGACGATTATATTGATTACACGATGACCGATGCGCGCGGCACACACACCATTCGCAACGGCATCTGGCAGTGGCTCAAGGGCGAAACCAGCATGACCAGCAACTACACGCATCATCAGTATCAATACCCCACCGAGCCGGTATACGCTTATGCCGAATGGAAGGATGCGAATACGCTGCAGCTGACATGGCGTTTCCCCGAACTGGCCTTTGTCGATACCTTGACGTTGACCTTCTCGGACGACGGCAGCCAGATCGGCATGGTTCGTTCCGTAAACGTCAACTCCGGTCCTCTGGTCTGCGATGAGGTCGTGTTTACAAAGTAAAGTAAACGATAATAGCCCCCCTTTATACGCTTCCAATGGCATTTCTGCCATTGGAAGTTTTTGTAAAGACGGGATTTGTCCGTGCCCAACGCGCGGAATATCCATAATCATGGAATCCTCCGCCGTCTTTCCGAAAAATCAGCTTCTATTCCTCGTATGCTTCATATGCTTCTTATGCCTCGTATGCCTGACGTGCGTCGAAAAATAGAATGATGTTCGGCATAAAAGCGATGGGGACGGACTGCTTCCACCGCCTACTCCTTCCACCGCCTGCGGGCGGAGCACGCGCTCCGCTAGGCCTAGGGGATTAGGGGGAGATTTCGATTTCTCCCCCTTAAATCCCCTAGGAACCCCATAACCCCCATTAAAACGAGCAGGGTTGCGACCCTGCACCCAGGGTTGTATAAATGGCTCCGGGAGGGCGCGCGAAGGGTTATAGGGGCGACCGCAAAGCCCCTATATCCAATCGACGGCAAGGCCGCAGGCTTTGACCGGCGAAACCCCAAGACCTCCCTCTTCGAGGGAGGGGGACCGCCCGCAGGCGGTGGAAGGAGTCCGCGGGCGGTGGAAGGAGTCCGCGGACGGTGGAAGGAGTCCGCGGACGGTGGAAGGAGTCCGCAGACGATGATTCCCCCACGTTCCCCAACGCCACATTCATCCTGTGAATTTGGCTTTTTCTTCATATGCTTCATATGCCCAAGGCATATGATGTTTTCCTTCAAAAACCATCAGGGGCCATTCCGGAGAATGTCGAGATCATCGGCCGGGGTTTACGGCGAATCAATCAGCCATTCCAGCGCGTTGATGCGGCGTATGCCCTCGTAATCGGCAGGAGGATCGTCGTCAAGCGTCAAAATCAGTTTGGGGTATGAATCCCGGATTTTTTGCAGCGGCCTCAATTCGCGCGCGAGCGTATGTTCATCCCGCACGGACGCGGCAACCTGCACATAGAGCGTTCCCGTCTGATTGACGGCAACAAAATCGACTTCCAACTCGTCGAGCTTGCCGATATACACGTCATATTCGCGGCGGAGCAGTTCAAGATAGATCACGTTTTCGAGGATGTGGCCGGTATCCGCATAGCGCCCGCCCAGCAGATAATACCGCAGGCCGATATCCACGGCATAATACTTTTCAAGCGTCTTGAGATGCTGCTTGCCGCGGATGTCATAGCGCCGCGCCTGATAGACGATGTAGCTGTCCACAAACGCCGACAGATATTTTTCAACCGTGCGCACGTCGAGCTTCCGCCCGTCGGAGCCCATCGTATCCGAAATTTTCTTGGTGGAAATCGGGCTGCCCGTGCTGCTGTACACGAACCGCAGAACGCTTTCCAGCATCATCGGATCGGCGTTTTTCAGTCTCCCCACAACGTCCTTCAGCACGACCGTGTGATAGATGCCGCTCAGGTATTCCTCAATCGCCTTCCGGTCGCCGCCCAGCTCGGTGGCATAGGGAAAGCTCGTCTCCAGATAGCGGCGGTATGTGGCGCTCAAGCCGTCCCGGCTGCCCGTAAATGCCGCATATTCCGAAAAGGAGAGCGGCAGCATATCAATGGTGACGTAGCGCCCCGAAAGATGCGTCGCCAGCTCGCCGGACAGCATGTAGGCGTTCGAGCCGGTCAGGTAGAGATCCAGATTTTTGTGCAGAAAGAGACTGTCGATCATCGGCGGAAAATCCCGGACATTCTGAATTTCATCCAGAAAGACATACGCCCGTTCGTTTCCCGCGCGCGACAAAATATAAGCGTGCAGCTTCATCGGGTCGCGCAGCTCGATGTTGGCGAAGTCCTCCAGATTGACGGCGATGATCTGCGAATCGGGAACGCCGTCAAGGCGAAGCTCCGCCTGAAACAGTTCCATCAGCGTCGATTTTCCGCAGCGCCGAATCCCCGTAATCACCTTGATCATCTGCTTGTCCTTCCAACGCCGGAGCGCTCGAAGGTATTGCGGTCGATCAATCATGCAAACCCTCCTCCCCTGCGCGCGCCGCGTCCGTCGGCTTCATCGCGCCTATTGAACCATTTTATCCAAAAACATCCGAAATATCAAGATTTTTTGGATTCCGATGCGTATTTCGCCCGTTTTTTCTCATTCCCCCGCGTACCGTCTCTCCAGCTCCTGCCAGACGGCCGCAAAGAGCGCCGCGGCAAACGGCTGATCCGGAAAGGCGGCGACCTTCTCCCCCATGGCCGCGGCGGCGCGCAGCCAAATTGCCTCGCGCGCCTCCCCCGCCGCCGCGCGAAGCCGGTCGTCCGTCTCCAAATGGAAATCCCACGCGGCGCGGTACATGGCCTCGTACCCCGAATCAAACGGCGTTTCGGCCTCGGGCACGGGCTCGAAGCCCTCCGGCACGGCGGCCGTCGGCCTCAGCGCGTCCAGCCGGGAAAAATCAATCTTCATCGTTCATCCGTCCCATCCGAAACCGGACATACAGCCCGATAAACGTCGCGTAATCGCCGATATCCACCTCGCTGTCGGAGAGCTTCGCCTTCTTCGCGCCGCAGTATTCCCAGCCGTCCAGCACGCCGGCGCGCACGCAGCTGTCCAGCGCGGTTTCCAGCGGCGTTTTGATGCGGTTCTCCCAGTGGCCGCGATCCGTCTTCTGCACCTCGTCGAAATCGGGGATGTCGCCGCACGCATCCAGCAGCGCCGAAACGGAAATGATGTCGGCGGTGCCGCGCTCGATGTTGCGGCGCACGGAGCTGTGATACGCCAGCTTGTAACCGACGCGGTAGGCGCGCGGGCTGCGCTCGTCGATGCTCAGCAGCGCCTCGGGGTACTGCATCACATATGAGCAGAGCAGATACCGCGCGATGTCGTCGCTGAACTGAATGGAGATCATCCCGCGCTTGACGCCCTTGCGCTGGAGCAGGCGCACGTCCTGATAATCCGAGACGCGCCCCTTCTTTTCCGACCAGGAGAGCGACAGGCTGTAGAGCACGTCGAGCTGGTCGTTGATCTTGCCGCGCACGTCCTTCATCAGGTTTTTGATGCGCCGCTTTTCCTTTTCGGCCTCCTCCGGCGTGGCCGTCTCCCGCTCGTCGACGGGATAGCCCAGCAGCCGCGCGTAGGAGATCAGCGGAATCTGCACCTCCGTCTCGATCCGCGCGGATTCCTCCGGGCGGTAGTGGTTGTTCTGCGTCAGGTAGAGCGCCGCGGTGGAGAGCAGCTTCTGCGCGCCGACCGTCAGGCCGATTTTCAGCCCGTCATAGCCCTCAAAAAATGCGCGGAAGCCCTCGTCCTCGATGACCGCATCGCCGGTGATCGGGTTGATGGCCATGTTCCGCGTCGCCGTCATCGCCAGACGGCTGGTCGCCTCGCCCTGCACCATGGGATAATACGGGTCGTGGCGGCTGAGCAGATCGACGCTGTATACGACCGGCTCAATCGTCTCCGGCGGCTCGACAATCAGGCCGGAGATGGCGCTGCGGATGGATTCCAGGTTTTCCGGTTCAAAAACCTGTTTCTTTTTCGGCATGTCGTCCTCCTCAGCGCAGCAGGCTGTCCAGCAGGCGGGTGTCGGCCATGGGGAACGTGTAGCCCCCTTCAAGAATCGCGCGCGCTTCGTCCAGCCTGTCGCGCGTCACGGCGATCTCGGCCAGATCGAACAGCCCCGCGCGGTGGCCGGATAGCTCGTCCAGCGTGCGCGCCTCCTCGTACATCACGAGCTCGTCGTCCGCGTCGATCACGTAGCCGAACGTGTCAATCTGATAGGTGTCGCTGAGCAGGGTCATCAGCACGTTGAACGCCGCAATCGTCGAAAAGTTCTGGCGGAGGATGTCCACGCCCTCCTTGAGCTGCTCGTCGGACAGGGAGAGCGTCTCCGCCACGGCCTGCCGCCGGGCGCTCAGGCGCTCGTCCTTCAGCTCGGAGGCGGCGATGACCTGCTGCGCCATATCCACAAAGAGCCCGCGCCAGATGAGCTGCAGCACCTGCATGGCGTGGCTCTTGAGCTGCAGCGTCTCGCGGCGGCGGATCACCAGCCAGTTGGACAGGCGCAGATACAGCTCCGTCTCCCGGGGCTTCTCGGCGGAAGCCTGCCGAATCCGCGCCTCCAGATCCGCGCCCGAAAAGAGCGCCGTCTTCTCCTCGTCCCCCAGATACGCATAGCCGGTCATCGCGATCAGCCCCTGCCCGGTCTCCTGCACCGTCCAGCGCTTGCGCGCCGCCATCTTCCTGGGGTCAAAATAATTCGTCTTCTTGAGATCCATGGCGCTCTCCTTCACGCATCCGGGCGCAGGGTCTTCATCTGCCGGTAGACGTCCGCGTGCTTCCGGCGGTCCGCCTCGATCAGCCGGTTGACGTAGGCCGTCGCGCCGCCGCTCTCCAGTTTGCCCATCGTGCGGATGTAGTCCATGTTCTCCTCGGAAAAGGCCATCGTCATGCGCAGCGCCTTTTTGCCCCGCTTGCCCTGCGTGTCGGCGGCGCGGTAGGCGCCGTCCGCCTTCGGCGCGCGCACTTCATATGCTTCATGTGCTTCGTATGCCTCGTGTGTCTCAGGCATACGATGTTCCCGTTCAACTTCGTGTGCTTCGTGTGCTTCATATGCTTCTTGTGTGTCAGACATATGAGGCGCTTCGTATGCTTCTTGTGCTTCGTGTGTTTCAGGCACAGGATGTTTCCGCCTAACTTCATGTGCTTCATAGGCTTCATGTGCCTGCTCCGTCGCCGTCACGCTGAACAGCCGCGCCACCGCGTCCGTCGCCCTGCCCTTTTTAATCGCCATGCTTCTCGTCCTCCTGCCTGAGATAGTCCGCGACAAACGCCGCGTAGTCCGCCGTCACCGCCGCCTTGGGGTGCGAATCGAACAGGCTTTCCTGCATCACCTGCGCCTCGCGCACGGCCACCGCCTCGCGGATCACCGTCGGATACAGATAGACGTCCAAATCCTTCGCCGTCTGCCCGATCACGTCGATCAATTCGCGCGTCAGGCTGGCGCGGTTGCCCCGTCGCGTGATCAGAATCCCCGCGACCGTTAGCCGCGGGTTGCAGTAGCGCCGCACGTTCTCCACCGTGTTAAAAAGCTGCTTGAGCCCCTGCAGCGAGAACACCTCGAGCCCCACCGGAATCACCATGTCGTCCGCCGCCGTCAGCGCGTTGAGCGTCAGCACGCCCAGCGCGGGCGGGCAGTCCACGATGATGTGGTCGTAGGACGCGGCGACCGCGTCGCACAGCCCGCGCAGCAGGTATTCGCGCCCCACGCGGGTGAACTCCATATCCGCCGCGGACAGGTCGAGCGACGACGCGACCAGATCCACGCCCTGCCGCGTCGCCTGAATCACATCCGCAGCCGCCGCGTCGCCCCGCAGCGCCTCGTACAGCCCGGCCAGCGTATCGTCCGCCCGCATCGAAAAGGACAGATTGCCCTGCGGGTCGCAGTCGATCGCCAGCACGCGCTTGCCCTGACGGGCGAGCCCCACCGCCAGCGCATGGGCCGTCGTCGTCTTCGCAACGCCGCCCTTTTGATTGATCAGTGCCGTTATCCGAGCCATAGCGCCCTCCCCCTCGCGCGCGTTTTCCGCGCCAAACTTCATATGCTTCGTATGCTTCATGCGCTTCGTATGCCTGATATGCTTCATATACCTCATATTCTTCGCATGTCTCCCCGCCATTATACCAAGCGCGCCGCCCAGCGTCAAATCCCCGCCCGGATCGGGCGCTTTTCCCCCGACCTAGCCGTTTTGAAAAAGGGGGGTAGTTGTTCCCGCACGGAATCGAGCCGCCACATGGGCAAACCGGCATTTTCGCCCGCGGAGGATTTTTTGAAAAAGGGGGGTAGTTGTTCCCGCAAAAGGGGGGTAGTTGTTCCCGCAAAAGGGGGGTAGTTGTTCCCGCAAAAAATTTTTTTTGGCCTTACGCCATCTAGGTTTTTTGGGGGTCATTTTTCTTAAAACGGTTAAAACGGTTAAAGGCGCACACGCTCACGCCTTTAGGGCGTGAGCCTATGCTAAAATAAATGAGCCGCGGGGGAACGAGGAGACGGGGGACGTTGGGGCGTTGCCCCAAACCCCACAAGGGAACTGAGTTCCCTTGACCTTCCGCTTCGCTTCGCGGCGGATTGAACAGACTTAGCGTACAGTGCGCATGCGCACTGTACGTCAAATCACTTAAAACTGCGCGAAGCAATGGGGGAGGTCCAGGAACCTCAGGTTCCTGGCGGGAGTTTGAGGGCAGAGCCCTCAAGCCGGCAGCCCAAGAAAGGTTACTTATGAACGAAGCGATGGTCGAGGCGATTAACGAACGGGAACCCGCGTTTCTGGCGCGGGACGGAAAGGGGAAGGGCTATGTCTGCCCGCAGTGCGGCAGCGGCAGCGGCCCCAAGGGCACGGGGCTGCACCGCGATCCCGGCGCGCCCACGCACTGGAAATGCTTTGCCTGCGGCGGCTATTTTGACGTGCTGGATCTCTACGGGCTGGCGTTCGGGCTGGAGACGTTTCCGGAGAAGCTCGCCGGGGCGGCGGCCTATTACGGGCTGACGGTGAGCGCGCCGCGCCGGATGACCGAGCGCGCTGCCGCGCGCCCGGCCGCGCCCGAGCCGGACTGCACCGCCTTCTTCAAGGCCGCGCAGGCGCGCCTGGCGCAGACGGATTATCCGCAGCGGCGCGGGCTGTCCGCCGCGACCTGCGCCCGGTTCCATCTGGGGTATGACCCCGCGTGGCGCAACCCCAAGGCGCCGGAGACCGTGCCGCCCTCGCCCCGGCTGATTATCCCGACCGGCCGCACCAGCTATCTGGCACGCGACGTGCGCGGCAAGGACGAGCTCAGCGAGCAGGAGGCGCGATACACGAAGGTCAAGGTCGGCAAGACGCGCCTGTTCAACGCTGAGGCGCTCGATACGGCGGAAAAGCCCGTCTTCATCGTCGAGGGCGAGATCGACGCGATGAGCATCGTCGAGGCCGGCGGCGAGGCCGTGGGGCTGGGCAGCGCGTCAAACGTGCGCCTGCTGCTCGAGCGCCTCGCGGAAAAAAAGCCCGCGCAGCCGCTGATCCTCGCCCTTGACAACGACGAGCGCGGGCGGAAGGCCTCCTGCGAGCTGGAAGACGGCCTGCGCGCAGCCAGCCTGCCGTATTTCGTCTACAACCCGTGCGGCGACTGCAAGGACGCGAACGAAGCGCTGCAAATGGCTCCAGAATCGTTTCTAAGGCGGGTAGGAGACGGCGAACGCCTGCCCGAGATAGAAAGGCTTACCTACTTGCAGACGAGCGCACAGGGGCATTTACAGGCCTTTGTGGACGGCATCGCCGAAAGCGTCAACACGCCGTGCCTGCCCACGGGGTTTGACGCGCTGGATCGGGCGCTGGACGGCGGGCTGTACGAGGGGCTGTACATCGTCGGCGCGATTTCCTCGCTGGGCAAGACGACGCTGGTGACGCAGATCGGCGACCAAATCGCTTCCGGCGGGCAGGACGTGCTCGTCTTCTCGCTGGAGATGGCGCGCGCCGAGCTGATGGCCAAGTCGATTTCGCGCCACACGCTGACCCTCGCGCTGGCGCGCAAGTGGGGCACGGCCTGCGCCAAGACGGCCAGAGGCGTGACGGACGGCCGCCGCTACGCGCAGTACGGCGAGCGGGAGCGCGAGGTCATCCGCGACGCGGTGACGCGCTACGGGGAATACGCCGGGCATCTGTTCATCGCCGAGGGCGTGGGCGACATCGGCGTGACGGCCATCCGCGAGCGCATCGCCCGTCACATCGACATGACCGGCAAAACCCCGCTGGTGATCGTGGACTATCTGCAAATCGTCGCGCCCTACAACGAGCGGGCGACGGACAAGCAGAACATGGACAAGGCGGTGCTGGAGCTCAAGCGCATCAGCCGCGATTTCAAGCTGCCCGTGATCGCCGTCTCCAGCCTGAACCGCATGAGCTACGGCCAGCGCATCAGCATGGAGGCGTTCAAGGAATCCGGCGCAATCGAGTATTCCAGCGACGTGCTGATCGGCTTGCAGCTTCGCGGCGCGGGCGAGGCGACCTTCGACCCGACGGAGGCGAAAAAGAAAAATCCCCGGCAGATCGAGGCCGTGATTTTGAAAAACCGGAACGGCCGCGTCGGGGAGAAGATCGAGTTTGAATATTACCCGATGTTCAATTATTTCACGGAGAAGGGTTGAGCGGGCGCGGGCTTTTTTGAGGGCTGTGTTTGCGGAAAAAGGACGCAATAACTAAAAAAAAAGAGAAAAAAAAACATCATATGCCTGATGTGTGTCGGGCATATGATGCATATGAAGCATATGAAGTTTGAAAAAGGTTTTTCTTAACTCCTTCCACCGCCGGAAACTCCTTCCACCGCCGCGGGCGGTCCCCCTCCCTCGAAGAGGGAGGTCTTGGGGTTTCGCCGGTCAAGGCCTTCGGCCTTGCCGTCGATTGCATATAGGGGCTTTGCGGTCGCCCCTATGACCCTTCGCGCGTCCGCTCGAAGGGTTATTATAACATCGGGGATAAACGGGCGCGCAATGCGCGCCCCTACGGGGGACGGCGGTGCAACCGACGGTTGCAAATACATCTGACCGTTGCAATGATGCAACCCAGCGTTGCAAACACATCTCACAGTTGCAATTTCCCGCCGACATTCTACCGACCTTCGATTTTCCACCCCAAAGACCTCCCTCCTCGAGGGAGGGGGACCGCCGCAGCGGTGGAAGGAGTTATCAGGCGGTGGAAGGAGTTCCCGCCGGAAGGCGTTCAACCCCTTTTTCGAACCCAAGGATTGTAAAAAAACATCCGGTCTGTTATACTGTAATGTCAGGAGTGGACTGCCAAGCGCCGTCCCTGCGCCTATCCATCATCTGAAAGGACGTGGCAGCGTGAAAAAGCGCACCCCCTTATATTTGGCCATCCTCGGCGCGTTCGTCCTGATTTTTGTTGAAATCGCGCGATACAGCTATATCAACCGTGGCTTGATGCGTCAGGAAAACGTCTCCCATTTGCAGGCGAGCTACGCGCAGGTGGCGCGGACGTTCGCCCTGTTTGCGGAGCGAAACTGGAAGCTGCTGGACGAGTGGGACAGCGATCTGCCCAACCAGTTCTACGATCTCACGTCGGAAGAGGCGTGGTCGGTCATCAGGGACAAGGCGGCGCGCTGGCAGTACAGCGAGCTGTACATGTTCAACCAGAACGGCGAATACAGCAGCGTCAGCGGGCGGCACGGCATTTCGCCGCACAAGGAAAGCGTGTTCATGGCGATATACGACGAGAATCGGCCGGTTCTCACGTCGTATCCATCCACGGACGGCGCGCGAAAGGTCGTCTTTGCCAAGCCGATCCGCACGCCCGTGCTGATGGAGGGCTCGACATACACCGGGCTGGCCGTCACCTTTCGAAACGACGTGCTGGAAAAGACGATTTCCGTCTCGCTCTACGACGGGGCGAGCGACTGCTATATGGTGAAACGCGACGGCACGGTCGTGCTTTCGCTGGAATCGCAGACCGAGTTTGACGGGCTGCATGACAACTTCCTCGACTTTGTGGATGACGCGCTGGCCGTGAGCCGGAGCGAAAAGGCCGAGATGCGCGCGGATATCGCCGAGGGGAAGAGCGGCAGCCTCGTCGGGCGGCTGGACGGGGAAGAATATTACATCGTCTATCAGCCGTCCGGGATGGAGGACTGGTCCATCGTCGGCGTGGTGCGCGCCTCCGTCGTCGAGGCGGGCGCGCGGAAGATGCAGGCCGACACCATCTCGCTGGCGACGCTTATCGCCTCGCTGACGATGCTGGGCGTTTCGTGGCTGATTCTGGCCAACATGAAGGCCGAGGCCAAATCGCTGAAGATGGAGCAGCAGATGCTCTCCCGACAGAAGGAGGTCTCCGACCGGCTGTTCACCGGCATGGGGCGGATTGCGGATCGCTACGCCGTTTGCGACCTCGTGCGCGACCGATACGAATATCGCGAAAACATGCTCTCCAAGCCGCTCTATCCCGAATCGGGGCGCTACCGCGATTTTGTCGAGCTGATGAGCCGCCGGTATCTGGTGCTCGGCAAGGCGGAGGGGATGAAGATGGATCAGATCCTCGAGCCGGAGTATCTGCGCCGCGTGCTGCGCAAGGAGACGGACATCCTCAAATTCGAATACTGCATCCGGGAGAAAAACGTCTATGCGCTGCTGAACATCATTCCCGTCATGTTTGACGGCGACGGCCTGCTGACGCAGGTGATGATGATCGGGCAGGACGTCGGCCAGAAGGTCGAACTGGAGAATCTGGCGAACACGGACGGACTGACCGGCCTGTACAACGAGCGGTATTTCAGCCGCGTGCTCGCCAATCTGGAAAAGAAGAAGCTGCCGTTCGCGCTGTATTACCTCGATCTGGATTTCTTCAAGCCCATCAACGACAAGTATGGCCACGACATGGGCGACAAGCTGCTCAAGGCCGTTGCCCGGCGCCTGCAAACCTGCATCCGCAGCCGAGACTGCGCGTTCCGCATCGGCGGGGACGAGTTCGCCGTCGTCTACCGCGCCGACCTGACCGACGCGCAGCGCCGGGAAAAACAGGCGCTTATCGTCGAAACGCTGACCCAACCCTACGAGATCGACGGCAAGCGCCTGCAAATCGGCGCGAGCTGCGGCTATGCCCATTATCCCGAAGACAGCGCGGCGGCGGCGGATATCCGCATCCTGGCCGACCAGCGCATGTATGCCGAAAAGGAACGAAACCACCAAAAAAGTGGGGGGGGAATCGCTCCGCTAGGCCTAGGGGATTAGGGGGATTGGAGCCATGCGCCCGCTGTGCGGGAAAAAGCATGGCGGAAATCGGAAATCGCAAGGAGCGCTTGCGCGACTATGCGAGTTTCCCGGACGATTTCGATTTACCGCGCTCAAAGGTCGCAACAGGGTTGCTCCCTTTCGCTTGGGATGCTCCGCCTCGCTGAGCCGCCCACAGGGCGCGCTCGGCTTCGATCCTCCCTTAAATCCCCTAGGAACCCCATAACCCCCTTTGAAACGAGCAGGGTTTCGACCCTGCACCCGGGGTTGTATACGAGGTTTCGAGAGGATGCGAAACCCCCAGACCTCCCTCCTCGAGGGAGGGGGACCGCCCGCAGGCGGTGGAAGGAGTTCGCAGGCGGTGGAAGGAGTAAGCCCCCATCAAATCCCCAATCATATGTCCGACATGCGCCGCGTGCGTCGGGCATATGATTTTTTTTGTTTCCGAAGAATTGGAGTGGGCAGGCCGAACTGGCTGAACGGCGGGTTTTCGGCACGAATGACCCGTCCGCGCCCCATCCGCAGACGGACAGATTGTGGTATAATCGGGGTGTGAGGGTTGCGCGAAAAAACGGTTAGTTTCCGGATTTTGCTAAAAAAATGTGAAACCGGAGTAAAAAAACCGTTTTGAATGTTATTTGGAGGATTCACAAATTCGAAATGCTATGCTATAACTGGAAAAAAGCGGCGGGGAAGAGGACAATGTGTCCCGAAAATAAGTGTTACAGAAATGTGACGAAAACCCGGAAAGCGGGCGCGAAAACGTAAGATAACGACGCATCATGTGTAACTGAAAAAAATGAACGTTTTTCGCCGGAAGCCGCGCGGATGTGCGCTTTTTCAAGCGGAAAACAATATGTTCCGCCCTGCTCATCCCCATTAAACGGAGAAAAAGGACGGACGGAGGCCGCGCCGCCGGAGCACGCAAATGTGACGGGCGCGAAACAATTTCGTTTCCCCATGACGATAAAGCGCCGCCCGGAAAGGCGCGCGGAACGTTAGAAGATAGATACAAACCAATCTGAAGGAGGTTTTTCAAGATGAAAAACAGTTGGAACAAGGTTGTAGCGATGATCCTCGCGACGGCGCTGTGCGTCTCTTGCGGCGTGACCGGCTTTGCCGAGGACACGCAGACGGACGAGAACACCGAAATCGTCGAGGTGGTCGAGCAGCAGACTCAGGAAGAACCTCCGAAGGAGGAAGCGCCGGAACCCGTGCAGGAGCCGGAACCCGCGCCCGTGCCGGAAGAGCCGAAGGCCGAGCCCGCGCCGGAAGCGCCGGTGACGGAAGAGCCGAAAGCCGAGCCTGCGCCCGCGCCGGTGACGGAAGAGCCGAAGGCCGAGCCTGCTCCGGAAGCACCGAAGGCTGAAGAACCGAAGGCCGAAGCGCCGGAGCAGAAGATCGAGGAATCGGCCGAGCCGAAGACCGAAGACGTCCAGGCCGACGAAACCAAGAAGGAAGAAGAAACCAAGGCCGAAGAATCCGAGACCGAGGAACCGAAGGCCGAAGAATCCCAGATCGAAGAACCCAAGCCGGAGGAGAAGCCTGTCGAGCAGCTGGCCGTCCCCGTCACCAAGGTCGAGCAGCCGGCCGAAGAAGCGTCCGCCGCCGACGAGGTGAAGAAGGAAAACATCACCGTGCGCATCGAGTGGGAGGACGAGGACAACGCCATCGGCCTGCGCCCGCAGACCCTCGCCGTCACCCTCAGCGGCTCCGACGGCCAGACCTATTCCGCGAAGATCGCCGAAAAGGACGGCTGGCAGCACACCTTCGCCGACCTGACGACCCAGCGCGGCGCGGAAGTCATCTATTATTCCGTTGACGCGGACGACGTGACCGATTACGACAAGGACGTTCGCGGCCTGACCGTGACCTACACCTGCACCGCGCAGCCCGTCGTGGACGAGCAGCCCGCCGCGGACGACGAGAACCTCATCGACGATCAGATGGACGGCGACCCCGCCGAGCTTCCGGAAGGCACCCTCCCGACCGTCACCGAGACGGAAGACGGCACCGTGATCGACATGGGCGAAACCGCCGAAGCACCCGTTGAGGGCGAGGAAGCCAACGCCGAGAAGCCCGAGGAAGACGGCGAGCTTGACGAAGACTTCATCCTCCCCGAAGAGGGCGAGCTGCCCGAGGAAGACGCCGAACCCGAAATCCCCGAGATTGATTTCAGCATGCTGCAAGTGGTGATCGGCGAACCCCAGTATGACGGGGACGTGATGACCCTCCGCGCGACCCTGATCGGGTTTGACAACATCGACTACGCCCTCCAGTGGCAGTTCTCCACGGACGACGCGACGTGGACGGATGTTTCCGGCGCGACCGGAGACACGTTGGTCGTCCAGCTCGACGAGAGCAACGCCGGATGCTATTGGCGCGTGAGCGCCGAGGTCTTCGGCTGGAAGACGCTCCCGACCGAGCAGGCCGCGCAGGAGTGACGCGCCCGTTTTTCCGAAATCTTTTTCTTGAGGCGGCGCACCGTTTGGCCGCAGATTCGCTTTGATCGTATCAGGAAGCAAGGGTAATGCCGCTTCGAGATGAAACAGGAGGATAAGACAATGAGGGATAAAGTAAAGCGCTTTATATCCATTCTGATGACGGCGCTGATGCTCGTCAATCTGCTGCCGGTGGGGGCGCTGGCGGATGGGATTACCAGCATCGGGTATAAGCCGGAGGTCGCGGCAAACACAGGAAACTATACGGTTTATGTCTATGCGCGGTTTGATGGAGATCCTTTGCCTGGCGTGACTTTGAATGCCAGTCAGTGGTATACGATCGGCTATATTGCAAACGTGAATTTGCCGTCTCCTGGCGGAATAAGCTGGGGGCAATATTGGTATTACAATAATAATAACTATTGCGGCAGCACCATAAACTCGACATCTGCCAGCGGAATTATCGGAGGACTCGTACACCAGTATAATACGAGTATTGTGATTAAGTCCGACGAATGGATAAGCGCAAATTTCAAGGCCTGTCCTGGCGCTGACACCTATAAAGAAGGAACTTCCGAACCGACATGGCATTTGGATATCATTGTAGATATCAACAAAAACCCGCCGGTTCATAATCTGGTGTTTAAGGTCAACAACTCTAATGGAAAACAGATAGGTACCCCGAAGAAAGTTACAGGTAGATGGACAAATCCTCTATCGGCAAATAAATATTATGCAGGAAACCCTGTGCCTGAAACCATCATAGATGGGGGCAGAATTTATCAACTAAAAACAAAACGGGAAGGCAATCCGAATCTGGACACCAAGATATATTTTAACGAACCTATAAAAAATGTAGAGTTCTATTATAAAGACATGGGGCCTGTGAAGCGAAACTACACGGTAAACTATTATCTGAACGGAACAGAGGAAAAGGTTAAAGATAAAGACCCCATAACAGGAACTGCGGCGCTCGGCGAAACTGTGACCCCGGACACCAATGTTTCGGGCTACACGCTGGTGCCGGGTCAGAAAACGTCGCTCACGATTGTCGATGGCAATAACGTTCTTAACCTCTACTATTATAAGAACGTCACGCTGACGGCGAACAGCGACGAGAAGACTTATGATGGAACGCAGAAGAGCGTTTCCGGCTTTACCGGTGCGCCGGAAGGCGCTGATTTCAGCGCGATCAACGTTGGCGTGTCGGGAACGGATGCTGACACCTATCCGGCGAACTTCCCGAAAGACATCCTTAACACGGTTGACGGAACAGGAAAGTATATCGTTACGGAGGCGAATCCGGGAACGCTGACGATCAGCAAGCGCAAGGTGACGCTGACCTCCGCTTCTGACAGCAAGACCTACGACGGCAATGCACTGACGAACGACACGGTGACGGTTGGCGGCGACGGCTTTGCTGACGGCGAAGGCGCGGCATATGACGTGACGGGAAGCCAGACGGTTGTTGGCGAGAGCGATAACACGTTCACCTACACGCTGAACAAGGGCACGAAGGCGGACAACTACACAATCGAAAAGACCGAAGGCAAGCTGAAAGTCACTGCGGCCACGGACGAAGTGGTTGTGACGATCAAGGAGAACGCTGGCACCGCGAAGTATGACGGAACCGAGAAGACCGTAACGGGCTACACGGTTACCAACATCAGCAACAAGCTGTACGCGGAAAAAGACTTCACGTTTAACGGCAAGGCGGAAGTGAAGGGCACCGACGCGGGCACCTACGACATGGCGTTGAAGGCTTCGGACTTCACGAACAGGAACGCGAACTTCTCGAAGGTGACGTTCGTGATCGAAGACGGCCAGCTCGTGATTGAGAAGCGCAAGGTGACGCTGACCTCTGCTTCTGATGAGAAGGTCTACGACGGCACGGCGCTGACGAACGACACGGTGACGGTTGGCGGCGCTGACGGCTTTGCGAAGAACGAAGGCGCGACGTATGACGTGACGGGAAGCCGGACGGATGTTGGCGAGAGCGATAACACGTTCACCTACACGCTGAACGAAGGCACGAACGCGAACAACTACAGCATCGAACTCGTGCCCGGCAAGCTGGAAGTCACGCCGGTCACGGCCGAAGTGATCGTGACGATCACGGGCAGGACGGACGAAATGCCGTATGACGGCGAGGAGCACAGCGTCTTTGGCTATGATGTGACGGTCAGCAACGCGCTGTATAACCCGAAAGAGGATATGCAGTTTAACGGCATTGACGCGGACGCGACCGCAAAGGGCACCGACGCGGGAACGTACCCCATTGGGCTGACCGCTGAGGACTTCACGAACAAGAGCAAGAACTTCTCGAAGGTGACGTTCGTTGTGACGGACGGCTATGTGAAGATTACCCCGCGCGCGGTGACGCTGACCTCCGAAACGGCTGGCAAGACCTACGACGGCACGGCGCTGGAGAAGCCCGTTGTGACGGTCGGCGGCGACGGCTTTGTAGAGGGTCAGGTGACGGAGATCAAGGCGACGGGCAGCGTGACGAACGCGGGCAGCGTGGCCAACACGATCACCTTCACGCCAAACAAGGAAACCTTCAAGGACGGCAACTACGCGATTACCAAGACCGAAGGCACCCTGACCATCGCCAAGCGCAGCGTGCTGATCACCTCGCAGTCCGCGACCAAGACGTATGACGGCTCGGCGCTGACCCGCCCGGCCGTGACGATCACCGGCGACGGCTTCGTTCCGGGCGAACTGGCGAAGGCGGAGGCGACCGGCTCCATCACCAAGGTGGGCAGCACCCCGAATACCATCCAGTATACGACGACCGGCGCGTTCAACGCGGCCAACTACAGCATTGCGCTGTCCGTGGGCACGCTGACCGTGACCGAGAAGCCGAAGCCGGAACCGCGGCGCACGTTCAACCTGACGATCAACTACGTCTATCAGAACGGCAAGCGCGCGGCGGCTTCCTACAACCGCGGCGGCCTGAAGAACGGCGAAACGTTTGATATCACGTCCCCGGTCATCGCGGGCTACACGGCCTCCGAAACCGTGGTCAGCGGCACGATCTACAACCGCGATGTCAAGGTGACGGTCATCTACACCGCCGACGGCGTGAATCTGGATGACTACGGCGTGCCGCTCGGCCTGGGCAACATCACCATGAACGTGGGCGATTGCTTCGAGTAACCCTTTCACCGTATCCGGCGCGCGCTGTGCCCGCCGGATGCGGTCTCTCCGTACTACAACAACAGGAGGAAGAAGGCCATGAAAAAAATCCTCACCTTGTTGCTCGCTCTGTGGATGTTGACGGGCTGCGTCGCGATGGCGGCGGGAAATCAACTGGTTGTCGGCAGCACAACGGCGATGAGCGGCGCGTTCTTCACGGATTTGTTCGGCAGCAACACCGCGGATATGGACGTTCGGGCGCTGCTGCACGGCTATAACCTGATGAGCTGGGACAACGAAACCGGCACATACCAGATCAACGACAGCGTGGTCGCGGGCATGGCCGTCTCCAGGGACGCGCAGAATAACCGCGTGTACACGTTCGACCTCTACGGCGATTTGAAGTTCTCCGACGGGAGCGCGATCACCGCGAAGGATTATGCGTTTTCCATCCTGCTGACGGCCTCGCCGGAGCTGGCGAAGCTGGGCGGGCAATCCGCCGCCGTCGGCGCGATTCTGGGGATGGATGCGTACCAGTCCGGCAAATCGTCCGTCCTGCGCGGCGTGCGCCTGCTGAGCGACACGCAGATGTCGATTACGATCAGCAAGGCCTACGAGCCGTATTTCTACGAGATGGCGCTGTTTGATTACAGCCCGTATCCCATCAGCGTCCTTGCGCCGGGCTGCAAGGTGGTCGATACCGAAAAGGGCGTGGGCATCGTCAATGCCAGCGGCACGGGCACCGCGATCTTCACCGCCGGCCTGCTTCAAAAGACGATTCTGGACGCGGCCACCGGCTACATGAGCCACCCGTCCGTCGTCAGCGGCCCGTACACCCTGACGCGCTACGACGCGCAGAGCGGCACGGCCAGCTTTGCCATCAACCCGTATTACAAGGGCAACGAGGACGGCGAAAAGCCGACCATCGAAACCATCGTCTATCGCTCGGTCGCCAACGACGAGGCCATCGACCTGCTGCTCAGCGGCGAAGTCGATCTGCTTAACAAGATGGTGGCCGCCGATACGATCAGCAAGGGGATTCAATCCACTGCGGATCAGCCGTTCTCCGTGGCGAACTACCCGCGCAGCGGCCTGAGCATGATCAGCTTCAGCTGCGAGCGTCAGACGGTCTCCGGCAAGGCGGTTCGTCAGGCGATTGCGAGTTGCTTCGACCGCGACGCGCTGGTGAAGGCCTACACGGGCAACTTCGGCCTGAAGGCCAACGGCTATTTCGGCATCGGCCAGTGGATGTATCAGCTTGCCGCGGGCACGATTCCGCCGCCCGTCGCCGATCTCCCGGCCAACGCGACCGCCAAGGAGACCGCGGCCTACGAGAAGACCGTCGCCCAGTGGGACGCGCTGTCCCTCGACAAGCTCAAGGATTACCCGCTCGACCTCGATCAGGCGGCCAAGCTGCTGGATCAGGACGAATGGCGGCTCGGCAAGGACGGCATCCGCGCCAAGAAGATCGACGGCAAGACCGTCGCGCTCGACCTGACGCTAATTTATCCGGAGGGGAACGCCGTGGGCGACGCGCTGAACGCGACGCTGACGGAAAACCTCGCGGCCATCGGCGTCCGCCTGACGGTCAAGGCCGTCCCGATGAACGAGCTGCTGGATATCTACTACCGCCGCGTGGCGCGCGACTGCGACATGATCTATCTGGCGACGAACTTCGGCACCGTCTTCGACCCAAGCACGACGTACTCGACAGACGAGGCCTATGTGAAGACCGTCAACCGCACGGGCATTCGCGATAAGAAGCTCGCCCAGCTCGCCGTAGACATGCGCAAGACGGAGCCGGGCGACGTGCTGAGCTACTGCCGGAAGTGGGTCGCCTTCCAGGAGCGCTGGACGGAGGTTCTGCCCGCGATCCCGGTTTACTCCAATGTGTACTTTGATTTCTACACGACCCGCCTGCAAAACTACCGCGTGACGGAAAACCAGACGTGGACGCAGGCCATCGTCGGCGCAACGCTGACGCAGACAGCGGAATAAAGTAAAAGACGGCGGACGTATCCGCCGTCTTTTTGTTGTCGCTCGATTTTTCAGCTTAAGACCTCCCTCTTCGAGGGAGGGGGACCGCCCTGTGGGCGGTGGAAGGAGTTCTCGGTGGAAGGCATCCCACCGCCATAACGCAGACAAGACTTCGCGAAATTCACGTTTCACGAAGTCTTGTCTGTTTTTTCTGTTTTTCTCGCGGTTTCAGCCGCTTTCCACGCCCGTCACTTCACCAACAGCATGGTGAGGTCGCACACGTTGGTGCCCGTGGGGCCGGTGACGATCAGGCCATCCGTTTGGCGCAGAAGGTTGTAAGCGTCGTTATCGGCCAGCGTCTTTTCGATGGAAAGCCCCTTTTCGCGGCAGCGCGCGGCAAATTCGCCGGTCACAAGGCCGCCCGCCGCGTCGGTCGGGCCGTCCGTACCGTCCGAGCCGACGGAGAAAATCAGGGTGTTCGGCAGGCCGTCGATCCCCGCCGCGGCGGCGACCGCCAGCTCCTGATTGCGCCCGCCCTTGCCCTTGCCGCGCAGATGCACGACGGTTTCGCCGCCGAGGATCACGGCGCAGGGCGCGCCGAGCGGCTGGCCGCTCTGGCGGATTTCCCGCGCGACGGACGCGAGCATCGCGCCCGCTTCCCGCGCCTCGCAGTTGAGCGTCGTCGTCAGCGTCAGCGTGCGATAGCCCAGCGCCTCGGCCGAGGCCTTCGCCGCGTCGCAAAGGGCGCGGACGTTGCCGGTGATCTGCGTCTCCACGTTATGGAGCTGCTTTGGCGTTTCCGTTTGCAGCGCGGGCAGGACGTGCGGCGGGATGACCAGATGATAGCGCTCGATGAGCTGCTCGACGTCCCGGCAGGTGGAGCGATCCGGATAGCACGGCCCGGAAGCGATGGAATCCAGCGAATCGCCGAGCACGTCGCTGAGCACGATGGCCAGCACATGCGCGGGCGCGCAGCGCTGGGCAAAGCGGCCGCCCTTGACGGCGGAAAGATGCTTGCGGATGGTGTTGATCTGCACGATGTCCGCGCCGCAGGCCAGAAGCTGCCGCGTGATCTCCGCGCAGTCGTCCAGCGTCACGCCTTCAAGCGGCTGCTCAAAGAGCGCCGAGCCGCCGCCGGAGACCAGGAAAATCACCTCGTCCTGCGCGGTCATGCGATCCGCCAGCGCCAGCGCCGCCCGCGTCGCCGCCACGCCGGCCTCGTCCGGAATCGGGTGGGCGGCCTCGTAGATGGTCATGCGCGGGATATCGCCCTCGCTGTGGCCGTATTTGGTGATGACAATGCCCTCGCGGAGGTTCTCCCCCAGCGCCTTTGCCGCCGCGTTCGCCATGCGCCACGCGGCCTTTCCGATGGCGATCACGGTAACGGGGCGGTCAAAACGCCTCCCTTCCAGCGCGCGGTAAACGGCGGCGTCGGGCAGAACCGCCCGAATCGAATCGTCAATGATGCGTTTTGCATCTTCCGTCATATGCATGACGACCTCCTTGTTTTGGGATGAAAGCAGGATGAAAAAGGCGGGATGGACAGCATCCCATCCCGCCTCAGGTTGCAGATAGAAGCATTTTTTAGTGGAAGAACAGCGAGATGATCCAGATGAACACGATGCTGGCGAGACCCATCAGCAGGGTGCACATCGTCTGGGTCTTGTAGCCGTCCTCGGCCTTCATGCCGCCGAAGTTGGTGACGACCCAGAAATAGGAATCGTTGGCGTGGGAAACGGTCATCGCGCCCGCGCCGATGGCCATGACGGTCAGCGCGGCGGCGAACGGAGAGGTCAGCCCCAGCGCGCTCATCAGGGAGCCTTCCGCCGAGTACAGACCCAGAATGCCCGCCGTCGTCGTGATGGCCACGGTGGACGAGCCCTGCGCCGTCTTGAGGATGGCCGCGATGATGAACGGGAAGAAGATGCCGACGTTGGACAGGAAGGACGCATGCTCGGTGATGTAGGTGACGATGCCCGCTTCGGAGATGACCTTGCCCAGCACGCCGCCCGCGGCGGTGACGAACAGGATCGGGCCGACGGTGCGCAGCGTCTCATCCGCCAGCGCGTAGAATTCCTTTCCCTTGCCCGCCGAGAACAGCGTCGCGACGGAGATAATCAGACCGACGGTCAGCGCGATCATCGGCGTGCCCAGGAACTGGAGAATCTGCGCGAAGAGCCCCGTCCACTTGGCCATATCCACGATGGACTTGACGGCCATCAGGATAATCGGCATGACGATCGGCGCGAAGGAGATGCCCGCGCCCGGAAGCTGGCCGAACTCGGCCTTCAGCTCGTCATAGCTCTTGGTCGTCTCGCTGCTGTCCTCATCGGCCGCGTGAACCTTCTTGCCGATGTAGCGCGCGTAGAAGTAGCCCGCCGCCAGAGACGGGATGGAGACCAGGAAGCCCACCAGAATGACCATCAGCATGTGGCTTTCAAGCCCCAGCGACTGCGCCGCGGCGATCGGGCCCGGCGTCGGCGGGATGAACACATGCGAGGTATACAGGCCGGCGCTCAGCGCGACCGCCATCGCGACGGCGGAAACGCCGGTCTTCTTGACGATGGCCTTGCGAATCGGGTTGAGGATGACGTAGCCGGAGTCGCAGAACACGGGAATGGAGACGATCCAGCCCATCAGCAGGATGGCCAATTCCGGGTGCTTGTCGCCCACGCGGCGGATGACCCAGTCGGCCATGGTGAGCGCGGCGCCGGTCTTTTCAAGGAAGAAGCCGATCATCGCGCCCAGAATGATGACGATGCCCAGCGAGGAGAACGTGCCCGAGAAGCCCGCGCCGATGGTTCCCGGCACTTTAGCCAGCGGCAGCGCCAGCAGCGCCAGAATCAGCGACACGCCCATGATGGACAGGAACGGATGAATCTTAAATTTCGAAATGGCGACGATCATCACGACAACCATGATGAAAAAGGCGATAATCAACGGAATACCGGTCATAAAATAATTCCTCCCTCGTATGTTCGGATTCGTTCGCCCAGCGGCCTGTCGATCCTCTGCGCCGCGGAGCGTAACCGATGGACGCCCATATCCTCCTCTCCCCCGTCGGGCAAAAAAACAGAAACAAGATTCAACTGTCTTCTCACAGAAAACAGGAAATCAACGAAAATGGTGGGAACGCCTTCCACCGCTGCGGACTCCTTCCACCGTCTGCGGACGGTCCCCCTCCCTCGAAGAGGGAGGTCTGGGGGCTGCGCGCGCCCTCTCGAAGATTCTTATACAACTCCGGGTGCAGGGTCGAAACCCTGCTCGTTTCAATGGGGGTTATGGGGTTCCTAGGGGATTT